>Ga0207772_100032_pt1 | contig 183814 bp, 174 predicted proteins | sample A23M3SouthBayCA_2_FD_187750 | JGI IMG/M metagenome (GOLD analysis project Ga0207772, IMG submission 187750) | Aerobic enrichment media microbial communities from Eden Landing Ponds, California, USA - A23 M3 (2) (SPAdes) | ecosystem: Environmental > Aquatic > Marine > Unclassified | place... | reverse complement strand
GGGGAAGGGCAGGGCTGCGGTGCTGTGCTGGCCTGGGGTCCTGCCGAGCGTAGCGAGGCAGGGCTCGTCAGAGCTTGCTCTGACGGTGGACTGAAAGGGCGAGGCGGGATCGGGGAAGCCCGACGAAGCAAGCACCGCAGCGAAGTCGTTCGAAAGGCGCTTCGCGCCTTTCGTGATGACGAGAGAGCGAAGCTCTCTCGAACCACGAGGAGCGCAGCGAGTCGCGCGAGCCGAGCACGCCGAGGGCTTTCTGGTTCTTGCTGTTCCGTTTCTTCTAAATTCGGATCCCGTAGATCCACTGTTCCCTGCACACAGGTACCGAGCAAACAGATCGGCACGAAGTCCCGGAAACGAGACGGCCAGCGGCACTCGAAGCTCAGATCGCGAGGAACTGGGTGACGAGCAACTTCGTCATGATCGAGATGACGGCGCCGATCCAGGCCAGCAGGACGAAGTGGATGTAGGTGTTGAGCTTGTGGCCGCCGTCGACGGTCCGGATCATCAGGGCCGAGAGCATCGCGCCGAACATGATGATGACGACCAGCAGGAACTCGATGAGGGGGATGTTGTACACCTCGGTGTGGATGAGCGACCCGGCGTCGAAGTTGGCAGTGGAGTCGAGGCCGAGGGTCATCTCCGAGAGGATGTTGACGACCTGGAGGCCGATGAAGAACGCGAACGTCGAGGCGGCGGTGATACCGTAGAGGAGCCCGACGAGCTGGACCGTCGCCTGCTGGCGCTGCTTGCGGAGTTGCTGGACCTCGCTCATGTTCTCGGCGATGAGTTCGCCGAGCATCTTGGGCGAGCCACCCATCGAGCGCCCGACGAGGTACATCTCCGAGAACGTCTGGATGAGGTAGGACCGACAGTCGGCGGTGAAGTACCGCCACGCGCCTTCGGGCTCGATCCGCATGTTGAGTCGCTTGTAGAGGTGGTCGAGGTTCTCCGTTAGCGGGCCGAAATCCTTCTTCCGGAGCGACTTCAGCACCTTCGACGTCGTCGACTGCTTGGCGCCCTCCGTCGCGCCGAGGGCGCGGATGAAACTCGGGAACTCGTCGTCGCGGCCCTTGATCCGCTGTTCCTCCTGGCGGACGACGATGCCGGGGATCAACAGCGGCGTGATGGGGACGACCGGATGGAGTGGGATGGGGACGTCGTCCATGAAGAAGAAGAGGTGCTCCAGCGTCAGCGGCGAGACGCCGAACATCCCGCCGATGGAGACGAACGCGAGGACCGCACTCAGTCCCAGACCGACGTAGGTGGCCTTGTCGATACGCTCCTGGGCGGGCGAGGGGTACTTCTCGGGGTGGAACCACAGCGGGTCGTAGGGTGCCATCGACCGGATGGCGAGGTAGAAGCCCGACTGGACGAAGATGTACATCACGATGACGGCGCTGACGGTCATCGTCGGGTTCGTCCCCGTCAGGACGGGGAGGACGACGGCGAACACGAGCGCGAACGTCATCGAGAGGACCATCGACAGGTACAGGTCCTTCATCACCTCCAGGTTGTCCATGGTCCCCTCGTACACCGTCGAGTAGTTCTGGATGATCTGCTCTTGCTCGCCGATGAGGTAGTCCTCCAGCGACTGGCCGGCGCCGAGGGTGTAGGCGAGGCGGTCGAGGAAGTCAGAGACCGCGTCGGAGGGGACCTCCTTGGCGCGGCGGCGGCAGGCGTCGTCGAGGCTCTGGTTCCAGGTGTCGACCAGTTCGACGATGCGGTGCATCTCGTTGGCGAGTTCGCCGTACTCCTCCTCGCGGGCGAGCGTGCGGAACACCTCCATCCGGTCGATCTTCGTCGTCGCCAGCACCGTCATGTGGGTCACCATGAGGTGGAACCGGTCGTTCAGCTGCTGGCGCCGCTGTGAGAGCAGTATCTTCGGGTAGATGACGGCGGTCCCCATCGCCAGGAATCCCAGCAAGGGGATGGGGAGCCGGATCATCATCGGCAGATCGACCAGGACGGCGACGACCACCGAGAGGACGAAGAACACCCCGGAAGGGAGCAGGATGAAGAAGAGATATCGCTCCAGGGGGATGTGCATCTTCCCGTAGGAGTCGACGAGCGAGGCTATCGTCTCGGTGATCGTCGTCGGGAGTCTGTTCTCGGCCTGGCTCGACGCCATCGTCAGTCGGGTCTGGCGATGGTGAACGGGAGGCCCTCGACGCCGTCCCGCTGGAAGTTCTCGATCAGCTCGTTCACCTCATGGTAGCCCAGGATGTTCTCCTGGATGGCCCGCTCGATGATGTTGGCGCGGAACTGCAACTCGTTGTAGATGTCCCGCGTGTCCTCGTAGCCCAGCAGCGTCGCGATCTGCTCTTCGAGGACGAAGGAGTTGTTCATCCCCTGGAAGACGATCTCGTCCTCGACGGGGTCCCAGTAGAACGCCTGCCGGGTGACGACCCCGTCCATCTCCTTGGAGTACCCTTCGATCTCCTGGACCGAGGTAACGCGACGCAGCACCTGGTCGCCCTGCTTGACGCGGTTCTGGAACAGCGCGACGTCGGCGACGTCCATGAACGTCTCGGGGACGTTGATCGGTTCACCCGTGAAGCGCTGGATCATGGAGACGATGTCGCTCGCGTGGAAGGTCAGCATGACCGGGTGGCCGGTCTGGGCCGCCTGGAACGCCATGCGACCCTCCTCGCCACGGACCTCGCCCACGATGATGTAGTCGGGACGGGACCGGAGTGCGGCGGCGACCAGGTCGAACATGTCGACGCTGGTCCCCTCGTCCTCTCCCTCCCGGGTCAGCAGTTGCTGCCAGGTGTTGTGCGGCGGCAGCACCTCGGCGGTGTCCTCCGCGGTGTATATCTTGGAGTCCTGCGGGATGAACGACATGATGGAGTTCAGCGTCGTCGTCTTCCCCGAGGCCGTCTCCCCGACGACGAACACCGTCTGTTCGTTCTCCAGGCAGAGCCAGAGGTACGCCGACAGCTCCGGCGAGAGCGTCATCCACTTCGTGATCTGGAAGATGGAGAGGGGGGTCTCGACGCCCTGGCGGATGGTGAGCGAGGGACCCTTCAGCGAGACGTCGTCGGAGTAGATCAGGCTCAGACGCGATCCATCAGGTAAGGTCGAGTCGACGATGGGGTCGGAGTCGGAGACGGGGTCGCCGATGCGTTCGCCCATGTTCCGGAGCCACTGGTCGAAGGCCTGGTCGCTGGGCCACTCGACGGTGGTCTCGAGCATCCCGTACACCTCGTGGTCGACGTGGCACTCCTGGCGCCCGATGACGTGGATGTCCTCGTTCGCCGGGTCGCGCATCACCGGTTCGAGCGGGCCGAGGCCGACGATGTCACGGTTGAGCCGGTAGAGGATGTTCTCGTAGGTGCGCTCGTCGACCTCCACCTTGCCGACGGCGCCCAGGTTGGCCATCCGGGTGAGGACGCCGCTGTTGCCGCTCTCGTCGCGGACTTTCGTCGAGTCCTGGAGCAGTTCCTCGATGCGGTCGTCGTACTCGGCCTCGCTCTGGGGAGCCGCCTTCGTCACGGACTTCTCCAGGAGCTTGTTGCGGACCTTCTGGAAGACGACCTGTTCGTCCTGGTCCAGCTCCGGCTCGATGGCGTAGTACTTCATCTCCTGGCCCAGGTCGCCGTAGATGTGGCAGTAGATCGGGCCACCGACCGGATAGAGGACGTTCGGCCGGTGGGACTCGTACTTGCTGTCGGCCTCCTCGATGTACTTGGGGAACTCGCCGGTGATCTGTTTGAACTTCTTGAGGTGGTCACGCAGGTGCGGGCGCCGCGCGGCCACCTGCCGCAGTTCGTCCGACGGTTTCGGTCGGCCGTGGTCCGTCATCAGGCCACACTCCGTGATTCGATGACGATGCCGGTCCCCGAGCGAACGGAGTACCCGACGCTGTCTCCGACCTGTTCGCCCATGCCGGCGAAGCGCTTGACGCTGATCTGCCGGCGAACGTCGTTGCCCACCTCCACCATCTCCAGTTCGAGGAAGACGTCGGCGATGGCCCGGAACGGCCCGATGGCCTCTTCGGCCAGCGTCGACGGGTCGACGGTCAGCATCACGCACTTGCCCCGCGAGATGATGTCCCTGAAAAAGGAGATGATCTCCAGGGCCGCCTGGCGCTCGTCGTTCTGGCGCACGAGCGCCTCGAACTTGGGGTCGTTCCGGAGGATGGAGTCGAACGTGTCCACGATGATAACGTCCGACTCCCACATCACCTTCGCCTCCATCAGCCGCTTGAGCAGTTGCTTCCGTTCGCCCTCTTCCTCGTTGCCCGAGAACGTGTTCCCGTCGCCGATGTCGGCGTGGAGGAAGAGCAGGTTCTCGTTGAGGACGTGGTCGACGACGTCGTATGACAGCGAGTGCATCTGGTCGAGGAAGCTCCCGACGGTCAGCTCCGTCGAGAGCATGGTGACGTCGTTGCCCTCCTCGCAGAGGCCGTAGGCGAACCGCTGGCTGATAGCGGACTTCCCGGCCCCGTAGTCACCCTCGACGAGGATGATGCTCCCCGGTGGGATGCCGCCGCCGAGTTCGGCGTTCAGTCGGTCGTGCTCGTCCAGTCCGAGCGAGAACAGATCGTTGCGTGCGACACTCATGTTCGGAATTTAAACACCTCCTCGTCCGCGTTGACGATCAGCTTGACCCGGTGGTCGCCGCTGTCGAGCGGGTGGTCGATGTCGAGTCGGACCACGTCGCCGGGGCGCCACCGGTCGCCGCCCCCGATCAGCGTCGCCTCGACGTCCGTCTCGAAGACGCCGTTGACGAACAGGTCGATCCGGTCCGCCCGCGGCGGTAACGTCTCCGAACCGGTGTTTTTCACGTGGAGCGTGATGTTGCCGGTCGCGCTGTCGTAGACGGCGTCGCTGCCGGCGTCGGAGATGATCTCGACGTCGGTCCGGACGTTCTCCGAGACGTCCAGCCCCTGGTCGGATATCGCCTGGCCGAGGCGCCCGACCGTGTCGGTGAACACGCCGGCGACGCTGGCGGCGATGACCATGCTCGCGATGAACAGGATCAGGTGCGAGGCGGAGACGCTCGCCACGTCAGGCCACCCCCGTCGTTCGCGTCGCGGACACACCGGGCCCGGTGACCAGCTTCACCCGGCCCGGGTCGCTGTCGAGGCTGGTTACGGTGATCGCCAGGGTCTCCTGGGGGAGCCAGAGGTTCGTCGCACCGTCCCCGTCGACCGACGTGGCGTACCCGCTGACGTAGGCGTTGTCCGCCAGCAGGTCGACGTCGTCGACCGCCAGTTCGGTCGACCCGGTGTTGTTCGCGCGGACCGTGAGCTCGCCGGCCCCGCCGTCCCAGGTCGCCGACCAGATCTCGATCTCCGTGTTCTGCTGGACCAGCGTCCGGTCGGTCCGGTCCTCCTGGGCGTCCGAGACCGTCTCGAAGCCGTTGACGGTGGCCGAGTGAAACATGCCGAAGCCGACGAACATCGCCGCGAAGATGATCGCCGCCGAGCCGCTAACGCTGAAGCCCATCGGCACCTCCACCCACGAGTTTCGACAGGGCGACCGCCTGGCCGCTGTCGTCGTCAAGCTGGCTGATGTACTGGAGACTGCGCGTGTGGTGGTCGATGGTCAGGCCGCCGTCGCCACCGCCCACGTCGTCGAAGCCGCGCAGGACTTCCTGCAGGTCGTCCGCGACGTCCTCGTTGATCCAGTCGATGGTCTCGTAGTAGTCGATGGCGCGGGCGGCCTCGCGGTGGCCGGCCTGCTGGAGCAGGAACTCCAGCCACTCGACCACGATGAGGTCGCTGGCGAAGCCCGACGGCAGCGTGGCGAGGTACGGCTTCCCGCCGTCCGTGGCGGCCGAGTCCCCCGGAGTCTCCGCTTCGGCCGACTCGGGCTCCGGCTCCTCGGCGGGCTCGACCGGCTGTTCCGGCGTGCTCTCCTGTGCCGACGACGATTCATCCACCGTTTCCGCCGCCGGTTCGTCGTCGACGACGTCGTCGAACTCCTCCTCCTCGAACAGTTCGTCGCCTTCCAGGCCGTCGACATCGTCGTCGCTCTCGTCCTCGAAGTCGTCGTCTTCGAACAGCTCGTCGCCCTCGAGGCCATCGTCGAAGTCGTCGTCACCCTCGTCGTCGGGGGCTTCGCCGTCTGCCCACTCGGCGTCGCCGGAGTCGTACTCGTCCTTGAGCTCCTGGAACGACTTCCCGCCGTCGCCACCCTCGTCCCCGCCGTCGAGGTCGTCTTCGTCGTCGAAGTCGTCCTCGAACCCCTCGTCGAAGGTGCCGCCGTCGTCCTCGAAGGCGTCGTCGCCGCCGTCGTCGCCGAACATGTCGTCGACGCTGTCGCCGGCGTCGGCGTCGTCCTCGACCAGGTCCTCGTCGAAGAAGCCCTCGGCGTCGGCGTTAGCGATGCCGTCGTCGATGTCCTCCTCCTCGCTCCCGCCGTCGTCGTCGTCGAAGAGGCCGAAGGAGCTCTCGCCGCCCATGCCGCCGCCCATCCCGGCCTCGATGTCGTCGGCGAAGGGGTTCACGCCCCGGGTGACCATCTCGTAGATGTCCAGCAGTTTGCGCACGTTCTCCTGGACTTCGTCGACGGACTCGCTGATCTGCTCGTTCTCCGTCCGGACCGTGCTGACCGTCGAGGACAGCGACCCGACCTCGTTCTCCAGTTCGTCGAGGCGGTGTTCGAGTTCGTCGGTGTCCGCGCCGGCCGCGTCGTCCATGTCACCGAACTCGTCGCCGCCGAAGCCGTCCAGGTCGTCTCCACCCTCGTCGCCGCCGAGGCCGCCGAGGTCGCCGAAGTCGTCGTCGCCGTCCTCGGCCATCAGCCCACCGCCGTCGGCCATCTCGTCCCCGCCGGCAGCGTCGCCGTCGTCCTCGTCGGAGAGGATGGAGTCGAACATGTTCTTGATACTCATCCCGACGAGCCCGCTCGTGAGCAAGATGATAATGGCGGGCGCGATAGCGGTCCCCCCGGGGACAGCCACCTGTAGTGCCGGGACAATCGCGGTACTACTCATTATCCAGTACAATGCTACCTCCTACCCTTCAACATTCCGGCCGTCGTATCAATCCTGATAACATGCTTCCCAGATATTCATCAATTACCCCGGACACGTCTGACGGGCGGCAGACGGACAGCTTCCGGCCGCTCCGGACCTTCAGACGTGCCGAATCGCAGCGAGAAACGCGGCAGTGTCGACAGTTGCCACGTCCGACAGAATATGCAGGAGCGGTACAGCTGTGACGTGCAGTCGTCTGGCCGTATTCGCACGGGCTACAACTTGGTCGAGTCCTGGCTCGCGCTCTTGACGACCAGGTCGCCCGTGGCCGCTTCGAGCTTGAGCGAGCGGCCGTGGTCGCCGCCGACGTCCTCGCCCTCGATCGGGATCGAGAACGTCGCGAGCGTCTCCCGGACGCTGTCGAGGTTCCGGGACCCGATGGAGGAGCCGTTCTCCGAGAAGTCGAGCATGTCGCTTCCGCCAGCGACCTTCGCCGTGATGCGACGGCGGTCGGCGCCGCGGTCCTCCATCGCCTCGACGAGTACCTCGATGCCCGTGTCGGCGAACTTCGCCCGGTTCCCGTCGGTGTTCTCCGCAGTCGGCAACATGACGTGGACGAGCCCGGCGACCTCGGCCGTCCCGTCGTACAGCGCGACGCCGATACACGAGCCGAGCCCGCTGGTGGTGAGGACGGCCCCGCTGGTGGTCACCTCGAACTCCGCGATGCCGACCTTCTTCTGCTCGGTCGGCATCTCGGTGCTGCCACCGGTGGTACTCCCGTCGTATACCTTCATTATTTGAAGAGCTGTTCGGCGTCCGCCTCGGTCTCGTCTGCGCGGTCGACGTCGAGGGCCTCAAGGGCAGCCCGCAGTTCGGCCTCGTTCGGGAGCGCGTGGATCTCGCTCTGGAACTCGATCTCGTCGGTCTTCATCGTCGACTCGATGATGAACGCGTGCTCCTGGTGCTGGCCGACCTGGGCCGCGAGCGGGTCGACGATGGCCCGACCCATGTCGTGGACCAGTTCCGGGGGCGTGTGTTCGACTGACGTCTGGAGGACGTTGGCCCAGCCGTCGACGAACCCACTGGTCATGATGTTTCCTAGTTCTTCGATGGCCGACTTGTGTGCTTCGGTGAGTTCCGTCCCCTCGGCGTCGGTCGGCATGAGCGCGTCGGCGACGTTCCGCGCCGACACCTCGTCGAACAGCACCATGAGGTAGCCGCTAGGGGTCCCAGTGAACTCGACGACCGTACCGACGTACGTCTCCGTCCCGATCTGTTTGGGGACGTCCTCGATGGCCGCGAAGCTGATCTGGGTGACCTCCGCCGTCGTCTCGATACCCGTCATCATCTCCACGTTCTGGGCGGCCTTCTCCGTTCCCTGCGTGGTCATGTCGTTGAACACTTCGAGCTTGTCCACGGGGATGGCGTCTTGGCCGGGGTCACCGAGTTCGCTCATCAGGCCCGCCAGCGGGTCGTACTCCGGCAACATGTAGATGTAGAAGCTCACCGACTCCCCGACCCACTCGATGGACGACTTGAACACGAAGATCTGTTCGTCCTCCTCGTTCGCGGGAGGCTCGGGGAGGACGTCGGCACCAGTCCGTTCGATGTACTGGGGCGGACTGTGGTCGATGGTCGCCTCCAGGTAGTCGGCCCAGCCGTCGATGAACCCGCTCATCATGATGTTGCCGATCTCCGCGACGCCGCTCCTGGCCATCTCGCCGTCGGCACCGCCGGGAACGAGTGCCTCGATCAGCGTCCCGACCGAACCTGACTCGAACACCAGCACCGTCTGGCCCTGCAGCGCGCCGTCGAAGTCGAACTGGACGCCGACGAACTCGTCGTCTCCCAGTTCCTCGCCGACGTCGGCGCGGCTCATCAGCGTGATCTTCGTGATGTCCACGACGGCGTCGATGCCGGTCAACTGCGACAGCGACTCGGTCGCCTGCGTGGCCCCCTCGTGTGCGAGCTGGTTGAACGTCCCCAGCGATTGAATGTCGACTCTCATCTCACGAAGGGACGACGTCCTCGATGGCCTCGATCACGCTGGGTTTCTGGAAGGGCTTGGTGATGTAGCCGTCGGCGCCGGCCCGGACCGCCTCTTTCATCTTCTCTTCCTGCCCGACGCTCGTGCACATGATGACGTTGGCGTCGGGGTTGGAACTCTTGATGTCGTCGGTGGCCTCGATGCCGTCACGGATGGGCATCACGATGTCCATCATCACGAGGTCCGGGGCCTGTTCTTTGTACACCTCGACGGCCTCGACGCCGTTCTCGACCTCTCCGACGATGGTGTGGTCCTCTTCGAGAATCTCCCGGAGGAGATTGCGCATAAACTCCGAATCGTCCGCGATCAGTACCTCTGGCATGCCTATCACTAATCGGATACCGTGATCATCCAGATAAACTCTTCCTCTAAATTATCGGTGCTGATATTCGATCGACGGCGCCGTCGAACGGGCGGCACCAGGCCCACTCAGAACAGCGGGACCGCTGCCGACAGTTCCCGGGCGATGCCGAGCGCGTACGGGCCGTACTGGAAGTACTCGACCCCCGCCAGGAAGAGGAAGGCCGTCGTCGCGCCTGCGGTGACGCCCAGGACAGTCGCTACCCACCCGCTCTGAACCCGCTCCGGCACGAGTGCCCGACCGCCAACCGTCAGCGCGAGGAGACCAGCTGCCCCCAGGTCGACGAGCGCGTGGAATTGCATCGCTTCACCGACGGCGACGTCCAGGAACGCGAGGACCGCCACGATCACCGCGGTGCCGCCGACGACCGTCACCACGTACGTCCCACCGACCCGCCTCGGCGCCTGGGTCACCGCTTCGTGGACCGGCGGAAGCCTGACGACGCCGTACAGCCCGAACGGCAGCGCGTAGACGATGTACCGGACCGTTATCATCGAGTAGAGCGGCAACCGGGACAGGTAGATGACCGTCAGTAACACGCCGAGCGCGACGACGAGCAGGTCCGTCTGCCGGCGCGGCGAGAGCGTCCAGGGCAGCGGAATCCTGCGTTCCCGGGACCGGTCCACGACGGACCGATAGACCACCGCGGGGAGCGCGAGGAGGCCACCGAGCAGGGGCGCGCTCTCGAGGACCGTGAGGTCGATCATCTCGTGGTGGTTTATCCAGTGCCTAAGTCCGGGGATCCGACCGCTTCGACCGAAGACGTGCCAGAGGCGGTCCGGTTCCGACAGGACCGCGAGGCCGGATTCGACCGTCAACACGACGAATCCGAGGATGAAACCGATGTTGTCGACGGCGCCCTGGAAGGGGCCGAGCAACGGCGCGAGCAGCGGGGCGAGAACGCTGAGTGGGTTCCCGCCACCGCCGCCCGAACTGTCGCCACCACCGCCTGACCCGGCGCCGTCGTCGGAGCCACTACTGCCCCCTGCCTCACTCCCCCCACCTTCGCCACCTGAGCCCAGCAAATCGCCGCTGCCACCACCCGATGCGCCACCCCCACTACCGGTGGAGAGCACCTCACCAGACGGCGCCAACTCGACGCCGCCCGACCCCTGGTTCGGCAGCATCCGCGGCGGTTCGAGCGGGTTCCCCGCGATGAGGAGGTTGGTCAGAAACATCGGCGCGAGGCCCACGATCAGTCCGCAGACGATGACGGCGAGTCGCTTCCGGTCCCTGATACCGCCGGTGAGCAGGTCGACGGTTCCGAGCGCCAGCAACGCGAACAGGCCCTCGAACGCGTGGACCCAGGCGACCAGCGAGACGAACACGTACGCGCCCGCGAGGGCGACGTAGGCTCGCCGGCCACTCGCCTGCCGACTCCGGGCGAAACAGAACACCGACCCGATCAGCAGCGTCGCGACCAGGACGTGGCGCTTGGGTATCGACGCCCAGAAGCCGATCGGGAACGCCAGGACCACGGCGACGCCGGCGGCGACGGCCACGCGCCGGTGGTGGAACACCCCGACGAGTCGATAGAACAGGACGCCACCGAACGCGGCAGCCAGCAGCGTGCTCAGCTGAAGCGCGATCAGGTGGAGCAGGTCCGGGTGCAGCGGCGTGGGTGAGAGCGCGTTCACGGCGAACGTCGCGATGGCGACGCCGACACCGACCACACGGACCCACGACCTGTCGAGAAGCGTCGCGACCTGGCGAGCGAGCGCCAGGAGGGAGAGACTCCAGGCGGCGGCCAGGGCGAGGTGCAGCGGTGCCAGCACCGTGGCGGCCTGGAGCCCCCAGACCACTGGCAGCGCCAGGAACACCTGGCCGTAGTTCCGGCCGTAGAGCCGACCGCCTGACTCGTGTAAACCGGGCTGGGAGCCGAGCGTCAGCGAGTACTGGATCTCCGTGATCGCCAGGCGACCGTCGGCGACGTTGAGCAGGGCGTTCGCGATGGCATAGGAGTCCGAGATGAAGAAGCCGACCCGCCAGGTGAGCCCGAGAGCGACGACCAACCCGAGCCAGAGCGCCAGCCCGGTCCGGTCGCCGAAGGCGACGCGACCGACGACGTGTGCGAACGAGCGCCAGTCGCGCTCGCCCGCGAGATAGCGGTCGACTGCCGCCACGACGTCGGTCATCGTGCCACCGCCACGACGTCGATCATCGCCCCACCGCCACGCTCTCGTTCACCGAGACGACCGTCTCGTCGACCTCGAAGCTCTGGACCCGGACCGTGACCCTCGCGTCGTAGCGGTCCGCCGCAACGTCGTCGGGGTCGAACGCCTGGTCGACCCCCCGGACCGTGACCGTCTGGCCGTCCCGGTTAGTGAGTGATTTCGTCGCCGCCTCGTCGACGTCCAGCGCCGGCACCTCGACCCGGTAGACGAGTCTGGGGTCGCCGTCGACGCCGTTGACGCGAATACGAATGTCGGGGATCCGGAGGTACTGTACACCCGTGCCGAACCGGCCGTCGTCGATTCGCAGACGCTCGCTGGGTAGCGAAACTACCGAAACTTCCGCCGTCCCGTCGCCCACGACGGCCGACGTCGTCCCGGCCGTAGTGACGCTGGCCACGCCGTCGCTCCCGAGCCCGGCGCTCGACGCGACGAGCGTCAGGAGGATAACCCCGACCACGCCCCACTCCAGGCTCCGCAAACTCGCCATCTTGTCAGAGGGTACCCGGAGACGCGCTAAAAGGTTCGGCCCCAATTCTCAGCGTTGAACACCGCCGTCCTCCCCGACTGCCGCGAGGAGGTCGGCGATGGAGTCGTCCGGCGAGAGCCCCTCGGTCTGGACGAGCGTCTGGATACTCGAGGGCGGATACGTGACGGGGACGTTGGACTCGCTGAGGAGGATGCCGAGTACCTCCTCCACCGGCGTGTCGGCGTCGATCTGGCGCGCGTACCACAGCATCAGGCTCTCGAAGACGGTGACGATGTCGTTCGAGACCATCTGCTGCTGGCTCACCGTCCCGTCGAATTTCGCCGTGACGTCGAAGCCGTACTGCGAGTTGGTGTCCTCGAGGTTCTCGTGGAGCCACTGGTGAACCGAGGTGTCGGTGAACTGCGGCTCTGCCCGGGGCTGTTCGCGCGACCGCTCGGGCGACTGGTCGGACTGGGAGACCGACGCCGTCGAATCGGTCCGGACGTTCGGGGAGACGACGTACCGGCCGTCGTCGATCTGCTCGACGTGCTCGTCGTCGTCGATGTCGAGCTCTTCGGGGGAGAGGATGCGGCCATCCTCCGGGTTCGGTTTGTCCTCCCCTGATGCCATGCCTTACCGTGTGTGATACACCGCTATAATTCCGTCGCCCGTTCGAGCGCGCAAGCGCTGCCGCTCTCGGGTGACGTGAAAAAACGGAAAAGCTGCGGCGTCAGTTTACAGCGCGACCGTGGACTTGCCAGAGAGCGTCTCGGGTGCGCTCACAGTGGCGGTCGTCGTACCACCGGACTGCGTGTTCAGCTTGATGGTGACCGTCTCACCCTCGTCGATACCTGGACCGGAGATCTGGCTCGCATCGAAAGTGAGCACTGCACGGTCCGCAGGGTCGTTCAGCACGTTACTGTCGTCGATCGAGCTGTCGTCGTCCTGGAATGTGCTCGTCGTGAACGCGGTACCGCTCGCAGAATCAGCGTAGGTCAGGTCGGCCGTGGACGAACTGTCGACCCACTGAGCGATCGTCGTCTCGAGGTCGACGTTATCGGCGCCAGGAGCTCGTTTTACGGTGATCTCGACCTGGCTGATGACGGGGTCGCCGCCGTTATCAGCGACTTCACCGACAGTACTCACGACCTGCAGCCGGTCAGTGACCTGCGAACTGGACTGCTGGCCTGTTTCTTCTGCGCTACTCTGGAGGAAGCCGGCGGTATTGATGAGGACGCCCGCGGCGATCGCGGCGACCAGCACCATCGCGATGAACACGATGAGGGTGCCGATACCGACCTGACCTCGGTCTTCGTTGTTTGTGATTTTCTCGAACATGGTTATCTCGTATGCGTCCGGGGCGCGATGCCGTCCGGACTCTGCTATCAACTCTCTACTTTCCCCTAATAAGGGTATCTGGCCAGTTATTGAGGATGATAACACATAATGGTGGCATCCAACTTTGGATCAGCGAGCGATAACGGACAATAGAGCACCTCAACCAACCATCTCGAATTGGCTGGTTCTGCCGTTCCGAAGATCGATATCTGAGAAGGGAGCGGGTTGTCTGGCTGTGCCAGGTCGGGACGGTTCGGTCGGCGAGAGTCAATCGTACGTGACGAGACTGTACATCACGAAGAGGTACCCGAAGGTCGTGAGCCCGCTGTTGACGAACAGCAGGGATCGGGCCCCGTCGAAGTCGGTGATGAACGCGCTGATCATGGTCGCGGCCGCCCCGGCGACGGCCAGTGAGAAGCCCAGCGAGAGGTGCAACATCGCGCGGCGAGACGTCTGGACGTAGGCCCGCATCGCCATCCCCACCATCGTGAGGCCCGCCACGACGAAGACGAGCGTGGATATCGCGTAGAGCGTTTCTATCATCGGCATTGAATAGTTGGTTTCGAACTACCAGTATTAAATCCACCCTCGAAAATATCCTACGTGATAATCGGAAACGGGGTTTCGTTCGGGCGGGTCGAGAACTCACCCGGCAGGTGGGACGACCTGGCCGACGCGATTGAGATCTACTGTAATGCGCGCGTGTGCGCGTGAGAAGAGAGACAAGAGGGAGAACATGAGGTAGATGAGAGGGAAGCGGTACGAGGTGGAGACCCTGGAGAGTGCCAGCCTACCCGAAGCGTCCGACACGGGTGCCGTGACCGGCTACTTAGCTCTCGGAGAGAGTCCGCCAGGCCTCGTCGAGCTTGTTCGTCACTTCCGTCCGTTCCTCGATGTGGACCGTCAGTTCCTCGTCGAAGTCGACGCGGACCTCCTCGACGTTTCGTCGGTACACCTTGATCCGCCGGCGGTCGTCCGAGAGAATGTTGTCGTGCAGTTCCAGGAGGTCGTGTTCCGTGAGCTCGTCGATACGTCGGTAACACGTGGCGATCGGAATGCCGAGTTCGTCGCTGAGTTCCTGGGCGGAGGCTGGCTCGTCCGTGGCGTCGAGAATCTCGGCACTGTATTTGTTCCCGAGCGTTTGCAAAATATCCACTGAAGCCATCGGTTATCAAATGATATATTCAGTCTACTATAAAGCTATCGCCGGTGATACCGCCCGATACTGGGGGATGGCCGCTTCGGCGCGAGTCCTTACCAGGGCCAGGGAAGGAGGCTGATACGTCCCGTTTTCCCAGATAATAACCGGTTAGGGACTCTATATCGGGGAGTCGCCTTCACCCATCATGGAGAAGGCGCTCGCGTTTTCGTGGACGTTGATGCCGCCCCAGTCGATCTCCATCGGGTAGATGTCCGTCTCGATGTTCTGCTTGCGCATCTTCGCAACCCAGAGGTATCGGTTGACGCCCGAGTCCGTCGGCGTCTGGATGAGGTAGATGTTGCCGTCGGTGAGATAGTTCTCCAGGCCGATCTCGGTGTCGGGGAAGACGGCGCCCTGTTCGTTGGTCATCAGCGTCGTCAGCTCGTTCTCCCGGAGGATGTCGGTGAACTTCAGCAGGTAGGTGCGCTTCTCCCGCTCGCTCTCGAAGAACAGCTCGAACATCGCCAGCGAGTCGAGGACGAGGCGGTCGTACTCGTCGTCTTCCAGGTCGTCGAGCAGGAGTTCCAGGGAGGAGGAGAAGTCGTTCTCACGGAGCAAGACCTGCTTGTCGTAGACCTTGATGTCGCCGCTCTCGACGTAGTCTGGCCACTTGTCGAAGCCGATGGATTCGGCAGCCTCACGCAGGTCTTTCTCGTTTTCCTCGAACGAGAGGTAGATGCCCTTCTCGTCGAACTGGTCGACGCCGTTGTAGATGAACTGGAGACCGAGGATCGACTTCCCGGCACCCGGATTCCCGCTGACCAGGGTCGTCGAGTTCTTCACGATGCCGCCGTTGAGAATTTCGTCGAGGCCGTCGATGCCGGTCTTTGTGAGCTCTATCATAGTTGAATCGGTAGCAGCGCGTAACTGGGGGATTGCGTAGAGGTGTGTCGGGTGAGTTAAAAAGTCTTGTTCATAGTCGGACGCGGTGAGTCGCGCGTTCGCGGGCGTAGCGGGGGAATCCGTCGATCAGGCGGCGTGAACCGCCGCGGGGTCGACCCAGATGACGAAGCCGTCGTCCCGCTTGACGACGCCGCGTATCGATCCGCCGCTGCCCTCGCCCGGCGAGGCGTCGACGTTTTCGAGGTCGACCTGAACGACCTGATGCACCTCGTCGACGAGCCAGCCGGCGGCCGACTGGTCGGCGACGATGGCCGGGTCGAAGACGACCACGCGCCGCTCGGCGCCGTCCCCGTCGATGTCGAAGATGGTCTTCGGGTTGACGATGGACGTCGTCCGTCCGCGCAGATCCATCACGCCCTCGACGTGTTTCGGTGCGTTCGGTACCTGCGTCAGGTCGCCGACGTCGACGATCTCGGTGACGTAGTCGATGCTGACGCAGTACGTTTCCTCGCCCAGTTCGAATTCGAGCACCTGGCCCTTCGTTCCTGACATAGTATCCTGACCGCTCGATTACGTACAGAGGGGAGCCCGCAACGAGACTTAAAGATGCCTTCCGGACTATCAAAGTTGATTACGTAGGCGGAGTCTTTATTTCGGTTCCCCGACCGACTTCGGTGTACGAATGCACCCGTCCAGGACCGTCCGGTTGACCGTGCTCACTGGGGGTCGCCGGTGACGATGACCGGTGGTCGAACCAGCGTCGTCGTCGCGGACGACTCCCACTTCATGCGGAGCGTCATCTCGGACATCCTCGAGACGGGCGGTCTCGAGGTCGTCGCGGAGGCCCGCAACGGCCGGGAGGCCGTCGACGCCGTCAGGGACCACCGGCCCGACGTCGTCACGATGGACGTCGAGATGCCGGAGATGAACGGTATCGAGGCGGTCGAGCAGATCATGGGCGACTACCCGACGCCGGTCGTGATGCTGTCGGCCCACACCGACGAGAACGCCGACGTGACGTTCGAGGCCCTCGACAAGGGGGCAGTGGACTTCTTCACCAAGCCCGGCGGCGAGGTGTCGATGGAGATGTCGCGCCTCAAAGACCAGCTCGTCGAGATCGTGACGACGGTCGCCCAGGTCGACGTCGCCCGGAGTCGCGAGGACGAGTCCCGGTCGCGGGCCGAGACCGGCCCCGCCGCGTCGTACGCGGCGGATCCGACGCTCATCATCGGTTCGTCGACGGGTGGACCGAAGATGGTCGAGCGCGTGCTCTCGGAACTGCCGCTGGAGGCCGACCTGCGGGTCCTCGTCGTCCAGCACATGCCCGAGGGGTTCACCGGGCGGTTCGCAGAGCGCATCGACGCCCGGAGCGCGTACGACGTCCGCGAAGCGACCGACGGGGCCCGGATCGGCGGTGGCGAGGCGCTCGTCGCGGCCGGTGACAGCCACATGCGCGTGAAGAACTACCGGAACGGCCGGCTTCGCGTCAAACTCACCGACGACCCGCCGGTCAACAGCGTCCGGCCGGCCGTCGACGTGACGATGGAGACGGCGGCGGCGACGGTCGACGACGTGCTCGTCGGCGTGATCCTCACCGGCATGGGCGAGGACGGCGCGGACGGGATCTGTCGGATCAAGGAGGTCGGCGGGCACACGATGGCCCAGGACGAGGCCACGTCCGCCGTCTACGGCATGCCGAAACGGGCCGTCGAGACGGGCTGTGTCGACAGCGTCCTGCCCATCGGTGACGTCTCCGCGGGCGTCGTCGACGCGATTACGCGGGAGGTAACCTGACCATGGACGACCAGTATCTAGACGCGTTTATCCGCGAGAGCGAAGAGGCGATCACGGCGTTGAACAACTCCCTGCTCGACCTCGAGTCCGATCCGTCGGACACCGAGGCGATGGAGGACATCTTCCGGCGGGCTCACACCCTGAAGGGGAACTTCGGGGCGATGGGCTTCGACGACGGGGCCGACCTGGCCCACGCCATCGAGGACCTGCTCGACGAGATGCGCCAGGACCAGATGGAGGTTACGCCCGAGGTGATGGACCTGATCTTCGCCGGCGTCGACCAGATCGAGGCCATCGTCTCCGGCATCGAGGACGAGGGCGAGGCCGACGTCGACACGGACCCGATCGTCGCCGAACTCCGAACCGTCCTCGAGGATGGCGTCGAGGCCGTCGAGGGAGACGACGCGGCGGGAAGCGACACGACCGGCAGCGTCACGGCCGGCGGCGACACAGCTGACGCGGGGTCGGCCGACGCTGCGTCTGGTGAGACCGGCGACACCGTCGACGCCGACGCGTTGCCCGCCATCGATCCCGAGAGCGTGGACGGCCGAGTCGTCCGGGCGACCGTCGACATCGGCGACTCGGAGATGGCCGGCGTCGACTCGATGCTCGCGCTCGAAGGGATCGAAGATTCACTCGAAATTCTGGCCTGTTCGCCCGATCGAGAAGCCGTCGAAAACGGCGAGTTCGACGACGAGTTCGCCTGCTTCGTCGCGGCCGACGACGCGGACACCGCTACCGCAGTCCTCGACGACGTCGGGAAGATCGAATCCTTCGACGTGGCGGACGTCACCGACGACGTCTCGACCCAGCAGTCCGGGACCCCCGACGGTGACTCCGGAACCGCCGACGCCGACGCGGCGACCGACCACAAGGTCGACGAGATCAAGTCCGTCCGCGTGGACGTCGACCAGCTCGACGACCTCCACGGGCTGGTCGAACAGCTCGTGACGAGCCGGATCAAGCTCCGGCGGGCCATCGACGAGGACGATCTCGGGGCCGCCGGCGAGAACCTCAACGAACTCGACAAGATCACCGCGAACCTCCAGAATACGGTGATGGACATGCGGCTCATCCCGCTGAAGAAGGTCGTCGGAAAGTTCCCGCGGCTGGTCCGGGACCTCTCACGGGAACTGGACAAAGAGATCGAGTTCACTATCGAGGGCGAGGACATCGAACTCGACCGGACGATCCTCACCGAGATATCTGACCCGCTGATGCACATCCTGCGGAACTCGGTCGACCACGGGATCGAGTCGCCCGAGGAGCGCGAACAGAAGGGCAAGCCACGGACCGGCCAGATCGAGTTGCGAGCCTCGCGCGAGCGCGACCACGTCATCATCGAGGTGGCCGACGACGGCGCGGGCCTCGACGTCGAGGCCATCGAGGCGAAGGCGATCGAGAAGGGGGTCCGGTCGGCGGACGAACTGGAGACGATGAGCGACTCGGCCATCTACGACCTGGTGTTCCCCCCCGGGTTCTCGACGGCCGACGAGATCACCGACACGAGCGGGCGCGGCGTCGGGATGGACGTCGTCCACGACACCGTCACGCAGCTCGACGGCTCGGTCAGCGTCGACTCGACGCCCGGCGAGGGGACGACGGTGTCGCTCCGGCTCCCCGTGACGATGGCCATCGTGAAGGTGCTGTTCGTCCAGGTCGGCGACGAGGAGTACGGCATCCCGCTGAAGAACGTCGACGAGATCACCCGGTCGAACGACGTCAAGCAGGTCAACGGCCGCGAGGTCATCAAGCACAACGACGAGATATACCCGATCATCCAGCTCGGCGAGACGTTCGACGTCCCCGGCGAGACGAAGAACGGGGACGGGATGCTCGTCCGGGTCCGGGAGTCCGAGCGGCAGGTCGCCCTCCACTGTGACTCGGTCAACAGTCAGGAAGAGGTCGTCGTCAAACCCCTCGAAGGGATTCTCAGCGGCACGGCCGGCCTCTCCGGGACCGCGGTGCTGGGCGACGGAAACATCGTCCACATACTCGACGTGGTGACATTATGAGCAAAGGAGAGGGCCGCGACTTCCGGAAGCTACTGGGCTACATCGAGTCCGAACTCGAGTTCCAGTCGGACTTCTACAACGACGCGTACCTCGACCGGCGGATCACCGCCCGGATGCGCCGGACGAACAGCGACTCCTACGCGACCTACCAGCGCCTGCTCGAACGCGACGAGGGCGAGCACGAGGAGCTCCTGGACTCGCTGTCGATCAACGTCACCGGGTTCTTCCGGAACCCGGACGCCTGGGAACACCTCCGGCCGGTGTTGCGAGAACTCACGGACGAGCATCGGAACGTGCGGCTCTGGAGTGCCCCCGCGGCGGACGGCCGCGAGCCGTACTCCGCGGCGATGCTCGCGCTCGACGACCCCCAGGTCGACGCCAGTCGGATATCCATCCTCGGCACGGACATCAACGCCGACATCTTGCGGGAGGCGCGGGCCGCCACCTACGAGACGTCGAAGACGACGGACATCGAAGAGGAACTCGAACCGCTGGACGACTACGCCAAGTACATCGACCGGGACGAGGACTCCTTCACCGTCCGCGACCCGGTCCGGCGGATGGTCGAGTTCGAACAGCACGACCTCATCCGCGGCGAGCCCAAGCGGGACTTCGACCTGGTGTTCTGCCGGAACCTCCTGATCTACATCGATTCGGAGTTCAAGGTCCCCATCTTCGAGACCATCCGCGACTCGCTGCGCGAGGGGGGCTACCTCATGATCGGCATGACCGAGACGTTGCCGGCGGCCTGCCGCGACTCCTTCGAGGCGGTGGACAAACAGCACCGGATCTACCGGAAAACATGAGTCTCTACGAACTCGAACGGACCGGGGACGTCCAGGAACTCATCCGCGTGATCCGCGAGAGCGACAACGACCGGGTGCGCGCCCGGGGCGCGGAACTCCTGCGGAACTTCCCCGACCACGACGACCGTCGAGACGTCGTCAACGCGCTCGTCCGGGCGGCCCAGGACGAGAACGACGACGTCGCCGCGAAGGCGGTCGACTCGCTCGACGAACTCGGCGGCGACGCCATCGAACAGCTCATCGGCGACGTGGCCGGCGTCGACCTCGACCGGGACGGCGCCGAGTGGGTGAAAGCCAAGGCGTTCGTGAAGGCCCTCGGCGCCGACGTGCCGGAACTCCGGATGGCCGCGGCGAACGCGCTCGGCCAGCTCGAACAGGGCGAGGCCGTCGGCAAGCTGACCGACTGCTTCGACGACCCCGACCCACGGGTCCGCGCCCGCGCCGCCCGCGCCTGCGGCAAGATAGCCGATCCGCGGGCGACGAGTCCCCTCGAAGGCCTCCTGACCGACCGGTCGGCCGAGGTCCGGCGGGAAGCCGCCGACGCGCTGGGAAGCATCGGCAACCGCCAGGCCCTCCAGGCGCTGCTCCCCCTGTACCAGGACGACAACGACCGGGTCCGCCAGATCGCCGTCGGCGGGTTCGGGAGCTTCGAGAACGACCGCCCCGTGGACTATCTGGTGGCCGCACTGACCGACGACTCCCCGACGGTCCGCCGGACTGCGGTGTACTCGCTGGTCGAACTGCTGTCGAACGTCCCGACCGAGCGGAGTCACGACATCCGCGAGACGGTCGTCGAGAAGCTCTCCCAGACCGACGACGCCAGCGTCGTCGTCCCACTGGTCGAGATTTTAGAGGAGAGCACCCAGGGCGCCCAGCGGCGCAACACCGCGTGGTTGCTCGGCCGCGTCACCGGCGAGGAGGAGCGACGGCGCGTCATCGACGCCCTCGTGACGGCACTGGGCGAGGACGACCAGATGCTCCGGCAGTTCGCCGCGACGAGCCTCGCCGAACTCGGCGGTGAGAAGGTCGAGGATCCGCTACTCGACATCGTCAAAGACGACGACCGGGACCCGGAGGTGCGCGCCCAGGCCATCTTCACGCTCGGGAAGGTCGGCGGCGAGCGCTCCCGCGAGGCGCTCGACGCCATCATCGACGACACCGACCACGAGACCATCCGGAAACGGGCGTTCTCCGCCATCTCCAAACTCGGTGGTCGCCGATGAGCGACGGCGAACAGAAACTCGCCGACTCCACGGGGAAGTTCGTCCAGGTCGTCGTCGACGGCCGCAAGCGCAACGAGGTCGACTGGGTGAACGGCCGGCTCATCCTCTCGAACAAACGGCTCGTCCTCGTGAGCAACGAGGGCAAGCGCACCATCGCGCTCTCGAAGGTCAGCGGCGTCAAGTCCGGCACGAACGTGAACGAGGCCATCGCCAAGGTGTCGGGCTACCTCTCCCTGCAGGTCGGGTCGAACGTCACCCTGATCGCACCCCAGGACGTCGACTCGTTCGAGAAGAAACTCTACAGCGCGTTGCTCGACCAGTCCGTCGTTCTCGTCAAACACCCCGCCGTCAAGGGGGGCGTCGTCCAGGACACCGGCTGGGAGAAAGGCCGCCTGTCGACCGAGGACGCCACGGTGAACCTGGCGCTCGCGAACGGCACGTTCGTCGAACTGCTGGTCGACGACGTCGGGACCGTCGAGCGGGCCGAGAAGACCGTCCGCGGGAAGAAGCGACGGACCGTCGAGGTCGAACACACCATCGACGGCACCAGCGTCGAGACCCACGTCTCCGGCGGCGGCCAGACCGTCGCCGTCCTCGAATCGTTCGTCCGCCGCGGCGAGGTCGCCAACCAGACCGACGTCGACCTCTCCCAGGCCGAGAACGAGGTGTTGATGGCGCTGTACTCCGGCGTCTCACCGTTCCAGATCCCCTCCTTCGTCGGCATGGACGTCGACCAGGTCGAAGAGACCTTCCAGCGCCTTATCGAGTACGACATCCTCGAAGACGTCCGCGTCCGGAAAGAGGTCCAGCTTGAAGCTCGGGGCCGGTCCGTCGCGAGCGACGCGATGGCCGACCAGTAATGTTACGTGGTGAACACCGGATCCACCGCGAGCAGCAGGACGACGAACGCCGTCGTCGCGAGGCCCAGAACGGGACCGGCCAGTTCTATGGCGACCAGCGTTATCAGGACCACGAGCAGGAACTGTATCCGGCGGAGTTGCTCGAACTGTGTTTCGGGCACGATAATTTCGATCGCACTGGCAAGGTATAAATAACGACTCATCCGCAGAAGGCTGGTCCCGGAACCGGCCCCACTGCAGTGTGTCCAAGTGTGTCACGCGTGGAGAAACGCTTTTCGTGCAGTCCCCGACGTCCCTGCTATGGCTGACAACGACACCTATCGGGGCGACGCGGCGCAGTTCTACGACCAGCAGGTTTCAGTCTTCGACCGCGACGACGCAGCGTTCTACCGCGACCGAGCGAAATCCGTCGACGGCCCGGTACTCGAACTCGCCTGCGGCACCGGCCGGGTCTACCTGGAACTGCTCCGGGCTGGAATCGACGTCGACGGCATCGACCTCTCGGAGGACGTCCTCGAAGTCCTCCGCGAGAAAGCGGACGACGAGGGGCTCGACCCGTCGGTCTGGCAGGCCGACATGGCCGACTTCGCCGTCGACCGGGAGTACGACCTGATCTACTGCCCGTTCAACGCGATCCAGGAACTGACGGACGTCGCTGACCAACTCGCCACCGTGGATTCCGTGTACGACGCCCTCGCCCCCGGCGGCCAGTTCATCTTCGACGTCTTCGTCCCAGACTTCGAACTCATCTGCGAAGAGTACGGCGAGTGGCAGACCCGGGACGTGGAATATCAGGGAGAACCACACACGTTCCGGACGCGGACGGATATTGCCGACGAAGTCGAGCAGATCATCGCAGTCCAGAACGAACTACGCCAGGGCGACGAGACGGTGTTTACGGAAACGCTCGAAATTAAACTGCTCCCCAGGCGCGAACTGGAACTCCTGGCCCGTCTCTCTCCCTTCGACTCGTGGGACGTGGCCGGTGGCTTCGACGGCGAACCGATCGAGGACGGCGATTCGGTGCAGGTTTGGACGATGGAGAAGTCACCGTGAGCGTGCGGTCGGCATCAAGCATACCGCGCGAGCGAAGCGAGCGCGGTTTCTACCGGACGCGAGCGAACGAAGTGAGCGAGACGTCCGGCCTTTTTTCATCGACGTTTTTTGTGGGGGGTTGAGCGCTCGCCGGAGGCGAGCGCGATGCCCCCCACGAAAAAAGGTCGTTAGTCATTTACGTCCTCCAGGTGCCGGCTGGCCACGACCTCACCAGTGGGCGTGAGCGTCGGGCCGTCGGCGGAGTCCTGGAGGAGCCCCTCGTCCTCCATGTCCTGGAGGAGCATGGTCACTTCGGAGGCCTCGGCGCTGACGATGTTGGCCAGGGGCATCCCGTCGAGGTCGCCGGTCGAGTACATGGCGACGAGGATCTCCGTCTTGTCCGAGGTGAGTTCGACGTCCTGGATCTCCTGCATGAGGTCGCTGTACTCCAGCCGGAGGAATCGGCCGAGGATGGACATCTTCCGGGGCGAGGCCATGGCGGCCTCGGTGGTGATGGCGGTGCCGTCTTTCATGTGCCGGAAGTTGAGCGCCGGGCGGTTCGAGCCCGCGATTTCGCGGGTAGAGCGCTGGAAGTCCGTGACCGTCTTCAGTGACACCTCGAAGGAGCCGCCCGGTTTACGGAACTCGACGGTTCCGGGCTTGAGGAACAGCTTGGCGGTGGTGTACTCGTCGTTGGTGACGCGCCCACCGACGCGAGCGCGTTCCTTGACCGTCGTCTCGGTGCCGTTGAGGATGGCCTTGAACAGCACCGTCGAGAACTTGGAAATCTTGTCGTCGTCGGCCTCGACGACGGCGACGTGGCGGGCGTTGCCGCGCTCGAAGGCGACGGTGACAGTCGAGTCGAAGAAGTCGCCCAGATCCGGCGGGATGTGGCCGACGGCGACGTCGAAGATGCTGGAGAGCGGAATCGTCAGCTTGTCGTCTTCCTTGGCCGCGAGAACCAGTCGCTTCTGGCTGAGGAGGACGCGTCCCTTGACGGGTTCGGCGCGCGTCAGCACCTCGGCGTTGAATTTGCCGACGAAATCAGCGATGATGGACTCCGACATCCTGGCGATGGAATCAGCTACAGCAGCGGTAATCTTGAGCGTTTCGTGCGAGTATCAAACGAGAGAACGTGACTCGACGGCGATAACGGGCCGCTACTCCTCGAGGCTGCGCGCGATGTCAGCCAGCGACGAGTCCGGTCCGTCCGTCGCCGCGTAGACGACGCGGTTGCCGGGCGACCGGAGGCCGTACTTGTGGCCGGCGGTGACGACGTCGAAGTGGACCGAGTCGCCGAAAGCGACGTCGACGTCGTCGAACCACTCGGCGAGGCGGTTCTCGCCCTCGCCCTCGCGGACGAGGCGGGCGTTGTCCGCGGCGCGGCGGATCACCCGGTCGCCGTCGAGGGTCGTCTCCACGCGGCCGTGGTACTCTTCGCCGTCCAGGACGACGCGGAAAACCTCGCCCTCGTCGACCGCGACGGAATCGGGGACCGCGACCTGCGGGCGACCCATTCGACCGACCTGCGAGACCGTCGCGCGGTGGGTCTCGACGGCGTCGTGGTCGCTCGGCAGGCGGTCGGCCACGTTACTCGTCGTCGCCGCCGAGGAGGTCCTCGACGGACTCGTCGCCGCGGGCGGAGATGCGGGCGTTGATCTGGGCCGTCGCGTCGCTGACCTCGCGGCCGCGGACGGTGATGCGCTTGCGCTCGCCGTCGCGCTCGGGGTTGAAGCCGACGCCGCCGTCGGTGAGGATGGACTTGAGGTCCGAACCGCGGACGTCGCCGCGCATCGGTCGACCCGCGTCGTCGGAGCCGCCGGAGATCTCCAGGGTGTAGCCGGCCAGGCCGACCGATCCGCCGTCGACGTCCTCGCCGATGTCCTTGCCGATGAACCGGTTGGCGTCCTGTCCGTCCACGTCTAGCTGGTGCGTCTGGCCGCTCTCGGGGTCGGCGACCGCGACCGTAAATTCTGCCATAGACGTGTGGAATCGTCGGCAGATAAAAAGCCCGTCGAACCCGGGCGCAGATCCCTCCCCGGGTGATACCCTCTCACTCGGCGTCGACGATGGTACTCACGCGTGCGTTCTCCTTGATCCTGATGCCGGCGCCGCCCACCGAGACAGGGACCCGCGACAACTCGTCGACCTGAAGTGTCGGGTGGGAGACGCCGCGTTCGAGCAGTTCCGTGCGGGGCTGGATGGTGACCGTCGTTTCGCCGGTCAGCGACTCGTTGTACTCGACGAGGTACTGACCCTCGCGCAGCGTCCACCACTCGTAGTCGTCGTCGAGATTCCGTTTCTCGCTAGCGTGGGGAGTCGTTTCGGCCGGTTCCAGTTCCCCGCCACCGAAGTCGACGCGGCCGGGTTCGACGATCTCGTGGACCGCTGCGACGGTGAGGTCGAATCCGTCCTCCCCGGCCTGGGTCTCCTCGTGAACGTTATCTTCGACGTACTGCTCGTACATGGATGGGACGTCACGCGGACTCCTGAAAAAAGCAAAGCCGTCGCTCACGACTCGAACCCGTCTTCCCACCGGAACAGTCCATCGACCAGGACCGGGTCGTCGTCCACGAGCAGGCGCCCCTCCTCTCGCAGGTCGGTGATCAGGTCGACGTGGACGGCGCTGTCGTTGCCGCCCTCGCCCTCGGGGAGGCAGGCGTCGTAGGCGCGACCGAGCGCGAGGTGAACCGTCCCGCCCATCTTCTCGTCGAAGAGGATGTTGTCCGTGATGCAGTCGATGCCGCGGTTCATCCCGACGCCGAGTTCGCCCAGGCGTTTCGCGCCGTCGTCAGTGTCGAGCACGTCCCCGATGACAGACTCCCCGCGGGCGGCCTCGTAGTCGGTGACTACCCCGTCCTCGAAGACGAGGCGGACGTCCCGGACCTGGGAGCCGTTGACCGTCATCGGGACGTCGAAGGTCACCTCACCCTCGGTGGCGTGCGGTGAACACCTCGCCCGAGGGGAGGTTGTGGGAGTCGTAGGCCACCGACGCGGCGGAGTTGACCGCGGTCCGGTCCTCGATGGACATCGAGAGGTCGGTGGCGCCGTTCGGGTCGTCGCTGACGATGCGGACCTCGCTCCCCTCGTCGAGGACGTCTTTGAGCCGGGCCATCTCGTCGGCCAGGGACGCCCAGTCCCGCAGGGTGGCGTCGTAGACGAACTCGCTGTAGGCCTCGTAGCTCATCCCGGCCTGCTGGGCCATCGCCCTGGTCGGGTGCTGGGTCGACACCCAGTCGGTGTCCAGGCGGGCCTCGCGGATCCCCTGGCGGGCGCGCGAGTAGGCCTGCCGGCGATCTGCGGGCACGTCGGCCGCGCCGGCGGTGTTGTTCGTCCCCTTCAGCGCGAGGACGACGTCCGCCCGCTCGTACAGCGCTCGCTCGTAGTCCGGGTCGGACTCGAACTCGCCGTCGTGGGCCCGGAGGTATGCGCGGGTTACCTCGCTGGAACTGTACGTAGCCAGCATGTTCGCACCACGGTCGCCCAGTCGCTCGGCCACGGCGACGGCCAGGTCGTGGGCGCCCTCGTCAACTGCGAGGACGACGTCGTCACCCGGGTCGACGCGGGCGCTCCAGTCGACCAGTACCTCGGCGTGTTCCCTGATTCGCTCGTCCATACGACGACGTCGGCCGCCGGCGTCAAAACCCCAGCGTCACCGCCCCGCCTCCCAGTACGGTGCGTGTACTTATCCGGCGCGCGGACTGCTAGCGAACATGGACAGCGACCACGTCCTCGTGCTGTTCCTCGGCCTCGTGCTGGTCGGCGCCGCCGTCGCCCTCGCGCTCTCCTTCCCGGCCGCCTTCGGGGGCGACTCCGAGGGCATCGGCGGCGCGACGCTGGCCTCGTTCGAGACCACCGACGTGTACTGTGGCGACCCGAACACGACGAGCGGGTCCGCAGTCAGAGAGGACATCAGCGGCGGCGAAGCGCTCGTCCTCAACCGGTCGCTCCCGGTCGCCAGCAACGACACGACAGTTTCGGCCTCCTTCGAGGAGTTCGGTCCCCAGCGGTATCTCCTCGAGATAACGTCAGAGACGCCAGAAGCGACGCGGACCGAGACGTCGACGCCCGAGACCGCCACCCCGACCGCGACGCCGGTGAACGGAACTGCGACGAACGAAACCGACGTGAATCAGTCGACGACAGAACCGACCGCCACGGCGACGGCGGCCAACGAGACGGACGGTAACCGGACGGGAGCCAACGAGACCGCATCTCCGACCGAGGTCACTACCACGCCGACCGAGACCGGGTCGACGTGCCACCCCGAGGTCATGTACAACGCGACGATCCAGATCGCCCAGCCCGACGAGTACACCGTCGTCGTCACCTACGACGGCGAGTTCGTCGCCGGCCACTGGCGGGACGGCGACGACGACGGGTCCTACGATACGCTCCCCGAACGACCCGAGCGCGAGGGCGGGGCGAACGAGACGGCGGCGACCGTCAGTTCGGTCCGGCTGGCTCGGTAAGGGCGGGCCGCCGAACGGTTCCTCGCTGGTCCGCGCGTTCCCCGACCGTCTCGTCGGTACCGACCAGGTTTCCCGCGGTCAGCGTCCGGGTCCGTGCCGACCTTTTTGGCGGATGAGGGGGCCAGCGACGCCCACCGATGGGCCACCGTGCACTCGTCGCCTACCGCCAGCCAGACGGGACGTTCACCCTCCGGTACGCCCACTGGGGCGAGAACCTCTCTGCCGCCATCGGCCCGACGTCGCCGCTGGGCGGCTCCGCTCCTCACTCCGGCACGGACGACGTTGCGACCGACCTCGGCGTCGAGCGACGGAACGGGTACGAGCCACCGATCACGACGCGCGTCGACCCCCGACCGCTCACGGTCGGAGCGACCGCCGCCGACGTGGTCGACGCTGTCGACGTGAGCTACGAGTCGCTAGTCGTCGTCTCGCGGACTTTCGAGGCGACTGCCTATCTGGTCTGTTGGCTCGACCCGATGGGGGTCGGATCGGAGATGGTCCTGGTCGAGCCCGACGACGACCCCGAGACGCTCCGGGGCTGGTACGTCGAGACGAAGTCCCGGCTCTCGGGGGCCGTCGCCGACGGGACGCTCACTCCGGAGTCGGCGCGGGCGACGCTCCGCCGGGCGCTGTCGGTGCAGGGAACGCTGTACTCGCCGGACGACGCGTCCTTTTTACGCGACGGGTGACTACTGGGGAGCGTGACGACCGCCGACGGGACGCCGGTCCAGTCCATCACGCACCCGACCCCGGAGGAGGCCCAGGCCCTCGCCCAGCACGGGTTCGATCGGGGAGCGATGGTGACGCTGTTCGGCCGCTGCACCGTCGACTACGAGGGCCGCGCGGCCAGTACGCTCGGACCAGGCGACCGCCACGTCATGCTGAAGCCCGACGGCTCCGCGCTGGTCCACACCGACGAGGGCCAACAGCCCGTGAACTGGCAGCCGCCGGGCTGCGACCACGAGGTGGCGATCGACGAGGGACACGTCGTCGTTCGCAGCGAGCGTCCTACGCCGGAGGAGGAACTGACCGTCACCTTCGAGGAAGTGACCCACGCCGCGAGCTTCGACGTCACCGACCCGACCGACCTCTCGGTCACCGGCACCGAGGAGGACCTCCGCCAGCGCATCCTCGACGACCCCGACCTGGTCGAACCCGAGTTCACGCCGCTGTCGACGGAACGGAACACGCCGGCGGGCGCTGTCGACATCTACGGCGAGGACGCGGACGGCCGGACCGTCGTCGTCGAACTGAAGCGCCGCCGGGTCGGCCCGGACGCCGTCGGCCAGGTCGACCGCTACGTCGGCGCGCTCGAGCGCGACTTGCACGACGACGCCGCTATCCGTGGGATTCTCGTCGCGCCTTCTATCACCGACCGGGCGCGCGAACTCCTCGCCGAGAAGGGGATGGAGTTCGTCGCGCTCGAACCGACGGCCGAGTGAACAATCTCCGAGCCGCTTTTCAGTCGTCGACGCGCTCCTTGAGGTCCGCGAGCGCGTTCATCGCCTCCAGCGGCGTCATCGTCGCGACGTCGAGATTCCGGAGCTCTTCGGAGAGGTGGCCTCCGTCAGTCGGAGCGACCGGGGAGGCGTCGCTGGAATCGGCTTCGGCCCCGTGGTCGGCGCTCTCGCCGTTCGCGTCCACGCCGTGTCCGTTCGTCGCGGGGTCGCCGCCGGCCGTGGCGGCGTCGGAACCGGACTCGCTGGCGCGCTCGGCGTCCAGCAGCGTCCGCGACCGGTCGACGACGGCGTCGGGGATGCCGGCCATCTTCGCCACCTCGACGCCGTAGGAGGCCGCCGCAGCGCCCGGAGCCACCCGGTGCTCGAAGACGACGTCGCCGTCGACCTGGCGCGTCTCGAAGTGGAGCGTGAACACGCCCGCCAGGTCGTCGGCCGCCGCAGTCAGTTCGTGGTGGTGGGTCGCGAAGAGCGTGTAAGCGCCGATCTCGTCGTGGACGTGCTCGGTGACGGCGCGGGCGATAGCGAGACCGTCCGCGGTCGAGGTGCCCCGGCCCACCTCGTCGAGCAAGATAAGCGAGTCCTCGGTGGCGCCCGAGAGGATGTCGGCGAGTTCGGTCATCTCTATCATGAACGTCGAGCGCCCGCCGGCGATGTCGTCGCTGGCGCCGACGCGGGTGAACACGCGGTCGACGACGGGGAGTTCGGCCGACCGCGCCGGGACGAAGCACCCGGCCTGGGCGAGCACGCAGGTCAGCGCGACCTGGCGCATGTAGGTGGACTTGCCGCTCATGTTGGGCCCGGTGATGACGGCGAAGCGGTCATCGGGGGTGAAGCGGGCGTCGTTCGGGACGAACGAGTCCTCGGTCCGCTCGACGACGGGGTGGCGCCCGCCCTCGACGTCGATGGCCTCGCCGCCCACCGCCGGCCGGCAGTAGTCGTGGTTCGCGGCGACCTCGCCGAACGCGACCAGCACGTCCAGCGTGGCCAATCGGTCCGCGAGGGCCTGAACGCGCTCGGACTCGGCGGCGACGTCGTCCCTGACCTGCCGGAATAGCTCGTACTCGCGGTCGTCCGCGCGCTGTTCGGCGCGGAAAATCTCGTCCTCTCGGTCTTTGAGTTCCGGCGTGACGTACCGTTCGGCGTTCTTCAGCGTCTGGCGGCGCTGGTAGTCCTCCGGCACCAGGTCGGCGTTCGCGTCGGTCACTTCGATGTAGTAGCCGTGGACGGCGTGGTGGTCGACCTTCAGCGACTCGATGCCGGTGCGTTCGCGCTCGTCGGCCTGCAGGTCGGCGATCCACTGTTTGCCCGACCGTTCGGTCTCGCGCAGGTCGTCCAGCGTCTCGTCGTAGCCGGGCCTGACGACGTCCCCCTCAGTCACCTCCTGGGGCGGGTCCTCGCGGATGGCGTGTTCTATCTCCTCGCGAACCTCGGTGAGCGGGTCCAGCGTCTCGTGGAGGTCCGCGAGCAGGTCGCTCTCGGCGTCGTCGATGGCCGCCTTCACCTCGGGCACGACGCCCAGCGTCGCGGCGAGCGAGCGCAGGTCGCGAGCGTTCGCCCGGCCGCGCGAGACTCTGGATATCAGGCGTTCGAGGTCGTACACGTCGGTCAGCAGGTCGTGAAGTCGCTCGCGGGTCTGAACGTCGCCGACGAGTTCCTCGACGGCGGCGTGGCGGCTCTCGATGCGTTCCTCGTCGAGCAGCGGCCGGCGGATCCAGTCGTTGAGCTGTCGGCGCCCCAGCGCGCAGGCGGTCTCGTCGAGCGTATCGACGAGCGTGCGTCCTTCGTGGCCCCGGACGGAGCGACGCTCGAACAGTTCGAGACTGTCGAGCGCGACGGCGTCGAGCAGCATGTACTCGCGCGGGTCGTACCGCGTGAGGTGGTTGAGGTAGTCGAGCCGACCGTGTTCGGTCGCCGTCGCAGCGATCTCGTCGGCCGTCCCGCTCTGGCCGCCGCGGGTGTACTCCGCGTACGCCAGCAGCGCGCCGCAGGCCCGGACCTCGACGTCGTCGGCCAACAGCGAGTCTGGGTTGCCGAAGTACGACCCAACGCGCTCGCCCGCCGCGTCGCGCTCGAAGACTGCCTCGTCGTAGGGCGTCACCATACACGCCGGCCCGAACACCGCGTCGTGGTCGACGCTCGCGGCCGCGTTCGGGCCGACGATGGCTTCCGCGGGGGCGAACCGCCCGACCTCGTCTTCGATGGCGTCGACCTCGGTCGCGCTCGTCGCGTAGAAGTCCCCAGTCGAGACGTCCAGCAGGGAGAGGCCGAAGCGACGCGAGTCCGTGGTCAGCGCCGCGACGTAGTTGTTGTCGGGCGAGCGGAGCAGGGCGTCCTCGGTCAGCGTCCCTGGTGTGATGATGCGGGTGACAGCACGCTCGACGACGCCCGACACCTCGTCGGGGTCCTCGACCTGGTCGGCGACGGCGACCCGGTAGCCCGCGTCGAGCAGGGTCTCGACGTAGCTCTCGGCGTTGTCGATGGGGATGCCCGCCATCGCGTACTGGCCCGTCGAGTCCTCCCGCTTGGTGAGGGTGATCTCGCACAGGCGCGCGACTTTCTCCGCTGCGGCCTCGAACGCCTCGTAGAAATCGCCGACCTGAAAGAGTACGAGCGAGTCGTCGTATCGCTCGCAGAGCTCGAAGTACTGGCTCATCATCGGCGTCAGCTCGTCGGCGTTCTCGGCCATCTTCTCGGGTGGCCCCAGCGCCGCGTCCATGGTTCGGTTGGGGTGGCCGTCGGTCAAATACCCTTTGGGCTCGGTCGGGGACCGTGGCTCCGCGGCGTCAGAACGGGCTCTCGACGGGCACCGACTCAACCCGCCTGGCGCCGTCGTCGATGGCTCGATCCACGGCCTCGCCGTCGGTCAGCAGGAAGAAGTTGTACCCGTCCGTGCTCCGCTGCATCACCGACCGCTCGAAGATTCGGTCCGGATGGGCGGTGTACTGTTTCACCGTGACGACGAACTCCTCTTTCGTGTCGACGAGCACGAGCCCGTACCCCTCGCCGGCGAGGAACGACTGCAGGTCCTCGAACTCGTCGGGCGGCACCTCGAAGCGGTACTGGTGGAAGTTGTAGTAGGGCCTGAGCCGCGCGAACACGTCGTCGCCGGTGAAGTAGTGTTTGAAGACGTACGTCTCGTCGATCTCGAAGACGTTCACGCGATTACGTTCCCGCCGTCGGCCCCCCGCCATCTGGTCGGTGGATTCACTCTACCTGGCAATAGCTTTGCAGGTTCGTTCAACGGTCAATTCCTGCCGAAGGTCACGTCCGGAAACGCATTACTGCGGCCCGGTCGGGGCCGGGGAAGAAGTGAATGTCCGAATGGATCATAATCTAACGCCGACACACCCGAAAAATACATCACCCGTCCCGGTAATCCTGCATCTACAATGTCCCTCCCGATAGGCACAGCGCTCAAAGACGGGTTCACCAGGGTCGCTAACCGCGCCGGCGCGACGTTACTCGTCGCGTACCTCGTCGTGAACGTGGTCTACCTCGTGGCGATGAACAGCGCGATGAAGACGTACTTCACACAGAACGGAATCGAGACGATGGGCACGTTCTCGCCGGCCGTGGACCTCCCCCTGGCAGCGAGTGGTGCCCTCACCGTCGTCTCCTTACTCGCTACGGTGTACCTCTTCGTGGTTGCGATTCGGACATTCGTCGCGGGCGAGCGCCACTCGATCCGGAGCGACCACCTCACCGGTGGGGTCGCGCTGGCACTCGTGAACCTCGTGGTCGGCTACATCGTCTACAGTATCGTGGTGACCATCGGGTTCGTCCTGATCATTATCCCCGGTATCTTCCTGATGGTGGTGCTGACGTTCTGGCCCATCTACGTCGCTGTCGAAGGCGACAACCTCGTAGCCGGGATGCGCAAGAGCTGGCGGCTCACCGAAGGGGACCGATTCGCCCTGTTCGCGCTCGGCGCGGTCATCGTCGGCATCGGCTTCGCCTTCGGCGCGGTCTTCGGCATCGGCGCATTCGTCGTGACCCTCGCCGGTCTGGACCAGGCCATCATCAACGTCGTCCAGATCGTCGTCATCGCACCGATATCACTGTACAGCCTCGGCGTCCTCACCAGCGCGTTCAACCTGCTTCGCGGCGACACCGGTGGCATCGACGGCAGCGAGTCCACCACCGCCGACGCGCCGTCGACGCCGGCCTGAGACAGCCTTACCCCGCTCGGTCCCCTACCACCGGGTATGACAACGGCCGAAGAACTTGACCGCCCGATCCCGCTCGACTCGAAGACCGAACTCGACGATTTCGTCGCGAGCCACGACCGCGTGCTCGTCGAGTTCTACACCGACGGCTGCGGCATCTGCCAGTCGATGGAGCCCGTCCTGAGCGGCGTCGCCCGCAGCGCCGACGTCGCCGTCGTGACGATGAACCCCCGCAACGACCCGCCGCTGGTCGAGGAGTACGACGTCCGCTCGGTCCCCAAACTCCTCTACTTCGAGGACGGCGACCTCGTCGACACCAGAGAGGACGGGTTCGTCCCGGCCGACGACCTGCTCGCGTTCGTCGGGGAATAGGAGCGACCACAGAGGTTTGAAGGCGAAGAGACCATCCGGCGTGTTCCGGCGAGGCGAAGAGACCACCGGGCGGGACTGAAAGGGGCCGACCGCCTGGCGGCGAAGCCGCCAGGTTATAGAAGGTCGGCGGAGCCGACCTTCCGCTCGGGGAAGGCAGGCGACGCAAGCACCGCAGGCCGCCAGGCCGAGGAGCGAAGCGAGCCTCCCGACCCGAGCGGGAGGGGGCTTTCAAGTTGTTCTCGTTAGCTGACTCTGCAGTGCAGTAGCAAGCCATCCCCATTTCTCACCATCCCGGTTACCCTGACGTCACTCCAGACTTTTCAGGCCCGAGACCAAAGCGTTGAACATGAGCACACAGACCCAGGAAAACGAGTTGATCGTCTTCTCGGACTACGTCTGTCCATTCTGCTACCTCGGCAAGGCGGCGATGGAACAGTACCTGGAATCGAAGGAGGACCCCCCGGAGGTCCAGTGGCACCTCTACGACCTGCGCGGGTACAAGCGCAACCCCGACGGGAGCATCGACAGCGACGTCGACGACGGCAAGGACGACGAGTACTTCGAAAAGGCCCGCGAGAACGTCCGCAAGCTGAAGGAGGAGTACGACGTGGAGATGAACGTCGACGCCTCCATGGAGGTCGACTCCTGGAACGCCCAGCAGGTGGCGCTGTACGTGCGGGAAGAGGTCGGTGAAGACGAGTTCCTCCGACTCCACGAGCGCCTGTTCGACGCCCACTGGCAGGACGGCCGCGACATCGGCGACCCGGACGTGCTTCGGGAGATCGCCGTCGACGTCGACCTGGACGAGGACGTCGTCGATTCGGCGCTCACCAGCGAGTGGGACGAGCGCCTGCGCGAGCGCTTCGACGCCGCCCAGGACGCCGGCGTGACGGGCATCCCGACGTTCGTCTACGGCGAGTACAGTGCTCGCGGGGCGATTCCGCCCGAACAGTTCGAACGGCTCGTCGAAGGAGTGTAGGGAGCGCTTTGAGTTGATTGAATCAGCTGATAAACTGACGCGATAGTGACTAACAGCCCCGAAAGCCCCCTCCCGCTCGTCGGCTCCGAACGCACCTGCGCGCGGCCTGCGGCCGTGCTTGGTGGTTCTCGCTCGACGAGCGGTCGGCCCCTTTCGATGCCCCACCCACGGTGGTTGCCGAAGTCGTTATCGAGCGGTGGCCGTCGCTGTTCGTCTCCTGAAGAAAGAAAATCGGTCGCTTGAGTTCCGTTACTCCTCGACGCTGGAATCGCTGAAGTACGCACGGCCGCTGGTGGGCACCTCGTAGCGCTCGCCGACGACGTCGAAGGTCGCGGTCGACTGGATGTCGGCGGCGGAACCGCCGACGCGGACCTCGTAGGTGTCGGGTTCGACGACGAGATCCATGTCCGTGTCGTGGAAGGCCAGCTGGGTCGTCGAGAGTGTGACGCTGACGGTCGCGGACTCGCCGGGTTCGAGGTGGACGCGCTCGAAGCCGCGGAGTTCCTGGACCGGGCGGGCCAGGCTCGGATTGTCCTGGTGGGTGTAGAGCTGGACGACCTCGTGGCCGGCCATCTCGCCCGTGTTCTCCACGGTGACGGTGGCGGTGACGGTGTCGGCGGGGCCGACCTCGGTCTCGGAGAGCGAGACCTCGCCGTACTCGAACTCGGTGTAGCTCAGGCCGTGGCCGAACGGATAGAGCGGGTCCTCGTCAGTGTAGACGTGGTTCTCGTTCCGGCTGTTGGGCTTGCGGCTGTAGTAGACGGGCAGCTGGCCGACGTTCTTGGGCACCGAGAGCGGGAGTCGACCGCTCGGGTTGTGCTCGCCCAGGAGCACGTCGGCGATGCCGTGGCCGCCCTCCTCACCGGGGAGCCAGGCCTGGAGAATCGCCGGGACGTTGTCGTCGATCCACTCGATGGCGTGGGGTTTGCCGGTGACCTGGACGACGACGAGTGGCGTGTCCGTGTCGTGGAGCTCCTCGACGAGTTCCTGCTGGACGCCGGGGAGCTGGAGGTCGGTGACGTCCGCGCCCTCGCCGCTGGTGGGGACGTCGGGCTGTTCGACCATGTCGGCCTCGGGGTCGCTGAAGGCGATGGCCGAGCGGGTGCCGACGAAGGCGACGGCGACGTCCGAATCCTCCGCCGCGGCGACGGCGTCCTCGAAGCCCTCCGTCGCGGGGCCGGTCGTCGTACAGCCCTCGGCGTAGGTGACCTGGTCGCCCAGGCGCTCTTCGAGCGCGTCGAGCGGCGTCACGACCTCGCGATTCGCGTCGCGCTCGGGGTAGTGGGCCGCGTAAGCGTAGTCTCCCAGTTGGCCCTCCGGAGAGTGGGCCTTCGGGCCGACGACGGCGACGGACTCCTCGCCCACGAGCGGGAGCAGGTCGTCGGCGTTCTTCAGGAGCGTGACGGACTCGCGACCGAGCTTGCGGGCGTAGTCGCGGTCGGCGTCGGGGCCGAACTCCTCGGAGACCGAATCGACGTCGACGAAGGGGTCGTCGATGACCCCCTTCTCGACCTTCTGGCGGAGGACGCGCCGGGCGGCGACGTCGACCGTCTCCTCGGCGAGGTCGCCGTTCTCGACGGCGTCGACCAGCTTGTCGTAGGCGGCGACCTGTGGGAGTTCGACGTCCATGCCGGCCTCGAGGGCCTGGATACCGGCCTCGTAGTGGTCGGCGGCGACGCCATGCTCGTCGTCGAGGTAGCGGACGCTGAAGTAGTCCGAGACGACGGTGCCGTCGAAGCCCCACTCCTCGCGCAGGATGCCCGTCAAGAGCGAGCGGTCCTTCGCGCAGGGGACGCCGTCGATATCGTGGTAGGCGTTCATCACCGACTCGGCGCCGGTCTCGCGGATGGCCGCCTCGAACGGGAAGAGGTGGACCTCGCGGAGTTCGCGCTCGCCGATCTGGACCGACGAGCGGTTCTTGGCGCCCTCGCCGACGGCGTGGCCGGCGAAGTGCTTGACCGTCGCGGAGATGCCCTCGGTGGGGTCCTCGCCCTGGAGCCCGCGGACGTACGCGCTGGCCATCTCGGCGACGAGGTACTCGTCTTCGCCGAAGGTCTCCTCGGTGCGGCCCCAGCGCGGGTCGCGGCCGACGTCGAGCACCGGCGAGAGCGCGTGGACGGTGCCGATGGCCTGCAACTGCTCGCGGATGCGGGTGGTCATCTCCTCGACCAGGTCCGGGTTCCACGTGCTCGCCAGGCCGATGCCCTGCGGGTAGGTGGTCCCGTCGGGGCCCATGTAGCCGCTGAGACACTCCTCGTGGGGGACTGCCGGGATACCCAGGCGAGTCTCCTCCTGGACCATCTCCTGGAGTTCGTTGGTCACTTCGGCGGCGCGCTCGGGTTCGAGGCTGCCGCCGCCACCGAGGCGAGTGAAGTGGCCCACGCCGTCCCCGATCAGTTCGCGGGCGTTGTCGCGGTTGATGTTCCCGTCCTCGTCAAGCAGGTGGACGGCGGTCTCGGCAGCGCTCTCGTCCAGCGCCATGTACCGGGCCGGCACGGCGGTCAGCTGGGCGACCTTCTCCTCGAGCGTCATCCGGTCGAGGAGGTCGTCGACCCGCCGCTCGACGGGCAGCGATGCGTCGCGATAGGGTGGGTTGTCCGTCGCTGTCACACCCGATCCGTCGTGGTTGAGGTGCTAAACCCTTCGGCGATTTCTCAGTCGACTACCACTTTTCGTTCCACGGAACCGAACAGCCGCGCTCGAACGTTCCGATATCCGGCGCGATCGTTCGTTATAGCTGAACAAAATCGGCCGCAGTCGCTCGCCACCTGGTCGCCAGCTTCTCGCGCGCACCCGCCACGCGCTCTCGGAACGCGCTCCCGTAGCCCGGTTCGCCGCGTCCGGCGTACAGTGTCGATTGTCACCGTTCCGCGCACAGCCCCCCAAACGGGACGCTCTTGAGGTTCGATCGCAGACGTTCGGTCGTGTCTCTGGGCCTCCTGTTCGCCGTCGTCTCGGCGTTCCTGTTCGGGAGCTACCTCTTCGTGATCAAGCGGTACTTCAGCGCGTACCCGGCGACGGTGTACGTCTTCCTCGCGTTCGCCTTCGCGCTCGTCTGGTACGTCCCGGTCGCGCTGGTGACCGTCGACGGAAGCTTCTTCCCGGCCGGCTTCGGTCGAACCGGCGTCCTCGTCCTCGCTACCACGGTCGGGTTCACGCTAGTGGGGAACCTCACCTTCTTCCGGGCCATCGCGGTCGGCGCCGTCTCCTACGTCGCTCCCATCAGCAAGGTCATCCCGGTGTTCGTCCTGCCGCTGGAGGTCCTCCTGCTCGACCAGTACCTCTCGGCGCTCCAGGTGGTCGGGGTCGTCGTCGCGACGATCGCCATCTACGTGGCGAACTACCGCCCCGGCGAACTGCTCGAACCGCTCCAGCGCGCCGTATCGGCCCGGCCGGCGCAGTTCGCGCTGGCCTCCGCGGCCTCCTTCGCGGTCGTCGACGTCGGCAAGCGGACGCTGATGCAGGAACTCGCTGTCCCGCCACAGACGTTCGTCGTCGTCCTGTTCGCCACGCTGACGGCCTCGCTCGCCCCCATCGCGGCCCGGAACTGGCCGTCGGCGGCGCTCGACCGATCCTCGACGGTGACCGACGGTGGCACCGCCGCAACGGCGGAGCCCGTCCGCGTCGACGTGCGCGGGGACCTCCCGAAGTTCGCCGCGACTGGGCTGCTACTCGCGACGGCGAACCACGTCGCTATGTACGCCTTCGGCGCGCTCCCGGCCAGCGTCGCCTCACCAATCGTCAACACGCAGGCCGTCGTCGCAGTCGTCCTGGGCGGGCTCCTGCTGGGCGAGGAGCACTTCCGGATCCGACTCGTCGCCGCCGGGCTGGCCGTCGTCGGCGTGACGGTCATCGCGCTGGGATGACCAGCAGCTATTCGCAGCGAACGATATCGGCGAACTCCGTGGCCACGGCGTCAGTTCCGTTTCTTCCTCGCGCTCGCCTGGTCAGGCGCTCGTCTCGGCCCCGGCGGTCGCGCCGACCGCTACCGAGAACGTCGACTGGATCCACGCTTCGGGATTGTGCCGGTCGTAGAGGACCGTGTCTCCCTCGTCCGTCCTGAAGAACCCGTACCGGGCGTCGTCCGTGTTTTCGTCGTCACTCATTGTGGGAGGGTCGCACCCGTTCTAGGGGCTTCGAGCGGGTAAACCCTCGGACGGCAGCGGTGTCGGCGCGCGTTCGTCCGACTGCGCGGCAGGTCTGCGAGCGGGCGCTCACGACCGCGCGGCGCCGGGCCGAACCACCACCTCTTACCACCCAGTGGTTCCAGAGGATCACTATGACGCGACGATCCGCACCCGTCCGCCCGCCGGTCGTTCTCACGATAGCGGGGAGCGACTCGGGCGGCGGCGCGGGGATACAGGCGGACCTGAAGACCATCGAGGCCGGCGGCGCGTTCGGGACGAGCGCCATCACGAGCGTCACGGCCCAGAACACGCGCGGCGTCCAGGGGACTCACGGACTCCCGATCGCCGAGATCGAGGCCCAGATCGACGCCGTCCTCTCGGACTTCGACGTCGCCGCGGTGAAGACCGGGATGCTCGGCCGGCGCGAGGTGGTCGAGACCGTCGTCGACGACGCCGACCGATTGCCGAACCTCGTCGTCGACCCGGTGATGGTCGCCGCGTCGGGCGACCGACTGCTCGAACCCGCGGCCGAATCTGCCTACGAGGACCTCGTCGCCGCGGCGACACTCGTGACGCCCAACGCCGACGAGGCCGCAGTGCTGACCGGTGTGGACGTGACCGACGTCGACGCCGCCCGGGAGGCCGGTGACGTGCTGGTCGAGATGGGCGCCGACGCCGCGCTCGTCAAGGGCGGCCACGTCCCCGGCGACGACGTCGTCGACGTGCTCGTCACCGAGGAGACGACCCACAGCTTCCGCCACGACCGGGTCGACACCGCCGCGACCCACGGCTCGGGCTGTACGCTCTCCAGCGCCGTGGCGACGCGACTGGCCCACGGCGACGACCTGCCGAGCGCCGTGGGCGACGGCGTCTCCCTGCTGGCCTCTGCGGTCCGCTACGGCGTCGACGTCGGCGAGGGCCCCGGGTCGGTCCACCACCTCGTCGAAGCTCGAAACGAAGCGGCCCGCGGCGAGACCGTCGAGGCCGTCGAGCGCGTCGTCGGCCTGCTGGTCGACCGGGCGCCGAAAGTACTGGTACCGGCCGACGGGACGAACGTCGCCGGCGCGACTCCCTACGCCGAATCGCCCCGGGACGTCGCGGCCGTCGAGGGCGGCATCGGTCGAACGCGGGACGGACTGCGAGCCAACCGCGGCGTCCGCTTCGGAGCCGGCGGTTGGCTCGCGTCCCTGGTCCTGGCCGTCCGCGAGGTGGCCCCGACGACCCGGTTCGCGCTCGAGTGCCGTCGCTCCCCGGCGCTCGACCGGGCGCTCGCCGAGTTCGACGAGCCGGTCGTCGAGCTATCGGCTGACGCCAGCGACGCCGACGGGAACGACCGACCGCTCACACAGCGAGTCAGCGACGCCGCGGCTGACGACGACGCCCCACCCGTCGCCGTCGTGGATCCGACGCGAGGCGAGGCGGGCGTCGCCCTGCTCGCTCCGGACGCCGGGACGCTCGTCGACCGGACGGAGCGGCTGCTCGACGCGGCCGAGGACGCGGACTGAGAAGAGCCCGTCCGACTGGCCCCGTCAGCGGCGTTCGCGGAGCACCGCCAGCGTCGCGGCGAGCGCCACTGTCAGCGTGACGGCGAGCGCCTCGGCACCGAGCCCGAAACCGGTCGAGCCGGGCGTGTCGGTCGGGGTCGCCGTCGCCGGCTGGGTCTGCGTGACGGTCGCCACCGTAGTGGGCGGGCCCGTTGTCCCGTCCGTCCCGTTCCCGTCGACCGTCGTCTGGACCGGCGGCGCGCGAACGGCGACCGTCACCTCCCCGGCGCCGTCGACGCGCACGGTCGTGGCCCCGGTCCGCGACATCGGGACGCTCGCGTTGACCCAGCCGGCGGACTCGGGGGCCAGGCGGACCGTCTCCGCGACGGCCAGGCCGTCGTCCCGGCGGAACACGACCGACGTCTCGCCGGGGATGGGAGCGTCGTTCTGGACCCGGGCGCTCATCTGGACGGATTCGCCTTTCATGACCTCCCGTGACGTCGCCGTGACGTCGGTGACCCGGCCCTCGGCAGGCTCGCTGACCTCGACGGTCCGCTCGTCGCCCCCGACCGCGAGTTCGTACGTCCCGGGCTCGTCGAACGTGTGGTTCAGGCCCAGCACAGCCGTCTCGTTGGGTGCGACCGAGCCGTTGGCCTGGTCGACGACGCTCCCGTTCACTGCCAGCCGGCCGGTGAAGTTCCCCGCTCGCCCGCCAGCGTTCTCGACGACGGTCCCGACCCGGAGCCGTTCGCCAGGCACGACGACCACCGGACCGTCAGTCGCCTCGATGGTCGCGTTCCGGTAGCGCCCGTCGACCCTGTACGTCGCGTCGTTGCCGTCGCCGGGGAGCTGGAAGCCGATGCGGGCGGGTGGGTCGCCGAAGGCCATGACGTGTGCGGGCTGGTCCCACATCGTGACGTTCGCGGGCTTCTCGGCGTACCGGGTGGCCGCGTCGACGATCTCGTCGTCGCCGTGTTCACCGAGGGCGCCCAGGAAGTCCGACAGCGAAATCGGGCCCATATCGGCGTTCATCGCCTGGACGACCGTCTGGAGCGTCCGTTCCTGGTCGCGCGTGTTGCGGATCTGCCGGTCCAGCTGCCCGGCGACGAGCGCGCCCTTGTCGTAGTCGGGAGCCGACTGCCACGTCGACTGGTTGGCGAGGACGGCGTCGGCGTAGGAACTGTTCGCACCGGCGCCGATCCGCTGGCTGAACGCGTCGTAGGGGACCCGACCCTGTTCGTAGGTCAACAGCGCCGCGTAGTAACTGGCCGAGGCCTCACGGAACCAGCGCATCTCCGGGTCGAGCGCGAAGTCCTGACGGGTGTGGACGTACTCGTGGACCCACGGGTTCTCGGCGCTGTCGACCGGTTCGACGTCGCGGACCCAGAGGTCGGATTCGCCCGTCTGGTAGCCGCGGACGCCCCACTGGACGCCGTCGGTCGGGGCGGCGACGACGAACACTTCGTCGTCGCGGTCACCGACGCGCAACGCGTCCGAGGCGTCGGCCAGCGAGTCGAGCACCGACCGGGGAGCGTCGCGCATGCTCGCGTTCGCGGGGACGACGAGCCTGAACCGCTGGTCGCTGGCGTTCCGCTCGTAGGTCTCGTGTTCGCCGAGGTAGACCAGCCACTCCCCCGCCGCGCCGGGACCCGCGGTCGTCGACGTCCGGTCGTACGTGACGGGGCCGGCCGACGAGTAGCGGGTCCAGTCGGTCGTAACGGGCGGGCGCTGGAACAGGGCCCAGTCGCCGGCGTCAACGGCAACCAGGTCTCCGTCGGCCCCGTTTGGCCCCGTCTCGTTTAGCGACTCGTTGACCGGGATCGTATACGTGATCGAGGGGGTGCTCGTCGTCTCGTCCCAGCGGTACTCGCGCCAGCCGTCACGGACGAAGCCGTCCGTGTCGGTCATTTCGGCGTCGTCGGGGAGCTCGGTGTGGAGCGAGACAACGCCGCTGGAGATGGTATACTCCAGCTCCACCGCCACCTCGCCGGGGGTCGACGGCGTCAGCGCGAACTCCTGGGTCGCGTTGATAGTCGTTCCGTCGTCGCTCTGGAAGCCGATCTGGGCCGGGCCGGAGCTGCCCTGGCGCGGCGCGACGTCGGCGCTCGCCACGGCCGGAGCGACCGCGCCGGTCAACAGGACCGACGCAAAGACCACAGCGAGCACGGCGCGACGCGCCAGGCGCATTGGGATCCGTTAGCAACTGGGAGGTGAAATACCTGATCCGTGTTTTCCGCGCGAGACGGCCGATTCCGGGGAGTCGCTCCGAAAACGGGTCCGGGACGATTCGAGCGACGCGTACGCCTCCGCACCGCCCGTCACCGCCGAGGCGGACCCACAACCCCTATGCCGCCCACGCACGCACGGGTGGGTATGACAGAGGCGACGGGCATCGTCGGGGAGTTCCTCGCGCTGAAGGAGAGCACCGACGCGGACGTGCTGGCGATGCAGTGCGGGGACTTCTACGAGTTCTTCGCCGACGACGCCGAACTCGTCGCGGACGAACTCGACCTCACCGTCTCACAGAAGTCCTCCCACGGCTCGTCCTATCCGATGGCCGGCGTCCCCCTCACCGAACTCACGCCGTACGTCTCCGCGCTGGTCGAACGGGGCTACCGGGTCGCCGTCGCCGACCAGCACGAGACCGAGGACGGCCACGCCAGGGAGATAACCCGCGTCGTCACGCCCGGCACCCTCCTCGAAACGACCGACGATTCGGCCCAGTACCTCGCGGCCGTCGTCCGCGAGGAGGGCGGGGGCGCGCGACGGAGCGACGGGACCGCCGGGGACTCCTACGGCCTCGCCTTCGCCGACGTGACGACCGGACAGTTCCACGTCACCGAACTGGACGGGGAAGACGCGGCCGCGACTGCCCAGACGGAACTGTACAAGTTCGACCCCGCGGAGGTATTGCCCGGTCCGGAGCTACGCGCCGACGACGACTTCCTCGACCAGGTCCGCGAGCGCACCGACGCGTCGCTGACGCTGCACAGCGCGGAGTCGTTCGCACCGGCCCGCTCGCGCCACCGCGTGCGCGACCACTTCGGGTCGGAGACCCTGGAGAGCGTCGGCGTCGAGGGGAAGGACGCCGCCATCAGAGCGGCGGGCGCCGTCCTCTCCTACGTCGACGACACCGGCGTCGGCACGCTGGCGTCGGTGACGCGGCTCCAGGCCTACGGCGCGACGGACCACGTCGACCTGGACGCGACGACCCAGCGCAACCTCGAACTCACCGAGACGATGCAGGGCGGGAGTGATGGCTCGCTGTTCGACACGCTCGACCACACCGTCACCTCCGCCGGCGCGCGACTGCTGCGCCAGTGGATCCAGCGCCCCCGCCGGGACCAGGGCGAACTCGCTCGCCGGCAGCAGTCCGTCGCGGCACTCGCCGAGGCGGCGATGGCCCGCGAGGAGCTACGCGAGACGCTCGACCCGGTGTACGACCTGGAACGGCTGGCCTCGAAGGCCGTCTCGGGCAGCGCCGACGCCCGCGACCTGCGGTCGGTCGGCGAGACGCTCGCGCTGCTGGACGCCGTCACCGACCTGGTCGAGCGCACCGACCGCCTCGCGGAGTCGCCGCTCGTCGACGTGCTCTCGCGACTCGACCGCGAGGCCGTCGCCGACCTGGCGAGCGAGATCGACGAGGCCCTCGTCGAGGAGCCGCCGGGGACCGTCACCCAGGGCGGGCTCTTCCGGACGGGCTACGACGACGACCTGGACGACCTCGTCGAGAGCCACGAGGCGGCCCTGGAGTGGATCGACACGTTGCCGGAACGGGAGAAGGGAAAGACCGGCATCACCCACCTCTCCGTCGACCGCAACAAGACCGACGGCTACTACATCCAGGTCGGGAAGTCCGAGACCGACCAGGTGCCCGAGGAGTACGACGCCATCAAGACGCTGAAGAACTCCGAGCGCTATACGATTCCAGAACTTCAGGAGCGCGAACGCGAGGTCCTCCGGCTGGAGGAACGCCGCCACGACATGGAGTACGAGCTGTTCGAGGAACTCCGGGAACGCGTGGCCGCCCGCGCCGAACTGCTCCAGGACGTCGGCCGGGCGCTGGCCGAACTCGACACCCTCGCATCGCTGGCGACCCACGCCGTCCGCAACGACTGGACGCGGCCCGACCTTGCCGACGGCCGGGAACTCGACGTCCAGGGTGGCCGGCACCCCGTCGTCGAGCAGACCACCGAGTTCGTCCCCAACGACCTGCGGCTGGACGAAGAGCGCCAGTTCCTCATCGTCACCGGTCCCAACATGTCGGGGAAGTCGACCTACATGCGCCAGGCCGCCCTCATCACCCTGCTCGCCCAGGTCGGGAGCTTCGTCCCCGCGCGGTCGGCCCAGGTCGGGCTCGTGGACGGCATCTACACCCGCGTCGGCGCGCTGGACGAACTCGCCCAGGGCCGCTCGACGTTCATGGTCGAGATGCAGGAGCTCTCGAACATCCTCCACTCCGCCACGGAGGACTCGCTGGTCATCCTCGACGAGGTCGGTCGGGGCACCGCCACGTACGACGGCATCTCTATCGCCTGGGCGGCGACGGAGTATCTCGCGAACCAGATCAAGTCAAAGACCCTCTTCGCGACCCACTACCACGAACTCACGTCGCTGGGCGAGAAGCTCCCGAAGGTCGAGAACGTCCACGTCGCCGCCGACGAGTCCGACGGCGAGGTGACGTTCCTCAGAACGGTGCGCGACGGCCCGACGAATCGCTCGTACGGCGTCCACGTCGCGGATCTGGCCGGCGTCCCCGAACCGGTCGTCGACCGCTCGCGGGACGTCCTCGACAGGCTCCGCGAGGAGAAAGCCATTGAGGTCCAGGGCGGCGAGCGGACTGACGGCAAAGAGTCGACGCAGGTCGTCTTCGACCTCGGGTCTGGCGAATTGAGCGCCGGGGAGTCGAATAGCTCCGGCCAGCAGATCGCGACCGACGGGAGCCAAAAGGAAGCGCCAGCGAGCGACTCGGACGGTCAGCCGCTCGACCCCGAGACGGAGGCTATCCTCCACGAACTCGACGACGTCGACGTCAACGAGACGCCGCCGGTCGAGTTGATGGCGAAGGTCCAGGAGTGGCAGGCAAAACTCGGAGAGAGCGACGGCGACGTCAGTTGAGGTCGACCGGATCGAGCGTGACTCGCTCGGCGACGACTGGATAGTCGGCTGCGTATTCGTTCCCCTCCAAGACGACCGTGAGGTCGACCGTCGACGGCGCCCGTTCTAGAATCGCCTCGAACGGAACGTTTGGCGCTTCCATATCTGGCATTCCATCGCCATTGAGAATATACAGTACACGGAGAGCTTTCTCCAGGTACTGTCTCGAACTGTGCATTGAAATACCGGTGACTTCGTCGTCGAAACGAGAGTGTATCGCCTGTAATACAGCGTTGGCAGCGATCGTCTCGCTCTGCGTTTTCGCCCATTCGGAAAACGAGATCGTTTCGGTGAGATTCTCGGTTCCCTGGAGCCGGTACGTCACTGACTGATTCGAGGGATGATACTCGGTCACGTTCCCTGGATCGTGGCGCTCGCCGAGTGAAATCGGGTCACCCTGCGCTCGTGGCGGCCCCGTGATCAAATCCGGCTTGAACACCGCGACGCCACCGAGAGTAGCGAGCACTCCGCCACCGCCAATTAGCGGAAGTAATTTTCGCCGTTTCATATCGGCGATAATAGCCCCCGATTGGATATTGTTGTTGTATTAGAATTGTAGATTATATGATCTCCTCACGTTCAAAGAAAGAATCCACTGCAGCCACAGTGGCACGAAAACTCGGGGAGCGAGACGGCGACCAGAGTTGACGTCGACTGCAGCGACTGTCTGGGTGACGGCTCACATAATTAGATCGACCGTATGTCGCCTGGCGACGACGGGGTATTCCGCTTCGTACTCGTTCCCCTCCAGCACGAGGGTGAGATCAACCTTCTTCGGCGCCCGTTCTAGAATCGCCTCGAACGGGACGTTCGGGGCTTCCATATCTTGCAATTGACCGGCATTCACGATATAGAAAATACAGATCGCCTCCTCCAGGTAATGCCTCGACGAAATCATATTTATTCCGGTAAGGTCGCCATCGAATCGTGATTTCGTCGCTTCCAGAACGGCATTTTTGGCGACCGTCTCGCTCTGCATTTTCGCCCACTTACGAAACGAATTCGTCTCGATTCGTGGGTGGCTACCCGGACCGAGGTGCGTTACAGTGTGGTTCGACGAATGGTACTCGATCACGTTCTCCATCTGGTGGCGCTCGCCGAGTGAAATCGGGTCACCTTGCGTTCGTGGCGGCCCTGTAATCAGATCCGGCTTGAACACCGCGACGCCACCGAGAGTGGCTGCCGCGCCGCCACCGAGAAGTACCGAAAGCGCTTTTCGACGTTTCATATGGATGATGGTGAGACGAGCCTGTAATTAATGTCTGCTGGAGCAATACCAATATGTACACCCCATCGCGGGCGCAGGCCGTACGTTCTGGCGTCGACCCCCTCCGACTTCAGGCCGAGAAATACCGACCGTATGTGAAATAGTAACGAGCGATGCCGATGTCGACGGAGTATCGAACGATTACGGATTGCCAGTGAATACCTCCCCCACCGACTCACTAATCATAATTGCACCTTCGGAGAAGACCCGAATTCTCGTGTCTGCGTACTCGAATATCACGACACCGTTCGCCGCGTCCCGGTCCCAGAGGGCCTCGAGGGCGTCCGGATCTATCGACTCGTTCAGCGGTGGCAGTTCCATTGGATCCACCCCCTTCGAATCTGCGACAGCTTCGATTACCTCCGACATCACATTCATAATTGATAATGATGTCTGTGGGATGAAGTCAGTACACCCTCAAATATTAGGGTGTATCTCGTCCCTGCCGTGTTCACTGCTAATCGTTGTGGGTCTCGTTACGATTTGGTGCCACTCGTTTCGTGAGTGGTCTCCTATCCAGGGCCCATCGCCGCGATATCGGCGCCCACCGTCGCCAGCGCGTCGGCGGGGTTCGGGTCGCTGTCGGCCAGGTGCGTGTACCGGTGGTCCGGAACGTTCGACAGCGCCGCCGCGACCGCGTCGCTGTACGCCTCGACGCCCGGCTCCGTCGGGTCGTCGCCGTCCCAGACGTCCCGGACGACCGTCATCGAGTCGATGCGGACCTCCAGCGTCCGTGGTTCGTAACGGGCCAGCAGTTCGGCGAGCCCGAGCTGGAGGGCGACGTACTCGGCGGTGTTGTTCCCCGTCCGGGAGCCGACGGGCCGGCCGAGACGGGCGAGCGGGTCCTCGTCGGCGTCCATGATGACGGCGCCCGCGCCCGCGGGACCGGGATTGCCGCGCGAACTCCCATCGACGTAGAGGACGAAGGCGTCGCCCGTCACCTCCTGGACGGGCGGCCGGGTGAGGTCTGACGTCAGCAGGCCTTCGAGCGCGCGACGTAACTCGTCCCGGTCCGTCGCGGGGTCGAACAGACCGCCGTAGCCAGGGACGGCGTCGTCGATGGCGTCCGTGGCAGCCGCCATCTCGTAGCCGACGCTCGCGAGCACCTCGTCGACGAGCGTCGCGACCGGCGAGAGGTGTTCGACCGGGAGGGGTTCGCCGGTCACGCCACTGTCCCCGCTCGGTTCCGGCCTCTCGGACCACCGCTCCCGGATCGGCTCGTCGGATGGTCGCGCCGTTTCATACGGAGCTCTCGGTGGCCGAACGGGATAATCCCTTCAGGTGATCCCCCAGTCATCGAATGGATCGGGTGCAATCTGGCTTCCATCCTGGTTCCACCGTTCACGCGTTCCCTCCGGCGCGTACGACGATGCCTCACAGACGTAGTGTTCGAGTTCGTAGTGGCAACGTTTCGTCGTCGTCGTCAGAGACAAGTCGTCGACGATTCCTGACAAGAGAGGTGTCTGGGATCGACGGCGATGAAAGCGGCAGTATCGAGGACAAAGGGGTCGAAGTAGAGTACTCGATCGCTGTTGGTTGCGACCACGACAACACTGCGTCCGGACGGGTGCGGAAAAGGTTTAACCAGTAGCATCGGTAACGTACGATCACTCATGGCTTCGACCTCACGTTCCGACGAGAACGAAACTGAGGAGGATCCAACGGTCCCGGCAGGCGTCCTCGAAGGGATCGAGGATATCGCCGAGGGCCGGACCGCCGACGGGGACGACCTCGACGAGGCACTCGACCTGTAGCGAAGTTCGGAAGGGATTTTATAGGTTCGTTGTGCAACCACCGCTAGCGTGAGCGTCGTCGAACTATCCGACGAAGAGAACGTTGCGATTCTCGCCGAGACATTCACGGAGAGCCTCTCGGACATCGGGGACAAAACTCGTCAGGCCGCTGTACTGAAACGGCTACACGAACTCCTCGATAGCGACACCCCACAACACTATATCTACGAAACCGTCGCAGGCTGTGACGAACTCCAGGTGATCCGCGTCGGTGGTGACCAGCGAATCTTCTGCCGCTTGGTGATGGGAATTCCCCACGGCGACAAGTACTACAACGTTCTGTTCGTCTTCTACGTAGACCCTCACCAGTACCGCCCCGATCAACTGGCTACGTTCGATGACGCAGCCGAGCAACGACTCGGCGAGATAACGGAATTCCACACGGTCGATGCTGTCGACGACTACCTCGACGAGATGAATGCCTTTACGCCAGTGGAAATCCGGGAAAGGATCGAGCTGCTATAACACGAAGGGTGAGTAGTCCCTCCCTTGCGCTTCTGTCTCTAGGATCAAATGACGACCTGTCCCTCCGTCCACCTCCGGCGAGCGTTTTTGTAGGATTACGCTGTGAACACGTCTGTGGCACTCAATTCGAGGGACGGGGTCCGGGAGCGCGCCCAGACGCTGCTCGAACGGAGCATCGGGCCCGACGCCGAATTCCGGCCCGATCAACTGGAAGCGATCGAGAGCCTGGTCGTCGACGAGGAGCGACTGTTGCTCGTCCAGCGAACTGGCTGGGGAAAGAGCACCGTCTACTTCATCGCGACGAAACTGCTCCGCGAGCAGGGGGCGGGTCCGACGCTCATCGTCAGCCCGCTGCTCGCGCTGATGCACAACCAGATCCAGGACGCCGAAGCACAGCTCGGACTCGGAGCCCGGACGATCAACTCGAACAACACGGACGAGTGGACCGAGACGATGGAAGCCGTCGTCGACGGTGAGTGTGACATCCTGTTGATCTCGCCCGAACGCCTGGCGAACGCCGAGTTCCAGGAGGACGTCCTGATGGCGATGGACGAGGAGTTCGGCATGCTCGTCGTCGACGAGGCCCACTGCATCTCCGACTGGGGCCACGACTTTCGGCCGGATTACCGCCGTATCAAGCGGATCCTCCAGGAACTCCCGGACCACATCCCCGTCGCGGCGACGACGGCGACCGCCAACGACCGCGTGGTCGACGACGTCACGGACCAGGTTCCCGACCTCCGGGCCGTCCGCGGCGACCTCGTCCGGGACTCCCTGCGGCTCCAGACCATCGAGGTCGGGTCGCGGTCACGTCGGCTGGCCTGGCTCGCCGAGAACGTCCCGGACCTGCCGTCGTCTGGCATCGTCTACTGCCTGACGACCGACGAGGTCGAGACGGTCGCGACGTGGTTGACCGCTCGCGGCCTCGACGTCGAACCGTACCACGGTGGGATGGACGGAGACCGTCGTCGTGAACTGGAACACCGACTAATGAACAACGACGTGGACGGGCTTGTCGCGACGAACGCCCTGGGGATGGGGTTCAACAAACCCGACCTGGGCTGGGTGATCCACTTCCAGCGACCGCCGAACCTCATCCGGTACTACCAGGAAGTCGGCCGTGCCGGTCGCGGCCTGGACGAGGCGTTTGCCATACTGCTCTCCGGCGAGGAGGACGACCGGGTCGCGGAGTCCTTCATCGAACAGGCGTTTCCCGAACCCGAAGACTTCGAGACGGTCCTCTCGACGCTGGGGGACAGCGACGAACCATTGTACAAGTACGAGATTCTGAAGCAGACGAACCTCTCGTGGAAGGCCGTCTCCCAGTGTCTCGATATCCTGCGAGTGGACAACGCGATAATCCGCGTCGACGACGGGTTCACGCGGACGTCCGCCGACTGGGCGTACGACCACGAGCGCATCGAGTCGGTCACCGAGCACCGCCGGGAGGAGCTGGCGCGCATCCAGGCGTTCACCCGGACGGACGACTGTCTGACGCGGTTCATCGACGACGAGCTCGACGGGTCACTCGAGACGGACTGTGGCCACTGTGCCAACTGTTCCGGGCCGTTCCGTCCGGAGTCCGTCGACGACGAGGAACTCGTGAGTGCTGCCGTCGACCACTACCGGGCCGAATCGTGGGACGAGATATCCCCGCGATACTACGTGCCCGACGAGGACGGTCGGTCGAAAATCGCCGAAGACCGCAAACCCGAACCGGGGCGCGTCCTGTCGGTGTACGGCGATCCGGGCTACGGCGAACTGGTGCGTCGAGCACAGGACGACGGCGACCGGTACGACGAGGAACTGATCGACGCCGCGGTCCACCACGTCGATACGGAGTGGAACCCGTCACCGGCGCCGACCTGGGTCACCGCCGTTCCGTCACCGACCGACGAAGAGCGAGTCGACGACCTCGCCCAGCGGATCGCTCGCGAACTCGGGCTGGACTACCTCCCGGTAATCGAGCGGGTCGGCGAGATGCGCCCACAGCACGAGCTGGCGAACTCCTACCAGCAGCGCTGGAACGTCGAGAGAGCGTTCGCGGTGACTGAATCCGTTCGATCCGGCCCCGTGTTGCTGGTCGACGAGACCGTCGGGTCGCGGTGGTCGTCGACGGAAGCGTCGTTCGTCCTCCGTGACGCCGGGAGTGGCCCGGTCTATCCCTTCGCACTCGCCGAACGAAACCGGTGGTAGGTCGGCTGACGCGTGGCGATCACCCGCGTCCATCCGGTCGGCGAGGTCGGCCTCCGCCTGGAAACCCTCGGGGAGGATCGCCGTCTCGCCGTCTCTCGCAGCCTGGATGGCCGTGAGCGCGCCGCAGGAGTGGCTGAACAGTATCGGCTCCCCGTCAAAGCCGTCGACGAGCGCACGGACGTACTCTACCCGGGGAGAATTGGCGGTCGTCGTAGCCCATGGCAAGAGTTAACAAGCGCCAATACCAAACTCGGCTGTACAGTCGCCGCCATGCCAGACAACGCCCACGACCCTGCCACAATACGGCTTTCCCTGGACCGGGAGTCCCGCTGGACGCTCCACCACGTGCTTCTGGACCGCCTCGAGCGGGAAGCGAGAGCGAACGATCCGACCGGAATCGACCCGCCACCGGTGGCGGTGTTCGACGCGTTCGAGACGCTCGACGCCGGCGAGACCAGCGTCACGACGGCGGAGCTCGAGGCGATGCGAGCGGTCGTCGCCGAGTATCACCACTCGACGTCGTGGTGGGAACTCGAACGCTCGCGACTGGAAGGGCTCTTGCACCTCCTCACCGCGCTCCTCGAAGAGCGGGGCGCGGCAGAAGCGTGATTAGAGCGGTGGAGGCCACCTGACAGACGGGGCCGGACCCGTTCGAGTGCGATTGCGGGCCCGGAGACGGCCAGCACCGTGTCTGACCGGGGAACGTATGGGCTGGCCGGTCGTCAGTGTCTGGTAGGATGTACCTCGGAGACGTCGCATGGCCTGACCTCGAGGACTACTTCGAAACCGAGTCGCTGGCGCTGATCCCGCTCGGCTCGACGGAACAGCACGGGCCGCACTTGCCCGAGGCCACGGACCACCTCATCGCGGAAGCCTTCGCCCGAGAGGTCGCCGAACGGACGGGCTATCTCTGTACGCCCACCATAAACGTCGGCGTCAGCGGTCACCACCGGCAGTTCCACGGCACGATGTGGGTCGAGCCATCGGTGTTCCGCGAGTACGTGGCCTCGCTCACCCGAAATCTCACGTATCACGGCATCGACCGCGTCATCTACGTGAACGCACACGGCGGGAACGTCCCCCACCTCCGGGAGGTCGGGGCGCGCCTCCGCCAGGAGGAGGTGGCCTACGGCATCGAGTGGATGTGGGACGAGAGCATCCCGGACCTCGTCGACGACCTGTTCGAACAGAACGGGCCACACGGCGGCCCCAAGGAGACGGCGATGATCCAGTACCTCGACTCGGCGCTGGTCCACGAGGGCCGATTGGCCGACGCGCGGGACGGTGGCATGACGAGCGTGGACGACGCCGAGATGATGCGACACGGCTCCCGGACGTTCTACGACGCGGCCGACAACACGGACAACGGCGTCCTGGGCGACCAGACGGACGCGACCGCCGAGAAAGGCGAACAGCTGTTCGATGCCGCGACGGAGCAGCTGGCCCACCTCGCCGACTGGCTCGCCGCCCAGGCATTCGAGGACTTGCTGCCGAGAGACCACGTTTAGGAGGGACAGTCGACCGGACCACGGACGACGCAGACTCACGTCGACCCGGACGCGCTCGTTCCCCCGTCGACCGCTTCCACAGTCGCTCTCGTCGGACGAGTCGACGGCGTTCGCGACCGACGTCGAGCGACGGATAGCACCCAAATATCTCCAGCCGGGGCGACCCCGGTGACTGGAACGTCGGGGGCAGGTGGTGGTTGGCTGACGGGACTGCACCCGACGTCGGTGAAGGCTCACCGACTGTGCATAGTCGAGCACGCTAACTTGTTAGGCTACGTGGACAAACTGTAATAATAAAACAGATTAATTAAATGGCGTGTTGTCCGGAACGGGCGGTCGGTAGCCCCGGGTTTATGATTGCCCGAATGCACGTATCCACTATGGCAACGGAACCCAGTGACGAGTCTGTCTCCGTCGACGAGAGTCACGGGGGAGCACACGTCGAGTCCGAGGTGAGCGACGACGAACGGACGTGGGCGATTATCGTCCACGCGATGGGGTTCGTCGGACTGGCCTTCCCCCTCGCGAACGTCTTCGGCCCCCTGCTCGTGTGGGCGATCAAGAAAGACGAAGGACAGTTCGTCGACGAGAACGGGAAGGAGGCGATCAACTTCCAGATCACGTGGACGGTGCTGTTGACCGTCGCCGCGCTGTCCATCTTCGTCGGCCTCGGACTGGTCGTCTTCCCCATCGTCGGCATCGCCTGGCTGGTCCTCACCGGTATCGCCGTGGTCCGGGCGAGCAACGACGAGGTGTACGACTACCCGCTGACGGTCGACGTGATCTCCTGAGCGCCGACGTGGCGAACTGCGGACGATCCGAACGTACCAGATCCGACCGCACCGCCCGGCCGATGGAATCTTCACTCACGACGGGAGACCACCTGTATGGACCTCCGGGTGCGGAAGCCAGACGGGTGGACGACGGTCTCACTGGACGACGACGACGTGGAGGCGGTGACAGTGGCCGGCGGCCGGACCGACGGGCACCTCTCGCTGACGCTCATCGGCGTCCGGAGCAGCCAGCCTAACGTGCGCGTTCAGGACGTCCTCGACGTCGACCCCGACGACGAGTCGAAGCTGGCGAGTGAGGTTCCCCGGGCCGACGACGGCACGTGCCTGCCGCTCGACCAGCTTCGTCCCGATTGACATCCTCCCCGCCCTAAAGGGCGAGGATTCCACGAAGTGGATATTCAGGTTGCGCGTTTCCTCGGTTCTCAAGGACGCTTTCGCGTGGAACGTCGATGGTCGCCGTCCAGTTATGACCAGGGACGTGCTTTCCAGCGCGTACAGCCCTGTCAATGGGGCCTTCCTCCCTGCATACAGCAGGCGTCGACGACGGCTGGCTATTCAACCAGCGAGGGAGCACGGTTCGCGTCAGCCGAACTGTTACGCCGTGCATGGTTCACCCTCTCGTTGTGCGATATTCTCCGAAGCGTTCAGGTCGGCGTGCCGTCCACGGTCACACTCCGAACACGAAAAGTGGTCGCCATCACGCGTTCCCGTCGAACCACACGCCGAACATTTCTGGCTGGTATGGTACGCATCGACCTTCTCGACGCGGATTCCAGCGCGCTCGGCTTTGTACGTGATGAACTGTTGGAGTTGGTGGAAGTGCCACGAGTGGACACCCGACCACGAACAGTTCTCGCGGATGTCTTCGAGGTCTTCCATCCGAATGACGGGGTTCTCGAACTGTTCCGCGAACGTGATGAGACGACGGGAGAGTGTGTGATTCAAGTCTGTGATTCGACGCTGTTCTTTGTCACCCACGCGGTTGCGTGCGCGAAGCGCACCCGCTTCTGAGAGCGACTCGCGGAGGGAACGATATTTGCGTCGAACGTACTTCGCTTCACCACCCGAAACCAGCATTGACTCGTCCTCATAATAGGCCGTCACGGCGAGGATGTGTCGTTCGCCAATATCGACACCGATTGGCGTCTCACCCGACGCGTCGGTGTCGTACTCGACGTTGAACGTACAGAACCAGTCGTCACCACGACGGTAGACCTGTAGACGGGTCTTTTCGGCGTCTCCATCGACTAGTCGGTCTACTGGGTCGGCAATATCGTCGTACACTTCGATAGGCGTGTACCACCATTGAGAGACACCCGGGAAGCCGACAACGACCGTGCCGTTATCGGTCGTGTCGATCTCCCAATTCTGGTTGTTGACGGCGAGCGGCTGACTCTCTCGATAGCGAACCTTTCCGTCCTTGTTGTGGTCGGATTTCGCTTCTCGAATGGCTTGATTCTGGATGGCAGAGTAGAGGTCGTTGTCGATGCTGGCCGTGGTCACGGACTTGTCGAAGTCGCTGTTCTCCCATCCGTCGATACAGAACTGTTTGGTGTCACGATAGAGGCGAGTGCCCTGCTGCCACTCTTTCCGCCGTGAGAGGGATGGGTTGTGGAACTTCGCGGTGACAGTCACCGTGGCCATTACAATTGTAATTAAGTGTACTATCCCAAGAAACTATTGGAATGTCAGGACGTGCTATCGACGGTGGTCTGCGAAAGGCAGTGGTGGATTCATCCCCGCGCTAAAGCACAGGGCTTTCTCCTTGACTGTCCGTAACGCTGCTTCTCCCTTCGATGTGCGTGCTCCACATTGTCGCACGCAATTGGAAACGCCGTCAGTCCGCTCACGACGTTCGCTCCCTGACGAGCTTCGATGTGCGTGTACAAGTAGCACGCCCATGTGGAAACACCGATAGACAACTCCCTACAGTCGTTGTCTATCGAGCTTCCAATTGCGTGCTCCACCCTGTCGCACCCAACTGGAAACGCCGTCAGTCCGGTCGTTCCACTCCCTCCCTGACGAGCTTTCGTGTTCGTGCTCCACATTGTCGCACTCACGTGGAAACAGCACCCTTTTGCCCCTGCTACTGATAGCCTGCCGTATAATGGGCCGACGAAAAAAGATCGTTGAAGAATGTGAGACGCTGATGGACAACCCGGAGCACATCCGGAACATCGCCATCGCGGCTCACGTCGACCACGGGAAGACGACGCTGACTGACAACCTCCTGGCCGGTGCGGGCATGATCTCCGACGAGACCGCCGGGGAGCAACTCGCGATGGACACCGAGGAGGACGAGCAGGAACGCGGTATCACCATCGACGCGGCCAACGTCTCGATGACCCACGAGTACGAGGACGAGAACCACCTCATCAACCTCATCGACACGCCAGGCCACGTCGACTTCGGTGGCGACGTCACCCGCGCGATGCGCGCCGTCGACGGTGCGCTCGTGGTGGTCGACGCCGTCGAGGGCGCCATGCCCCAGACCGAGACCGTCCTGCGACAGGCGCTCCGCGAGGGCGTCAAGCCGACGCTGTTCATCAACAAGGTCGACCGCCTCATCTCCGAGCTCCAGGAGGGCCCCGAGGAGATGCAGCGGCGCCTGCTCAACGTCATCGACGACGTCAACGAGCTCATCCGCGGCATGACCGAGGAGATGGACGACATCGAGGACTGGACCGTCTCCGTCGAAGGCGGCACCGTCGGCTTCGGCTCCGCGCTGTACAAGTGGGGCGTCTCGATGCCCTCGATGCAGCGCACCGGGATGGACTTCGGCGACATCATGGAACTCGAACGCGCCGACAAGCGCCAGGAGCTCCACGAGCGGACGCCGCTCTCGGACGTCGTGCTCGACATGGTCTGTGAGCACTTCCCCAACCCCATCGACGCCCAGCCCATGCGTATCCCGCGCATCTGGCGTGGTGACGCCGACTCCGAACTCGCCGACACCATGCGTCTCGTCGACGAGGACGGCGAAGTCGTTCTGATGGTCACCGACATCGGCGTCGACCCCCACGCAGGTGAGATCGCCGCGGGCCGCGTCTTCTCCGGCACGCTGGAGAAGGGCCAGGATCTGTACGTCTCCGGCACCGTCGGCACCAACCGCGTCCAGAGCGTCGGCATCTACATGGGTGGCGAGCGCGAGGAAGTGGACCGCGTTCCCGCCGGCAACATCGCCGCGGTCACCGGCCTCAAGGACGCCATCGCCGGCTCCACGGTCTCCTCCGTCGAGATGACCCCCTTCGAGTCCATCGAGCACATCTCGGAGCCCGTCATCACGAAGTCCGTCGAGGCACAGAACATGGACGACCTGCCGAAGCTCATCGAGACGCTCCAGCAGGTCGCCAAGGAGGACCCGACCATCCAGATCGAGATCAACGAGGACACCGGCGAGCACCTCATCTCCGGCCAGGGTGAACTCCACCTCGAAGTGATCGGCCAGCGCATCGAGCGCAACCAGGGCATCCCGATCAACACCGGTGAGCCCATCGTCGTCTACCGCGAGGCGCCCCAGCAGGCCTCCCGCGAGGTCGAGGGCATCTCGCCGAACCGCCACAACCGGTTCTACATCAGCATCGAGCCGATGGACGACGAGATCGTCGACACGATCAAGAAAGGCGAGGCTTCCATGGACATGCCCGAACTCGAGCGCCGTGAAGCGCTCCAGGAGGCCGGCATGGACAAGGACACCTCCCAGGACATCGAGCACATCCACGGGACCAACGTCCTCGTCGACCAGACGAAGGGTATCCAGCACCTCAACGAGACGATGGAGCTCCTCATCGAGGGCCTCGAGGACGCCCTCGACGACGGCCCGCTCGCCGCCGAGCCCGTCCAGGGCGCGCTCCTGCGTCTCCACGACGCCCGTCTCCACGAGGACGCCATCCACCGCGGTCCGGCACAGGTCATCCCCGCGATGCGCGAGGCCGTCCACAACGCGCTCATCGACGCAGAGATCCGACTCCTCGAACCGATTCAGGACGTCCGTATCGACGTCCCCAACGACCACATGGGCCCCGCCAGCGGCGAGATCCAGGGTCGCCGTGGCCGCGTCGACGACATGTACCAGGAAGGCGACCTGATGGTCGTCGAGGGAATCGCACCGGTCGACGAGATGATCGGCTTCTCCAGCGACATCCGCTCTGCGACCGAGGGTCGTGCCTCCTGGAACACCGAGAACGCCGGCTTCCAGGTCATGGCCGACAACCTCCAGCCCGACAAGATCTCCGAGATCCGCGAGCGCAAGGGGATGAAGCAGGAGCTTCACCCCGCCATCGACTACTTCTAAGACGACCTTTTTCTGCGTCGGGTCTCCTCGCTCCCGCTGGTCGCTGCGGGGACCTCTCCTTGAAAAACGTCGGGAAAAAGACCCGGACGCTTTGCTCACTTCGTTCGCGCAGTATGCTACACTGAACGGGTCAGTGTCACGCAACGCCTCATCGTGGTGGTTGTACCCATTTTCGTCGGGCACCCGCAATCGGGCGTGATTCAGTAGTCGGTGACGCAGAAGCCGTTCCCTGCCGGATCCTCCATCACCGTCCAGGTGTTCGTGTGGCCGTCGAACGTCTCGGTCTTCGTTGCTCGCACCGACGCGCCGAGGTCACGGAGTTCGTCGACGGCCGTCTCGCGGTCGTCCGTCCCGAGGTCGAGGTGGATGGGGAGGTCACGTTCGCATCCTCTCGGCATCGGCTTGAACAGCAGGTCGGGTCCATCTCCGTCTCGTTCGAGCAACACTGCATCGACCGATGGTGGAAGGTCCCGCCGCTCACCGTCGAGGACCTGTCCCCAGAATTCGGCCAGGCGATCCGGATCGGTACAGGCGAAGGTAATATGATCGAGTTCAATCATGCACTGCAGTCATTTCGCCTGGCGCGGGAAAACAATTACCAGAGCGACAGTATACGCCCCTATCGACGACGCGCGCTACCTTCGACCGAGTGAGCGGTCCGTCGTCGCCGATGGACGAGGGGGCGTGGCGTCGCCTCGCCGGCCCGTTCGGGCCGGCCGTCTCACGCGTGAAACATCGTCTCATCGGTGCGTATAACGGTGTTTTCTCCGAGATATCGCTAATGGTAGCCAGGAGCGGTTCGGTCGCGACGGGTGACGACCGGCCGAGGATGCGTGTGGATTCGACTGTCCGAAGGCCTGGGGTGGGAGAGGTGCGGCGCGAACCGAGACGTGCCGGCCGGAGTCAGACCGGGGCACGTGCGGTGGTTTGTTCGACGTTACTCGTCCTCGCACTGCTCGCGGGCGTCGCGGCGGTGCCGGGAACGGCGGCCGCCAACGCGCCGACGGAGTCGGACTGCACCGCTCTGAGTTGGAGCACACAGACGGTCTCTGGCGAGCCGTACTACGAGGTCGATAGCGTAGACAAACTCCAGTGTATCGAGACGAAGGGCCTGGGGGATAACTACGTCCAGACCACCGATATCGACGCGAGCGAGACCGCACGCTGGAACGGCGCCAGCGGGTTCGACCCGATAGGGGACAAGACCAACGAGTTCACTGGGACCTTCGACGGCAACGGCTACGCGATCACCGGGCTCACCATCGACCGAGGAGGAACGTACTCCGTCGGTCTGTTCAGCGAGGTCGGCCCGGGTGGAACGATCACGGCGGTTGGCCTCGAGGGCGGGTCCGTCACCGGCGCGAGAAGGACCGGACAGCTCGCCGGGTACAACGATGGGACTGTCGAGGACTCCCACGCCACTGGTGAGGTTACCGGGACCGAGCGGGTCGGCGGCCTGGTCGGCCGTAACGATGGAACGGTTCGTCGCTCCTACGCGATTGGAGGACCGACTCGTGGAAGCGACTGGTTCGGCGGACTGGTCGGTTTCAACCAGGGGGCGGTCACTCGCTCCTTCGCTGCAAGAGCCGTCGACGGAGGTGGAGGCAGCACGTCCGCTGGCGGGCTGGTCGGCGTCTCCACGGGAACGATAGCGGATTCCTACGCCACTGGCACGGTTACTGCGAGCTGGTACGCCGGTGGGGTACTCGGGTCGTTCCAGGCGGACCCTGGAGGGATAGTTCGGCGTTCGTACGCCACTGGTGCCCTCAGTGTCGACGACGAGTCGCAGGGGATCGGTGGCCTCGTCGGTGGCACCGCTGTCGAACCGACTACCGTGGAGCAGGCTTACTGGGACGTGGGAACGACGAACGAGGAGCGTGTGAGTACGGGGGATGGATGGGAACCGATAACCGTGACCGACGTCAGCGGCTTCGGAGCGACGGCCGACACTGCACCCGCGCCCGAGATGCAGGGTGCGAGTGCGGAGACGAACATGCCTGGCCTCGACTTCACGGGTACGTGGGAGACGGTCGAACGCGAGGACCCGGACGCGACTGCAGACGGCTATCCGATACTCCGTTCGCTCGACCGCAGAGAGCAGTTGCGAGCGCAGGGAATCGAAGCGCCGCTGGTCGAGTCGATCACCCGGGACAGTCCGACCAGCGAGGAGACGAACGCCGCCAGCGTCGACTTCGAGGTCGCGTTTTCCGAACCGGTCGAGAGCGTCTCGGCCGACGACTTCACGACGAGCGGCACCGCATCGGGCACGGTCGAGGCCGTCAGTAGCGAAAGCGGGTCGACGATCACCGTCACGGTCGGCTCGGTCTCGGGCGATGGCTCGCTCGGGCTGGCCCTCGCCAGCGGTGGAGACGTCACGGACGCGGACGGCGACGCACTGTCCACGACTGAACCGGAAATCGACGAACGATACGCCATCGACACCACTGCCCCGAGCGTGAGCGCCGTCGGAATTACAGACGACACCGACGGGGACGGCGCCGTCGCGGCCGGCGATACCGTCCGGGTCACGGCGACCGTGACGGACGCGAACGCGGTTTCCACTGTGACCGCCGACGCGAGCGCCTTCGACGCCGGCACGGTCACGCTCAGCGACGACGGTCCGAACTCGACGACGGCGGACGACGAGTACAGCGCGACGTTCGCCGTCGGCGCCGCCGCGACCCGCGAGGACCCGTTGGTCACGGTCAGCGCCACGGACGCGCTCGGCAACGGCGGGAGTCAGGCGGTAGCCTCGAACGCCCTGCGGAGCGCCAGACCCGTCGGCGGCTCCTCCGATAGCGACCCGGAGCCGAGCGCCGCGATCTCGATCGTCGACGTGACGGTCTCGGCGACGTCGGTCACCGAGGGCGACCCGGTGGAACTCACGGCGACACTCGAAAACGCGGGCGACGCGCCCGGCCAGCGAACGGTCGCGCTCTCGGTGGACGGCGAGGACGTGGCGACGGAGCGGGTGACGCTCGACCCCGGCGAGAACCGGACGGTGACGCTGAGCCATCGCTTCGGCCAGGCGGGCACCTACCGGGTGTGGGTGGGCCCCTACTGGAACGCGATCGACGTCGCGCCAGCGGACTCGTCCGGGGCCACATCGACGACCTCGTCCGGGGAGGCAATCGACGGGGACAGGGAGTCATCGGCCGAAACGCAGACTCTCGAACCGACCGACGTCGAGACGACTCACCGATCGTCCCAGACCGGTAGCGGTCCCACGAACGGTGCCGGCCCGGGATTCGGGGTCACCGCAACGCTCGTCGCGATGTGCTCTCTGGCCCTGCTGTCTCGACGGTGCAAGCCGTAACGAGAACTGCAGTCCCGGACGTGATTCGGGCCGTCGGTTGGTCCGGCTGGTGTAGCCGCCGACGTCGATCCGGACCGCTCAGGCGACGGGGCTCGCGTCTAGCGCGTTCAGCGGTTCCCCCTCGCGCTTGTACCGCCGATAGAGGTCTTCGGCCCACTCGCGAGCGTCCGCGTCGTCGGTGGCTGCGGCAGCTACCGGAAGGGACGTCTCGGCGTCGAACCCGACGACCAGCACCGTCTCGTCGACGATCGCCATCGAGAACGGCACCTCGGGATGAGTGTAGAGCGAGGTCGACGCAGCGGTGACGATCGCGTTGGCCGACTCGCTGTCCCCGCTCTGATCGGCAGCGAACGCCTGTGGCGTACAGATGACTTCGAAGTCGGCGCCGGACTCGACGTGCTCGATGCCGAGCCTGGTGATTTCGGGCGGACAGCCGGCGACTATCATCCCACGAGAGCTGTCGAACGACGAGAAGTGATCGAGCCACAGCTCGAGCGGTTCGTTCGGGTTCTGCGGCGTCGCGACGGCGAGCGTCGCGTCGGCGAATCGGTCGACGTTGCGCGTGAACTCGGGGGCGGAAACGTGCTCGAGCAGCGGCCGCAGGCGGTCGATGGCCGAGAGCGTCCGCTCGAACCGATCGGCGGCGTCGGAGACGGCCGCCCCGGCCGGCGTCGTCCGGTACCCGTTCCGGGTCCGCTCCAGCAAGTCGTCGTCGGCCAGCGCGCTGGTCCAGCGGTACGCCGTCGCCCGGGAAATGTCGAGTTCGTCGGTGAGCGTCGACCGATCGACCGCGCGGTCGCGGGCCGCCGAGAGCAACGGAGCGCGCTTGAGCGATTGGCGAACGTCGTCCTCGCGCAGACTCATAGCGAGGGCACGCGGTACCCGTGCGTAAGCGTTTCGGGGGTTTTCTCACACGAGAAACATCGCCCCATCGGTGCCTATAACGAATATTTCCACCAGTTGCCGGCAACGACGAACGAGGTGACTGCCCCGCAGACCGGCGAAAATCCGGGCGGTGGCCGAGGTGGAGTTCCGCCCCGTCGCCGACTACGTCGACACCGGTCCGTCGCCTCCGGTGCTACGGTGCGTTCGCCGGTTCCGGATTCGAGACGCGTGGTGGGCGGCGCGGTCCGCTCGGAGAACCCGAGAGCGAGCCCCGTACTCAGGGGAAGTCGTCGACCAGCGGTTCCGTCGACAGGGCGAACTCGTCGACGAGGAACTCCGTCTCTTCGGCGTAGTTCGGGTTCGTCCAGCCCATGAGGTACCCCTTGTTCCACCCCTGGGGTTTGTCTGTCTCAGACGGCGGGTCGAAGACGTAGTCGGTTACCTTGGCCACGAGTTCGAACTCGTCCTCGTCCTCCCACCGGCGCCACCAGTGGGCGGTCCCGTCGGCGGCGCCCCGCTCCGAACTCGTCACCAGCCGGTGGACGGTGTACATCCACCGGCCCCGGTCTCGCGACGGGAGGATGAAATCGTCCATGCCGCGGTGGTGGCCGGCGCCGCCGGCGTTCGAGGCCGAGATCGTCGCCCGCGCTGCGCCTACCTCGTGGTCGAACGACGACCAGGTGTTGAACACGGCCGTCGACCCGGTGCCGTGCTGGGAGTAGCCGTCCATCCAGACGGCGAGCCACTTGTTGTTGCTGGGGCTGCCGCTGCCGCTCGCGTGCGAGAAGTTGTGGGGGACGCGGATCCAGTAGCCGATCCAGACCTCGTCGTAGCCCGTCCCGTTCTGGTTCATCGCGAACCGCTGTTCGGCCCAGCTCTTTTCGGGTGGGTACCGGAACCGCAGCGACCGCGTCCCGTCACGCGTCCGGTAGTCAGCCCCCTCGACGAACTCGTCTCTGGGCTCCCCGCTCCAGACGACGCGGCCGCCGTCGGGCCACTCGTCCTCGACGATCGCTGTTCGGACGCTGCTTTCCCAGACGAAGCCCGAGTGGTTCGACTCCAGCGCGAGCGTCGCCTCGTCGGCCATCGACCCGGTCTCGAAGTCCTCGTAGAACAGCGTCGGGTCGGCCGCTCCATCGGTTCCCCCGTCCCCGTCGTCCTCGTTCCCGTCGTCCTCGTTCCCGTCCTCCTGCCCGCCGTTTTCCTGACTCCCATCGTCACCCGTCGCGGTCACCTCCACGGCGTCGACGTGGAAGGCCGTCGCCGGGTCGGCCGTGCGCGCGGTGACGACGACGCGCAGGGTGTCGCCGGAGAGCCCGGTCGCAGAGACCGTCTCGCCCTCGGCAGGCACGTCGTCTGAGAACGTCGCGACGACCGTCTCGGCGCCGTCGAGCACGCAGGAGACTGTCAGTTCGTCCGCGGGCCGGCCGCAGTCGCCATCGGTAGCTCTATCGGCCGTCCCGTCCGCGGCCCTCGCCAGCCGGACGACGTCGTCGTAGTCGACGCGACCGTTACAGTTGCCGTCGAAGGCGACAGCGTCGTCGGTCACGCTCTCGTTGCCGACACGGTCGGACAGCGCCCGCACGTCCTCGTCGTCCACCCGGCCGTCGCCGGTGACGTCTTCGTATATCCCATCGGCGTCTGGATCCGTCGGCGGGTCGGCGCCGACGACCGGTGCTGGGCCGCCCCGGAGTGGACCGCTTCCCCGCAACTCGACAGCCACGTCCACCGTATCGGCACCCGAGACGTCGATTGGTTCGGACAGCCACCGTGCGTCCCCTACCGTCTCCGCTGCGGTGAGCGCTCCCGACTGGACGGCGAACGCTGGGTGGCTGTCGGCTGATTCGACGTGCCAGGCCGACTCCCCGTCGTAGTCGGTGGTCCCGTCGGCCTGTTCGAACGTCGCCGTCCACGGCAGCGAGTCCGATTCTTGCCCCGCCCGCCCGCGACCGAAGCCGTCGATGCCGACGCCGACACCCACCCCCAGGGCACCGACGCCAACGTGGTTGAGAAACGAACGCCGGCCCAGCGCGGTACGAAGCCCGTCCCGTTCCCGGCCCTCACGCGTCATCTCTCTCACCTGTCCGTCCCCGAACCGGTTCGACTCCCCAGCCCATCTGCCCCATAAATTCACACTGCACTGCCGGAATAAATACTTTATTTCATCGAAAATACCAGTATCGGTTCTGTACACGTCGTCCTGGTCGGGCGACCACCGCTCGCCCGTAGGACGATACGCGGTAGCACGGGCGTCCGATTCCGAACCGGGAGTTGGCACGTGCTAAATCAAGACTTTTGTCGATCAATCTCTGTGTTTCGCCCACGTACCCATCAATGAGCGACGACAGACCCCCACACCGAAAGAGCCACGAGTGGTGGCCCGACAAGCTGAACCTGGACATTCTCGACAACAACGCCGCCGACCTGAGCCCCCTGGAGGAGGAGTTCGACTACGCCGAGGCGTTCGAGGAACTCGACTACGAGGCGGTGAAGGCGGACATCGAGGACGTGATGACGACGTCCCAGGACTGGTGGCCGGCCGACTACGGCCACTACGGCCCGCTGTTCATCCGGATGGCCTGGCACAGCGCTGGCACGTACCGGACGACCGACGGCCGCGGGGGCGCGACGGGCGGAACGCAGCGCTTCGCACCGCTGAACAGCTGGCCCGACAACGTCAACCTGGACAAGGCGCGCCGGCTGCTGGAACCGGTCAAGCGGAAGTACGGCCGCAAGCTCTCGTGGGCCGACCTTATCGTCCTGGCCGGCAACGTCGCGCTGGAGTCGATGGGCTTCGAGACGTTCGGCTTCGCCGGCGGGCGCGAGGACGACTTCAAGCCCGACGAGGCCGTCTACTGGGGTCCCGAGACGGAGTGGGAGGGCTCGGAGCGCTTCGACGACAAGGGGAACCTCGAGGACCCCCTCGGCGCCACCGTGATGGGACTTATCTACGTGAACCCCGAGGGCCCGGACGGCGAGCCCGACCCGCTCGGATCGGCCGAGCGAATCCGGGATTCGTTCGGGCGCATGGCGATGAACGACGAGGAGACCGCCGCGCTCATCGCCGGTGGGCACACGTTCGGCAAGTCCCACGGCGCCCGCGACACCGACGACATGGGCCCCGAGCCCGAAGCCGCTCCCATCGAGGACCAGAGCCTCGGCTGGACCAAGTCGGGCACGGGCTCGGACACGGTCACCAGCGGCATCGAGGGCGCCTGGAACAGCACGCCCACGATGTGGGACACCGCCTTCCTCGACACGCTGCTCGACAACGAGTGGGAGCTGACGGAGAGCCCCGCCGGCGCCAACCAGTGGGAGCCCGTCGACGCCGAGGACAAGCAGACCGTCCCCGACGCCCACGACCCCTCGAAGAAGCACGCGCCGATGATGATGACGACGGACCTGGCGCTCAAGCGGGACCCCGAGTTCCGTGAGATCGTCGAGGGCTTCCGCGAGAACCCCGCCGAGTTCCAGGAGGCCTTCGCGAAGGCGTGGTACAAGCTGATCCACCGCGACATGGGCCCGCCGTCCCGGTTCCTCGGTCCCGAGGTTCCCGACGAAGAGATGCTGTGGCAGGACCCGGTCCCCGAGGCCGACTACGACCAGATCGGCGAGGCGGAGATCGCCGAGCTCGAGGAGGCGGTCCTCGACTCTGACCTGTCCCGGTCCCAGCTGGTCAAGACCGCCTGGGCCTCGGCGTCGACGTACCGCGACAGCGACATGCGCGGGGGCGCCAACGGCGCCCGCATCCGCCTGGCCCCGCAGAACGAGTGGGAAGTCAACGAGCCCGACCAGCTCGCGACCGTCCTGGAGACGCTGGAGGGCATCCAGGCGGACTTCAACGAGTCCCGCTCCGACGACGTCCGCGTCTCGCTGGCCGACCTCGTCGTGCTGGGCGGCAACGTCGCCGTCGAGCAGGCTGCGGCCGACGCCGGCTACGACGTCGACGTGCCGTTCGAACCGGGCCGCACCGACGCCTCGCAGGAACAGACCGACCCCGAGTCCTTCGACGCGCTCAAGCCGAAAGCCGACGGCTTCCGCAACTACTACGGCGGCGATCACGACCAGCCGCCAGAGGACCTGCTGGTCGACAAGGCAGACCTGCTGAACCTGACCGCCGCGGAGATGACGGTCCTGGTCGGCGGGATGCGCGCGCTGGGCGCCAACTACCAGGACTCGGACCTGGGCGTCCTCACCGACCGACCGGGGACGCTGTCCAACGACTTCTTCGAGACCCTGCTCGACATGGGCCTGGAGTGGGAGGAGTCCGACGACGCCGAGGACGTCTACGAACTCCGCGACCGCCAGACGGGCGACCTCGAGTGGGAAGCGTCCCGCGTCGACCTCGTCTTCGGCTCGAACTCCCGGCTCCGCGCCATCTCCGAAGTCTACGGTAGCGAGGACGCCGAGGAGAAGTTCGTGCACGACTTCGTGGACACCTGGAGCGACGTCATGCAGGCCGACCGCTTCGATCTTGCGTAGTCCCCACGTAGCCACCTGATCACGCTTTTTGATTTCTGCGGTTCCGATTTCTGCGGTTCCCCACGCTTCGCGTCAGTAGCGAGATGTCCGTTACGCTCGGTTACGCCCCCGCCACGGCGACGTAAACCGAGAGTGTCCCCAGAACGATGACTGCAGTGAGGACGAAGCGTGACACGAAGGCCAGAAGACCCGTTTCTGGCACTTTCTCGCTCTCATTCATCCAGTTCCAGAATCCAAACGCGAGGACCAACTCTGCGACGACTATCACGGGCAACAAATACCACAGAAAATCGAACATAAACCGGCTATTGTCCCGGGCATTCTATTTCTTCCGATAGCTGTCGTCGTGAAATAGGCGACAGCCCTTCCTCACCCATTTCTTCGGGAGTTGGATCGTTCACCGCTTCGCCAGCAGCGCCGCGACGAGCACCGCGACCAGGACGGCCACGACGACGAGCGTGACGGGCAGCGGGCCCGTATTCGGATCGGGTCCGCGCTCGGCGGCGACCGTCACCGTCTGCGACGTGACGTTGCCGTCGGCCACCCCCAGCCGGTAGGTTCCGGGCTCGTCGAAGGTGACAGTGGCAGTCACGGTTCGCTCGCTCTCGGCGTCGAGCCTGACAGTTCGCTCGGCCACGGTCCAGGCGTTACCGGTCCGGTCGGCAGTAGTGGTGTCCGCGGCCGTCACGCGGACGTCGCGCTCGCCCGGCCAGCCGGCGTCGTTGCGCACCGTCACCGCCACGGTCACCGACTCGCCGGGGCGGACCGCTTCTCCGCTGTCGGTTCGGAGGCCGGTCACCTCGGCCGCAGCGGGCTCCCAGACGTTCACCGAGAGCCGCTCGCCGCCGACCCGGAGTTCGTGGGTCCCGGGTTCGTCGAAGGAGTGGTTGACGGTGACGGTGGTCGCGTTGCCGGCCCCGATCCGTCCGGTTCGGCGGTCCAGCGTCGTCTCGCCGTCACGGAGACGGACGTCGTAGTCGCCGGCCGTGCCGCCGCTGTTCTCGACGTACACGTCGACCGACAGTTGCTCGCCGGGCACGAGGACGTAGGGGGTCCGGAGCGTTCGATTCCGGTAGGGACCGTTCGCGCGGACGGCGTCCTCCCCGTCGTCGGTCGTGGCGATCTCGTACTCGATCTGGGCCGGGACGGGTCCGAAGACGGCCTGGTGGGTGGAGACGTTCCAGACCGTCGGCCGCTCGGTCGTCTCCGCGTAGCGCCGCGTGAGGTCGGCGTCGTCCGTGCCCCCCGTGTCGGCCACGTACTCGTAGAACTGCCCGGCGTCGACGGTCCCGTCGGCGTCGTTCAGCCGGGCGAAGACGGTGTGGAGCGCGCGCTCGCTGTCGCTGGCCGTGCGCGTCCGCCGGTCGAGGTCGCCGAGGACGAGCGGACCGACGTAGTAGTCGGGGTTGTACCGCCAGGTGCCGGTGTCGGCGAGGACGGCGGACTCGTGGCGAGCGTCCGTCCCCCGTTCGAGCCGGCCCTGGAAGGTCCGGAAGCTGACTCGCTCCTGTTCGAACGCGTGCAGGGCCGCGTAGTAGCTCGCAGCGGCCTCGGTGAACCAGCGGACCTGCCCCGTCGTCTCGTAGGCCTGGCGCGTGTGGACGTACTCGTGGACCCAGACGTTCTCGACGTCGTCGACCCGTTCGACGTCGCGGACCCACGCGTCGGCGTCGCCGGTCTGGACGCCTCGTGCGCCCCACCGGACGTCGGTCGTCGGCGCGGCGATCAGGAACACCTCGTCGTCGCGGTCGCCGACCCGGAGCCCGTCCGATGCGTTCGCGAGCGTCCCGAAGACGGCCGAGCGGTTCTCGGCCAGGTCGGCCTCGGCCGGGACGACGAGCCTGAAGCGCTGCCCGTGGGCCGTGTGCTCGTATTCCGCGTACTCGCCCAGGTAGGCGACGTCCGAGCCGGCGGCGCCGGGACTCGCGGAGAGCGACCGGTCGAACGTGACCGATGGCGAGCCGCGCCAGCCCCACGCGTGGCCCAGCGCCGGCCGCTGGACGATTCCCCACTCGCCCGTGTCCACGAAGAGGTAGCTCCCGGGGCCGGAGAGCGGGTCGTCGCGGTCCACGGTCCTGTTCGCCGGCATCCGGAAGCGGAGCCGGGGGTCCTCGGTCTCGCCGTCCCAGGCGTAGACGCCGTCGCCTTCGTCGGTGAACCCCTCGGTCCGGAACCCGATCGCCCTCTCCGGGACCGTCACTTCGAGTTTCACGGCGTGGTCGGGGAGCCGATACCGGTTGTCGGCCTCGTACTCGCCGGGGCGATCCGGGAGGCGGTGGAGCGTCTGGTCCAGGTGGATGGTGCTCCCGTCGGTCGCCAGCGTGGCGTCGCCACGCACGGGGCCGTCGGCGGCGGACGCCGCGGCGAAGTGGACGCCAGTCGCGGGGCCCGGGCCCGACTCGCCGGGGAGTGGGCCCGTCACGGTCGCTCCGGCGGCCGACCCCGCGACGAGGAGAACGAGGAGGACGGCGGCGACCGGGCGAGTGGGTCCGCAGGTCATCGGGAAACGATTTGGGCGGCGGGACTTCACGGTTGTGGCTCGGGTCACCGCTGGCGTTCGATCCCGACGAGCACTGTCGCGCCACTCGACGCCGGACTGCGGACGGTTCCGGCCGACCGCGGGCGCCTGGGGCCTGCAGCGGAAGTGGAGGATTCTTATAGTCCGAACCAGTGGTTCGCCACAATGAGCGAACGCACGCGGCGGGAGGTGAGCGGTCGATGAGCGACTCGTCCGACGAGGTGAACGCGTACACGATACGGCTCGAATTGGTCGACGAGCCGGGCGAGCTGTTGCGGGCGCTCCACCCCATCGCGGACAACGGGGGCAACCTCCTCTCTATCTTCCACGAGCGGGGCAACCTCACCCCGCGCGGGCACATCCCCGTGGAGGTGGACCTCGAGGCGACGCCCGAGCGCTTCGAGACCATCGTCGAGGCGCTGAAAGCCGAGGAGTTCACCATCATCCAGGCCGGCGCGGACCGCTACGGCGAGGCGCTGACGGTCGTGCTGTCGGGCCACCTGGTCGAGACGGACCTGTCGGACACGCTGTCCCAGATCCACCAGTCCGGCAACGCAACGGTCACGGACCTGTCGCTGTCCGCGCCCGAGGGGACCGACGACGTCTCCAGTGCGCGCCTGCGACTGGCCACCGAAGCCGACGCGGCCGAGGACACGCTCGCGGCCATCCGGGACATCGCGGCCCAGAAGGACCTCTGTGTCGTCGAGCCGCTCACGGCGGGTGGTGATGCGTGAAGGTCGCCATCCTCGGTGCCGGCGCGGTCGGCACCTCCGTGGCGGAACTGGCCGGCGAGTACGGCCACACGGTGACCGGCCTGGCCGACTCCGGAAGTGCGGCCGCCGACGCCGACGGCATCGACGTCGACGCGGCCATCGCCTCGAAATCGACGGAAGATGTCGTCGGGAGCGGGGATCCGAGTGACGTCCTCGACGGCGATTACGACGTCCTCGTCGAGGCGACGCCGACGACGCTGGGCGACGCCCAGCCCGGCTTCGACCACGTCCGGACCGCGCTCGAACGCGACCGTCACGCCGTCCTGGCGAACAAGGGACCCGTGGCCGAGCGCTACGGCGACCTCCGGGAACTGGAGGCAGACAGCGACGGGAAGGTGCTGTTCGAGGCCACCGTCGGCGGCGCCATGCCGGTGCTCTCGACCATCGACGACTTCGGCCCGGACCACATCACCGCGGCCCGCGGCGTCCTCAACGGGACCGCGAACTTCATCCTCTCGCGGATGGGCGCGGACGGCCTGGGCTACGAGCACGTACTCGCCGAGGCCCAGGATCTCGGTGTGGCGGAAGCCGACCCGACGTTCGACGTCGACGGCACCGACGCCGCGCTGAAGTGCGTCATCGTCGCCAACGTCCTCGCCCAGGGCGAGCGCGAGTACAGCCTCGAGGACGCCGAGGTCGACGGCATCGTCGACGTGCCCGGGAGCGCCATCGACCTGGCGAAGGAGGACGGCCGAACCGTGCGCCTCATCGGCGAAGTCGCCGAGAACGGGGCCGTGCGCGTCGGCCCGCGACTCGTCCCGGAGAACGCCGCGCTCGCAGTGTCTGGCACCCGGAACATCGTCCAGCTGGAGACCGAACACGCCGGCCGGCTCAACGTGTCGGGTCGGGGTGCCGGCGGCCCGGAGACGGCCACGGCGGTCCTGGCCGACGTCGGCCGCCTGCCGGAGTAGTTCACTTCACGCGCCGGCCACGTCTCTTTTCGCTGCGTTTCGTCCCGAAGAGCTACGCCCGTCGACGCCGACGGAACTCGTAGATGGGCGGGAACGAAGAGCCGGACTGGTGGAACCGGACTCGATACCGCGTGTACGCACCCGTGTACGACCTGGTGGCGAAACCACTCGAACGGGGTCGAGAGCGGGCACTCGACGCCCTCGACCCCGAACCGGGCGACCGGATACTGCTCGTCGGCTGTGGCACGGGCGCGGACCTCGCGTACCTTCCTGACGGCGTCGAGGTCGCCGCGATAGACGTCACGCCCGCGATGGTGCGGCGAACCGAGGAACGGGCGGCGGAACTGGGGATCGACGTCGACGCGCGGGTCGCCGACGCCCGGTCGCTCCCCTTCGCGGACGACGCCTTCGACGCAGTGGTTCTCCACCTCGTCCTCGCAGTGGTTCCCGAACCGCGTCGGGTCGTGGCCGAAGTCGCGCGCGTCCTCGCACCCGGTGGCCAGGTGTCGGTGTTCGACAAGTTTCTGTCGGCGGACGCCGACCCGTCGCTCCCCCGGCGCGCCCTCAATCCGGTCGCACGCGTCCTGTTCTCCGACCTGAACCGACGGCTCGAACCGCTGCTCGACGGGGCTGGTCTCGACGTCGAGACGCGAACGTCCGTTCTCGGTGGCCTCTACACGGTCGCCATCGTGCGTCCGACCGACGAGCGCTGACCCGATCGGGCCGGGTCGGACCGAGCGCGCGGGATCGGTACCCGATCCGTGTCACTCCGTGCCAGATCGCAAGAAGGCGCCGGGATGGCCTACGGGCGACTTCGAAATCGTTTTATGAACCACCGCGTAAAGATTCCGGTATAGCGCCTCTGCGCGTGAGATAACCAATGAGCGATACCCGACACCAGAACCTGGCCATCATCGGCCACGTCGACCACGGAAAGAGTACGCTCGTCGGCCGGCTCCTGTACGAGACAGGGTCCGTCCCCGAGCACGTCATCGAACAGCACAAGGAAGAAGCCGAGGAGAAGGGCAAGGGCGGCTTCGAGTTCGCCTACGTCATGGACAACCTCGCCGAAGAGCGAGAGCGCGGTGTCACTATCGACATCGCCCATCAGGAGTTCACCACCGACGAGTACGAGTTCACCATCGTCGACTGTCCTGGCCACCGCGACTTCGTCAAGAACATGATCACCGGCGCGAGCCAGGCGGACAACGCCGTGCTCGTCGTCGCGGCCGACGACGGCGTCGCGCCCCAGACCCAGGAGCACGTATTCCTGGCCCGCACCCTGGGCATCGGCGAACTCATCGTCGGCGTCAACAAGATGGACCTCGTCGACTACGAGGAGTCCAGCTACAACGAGGTCGTCGAGGAAGTCAAGGACCTGCTCAACCAGGTCCGCTTCGACACCGAGAACGCCAGCTTCATCCCGATCTCCGCCTTCGAGGGCGACAACATCGCCGAGGAGTCGGACAACACCCCCTGGTACGACGGCAAGATCCTGCTCGAGGCCCTCAACGAGCTGCCCGAGCCGGAGCCGCCGACGGACGCGCCGCTGCGCCTCCCCATCCAGGACGTCTACACCATCGACGGCATCGGGACGGTCCCGGTCGGTCGAGTCGAGACGGGGATGCTCAACGTGGGCGACAACGTCTCCTTCCAGCCTTCGGACGTCGGTGGCGAGGTCAAGACCATCGAGATGCACCACGAAGAGGTGCCCGAGGCCGGCCCCGGCGACAACGTCGGATTCAACGTCCGCGGCATCGGCAAGGACGACATCCGCCGCGGTGACGTCTGTGGCCCCGCCGACGACCCGCCGACGGTCGCCGACACCTTCCAGGCCCAGATCGTCGTGATGCAGCATCCCTCGGTCATCACCGCGGGCTACACGCCGGTCTTCCACGCCCACACCGCACAGGTCGCCTGTACGGTCGAGTCCATCGACCAGAAGATCGACCCCTCCTCCGGCGAGGTCGCCGAGGAGAACCCCGACTTCATCCAGAACGGCGACGCCGCGGTCGTCACGATCCGACCGCAAAAGCCGCTCAGCATCGAGCCGTCGGGCGAGATTCCGGAACTCGGAAGCTTCGCCATCCGTGACATGGGCCAGACCATCGCAGCCGGCAAGGTCCTGTCCGTCGACGAGCGATAATGCCCCAGCAAGCACGCGTCCGTCTGGCGGGCACCAACCCCGAGGACCTCGACGACATCACCGACGACGTCAGCGAGATCGCCAACAAGACGGGCGTCGAGCTCTCCGGACCGGTGCCGCTGCCGACCAAGACTCTCGAAGTGCCCACCCGCAAGTCCCCCGACGGCGAGGGGACCGCGACGTGGGAGCACTGGGAGATGCGCGTCCACAAGCGTCTCATCGACATCGACGCCGACGAACGCGCCCTGCGCCAGCTGATGCGGATCCAGGTCCCCAACGACGTCTCGATCGAGATCGTCCTGGAGGACTGAACTGAGAGACCGGGTCCACCGGACCCACGACGCTGCGTTCGACGTTTCAGCGATCGCACGCCACGCGGCGTGTGACCGACTCTCGAACGCCACTCTCACGCGCAGGACTTATTCACGTCCGCGTTCGAGTGGCTCACGCGGGCTCGTAGATCAGTGGTAGATCGCTTCCTTCGCAAGGAAGAGGCCTCGGGTTCAAATCCCGACGAGTCCATCCTGTTGTTCCGTCTTGTCGAACTATCCGGCTAGTCGCCGGTAGCGTTATCGTGGCTGTATTTTGCAGTCGAAACGTGAAGGTTAGAAAGTCCGTTTCGAATCGAATTACTACCGATCACTCTTCCTCCCTTGTGGAGTCCAGAATGGCTTCCGTCGAGACGCGAAAGAATCGGTTGCTCTCCACCCTGCGAAGTCAGCAGTTCGCTTCGATCCACTGGCAGCACGCCTCGAAGTCCTCTGCTCCGGACTGTTCGGCGATGTTCCGGAGGGTCCCGACCCTGATACTGTCGTGGATCGGGGCGCTGACGATCCGAATATCGTCGTCGTTCGACGGGTGCTCGTATCGAAGCTTGACGTGACTCCCGGTCCGATCAGCGATGTAGAAACGGTTCTTCATCAGCGCCTTGACGACCTCACGACCAGAGAGATCCCTGGGCATCAGGCGTCACGGAATGAAATCTGGAAGTTCGTCGTTTCCTTCGCGAGCGGCTCCTACTTCGTCGGAGTCGATGCCCATCTCCCTGAGCGCCTCGCGCTCTTCCTCGGGGGTGTCGATAGACTCTCCGGCTTCTCCGTGGTAGAGTGCTACTGCCTCGTCCAGCATCTCCAGGGCCTCCTCGCGAGTCTCGCCCTGGGTGGTGACGCCCGTTTCCACGTCGGTGATGACCCACCAGTCGCCCTCGCGCCACATCCGAATCTCGTCCTCGCGGTCGAGATCGTCGACGTCGCGCGTGGAACTCGTGATATATCTCACGCTATTGCGGACGCTGGAATAAGCGTTCGGAGCTCACCCTCGGCCGTGGTCCCCTGGAACAGTGGGCGGTCCGAGCGACGACTCGGCTTCCGCCTATCGCTCCGTTTGCCACTCCATCGGCGTCGATATCCACATCCTCGGAGGCTTCACGTCCCTCCGTTCTTGTGACACTACACCGTCGAGGGAGCACACCCGCGATCGATTAAGAACTGACGTCGTCAGCAACCCCAAGAAGCGACACTCACCGGCGATCAGTCCTCGGCCAGCGTCCGAGCCGCTGGGTCTGGCGCGGGGGCAGGCGGATCGTGCGTCCCGAAGTCGGGGTGGGTCTCCTCCATCCAGACGTACACGACCGCGCCAGAGACGAACATCAGGACGGCGGTCACATAGAAGGCGGCCTCGGCGTTCACGAACTCCATCGAGAGCCCGATCAGGACCGCGCCGACCGCGTAGCCGGAGTCGCGCCACATCCGGTAGACGCCCATGCCTGCCGACCGCCACGTCGGGTGGGCCGCGTCGCTGGGAACCGTCATCAGGTTCGGGTACAGCAACGCCATGCCCAGCCCGGAGACGGCGGCCAGGACGGCCCATGGGAGGTACCCATCGACCAACACCATCCCGAGGACGCCGCCGCCCGCGAGGAACATCCCCGCGACCACGGGCGGCCGGCGACCGATGCGGTCGGCGAGCCCACCGGTCGCGATCTGGAGGAAGTACATCGCGCTGTGGACGCCGACGACGACGCCGACCGCTGCGATGCCCAGGCCCTGGCTCGTGAGGTACAGCGGCACGGCGATCCAGAACAGCGTGTCCACGAAGTTCTCTATGTGACCGGCCTGCGCCGCGGCGAACAGCGTCCTGTCGCCGTAGGTCGCCCGCTTGAGCACCTCGTCGAACGGGAGGTTCGCGTCGTGGTCGTCGTCGTCGCCCTCGGCCTGCGCGTACTGCACCGTCTCCCTGATGAGGAAGACGGAGACGAGGAACGCCAGCACGACGACCGCGGCGAGGAAGTAGAACGGTTCGGGCCGGAGACTCGTCTGGCCGGCGATGAGGCCGGTGATCCAGGCACCGACGGCGACGCCGCTGTACCCGAACGCCTCGTCGATGCCGACTGCGAGGCCGCGCTGGTCCGGACCCGCCAGATCGATCTTGGCGTTGATCGCCATGCTCCAGGTCAGCGCCTGGTTGATCCCGAGCAGGACGTTCCCGACGGTGATCCAGCCCCAGCTGGGGGCGAAGACGAGGACGAGCGGGAGCGGGAGTGCGGTCGCCCACCCGAGAACGAGGACGGGCTTGCGGCCGTACTCCTCGCCCCACTTCCCGGCGTAGAGGTTGAGGATCGACTTGACGATCCCGAACGAGACGACGAACGAGCCGATGACGAACAATGACTCGACGCCGAGGACGTCCCGGCCCAGGACGGGGACGACGGCGCGTTCGGACCCAATAGTCAGCCCGGTCGCGAACACGAGCAGGACGTGCAGCGAGAACTGGCCGAGGTGCTCGCGGATTCCCTGTCTAAGTTCGGTGGCCGTACTCATGGGTTACTCCGCGGCACAGTTGTTCGGCCCCAGTTCCAGTTCGGCCAGTTCGTCGGCGGGCACCGACTCCTGCCCGACGTTCGTTCGCTTGACGCGCTCGAAGTTCGGCGGGTGGTCCGGGACGTCAGCGGCGAGCGCCTCGACGAAGTCCTCGCGGTCGCGTCCGAGGTCGGCGTTCCGTTCCCTGACGTCACCGAGCGTCGCCGTCACCGGCGGTTCGGGCGAACCGGGGTCGTGAGCCGGAAGGACGAGCGCGTCGTCCGGCCGGGCCAGCAGGCGCTGGAGACTCTCGTACAGTGTCGCGGCGTTCTGCTCGATATCTGAATCCTCGATCCCGGCTTCGACGCCGAGTTCGACGCGACCCACGCTGTCGTGGAAGAGCGTGTCGCCCGTCAGTAGCGCTGCACCGCCGACGTCGAACGAGACGCTCCCCTCGCTGTGCCCGGGGGTGTGAATGACCTCGATGTCGAGACTGCCGACCGTGACGGTCTGTCCGTCCTCGATCGGCGTCGCGTCGATGGCGAGTGCATCCTTCGGGTGGAGATAGTAGGGGACGTCGTGCCGGGCGGCGAGTTCTGCCGCGCCCGAGACGTGGTCGGCGTGAGCGTGCGTGTCGAAGACGCCGACGAGTTCGGCGTCGTACTCGTCGAGGACCGCCTCGTACTCGTCGAGGTAGTGCGACGGGTCGAAGACGGCGGCCTCGCCGTCGGAGACGAGGACGTGCGAGAGGCAGCCCTTCCCCGGTCGTGCGACCTGAACGAGCGTGCCATCGATATCGGCGGGCACCTCTGCATGCCGGTGGACGCGACTCCAGCCGTTCATCCCGTCCGTGAGCGTCAGTGCGTCGTAGCCCATCTCCCGGAGGACGTCGGTCGCGGTCTGGGAGACGACGCCCGCGGCGCAGACGGTGACGATCTGGCCGTCGTCGGGGAGCTCTGTGAGGGCGTCCTTCGCCGACTCGGGGTCGGCGGTCAGTTCGTCGTAGACGTCGACGTTGCGACTGCCCGGAACGTGCCACTCCTCGAACGCCTGTTCGTGGCGAATATCGAGGACGACGAGGCCGTCGCCGTCGGTCCGCAAGCGGTCACCGAGTCGGTCTGGGGAGATTGCTGGCATCAGTGGTTCCTCGTAGACGAAGAAGCTGCATATAGCTCGTGCCGGACATGACCGGCACTCTTAATTATATCAGGACCGTCCGATCACGTATGAGCCTCTACGAGGCCTCGTTCCGGGTCAGACACGAGTGTCCGTACCGAGAAATCTCGGAACGCCACCCGGACCTCACGATCCGCGAGTGGTACCTGAGCGACTGCCAGGTGATCGAACTCTCCTCCTCGGCGTCCCCGACCGACGAGCTCCGCGACGAGATAGACCAGCTTGGAACCATCCTCCACGAATCGGTCGACGAGTCCGGCCTCCACGTCGTCACGCAGTCCTGTCTCTGTTCGCTCGAGGGCTCCATCATCGAACGGTTCGAGGAGTACAACTGTCTCTACCAGCCGCCGACGATCCACCGCCAGGGGTGGGAACACTACACGGTTATCGCGTTCGACGAGACCGACGTACAGGCCCTCTTGCGGGACCTCGAGGCCGACCGGGACGTCGAGGTGCTCTCGAAGACGGCCATCACGGAACAGCAGATTCCCCACAGCATGCTGGCCCCGGTCGACCAGTTGTTCGAAACGGTGACCGACCGACAGCTGGCGGCCCTCCGGCTGGCGCTCGAGAGCGGCTACTACGAGCAACCGCGGAAGACGTCGCTCCGGGACCTGGCTGACCAGACGGCCGTCGCCCGCTCGACGTACGAAGAACACCTCCGGAAGGCGGAGAACAAGCTCCTCACGAACGCCGGCCAGTTCCTGCGACTGGTGACCGCGGCGTCGTCGGCCGACCCACTGCAGGTCGAGAAGACGCGTCAGTCCGAACAGGCCGCCGACTGAACGGAGCCTGCTCCCGATAGTGAGCGAGAACGTTGCGTCGCTCCGGCCTATATAGAGCGGTCGTCACTGCGTTTCTTCGGACATCGGACCGGTCACTCGACGGTCGCTCGCGACTCCCAACCGACGCTGTCGGCGTCACGCTGACCGGCTGCGAGGGCGAGCTGCCGCCTGGTCGACCGGGTCAACGGTTGGGGGACTCACCCAGCAAAATCGTTCAGGGTATCGACCGTCGCGTACCGACGCTGTCGTTCCAGGGTAAGTGTATTGCCAGCGGAAAAGGTTGCGTGCAATATTTATAGTACTGGAATTTATTATACTGGAGCCCGATATGAAATCCAGGACGGCTGGTGGCGTGCCCGTCCTGGGGGGTCACGTCCGGGAGCCCGGGGCGCTGGACGGGTGCCGCGGGCAGCCCGGTGAGTGAGCGAGGGCAGTGCGGCGGACGAGAATCTGCGTCCCGAATCGGCGGGACACACTCACGAGAGCAATCTATGACAGAAGAACGTAAATCGAACGAGACGGATCGAACAGGGGCTCTAGGACGGCGACGGTTTCTCCAGGCGACTGGTGGCCTCGTCGCAGCGGGCGCCCTCGGAACGAACGTGGCATCGGCACAGGAGACGAGCGAACCGAGCAGGTGGTCGGACCCGGCGACCTGGGACGGCTCGCTCCCCGAAGCAGGGGACCAGGTGACCATCGAGGAGGACGATCACGTCGTGCTCGACACCAGTCCGCCGCCGCTGGACGGCGTCCTCGTCAACGGCACCCTCGAGTTCGCCGACGACTCGATCGTCAGCGGCGACAACAGCGGGAGTGGCGGCAGCAGCGACAGTGACGACGGCAGTGACGGCAGTACCGGCAGCGGCAGCGACAACGACGGTACCGATACCAGCGGAAGCGACGATTCCAGCGACGCGGCGTCGTGCCCGGCCCCCTGGGACTCGGGAACGGTCTACAGGCAGGGCGACAGGGCCACCTACGACGGGACGCGCTGGCAGGCCCAGTGGTGGACCGAAGGCGACGAACCGGGTGCCCGTCAGTGGGGTCCCTGGGAGGAACTCGGCCCGTGTGAGGGCACCGCCGACGGCGACGGGAGTGACGGCACGAACCAACTGGTGCTCGAAGAGAGCGGTGACAGTTCCGGACGGTTCGACGGAGAGGGGACCGCCTGTGCGCCCCGGTGGCAGCCCGTCGACTCCCACGACGCCGCCTACACGTCCGGAGACGTCGTCTCCCACGACGGCGCGAACTGGGAGGCCCAGTGGTACACGCAGGACGACGAACCCGGCGAGGCCGACGTCTGGGAGCAGACGGAGGCCTGTTCCATCGTCGCGGGGGCGGACGGCGAGGACGGCGGCGACGACGTCGACCTGGAACTCACGACGACGTGGCTGCTCGCCGAGGGGTCGAACTCGCTGATCCGCATCGGGTCGGAGGACGACCCGTACGAACACGAGGCCCGGATCACGCTCGTGGGCCTCGGTCACGAGAACGTCAGGGGCGAGGGCGACATGGCCATCGGGACGAAGTTCCTCGGCACCTGGGACGGCGGCTCGATCGAGATCCACGGCGCCAGTCGGGAGAAGACCGACTGGACGCAACTCGACGCCTCCGCCGACGCCGGTGCGGAGACCATCACGCTCGCCGACGCCGTCGACTGGGAGGCGGGCGACCAGATCGCCATCGCCCCCAGCGGGTCGGACCCCTGGCAGGCCGAACGGCGAGCGGTCGAATCCGTCAGCGGGAACCAGGTGACGCTGGACGAACCGCTCGAACACGACCACTACGGCGCGGTCGAGACCCACGCCGGCACCGAACTCGACATGCGGGCCGAGGTCGGCCTGCTCACTCGCAACGTCGAACTCCGTGGCGACGAACTCAGCTATCGCGACCGGAACCAGGGCGTCGACTCGGAGTACGCCCCCGGGTTCGGCGGCCACGGAATCTTCGCCGACCCCGGCCGGGTCCGGATCGAGGGGCTCGAAGCGTTCCGCATGGGCCAGACCGGCATCCAGGCCAGGTACCCGCTGCACTTCCACCACGGCCACGACCAGGACGGCTCCTACGTCAGGCACAACAGCGTCTGGCACAGCTTCCAGCGCGGGATCAACGCCCACGGCACTGGCAACGTCCTGATCGAAGGCAACGTCGTCTTCGACACGATCGACCACTCCTACATCGTCGAGGAGGGACTCCCAGAAGAGGAGGGCAACGTCTTCCGGGAGAACCTGGCGATCCTCACGAAGAACGTCAGGGAGTCCGACCGGGCCTTCGGGGGCTACCTGGAGAATCCGGGCGACGTCCGCCGGCGACCGAAACAACAGAACAGCTATCGACCGGCCGCGTTCTGGATCTCCAATCCGAGCAACGAGCTCGTCGGGAACCACGCTGCGGGTGGCTACGGCGCGATGGGCTTCTTCTACGACGGCCACGACGAATCGGACGTGGGACTCGACGCCAGCGAGTTCGAGATCACCTTCGAGGACAACCTCGCCCACTCCTACTCGGTTCGCCCGCAGAAACAGCTGGACGGCTACACCGGTGACGTCTCCGAGGACGCCCTCCTTCGCTCGTGGCGGATGTCGCACTACCAGCACATCTGCCAGGGGATCGGGCTGATGATGCAACTCGAACCGATGGAGATCGACCCCGACGAGATCCCCAAGAATCGGGAGGACCTGCTCACCGGCTTCACCGCCTACAAGTGCGAGCACTCGGGTGTCTGGACGGAGTTCCAGACCTCCATCCTCGCGGACAGCGTCGTCGCGGACTTCAACATCGGTCACTTCGCGATGGGTGGCTCCGAGACCAGGGACACCGTGTTCGTCGGCCGCGACGCGACGGACAACGACGTGGCGCCCCCGCCGACGCGCTTCAAGACCGGCGGCCCGAACCTCGAGGGGCCGGCGCTCCACGACGCCACCGACGGCGGCCAGTACGAGAAGCTGACGCCGACGACCTCGAACGTCGAGTACGTGGACGTCCGACTTGAGCACAACAGCCGCCTCACGCCGTCTGCGCGGACCACGGACGAGTAACGGCGTGACCGACACGGGAGGCTGCTAGGGACTCGGCCGGGCCTCGTTCCCCACCGGCCGGTTTCCGCGGCGAACGACTCCTTTTCCCTGCCCGGACCCAACAATCGAACGACATGACTATCCAGGTCACCGTGGCAGACGTCCACCAGATGACGCCCGACGTCAAACAGTTCAGGCTCGTGGCCGACGACCACACCTTCGAGTTCCGGCCGGGCCAGCACACCCACATTCACTTTACCGACGACGACGGCGAGGAAGTCGAGCGCCCCTACACCGCCATCACGCGGCCGGGAACCAGCCAGATCTGTCTGGCCATCAAGCGCTACGACGACGGGACGGCGTCGGTGTGGATGCACGACCGTTCGCCGGGCGACGAGATCGATATCGACCCCGTCGACGGGAACCTCTCCGTCCGCGAGACGGACCGTGACGCCGTCTTCGTCGCGACGGGGACCGGCATCACGCCGATTTTCCCGATGGTCAAACAGTACGCGCGCGAGGGCGAGGGGCAGGCCCACCTCGTCTTCGGCGAGCGCGACCAGGACCACCTCATCTTCCGCGAGAGCGTCGATCAACTTCGTGCCGAGAACGAGAACCTCGCCGTCGACTACGTCCTCTCCCGGGGAGACGATGACGACTGGCCGGAACGGACCGGCCACGTACAGGACCACCTGCCCGACGCGCTGGACGCGGTCGACCTCGACGCGGCCGATTGCTACGTCTGTGGCGTCCCCCAGATGGTCGTCGAGACGGCGGAACTCCTGGAAGACGAGGGCGCCGACGAGGAGCGCATCTTCACCGAGGGGTGGGAGGCGGACGCGATGGAGGAGTGACCGAGAACGTGCGACGCGAAGCGTTCGAGACGGAAGGGGCCCCTGTATCCGACGGGAGCGGTACGACGCCGGCCCGGCCTGTCCAGGGGGCACTGCCTACCGGTGATTCTCGTAGAACGCGACCGAGAACGCCGACCGGAACGGAATCATGACGACGTTGACGAGGAAGGCGTAGGCCACGAATCCGATCAGTACGAGCATCTCCGTCTCGGCGGGGCCCCCGGTCTGGGTCGCAGTCGCGCCCATCTCCGCACCGGTGGCGCCGTCGCCCAGGAGGATTGCGACCACGACGAGCGCTATCGAGGGCACCCAGAGGAGGGCGCCGACGACCAGTTTGATGAGGCTGAAGCCCAGCGCCGGCACGAAGTTCGACCTGACGAGGCCGACGCTCCGGGAGAACCCGTCGATGACGTCGGCGTCGTCCACGACGTAGGCCACGGGATAGAACTGGATGAAGAAGGAGACGAGCAGGTAGAGGAGACCGACGACCGCGATACCGGCCGCCGCGACCACGCCGACGCTCCCCATGATCGCGTTGCTGGGGTCGCCGCCCCCGTTCATTGCCGCGGCCATGCCGAAGCCGACGGTGAAGACCACCACGACGAGGAAGACGACGATGAACACGAGGTCCAGGACGAACCTGATCAGGTTCCCGACGAGCAGCCGGACGTAGCGGTCCTTGCCGACCTTCTTGAACGTCGCTAGCGAGGTTTGCTGTCTCCTCCCCTCGTAAGCCATCGCCAGTAGCCCGGCGATGACGAACGGAGTGATGAAGAACGTCACCATCTGGAGCAGCGTCGGAACGAACGGGATACCGAACGTCGACAGCGCGGTTTGCGGAAGTAGGATCGCCGCGTACAGCGCACCGGCCGCGAACAACAGCGGGTTTCGCTTCAGCACGCCGAGCGATTCGGTAAACGACTGGATGGTAGCCATACACTACCGGGTATATACGCCATTATATAGGCAACGGTTTCCCGTTATTTGATGGGGTCCCGGTGAGAGAAGAACGCGATCTGGACGCTCTCCGGCGGTTCCTGCTCCGAACGCATGTTACCGCTGGTCGAGGGCCTCGTTCGCCAGGTCGTCGGCGCCCTCGTTCCTGGAGCGCTTGACGTGGCGGATCTCGAAGTCGTCGAACTCCTCGACCAGGGTGCGGGCCTCCTTGTACAGGGGAATCAGGTTGTCGGCGCCGACGTTGTACTGGCCCCGTACCTGCCGGACGACGAGCTGGGAGTCGCCCTCGGCGATGACCTCGGTGTAGCCCTTCTCGAGAGCGCTCTCCAGGCCGCGGATCAGTGCGGTGTACTCGGCCTCGTTGTTGGTGGCTTCGCCGATGTACTCGTGACCCTCGACGCCGTCGCCGTCCGGGAGGACGCGGTAGCCGATACCGGCCGGACCGGGGTTGCCGCGCGACGCGCCGTCGAACTCGACGATGGTGGTCATACGGGTACCCTATTTCGACGGCGTAAATATTTCACTGTATTCGCGCGACCGAGGCGGATTCGAACCGCCGCAATCGCCGGACTGGCGGGTCAGACCGGCGTAACCTGCACGTCTGCTGTCGGCAAACGGGGTGGGACAGAACCCGTGAGAGCACGACCCTAAAGGGCCGGCCACGCGAACGACGGGACATGACAGCGCCGGACCTCTCGGGACGGACCGCACTCGTCACGGGTAGTGCGAAAGGCATCGGTCGGGAACTCCTGCTCGCGATCGCGGACTGCGGCGCGGACGTCGCGGTGAACTACCGCTCCAGTGCCGAGGCCGCCGCGGAGGTCGCCGACCGCGCTCGCGATCGAGGCGTCGAGGCGACGACGGTGCAGGGCGACGTCACCGACCCGGACAGCGTCGACGAGACGTTCGCCGCCGTCGAGGAGGAACTCGGGACGGTCGACGTGCTGGTCAACAACGTCGGTGCCTTCGCCCCCGAGCACTGGGCGGAGATCGATCTGGAGACCTGGAATCTCGTGCTGGACACGAACCTCACCGGGACCTACCTCTGCTCGAAGCGGGCACTCGACGGCATGCGCGACCAGGAGTGGGGACGCATCGTGAATATCGGCTACGCCTCTGCCGAGCAGAGCATGGTCAGCCCGAAGAACTTCCCGTACTTCGTCGCCAAGAAAGGCGTCCTGATGTTCACCCGGATGCTCGCCGGCGACACCGACGACGACGGCATCACCGTCAACGCCGTCTCGCCGTACGTCGTCGAGAACTCCGACGAGTTCCCCGCCGACCTCCCCCGCGACCGGCCGGCGAGTTTCGAAGACATCGCGGCCACCGTCCTGTTCTTCCTCGGCGAAGACGCAGCGTACGTCTCCGGCGAGAATATCGAGGTCGACGGTGGCTGGTTGCCGGAGAAGGTGTAGCGTCCAGTGTCTGCAGGGTTCGCTGCCGTCAGTCTGTTTCACCGTCGGCCCACGGCCCGACGCCGGCGACCGTGCCGAGCAGCCTGGCGACGAGCAGCGGGACGACGACGGCGAGACAGCCCAGGCCGACCCACCGGGCCGGCGGTGGCTGGAGCGCGAGGAAGACGAGGTACAGCGTGCCCACTGGCACGAGCAGTTTCGCGAGCAGCGAGCGGTTCTCGTCGGTCATAGCAGCGGTACTGCAGCGACACGGAAAGGGGTACCCGTCGAGATCGTTCCAATTCCGATATGCATATCGAATGTAGAAAACGGTAAATGGACCCTGCCTGAAGGTCGGACCAGAATGTCCGAGGAGTCGACGGCGGTCGAGAACACGTCGGCCGGTCTGGAACGGCAACTGGGGCTGCTGGACTGCGTCCTGCTGAGCGTCGGTGGGATGGTCGGGTCGGCCATCTTCGTCTTCCCCGGGACGACCGGCCGACTGACCGGCCCCTCGGCGATCGTCGCCTGGATGGGTGCCGGCGTCCTGATGACGACCATCGCGCTCTGTTACACCGAGCTGTCGCTGGCCTTTCCCCAGGCCGGGGGGCCAGCCGTCTTCCCTTACGAGACACTCGGGCCGTCCCGCGTCGTTCGCGCGTTCGCCAGCTATCTGGAGGGAGTGTCATACAGCGTCGGCTGGGCGTTCGGCATCACCGTCTCGGCGCTGGCCATCGCCGACTACGTCGGGATGATCGTCCCGGCGGCGAGCGGTCACGCGGTGCCCATCGCCGTCCTGGGGATCACGCTGAGCTTCCTCGTGAACGCGCTCGGCGTGAGCGTCACCAGCCGCATCAATCTCGTGTTCGCCGCCCTGCTCCTGGCGATTCTCGTCGTCTTCGCCGCGCTGGGGCTGGCCCGGGCCGACCCGGCGAACTACCGGCCGTTCGTCCTCGACGGTCCCGTCCAGTTCCTCGCCGCCGTTCAGGTGGCTATCACCGCCTACGGGGCCTGGACGGTCATCCCCGCCAGCGCCGAAGAGATCCGCGAGCCCACACGCACGATCCCGCGCGCTATCGTCGCGTCGCTGGCAGTCTCGACCGTCCTCTACGGACTGGTGCTCGCCGCGCTTCACGGACAGGTCGCGCCGTCGGCGTTCGTCGAGGGGAACCCCGCCGTCACCGCGCCGCTGGGAGTCGCCGCCACGGCCCTCGGGGTCCCCCTGTTGCGGGACGTCCTGCTCCCCTTCGCCGCGCTGGTGGCCATCTTCACGACGATGCTCGTCGGGACGATGAGCGCGGGCCGGGTGCTGTTCGCGCTCGGGCGCAACGGGACCCTTCCCGGCCCGTTCGGTGCCGTCAGCGACCGGTTCCAGGTGCCGTGGGTCGGACTGGCGGCCGTCTCGCTGCTGGCCGGCGCGCTCGCGACGGTCCCGCAGTACTTCTTCCAGTTGCTCGTCGTCTCGGCCATCGTCGGTACCGGCCTCCCGTACGCGATCAACCTCCTCTCGTTCGTCGGCCTGCGATACTACCGGACCGACGTCGACCCCGGCTTCCGTGCACCGGGCGGGTACGCCCTCGCGGGGGTCGCGTTCGTCGCGCTCGGCGTGGCGATGATCGGCCTCGGCCTGACGAACGTCCTCTGGTCGCTCGGCACGGTCGCGTTGCTGACGGGCGTCTTCGTCGTCCGGTACCTGCGGTCGCCGGAGTCGATCGTGGCGCCCGCGGAATAGGCGCTCAGTTGCCTTCCAGCGCGTCGATGGCGATGGCCGACGCGACGAGCGCCTCCTTGTCGGCGTCGCCGCTGTCCTCGACGGTGATCTCGTAGGTGTCTGCCAGCGAGAGCTGGCCGGCGATCTCGCCGATGTCGTTGCCGTCCGTGTCCTCGATGGAGTACTTGTGGGGGATCAGCCCCGTGACGACCCCGATGTAGGGAAGGTTGCGGACCAGTTCCAGCAGCGCGCCCTGCGATTCGATCTTCGCGAGCAGGCGCTCGTCGTCCGGGTCCCGGATCTTCCACTTGTGGGAGAGCAGCGTCCAGTTCTTGTCGAGGACGGCGATGGCGTCGCCGCTGTCGGCCTCGGTCAGTGTGTAGTCGCCCGCGTGGTCGAGGATGCTCTCGGCCTTGATCTCGAAAACGTCGTCCCCGTCCGGGTCGGTGAACGGGAACTCCTCTTTCATCTTGAACAGCTTCTGCTTCGCACGGAGGATCAACTCGCCGTCCCCGTCGTACACCTTGTACTTGTTGCGAAGCAGCTTCTGCTTGACCGTGTACTCGTCCCCCGTCAGGTCGACCCCTTCGATGACGTCGCGTTGCGTACCTGTTGCCATCCTGAATCCCTCGCCCGTACCCCTCTCGCAGTAGTATATAAAACCCGTGCCGATTTCGGTGAACGAGTCGGGGCCGTCCCCGTCTGTCGAAGCGGCGCCGATCTGGCTGTCGAAAAGCGCCGCAGTCTGGTGGTTTTTCGCCGGTATCGAGCGCGCTCGAAGCGATCGCTGGACGGGATCGTCATCGCCGCCCAGCGCGCTCCTCGAACGCGATTTCGGCCGATCGGGATCCCGGGCGTCGGTGCCGCGAAACCGACAGGGTTTCACTCGCCGAGTGCCGAAGGGAGCCATAGATGACCAAGGAGTACATCGAGGTCCGCGGGGCCGAGGAACACAATCTCAAGGACGTCGATGTCGAGATTCCCCGCGAGGAACTGACGGTCGTCACGGGACTGTCCGGGTCGGGGAAATCGTCGCTCGCCTTCGAGACGATCTACGCCGAGGGCCAGCGACGCTACATCGAATCGCTCTCCGCGTACGCGCGGAACTTCCTCGGCCAGATGGACAAGCCGCAGGTCGAGACCGTCGAGGGGCTCTCGCCCGCCATCTCCATCGACCAGAAGAACGCCGCCAACAACCCCCGCTCGACGGTCGGGACCGTCACCGAACTGCACGACTACCTGCGCCTGCTGTACGCCCGCGTCGGCACGCCCCACTGTCCCGAGTGCGGTCGCGAAGTGGGCACCCAGAGCGCCCAGAACATGGTCCGCCGGATGCTCGAACTGCCCGAAGGGACCCGGGCGAAGATCGCCGCCCCGGTCGTCCGCGACCAGAAGGGCGCCTTCGAGGACCTGTTCGACGACCTCGTCAGTGACGGCTACGCCCGCGTCGAGGTCGACGGCGAGGAGTACGACCTCACGATGGACCGGCCGGAACTCGACGAGAACTACGACCACACCATCGACGTCGTCGTCGACCGCGTCAAGGTCAGCGAGGAGAAGCGCTCCCGCATCACCGACTCCGTCGAGACCGCCCTCGAAGAGGCCGAGGGCGTCATCAAAGTGATCCTCCCCGACGCCCCCGAGGACGTCGAGATCGGCGGCGCGACCGCCCGGCGAACGGGCGACCTGGCTGCGAGCGACGCCGACGATGGCGACGGCGAGGACGCGAACGACGAACCCGAAAACCGCCTCGTCGTCGAGTTCTCCGAGGACCTGGCGTGTACCCACTGCGGCATCGACATCTCCGAGATCGAGACCCGGAGTTTCTCCTTCAACAGCCCCCACGGCGCGTGTCCGGAGTGTGAGGGGATCGGCCAGGCCAAGGAGGTCGACCCCGACCTCGTCGTCCAGGACCCCTCGAAGCCGCTCAAGAACGTCTTCGAGCCCTGGAGCTACAACCGCTCGTACTACCGCACCCGCCTCGACGCCGTCGCCCAGCACTTCGACGTCCTGCTCGCGACGCCGTGGGAGGACATCGACGAGGACGTCCAGCGCCAGTTCCTCTGGGGCACCGACCGACAGGTCCAGTTCAGCCGCTCCACCAGGAACGGCACCCGGCGCAAGACCAAGCGCTTCGAGGGGGTCATCCCGAACCTCGAACGCCGCTACGTCGAGACCGACTCCGACGGCACCCGCGACCACATCGAGAAGTACATGGCCGTCACTGCGTGCCCGTCCTGCGACGGCACCCGGCTGAAGGACGAGTCCCGGGCGGTACTCGTCGACGGAACGTCCATCACCGAGGTCAATCGGATGTCCATCGGCGACGCACTGGAGCACTTCGAGGGCCTGGAGGCGAACCTCGGTGCGCGGGACACCAAGATCGCCGAAGAGATCCTCAAGGAGATCCGCGCCCGCCTCGGCTTCATGTGCGAGGTCGGCCTGGAGTACCTCACGCTAGACCGTGAGGCGTCGACGCTCTCGGGCGGGGAGAGCCAGCGCATCCGCCTGGCGACCCAGATCGGTAGCGGACTCGTGGGCGTGCTGTACGTCCTCGACGAGCCCTCCATCGGGCTCCACCAGCGCGACAACGACCGCCTGCTCAACACGCTCGAAGAGCTCCGGGACCTGGGCAACACCCTGATCGTCGTCGAACACGACACCGAGACGATGCGGCGGGCCGACACCGTCGTCGACATGGGCCCCGGCCCGGGCAAGCGCGGCGGCGAGGTCGTCGCCAACGAGCCCGTCGAGGAGCTCATGGAGAACTCCGACAGCGTCACCGGCGAGTACCTCTCCGGCGAGCGCGCGATTCCGGTCCCGAGCGAACGCCGCGAGTCGAAGGGGGCGATCACCATCGAGGGCGCCCGCCAGCACAACCTCAAGGACCTCGACGTGGACCTCCCGCTCGGGAACTTCACCGCCATCACCGGCGTCTCCGGGTCGGGCAAGTCCACCCTGATGCACGACGTGCTGTACAAGGGCCTCGCCCGAGAGATGAACGACAACACCAGCGTCGACCCCGGCGAGCACGACGCCCTGGATGGGCTGGACCAGATAGAGACGGTCCGCCTCATCGACCAGTCGCCCATCGGCCGGACGCCGCGGTCGAACCCCGCGACCTACACCGGCGTCTTCGACCACATCCGCGAACTCTTCGCCGAGACCAGCCTCGCCAAGCAGCGCGGCTACGAGAAGGGACGCTTCTCGTTCAACGTCAAGGGCGGCCGCTGTGAGGCCTGCGGCGGCCAGGGCACCGTCACCATCGAGATGAACTTCCTCTCGGACGTCTCCGTCCCCTGCGAGGAGTGCGACGGCGCGCGCTACAACGACGAGACGCTGGACGTCACCTACAAGGACGCCACCATCGCGGACGTGCTGGACATGGAGGTCTCCGAGGCCTTCGAGTTCTTCGAGGGCCACACCGGCATCCGCCGCCGGCTCAAACTCCTCAAGGACGTCGGCCTGGGCTACATGACGCTCGGCCAGCCCTCGACCACCCTTTCAGGTGGTGAGGCCCAGCGCGTCAAACTCGCCGAGGAGCTCGGCAAGAAGGACTCCGGCGAGACGCTCTACCTGCTCGACGAGCCTACCACCGGGCTCCACCCCGAGGACGAGCGCAAGCTCATCGACGTCCTCCACCGCCTCACCGACAACGGCAACACCGTCGTCGTCATCGAGCACGAACTCGATCTGGTGAAGAACGCCGACCACGTCGTCGACCTCGGCCCCGAGGGCGGCGAGAACGGCGGCCAGGTCGTCGGCGAGGGAACCCCCGAGGAAGTCGCCCAGACCGAAGCGTCCCACACCGGGCGCTACCTGCGAGACCTGCTCCCCGACGTCGAACTGGATGGGCCGCGAGCAGACCGCGAGATGGCTGCGCCCTCCGCCGACGACTAGATCCGAACGACTGTTTTTCAGCGGTGGCGCGCGCTGTCACGACCCGAGCGAAAGCGAGGTGTCGTGACGAAACTGTGCGAGGGATGAACGAGCGAAGCGAGTGAGTCGGCTGGGGAGGTTTGTGGCTGCGGTCCGCGGTGGGGGGCGGGAATGAAAGGGGCGACCGTCTCGGGGAAGGACGGCGAAGTAAGCACGGACGCGAACGCAGTGAGCGACGCGCGCAGCGAGCCGCCCGAGCCGAGACGGTCGGGGCTTTCGAACAGTCTGTATCGACGGGATCCGTAGCTGGACCCACGGCAATGATGGTGGACAGCGGTCCACGAACCGGTTATTCGTCCTCTCGTCACCAATTCAGACAAAACCTTTACCGGCAGAGAAATTGCCCGCACGTAATGAAGCGGCGCTTCGTTCTGACACTCCTAGGTTCGTGTATCGCGGTGGCAGGGTGTGCTCACACTGAAACCGGAACTCCGGATACCACTGCAGCCGGCGAACCGGCACACGGGCCCACGGAATCGAGCGAGACACCGGATCACGCGGAAGACATCTTCGTCGTCCTCCAAAACGAGACCCCCGAGCAAGTAACAGTCGCCGTAACGATTACGAGAGGCGATTCAGTCTCGTTCGAGGACGAGGCCACAGTCAATCCCGGCGAAACACAGTACGTGTACCCAGGGATAACCGAACGCGGGGAGTACGAGCTCACAGTGTCGCTCCCTGACCGGCCCGTACAGACCCGGCCTTTCGACGTCGAAGACTACGATCTCAGAATGGGCTCTAATATCGACGTCTGGATCTCTACTGATACCGTACGTATCGGCATCGAGGAGTAGCCATCTCGGAATCGATAGATTGTGACAAGTTCGGCTCGTGGACCGGTCTACGTTACTCTGTGAGACAATGCATCCACGTCGTCAGAAACCTCGCTCGCGTCGTAGTTCGAGAGCACGTTGCGCTCGTTGGCCTCGTGCATCATCTCCGCGATAGTCAGCCCGGCCAGTTCCGCGGCGCCGCGCATCCCGACGTCACCGTCCTGGTATCGCTGGAGGGCGATCCGAACCAGTTCCTCCTGGGCACCCCGTCGTATCGACTGCCGGATAGCGTCGCTCCGGCTCTCCACCTTCGCGTCGGCGAGGCGCTCCACAAGGTCGATCTCTTCGTCACTCATGCGCGCGGTGACGTTCTCCATACGCAATGCAACGTATTGCAACGCATTAGTTACATCGTGGGTCACGAATCGATGGGCCCCTCTTCCTACAAGAACGTGTGGCTGTCGCTCCCTCGACTGCTGAGTGTCGAAACTGGCGCACTGTCGACATCGACGTCACGACTGGTACGGACGATAGCGTCGTCAAAAATACACAAGAGACGATCACTGCTATCGCTATACAGAGATGGACCCCGAAGCCCGAATCGCCGACCACTACGACGACCTCGCCGAGCACTGGGCAGAGATAGTCGACGCCCCCGAGCGAACGGAGGCGCTCTGGCCGACCCTCGACAGAATGCTCCCCGATCTGGACGGAGCTCGCGTCCTCGACGCGGGGTGTGGCGCGGGCGTGTACGCCGAAGTGCTCGACGAACGGGGCGCCGACGTGGTCGGCGTCGACGTCAGTGACGAGATGCTCCGCGAGGCGAGAGCGCGGGTCCCCGACGCGACGTTCGTCGAAGCGGACCTCAGTCAATCACTCGACGTCCTCGAACCCGCCAGCGTCGACGTCGTGCTCTGCCAGCACGTCTTCTCGCACCTGCCGGACCTGACGACGCCGCTCGCCGAGTTCGCCCGCGTCCTCGTCGACGGCGGGCACCTCGTCGTCTCGACGCACAACCCGGTCCGCGACTACGTGGTCGTCCGGGACGGCGAGTATCCGACCTCGGACGCGCAGGCCGACCTCGAAGCGGACCTGCAGACTCCCCCGGGCGCGCCGAACTACACCGAGACCGAGCGGTTCGACGTCGCGTGGAACCCCGACGCGGTGGCCAATCGAGCGACCTACTACCGTCGTTCCGTCGAGGACCTCCTGACGCCGCTCCTGGACGCCGCGTTCACGCTCGAAGCCGTCGTGGAACCAGCGCGCGAGGGCGCCGAAACGGCTGTTTCCTCCGGGGGCGACGCCGGAACTGACTATCCGTCCGAATCGATCTGCCTCCGTGCGTCGCTGTAATCGGGGTTGCGGCGAACGTCCCGCGGAGTCACTGACTTGCGAATTGAGTGTGACCGCCCAACACACTTTATCGCAGCCCGCCTACAGGAGCACATGCCCACCATCTACGCGGCCCTCGACGACCGGTTGCTCGTCATCGACGGCGAGGGTGAGGAGTGGCTCGAGCACGAACGGCTCGTCACCAACGACCTGGAGTGCGTCGCGAGCGCTACCGGTGCCGCCGACCGGGTGTTCGTCGGCACCGTCGGCGAGGGACTCCAGCGCTCGACCGACGGCGGGGACGCGTGGGAGACGAGCCTGCACACCGGTGACCGCGTGACGGCGGTCACCGTCAGCCCCCACGACCCCGAGACAGTCTGGGTCGGGACCGAACCCTCCCGCGTCTATCGGTCGACCGACGGCGGCGAGTCGTGGGAGGAGCGCCCCGGCCTGGCCGACTTGCCCTCCGCCGAGCGGTGGTCGTTTCCGCCCCGGCCGGACACCCACCACGTCCGGTGGATCGTCGTCGACCCCGACGACCCGGACCGGCTCTACGTCGCCATCGAGGCCGGCGCGCTCGTCCGGACCGACGACGCCGGCGAGACGTGGATCGACCACCCGCAGGGCGGCCGACGGGACAACCACACCCTCCGGACCCATCCGGACGCGCCGGGGCGAGTGTACACCGCCGCGGGCGACGGCTACGCCGAGTCCACCGACGGCGGCGACACCTGGAGCTACCCGCAGGACGGTCTCGACCACCGCTACGTCTGGGGGCTCGCAGTGGACCCCGCCGACCCCGACGCGGTCGTGGTGTCCGCGGCCAGCGGCGCCTACGCCGCCCACGACCCCGACGGCACGTCGTACGTCTATCAGCGGAGCGATTCTGGTGCCTGGGAGCAGGCGATGGACGGCCTCCCCGGGCCGGAGGGGATTGCCCGCGCCGTCCTCGACGCGCACGCCACCGGCTTCTACGCGCTGACGAACCAGGGGCTCTACCACAGCGGCGACGGCTGGGGGTGGGAGCTGTGCACGCTCTCGTGGCCGAGCGAGTACCGCCACCAGGTGCCCAGCGGACTCGCCGTCGTCGGCTGAGGCGCCGCTCGCTTCCCGCGCTACCCGACAGTGGCGCTGCCGACTCGCGCCGCGACGGAGAAGGTATTTGGGCCGTCGCCGCGACGTCTCGCACATGCACGATTTCGTCGTCGTCGGCTGCGGCCCCGCCGGTTCCCGGTTCGCCCGCCGGGCCAGCGAGGCCGGTCACGACGTCCTCGCCTTCGAGCAGGGCACCGTCGGCGAGCCACTGGCCTGCTCCGGCCACGTGAGCACCGACATCTGGGAGTACACGCCCGAGGGCGCTCGCGAGGAGTTGCTCCAGAACGAGGTGTACGGCGCGCGCTTCCACCTCGGCGGCGCCGACAGCGAGGCCCACCCCTTCTACAAAGAAGAGCCGGTCTCCAACGTCATCGACCGCGTCGGTCTGGACGGAGTGCTGGCCGAGGCGGCCCGCGACGCGGGCGTCGACCTGCGCGAGGACCACACCGTCGTCGGCGTCGAGGAGCAGACGGACCGCGTCAGCGTCGAGGTCCGCGGCCCCGACGGCGTCGAGACCCACGAGGCGAAGCTGGTCGCTGGCTGCGACGGCCCGAACTCCCGCGTCCGGCGCGAACTCGACCTGCCCGAGCCCGACGAGTTGCTCCACGGCGTGCTCGGCTTCGACCCCGAGCCAGACCACGGCGAGTTCGTCGACGTCCACCTCACCGTCCCGGAGTTCTTCGCCTGGCGCATCCCGCGGGGCGAGGCCGGCGTCGAGTACGGCCTGGCGATGGGGCCGAACGACGACGTCACGGAACGCTTCGACGCCCTGACCGCGGAGTACGGCGCCGACACGGAGAACCGGTGTTCGGGACTCATCCCCATCGGCCCGCCGGACAGCGTGACCGGCCAGCGCTCCTTCCTGATCGGCGACGCCGCCGCCCAGACCAAGCCCTTCACCGGCGGCGGCATCCTGTACGGCATGACCGCCGCCGACCACGCCGCGCGCGCCATCGACCCCGACGACCCCGCGACGCTGGCCGACTACGAGACGGCGTGGCGCGACGACCTCCGCAACGAGATACGCCTTGGCCACGCCGTCCGCGCGGGCTACTCCTTCCCCGAACTCCTCCAGCGCGTCGGGATGAAGGCCTTCGAGGGGGAGATCGGCGTCCACATGGACCGGCCGACGTCCGTCTTCTCGACCGACCAGTTGAAAGCGCTCCTGTCACGGTCCTGATTGGATCCGCCCACGATAGTGACCGCTGGCTGGTCCGACCGCTCGGGAAATGCCACAACTCTTATATCCATTGCCGGTGGGTTTTCACTTGACGCTCCGTCTTGGAGGGCCGGAGCGTCAGCGGGGACCAATTCAGGGCGACGAGACGGCTGGGAACGACCCTATCCCGTCTCACCTTTCGCTTTTGTGCTACCTGCCGAGTTCGGGAGCGCCTGCTCTGCTTCGATTCTTTGGATAGACGTCCGTCTGAACCTCCTGGTCGATGTGGGATGTGTAGTGAGTGGGTGGTTCTGTGTAATTGGTGCTGGAAGAAACGAGACTGCAAACACCCAGAAAGCCCTCGGCCCGCTCTCATGAGTCGGAACCGCGACCGCCAACACCCAGAAAGCCCTCGGCCCGCTCCGGTCCCGCGGACCTCCTGCGCTCCTCGCTCCGCTGCGGTACTTGAAGGTCCGGGGTTCCCGGACCGCGCCTCGCCCTTTCAGTCCTCCAGGTCAGCACCGCCCCTTCCCTCCCCCTGGTCGCGCGATGAAACGCGCTCCCGGCCGGGTGGTGCGGTCAGGAAGCGTGTCGCGCCGACAGGCGCGGCCGGGGAGGAGTGGTGGAGCTAACCGCGAGCGCCTCCGTGGCGCGAGCGATGCTGAGCCTGGAGGACTGAAAGGGCGAGGTGGGGTCGACGAAGCACGGCGATGTAAGCACCGCAGCGGAGCGAGGAGCGTGGTTCGAAAGGCGCTGCGCGCCTTTCGTCATCACGAGAGAGCTCCGCTCTCTCGAACGACAGCGAGCCGCGCGAGTCGAGCCCACCGAGGGCTTTCTAAGTGTTGTTGGCGATCTCGCGACTCCAGAGAGCGCGCCGAGAGCTTTCGAGTTGTTTGACTTCGTGCTAAGAGCGACAACCGCGGTACCCACCAAACGCTACGTAGCTGATCTGTACTGTCCACACAGTGCCCGAACTCATCACTCGCTGGAGGTTGCACTGGGGCGTGACCGGGAGCTGTCCACGAACCAAGGCTCACCCTCTCCGGTGGAGCGAGTACGCGATGAACAGCACGCCCACGAACTGGAACGTCCGCGTCAGGAGCGTGAGCGACTGTTGGAGTGATTCCGGCAGGACGCCCTGTCGGAGGAGTAGCGAACCGACGAACGCGGTGGAGAAGGCCACCGCCGTCAGGAGGAAGAGGCCGACCGAGAGGTACTGCATCGTCCGGCTGTGGTGGCGGCGGTAGCCGCGGTAGGCCTGGTAGCCGACGTAGCCGCCGACGACCGTCGACCCGAAGGCCAGCGCGAGGACGAACCACTGAACTGCGGTGGCTATTCCGACCATATCAGAGGTTCTCCCACATCTTGGTGAATCTGTCCGCGGTGTCGTCTTCGGTGTCGCCAGGGAACGCGGGCGGGGGCGAGGACTCGACGGTGGCCTCGAAAGAGCCCTCGGCCAGTTGCATGGAAAACTCCGAGAGCGTCGCCGCGTAGACGTTGTAGTCGTTCCCGCCCGTCCTGACGTGGGTCTGTTCCTCGAGGAGTTCGAACTCCGTCAACCGCTGGGCCCGTCGGTAGACCGTCGGCTGGGACATGTCACACTCCTCGGCTATCTGTTTGGCTGACATCGGTCGCACACTCGTCACTGCGAGGATGGCCCGGGCGTAGTCGTCGCTGAGAAGGTCCAGGAGCTCGCCCAGCGCCACGTCCTCGCTCACGTCGGTACCCAACGACGCCGCGCGAAATAAAAGGTTCTCTCGGCTTCCGGGTCGGAAGCTACCGGTCCGGGCCGGACCCGCAGCCGTGGCCGGGGGCCGTAGCGGTCGACCGACGACAGGAGTGATCACGGGAACCATCTGTGGGCAACGCGTTCGGTACCGTCACGGCAGCTGACTCGATTCGGGAGGCGCCAGCGGGGACAGCTGGGCCGCGTGCAGCGGGGATCTGGGGTCGACAGGCGACGGGGACGTGCTGGTGCCGCTGCAGATCAGTCCACGACGGGGTCGATAATATAACGCCCCGCCGAACTTCTGACCCAGAAGTCGACCGTCTGACACCCGGGCGTCGCGCCGCCCGGGACCGGGCTATCGCCCGCCGGCACCGGGACAGCCGACCGACTCGCCGATGTCGACGACGGCGTCCGCCGAGATGCCGGTCCCCCGGACGGTGTAGCGGTAGTCTTCGCAGTTCCACGACAGCGACACCCGCTGGCCCGTGGTGAGCGTGGCTGGCCGGCCGTCGATGGTCAGCTCACCCTCGTCGTCCCCGTCAGCGTAGGTGAAACTGTACTTCGCGACGCTGACGACGGAGGTCCGGTTCGCGTACCGGAGCCCGACGCCCTGGACGCGACCTTCCGTCTGCGTGGCGTAGGTCAGTTCGTAAGTCGGCGGGACGTCCGGGTCGGGGACGGCGACGTCCGACGCCTCCATGAGCGCGCCGACGCTCCGGTACGTCGTCGTCGCGGCGGTGTCCGGGCTGTCGACGGTCGCGTTCTCGGGGATGTCGGGAGTGAAGGCGTCGTCGTCGAGTCCCGGGTCGAACGCGACGTCGGCGTACGTCGTGGTCATGACCGTCCGCTGGCCCTCGTGGGTCCACGCGGTCCGCTGTTTCAGGGGGAAAGCGTGCGTCGTGTCCAGCCACAGCGTCTGCTCGTAGTTCGCGTCGGTCGATTCGTTCACCGGCGTCAGGCGGAGGACGTACACCTCGCGGTCCGCCACGGTGTCGGTCCCGTCGTAGCTGACGGTGAGGGGGCCACCGCCGGCCCCCGCCGCGGCGCCGGACTGGGCGGCGGACTCGGGGACGACCGGAAGCGGTTCGACGGTCGGCGGTTCGGCCGGCGTCTCCCCGTCGCCAGAGGTCGCGTTCAGCCGGGCGAACAGCCGCGCGATCGTGTCGCGACGGGTCGACGCGCGGTCGTCGTCGAGTTCGATCCTGGTCACGTTGGGCGTCTCGCGATCGTGGATCCACAGCACCGAGCCGTTCGACACTCGCGTGCCGAACCTGCTGTCGGGCCCTTCGAGGAGGGAGAGACGTTTCTCCCCGGTGTCGGGGCGCAACTGGACCGCGTACGTCCGGGTGCTCTCGACGGTCCCGTTCCGCTCGATGGTGGTCGTCCGGGTACCCTCGACGCCCTGGATGGCGTCGTACTGGTCGGCGACGTCGTCGTCGAACTGTGGACTGTCCGGCGCGCTCGCGGAGGTGGCGACCCAGGCGCTGCCGGCGACGCCGGCGAGGGCGACCAGCGCCGCGACCAAGAGGACGGCTCGTTCGGTGGGTGGGCGTTCGGTTGCCATAGTTGTGTGGAGGGCACAGACGGGCACGTCGCACGGCCCGCCCGCCACGGTCACGATTCACGTGGCACTCGTCTTACGGGAATGGTCACTGCCACGGCAATAAACGCTACTATCGAGCACACGGTCGATCCCTTTCGGGGCGACCGCTCGCTCCCTCCGGGTTCCGCCCTGCTCGACCGTGCTCGGGCCTGCTCGACCGAGCTCCGACCCGTACTACCACTCGTTCCGACTCGTCTCGCGCCGGATCGCCTCGTCGCCTCGCCAACGTGGGGACTGCTACCGAACGTCAATAGCGGCTAAACCCCGCGACCGTCTCGATCCGTCTAGCTGAATGCGCGCAGACTGGAGGTCGCAGGATGGCTGAGTCGCGGCCCGACGACGGTTCCGTGCCGACGGAGCGCACCGCGCGGGCGGAGCGTACCGTGTCGGCCGAGAGCGCCGCGTCGGGCACGGACACGGACGACCCGCCCTCGTTCTCGCTCGCCGGCGTCCGCGACGGCTTTCGCGCCTGCGTCCCCATCGCGCTCGGCGTCGCGGGCTACGGCGTCGTCTTCGGCGTCCTCGCCCGCCGGGCCGGCCTGAGCACCGCCGAGGCGACGCTGATGAGCGCGACGGTGCTCGCCGGCGCTGCCCAGGTCATCGCGGTCGGGATCTGGGAGTACCCCGTCCCCGTCGTCGCCCTGGTCGTCACGACGTTCGTCGTCAACCTCCGCTATGCGCTGATGGGCGCGTCGCTGCGGCCGTGGTTCCGCCACCTCTCGCCGCGCGAGACCTACGGGAGCCTCTTCTTTATGGCCGACGAGAACTGGGCGCTGACGATGGCGGAGTTGCGCTCCGGCAGCACCCAGGGTGCGTTCCTGGTGGGCAGCGGCCTCGCCATCTGGACCTTCTGGGTCGCGGCGACCATCCTCGGCGCGACGGTCGGCGGCGTGGTCGAGGACCCTGCCCGCTGGGGGTTCGACTTCGTGCTCACCGCCGTCTTCCTCGTCCTGGCGGTGACCCTGTGGGAGGGCAAGCGCTCGCTGGCGCCGTGGATAGTCGCCGCTGGTGTCGCACTCGCTGGCGCCCGCTTCCTCCCCGGCGAGTGGTACATCCTGCTGGGCGGCCTGGCCGCCAGCGCCGTGGCGGTGATACGCCGTGATTGATCTGGACCCGCTGACCGTCACCACCATCTTCGCGATGGCGCTGGCTACCTACGTCACGAAGGCGGGCGGGATGTGGGTGCTCGACCGCATCGAGATCTCCGAGCGGACGGAGGCCGGTCTGGAGGCTCTTCCAGGTGGGATTATCGTGGCGATACTCGCACCGCGACTCGTGGACGGCGACCCCGCGACCTGGGTCGCCGCTGGTGTCGTGCTCGTGGTCGCCTACAAGACAGAGAACGTGCTCCTGTCGCTGATCGTCGGGTTCGTGACGGTGCTGGTGCTCAGGGGGCAGGCTTTCGCGCTGGTTTGAGCCGTTCCTTTGGTTGGTGTTCCCGCGATTCCTCGTCGCTGTCTTTGAGAGATTCATCTATGAAATTTCGACAGCCGCCATATCGCTCACACCCAGATCACTCCCATCCTTGCTGTTTGTAGTGGGCCAACGCTGAAAGAAATGCCAAGGATTTACTGATCACTGTCTTACACGAACGCAATGGCCCCTTCGACTACACCGAGGCAGTCTGGTGTCGAATCTGTCGATCTCACGGAGACGAGGACGTTCGTTTTGGGCATCGTACAGGTGATACTGACCGCTATTGCGTTTGGATTGATGTTTTACCTCGTCGCCGCGACTCGGATTGCTCCACTCGGCCCGACTCCCGAGTCGGCCACTCTCGCCGCACTACTCGGGTCTATCCCGGCAGGTATCCTCGGTGCAGGCGTTCCGTATCTCGTTCAACGCCGTGAGTACTTTAACAGACTAAACGACTCGACAGGGGCCAGAGTCGTTGGGACTACGATCACGTTCGGCACGTACTTCGTCCTCTTCTTCTACCACCCTGTGACGAGCGTACTGTACGCGATCGTGTATCTACTGAGCCGAGTTGCCATCCTCGTTGGAATCTACGGTGTGTCTCGGATCAAAACGACGCTCGCGTAGTCCCTGCTGATTGGCCTTTTGACCGTCACATTAAGAGTGGGACGTTCGACGACGCGGCCTCAATCCCCACCGTCGATCGCCTCGTCCACGTCGTCGATGATGCGGAACGCGAGATCGCGGAACCTGTCGTTGAAACGCTCCCGTTCCTCACTGGTTCGCTGGTCTTGCACGAAACCCTGTCTGATATCGAAGGCGAAGATCAGGGCCTTGTACGCCCGTCGCCGGAGTTCGGATCCGGATGGGAGTTCTCGAACCGACTCGTATCCGGCACGAAACGCGTCGCGGTGGCGCTCGTTCTCACGGGCCGGATTATCGAAGACGTGCAGTTCGGTTCGGGCGAAATCGTACTCACCCGGGCCCGCTATCGCGTGTTCCCAGTCGACGACGCGGCAGACTTCGCCCTGGTCGAAAGTGACGTGGCTCGGAACGAAGTCCCCGTGAATCAGTACGGCGTCGCCTGCGGCATCGAAGAACTCCCGATGACAGTCGACGAACGAGAGCGCGCGCTCGCTAACGTCTTCGTATCCGGTCCCAGCCAGGTCGTCGTGAACGCCGGAGAGTATCTCGCCGAGCGTCTCACTCCAGGTATCCTGTGCTCGAACTGTGAGCGTGGAGGATTCCCCGAGCAGACCGGTACTCTCGAACGAGGTTTGGGTGTGGAGGGTCCCAAGAGAGGCTCCCAGGGCCCGAGCTTCGGATTCCGTCACTGAAACCTGATCGTCCGGCGCGTCGTCACACCACTCCGTCAGGAAGTAGCCGTCGCCCACGGTGAGGACGTGGGGAACGGGGACGTCGGTTTCGCGCTCGACGTGTTCGATAACGCGACCTTCGACCGAGGGTGCCGCCCGCGAGTCCCGAGCTAGCTTGCAGGCTGCTCGAACACCGTCCACAGTCACCTCGTACACGCGGTGTGGGGGGACGTCGTGGAGGAGCCGATGGACGCTGTAGCTACTCGCATACGACTCTAGCACGTCGTGTATGTCACGTGTCATGGATTTCGTGCCGCGTGACGGACGGCGACCGGCCGGACAGCGCTACGGCTCCGGCCAGCAGAATACGCGTGTCGCTACGGAGAATACGTATTTGAAGGTTGCCGTGCTTCGTCAGCCGTTCGTACACCAGGCTGCAGGAGGAAGGCCCGATCCGGCGAAACATCTCACTCGTACCGCGGCAGTCGCGCCGACTCGTCCGAGCCCTCCACGAACGGAAGACTCGTCACTTCGGCCTCGACCTCCTCACCGTCCACCCGCACAGTCAACGCCTCCTCCGGCAGGTCGTAGTCCACGGCAGCGAAAGCAATCGGCGCCTCACACGTCGGGCTCTCGACGGCGCGGGTCACCTCCCCGACGGAGGCGTCGCCGGCGAACACCGCTGCCCCCTGGTCGGGTACGGCGTCGCAGGTCAGACCAACCAGCCGCGTCGATGGCTGGCCGCGGTTCTCGACGCGGGAGACGACCTCCTGGCCGACGAAACAGCCCTTCTCGAAGTCGACGGCGTTGCGCAGGCCGAGGACGTTCGGGATCCGACCGTCCAGCTCCGTGTCGAACAGCGGCGTCCCGGCTTCGAGGGTGAGCGTCTCCCAGGTGCGGTAGCCGAAGGGGGCGGCGTTGACCCCGCGGTTCTCCAGCGTGTCGAAGACGTCGCTGGCGACGTCGGCGGCACACACCACCTCGTACCCCTCCTCGCCGGCAAGGCCGTCGCCCCGGATCACGGTGACGCCGGCGTCGACCATCGTCCCGCGGACGAACGAGAGGTGCGCTTCGGGCGTGCCCGCGCCGTTGAGCACGCTGGCGACCTTCTCCGTCGCCTCCGGGCCGTGGACCCCGAAGACGGCGAACTCGTCCGTCGCGAGGGAGATGTCGACGTCCTGGATGAAGGTCTTCTCCCGCCAGTCCTCGACCAGCAGTTCGGCGCGGTCGGGCGCGGTGAATATCAGGAGGCGCTCGCCGGCGTTGTAGACGTACATCGCCGTCTCGATGGCGCCCTGGGGGTCGAGCAGGAGCGCGTAACAGCCCTCGCCGTCCGCCGTCGGCACGCGGTTCGAGACGGCGTTGTCGACGAAGTCGACGCGGTCCTCGCCCGTGATCGTGACGACGCCGTAGCCCATCTCGATCACCCCGACGACGTTGCGCACCGCGCGGACGACGCGCTCGGGCCGGCCGTAGTGGTCGACGACGCGTCGCCCACCCACCTCGCGATACGTCGCGCCGTGGACGTCGTGGACGTCCTCGATGACGGTCATTGGTCCCCGATGGGCGCTTCGGAAGGATAAGTCCCCACACTCTGGAACGGTCGGCGAGACCAGCGCGCCGGTCGGGTGAGCGTCCGCCGAGACCGGAAACGTATTGTCTGCCATCGCTGACACGTCGCACATGACGGCCGACGCCGACAGTCAACTCGAACGCGTCCTCCGGCAGAAGCGAGCCGCCGACTGGGTCTCACCGATCACGGGCGTGAAGCTCATCCTCTTCGGCATCCAGCTCACTCTCATCGGCGGATTCGTGGACGGATTAGAGGTCTTTGGCCTCGCTGGCTTCCTGATCAGCCTGGTCGGGCTGGTCGTCCGCTAGCCCGATAACCGAGCGGGACGCTGTGGGAACATGACCCGAAGAAAACCTGGTTAACCGCCGAAACCCCCGTTTCTCAGTCCCGACGCGCCAGCAGTCCGGCTGCCAGGAGCGCCACGATTGCACCGGCGACGGTGAAGCCGGGGCCGCTGAAGTCGGACGTCTCGGTGCCAGTCGCGTTCTCGGTCGCCGAGGCGGTGTCGGTCGACTCGCCGCCGACCTGGACGCCCGTGACGTTGGCGGTGGCTTCGAGGTCGCCGCTGGTGGCGGTGAGATCCTGCGTGCCGGCGCTTTCGACGGTGACCGAGGTGACGCCGTCGTCGTTCGTCGTGCCGGCGGACTCGCCCTCGATGCTGACGTCGGCGCCGGAGACGGGGTCGCCGTACTCGTCGGTGACGGTCACGCGGGTGGACTCGCCGGGGACGACGCGCTCGTTGGCGACGGCGAGGCTGATGGCGTCGGTGCGCTGGATGGTGAGATTCGCCGATTCGGCCTCCTCGCGGACCCGGACCGACGTCTCGTTGGTCTCGTAGCCATCCTTGGTGACGGTGACGTCGTAGTTGGCGTTGACCGGCACCTGGATGGTCGTCTCGCCGTTGGAGAGCGTCGACACCGTGCCGACGCCCTGGACGCGCACGCTCGCGTTCGCGACGGCCTGGGGCGGCGAGTAGTGGTCGTCGCTGACGGTGACCTGGAGGAGTCGCGAATCCTGCTCGATCTCGACCTCGTGGCTGACGTCGCCGTCGACCGTCAGGTCGGTCGCACTGCGGAGGTAGCCTTCCTTCCAGACGCGGACCTCGTAGTCGCCCTGTTCGATGTCGCGCGTGGTGAACGAGCCGTCGCTTCCGGTGCGCGCGTCGGCGATGCGGTCGTCACCGTCGTACAGCTGGACCTTCGCGTTCGCGACCGAGCCCTGGGCGTCGACGACGTCGACGGTCGCCGAGCCGGCCTCTGCAACCTCGACGTCGACCTCTCCGGTCTCGGCGTCCTCGATGACGAGCGGCGCGTTGCGGACGTAGTCCTCGTCGTGGACCGAGATGGTCACGTTGGCGCCCTCGGGGACGTCGACGAGGGCCTGGCCGTTGGAACGGGTGGTCTCGTTGACCGGGCCGCCGTCGTCCCAGGTCGCCGAGATGTCGACGTCGCTGACGGTGTCGCCGTCCTGGTCGACGACCGTCACTGTGAGCGTTACGTTGGTCTGGCCCGCGACGACTGCCGGTGCCCCCACCGAAAGACAGAGTGCGGCCACGAGAAAGACCGTCGCGTGGACGCGAGTCGGTATCATAACTACCCGGTACGTGTCCTGGGATAAATGGTTTCCGTCCGATCAGAGTTTCGGTCGGCCCGTTCCCACCGCCCACCAGTCGTTCAGCGTCACGGTCGTTCAGTGCCCGCGTCCGTCGTCAGCGGCCGCCGCCGCCAGCCGTTCCACTTCGCCGGCCGACATCGTCGTCATGGATCCCGGAATAGTCCGCGTGATAGCCGCGGCGGCGAGGCCGTGGCGCAGCGCGTCCTCCGTCGACGCGTCGGCGAGGTGCCTGTGGAGGAACCCGCCGACGAACGCGTCGTGCTGGCCGGCCGCGTCGACCAGTTCCGTCTCGATGGCGTCGACCTCGTGGAGGATGTTGTCGTCGACCGCGATAGCGCCCCGCTCGCTCCGGGTGATGACCACCTCGTCGAAGCCGCCCTCCGACGCGATAGAGTGGATGATCTCCCGCGGGTTGCCAGAGCGCTCGAAGATGGTCTTGGCGTCCTCCTCGTTGGCGATCAGGACGTCGACGGCGTCGAGCATCCCCTCGAACGTCCGCCGGGCCACGTCGGCGGACCAGAGTCCGGGGTCGAAGTCCAGGTCGAGGACGCGCGTGCCGCCGGCCGCCCGGAGAATGGCCTCGACGGTGTCCGCCGTGTTCGGCGACAGCGCCATCGTCGACCCACTGAGAAACACCGCGTCGGCGCTCGTTATCTTCGTCATCGGGAGTTCCCCCGGCGTGACCGTCGCCGCGGCGGTGTCGCCACGGTCCTGGATGGAGACGTCCTCGCGCGGACTGCGCGCCGTCTCGTGGAAGGACAGCCCCTGGCGACCGGCGTCCGCCTCGGCCCACACGACGTCGGTGTCGAGCCCGTGTTCGTGCAACTCCGACAGGACCCGCTTGCCCAGCGGCGTGTCCGGCAGCTTCGAGATCCAGACCGACGGCGTTCCCAGCCGACTCGCCGCGACGGCGACGTTGCTCTCTGTCCCGTCCGCCCGCAGGCGGACGTCCGTGGCGGTTTCGAGGCGCTCGCGCCCCGGCGGCGTGATGCGGAGGGCTGTCTCACCGAAGGTGACGAGACGTGTCATACCCCTCCATGAACAGCCCCCCGCTTAGTTCACACGACTGTGTCGACGGGTGATTTCGAGGGGTGAGTGAGGCTGTGGTTGGTGGCTCACGTGGTGTCGGGTGGCACTTCAGGAACGAAGGAACGCCCCTCGGCCCGCTCTCTGGAGTCGACAACAGATCCAGCACCAACTCGAAAGCCCTCGGCGCATGCTCTGGAGTTGACAACAGATCCAACAACAACTCGAAAGCCCTCGGCGCGCTCCGGTCCCGGGGCGTGCTGCGCGCGCTCGTTCCTCGCGTGCTTGCTACGCCCGGGTTCCCGGACCCCGCCTCGCCCTTTCAGTCCTCCAGGTGACTGCACCGCAGCCCTGCCCTCCCCCTGGTCGCGCGATGAAACGCGCTCCCGGCCGACCGCCGCGCGGTTGCGTTGAGCCGAGCACGGCGAGGCGATGCTCGTCAGAACGAAGTTCTGACGGCGGAGCGGTCAGGACGCGTGTCGCGCCGCCAGGCGCGACCGGGGAGGTTTGGTGGTCTCAATCGCGAGCGCCTCCGTGGCGCGAGTGATGCAGTCCCTGGAGGACTGAAAGGGCGAGGTGCGCTGGCCGAAGCACGGCGACGCAAGCACCGAACGAAGTGAGGCGCACAGCGAGCCGCGCGAGGCGAGCGCGCCGAGGGCTTTCTTCTGTTGGTGGGAGTGTTAGCAGCAGTTCCTCCAGAGTACGCCACGGGCTTTCCTCTGTCAGTGTTACAGATGTAGACTGGTACGAAGCAGACCGAAAAGTACCAGTTCGAAAAACTCACTCCCGTCGACCGGCGTGGCCGGGATAGTCACGCTCGAATCGGTCCTCAAGCTCCCCACGGTCGAGCTCAATAACCACCGGCCGCCCGTGCGGACAGGCGTAGGGATTCTCACAGTCGTCCAGCGCGGCCAGCAACTCGCGGATCGACCCCTCCGTCAGCGAGGTGTTGCCGGTGATCGATGGGTAACAGGCCAAATCACCCAACAATTCGTCGGCGGCGGCCTCGACCGTCTCGGCGGCCGCGCCCTCGCCCGAGACGAACGCGGAGAGGGCGTCCCGGACGAGTTCCGGGCCGGCGCCGTCGGCGACGACGCCGGGCACCGTCGTCACCTCGACGGTGCGGTCGTCGACCCGGTTGGCGTGGAACCCCAGTCGCGAGAGGGCCTCGCCGCGGTCGGCGAACAGTTCGGCCTCCCTGGCCGTCAGCTCCAGTTCGACGGGTTGGGCCAGCGCCTGGGTCGTGGTCTCGCCGCGGAACGCCGTCTGCAGACGTTCGTAGTTGATCCGCTCGTCGGCGGCGTGCTGGTCGATCAGGACGAGGCCGTCGTCCGTCTCGGCGACGACGTACGTCTCGTGGAGCTGGCCCAGGATGCGCATCGACGGGAGCGTGTCGAAGGACTCCGTGGGTTCCTCGCCGCCGAGGCGGCGCTGCTGGCGCCCGCCGCTGAACTTGCGGGACGGGTCACTGGGTCGGACGGGGTCGCTCGACCGGCCGGCGTCGCTCGATGGGTCAGTGTCGCTGGGCCGGTCGGTGTCACTGGACGTGGTCCCGGATCCGGCGTTCGACGGGGTCGACGGCTCCTGCCCGGTCGCCGTGGACCCGGACGCGTCGATCCCGCCATCGACATCCGTTTTCGACGGCTGTGAGGTGTCGTCGCTGGCGGATGGCGACGCCCGCTCGCGTTCGGACACGCCCGCATTCTGGCCTTCCTTGACGTCGGCGGAGTCGATGGAGAGTCGGCGTGACGGCGTCTCCGAGGAGCCCCGGCTATCGTCTGCGTCGCGGTCCCCGTCCGCGTCCACCTCGCTCCCGTCGTCGCTCCGCCCGGGCGCTATCTCGGCCTGATCCGGCGCAGACCGACCTCGGGGTGCGCCGCTGCGGATCAGTCCTTCGCGGAGCAACGCTCCCTCGACGGCGCTCTCGACCTGGGTCCGCATTCCCTCCTCGTCGGCGAATCGGATCTCCATCTTGCGCGGGTGGACGTTGACGTCCACCGTTCCGGGGTCGACGTCGAGGAAGAGCACGGCGAAGGGGTACCGGTCGGGGGCAAGCTGGGTGCCGTAGGCGTCGACGACGGCCTCGCGGACCGCGTTCGCCCGGACGTAGCGGCCGTTGACGTACGTCGAGAGGTACTCGCGGCCGGCGCGGTTTGTCTCGGGGTGGCTGACCAGGCCCGACACGCCGTCGAGGGGCCCCTCGGGGAGGTCCGAATCGTCGCTCTCCACGGCGATCATGGACCGGGCCACCTCCCGGCCGTAGACGGACATCACGGTCTCCTGCAGGTCGCCCTGGCCGGTCGTGGCGAACGTCTCGCGGCCGTCGTGGTCCAGCGAGACGGCGACGTCGGGGTTGGCCAGCGCGTAACTCGTCACGACGGTGTTGACGTGGGCGAACTCCGTGCTGGCCTGCTTGAGGTACTTCCGCCGGGCGGGGACGTTGTAGAACAGGTCTGCGACTTCGATAGTCGTCCCCTCCGGACAGCCCGCGGGGCCGACGCTCGTCACCTCGCCGCCCTCCAGGACGAGTTCCGTGCCGGTGTCACCGCCGCGGGGGCGCGTGGTGATAGTCACCCGCGAGACGGCGCCGATGGCGTGGAGCGCCTCGCCGCGGAATCCCAGCGTGGCGACGCCGGCCTCCAGGTCCCCGATGTCGCTGATCTTCGAGGTGGTGTGTTTCTCGACGGCGGTCTCGACGGCCTCGCGAGTCATCCCGACGCCGTCGTCGGCGATGCGGATCCCCTCGGTGCCGCCCGCCTCCACAGCGACCGAGACGCGCGAGGCGTCGGCGTCGAGGCTGTTCTCGACGAGTTCCTTGACGACCGAGGCCGGGCGCTCGACGACCTCGCCGGCGGCGATGCGCTCGACCGTCTGGGCGTCGAGTTGCCGGATTGAACCCTCGCCCGGTCCGTGGTCGTCACCCGACTCGCGGTCGTCGTCGGCGTCGACGTCCCCGGTCATCGGTCCGTCCCTGGCTCCATTGGAAGGGCGTATTCGGCCGAGCGACTTTAGCGTGCGGTCTCTCGTCCCATCGCGCTCACGAGCCGGCACCTACGTCGACCCGTTCACGTCCTCCTGGCGGCCGTACCAGTAGGTCAGCGGCGTCGCCGTCATCCCGTGGGCCAGCAGCGACCCCGCGACGACGAGGCTCCCGGCGGTCCAGGCCAGATCGATCCCCGTCTCGCGCACGGCCAGGGTCGCGTAGAAGATGGCAGCCACGCCGATGGGACCGAACCAGCCGACGAACAGCGCGGCCTCAGGTCGGTCGAGGGGGCCGATCGCGGACCGCAGCGCCCAGAAGGCGGGCAGCCGCCGGACCAGCAGGACGCCGACGACGAGGGCGACGCCCGCCCACCCGAGCCCGGTCCAGCCGGCCCACGGGATCGCCATCCCGAAGAAGACGAAGACAGGGAACGTGAACAGGCGGTCGAACACCTCCTCGATCCGCTGGGCCTCGACCTCGTCGCTGGGGTCGGCCTGCCAGTTGTACGCGGCACCGGCGACGAAGACCGCGAGGATTCCGTCGCTGCCCAGTAGCGTGGCGAACCCGAGGACGGCGAAGGTCAGTGCGACGGCGACGGTGAACACCGACGTCTCATCGGCGAACTGCCGCGAATGCGCGAGCCGTTCGGCCCGCCCGGCCAGCGCACCGACGGCGAAGCCGATGGTCACTGCGCCGCCCACCTCCCACAGCAAGGTCCGCGACACCCACTCGACGAGGGCCGCGTCGGGCGAGTGTTGCAGGACGAATATCGGGAGGAAGACGAACGGGTACGCCGCGCCGTCGTTGATCCCCGCCTCGGCCGAGAGGAGGTGGCGGAGTCGCGTCGGGATGTTCTCGTGGGCCGTCCGGCCGACGACGATGGCGTTGGCCAGGACTGGGTCGGTGGGCGTGACGACGGCACCGACCAGCAGCGCCAGCCAGACCGACTCCGGGAGCGCGAGCCACGCGACCGCGGCGCTTGCGAGCCACATGAACGCCATCACCGGCCCCAGGACGACCGCGAGCGTCCGCGCGTGTCGCCGGTAGTAGTCCGGGGACAGGCGCAGCGCGATGCTGGTGACGGCGATGGCGACCGTCAGCCGGGCGACCTGTTCCAGGACGACCAGCGGGTCGCCCAGCGGCGTCAGCGCGAGCAGTCCGAGCCCGGTCGGCCCGATCAAGACGCCGAAGCCGACCGCCACCATCTGTTCTGACGGGACGAACCCCCGACTCCGGATCAGCCCCGTCCCGAGACTCAGAACCAGTACCAGCCCGCCGATGAGCGCCAGCCCGACGTCCAACCGGCTCATTCCGTGCGTGAATCTACGAGGACTGGTAAGTTAAAACGTCGCTGACAGGAGCGGAGGGCGTCAGCCTGGAGAGGGACCGCTAGCTGTCGGCCGCCGTGGTCGTCGCAGTCGCGTCGTCGTCTTCGGTGTCTTCGTCGTCACCGCCTTCGCCGTCCTCGTCTTCCGTTTCGGCTTCGGTGTCTTCGTCGTCGCTGTCTTCTGCATCGTCACCGTCGTCCGTCGCTTCGTCGTCGCTATCCTCTTCCTCGTCCGCGTCGTCGCTATCCTCTTCCTCGTCCGCGTCGTCGCTATCGTCGTCGCCGTCGTTCTCCTCGTCCTCAGCACTCTCCTCGTCGCTGTCGTCGTCATCGTCGGCCTCCCGCTCGAAGTCGAGTTCGAGTTCCGTCTCGGCGTCGTCGGCTTCGACGGAGATTTCGACCTCCTCGGCGTCGGGGACGGTGACCGTGATCCGACCGTCGGCGTCGGTGGTCCCGACCCGTTCGTCGTCGACGGTCACCGTCGCGTTCTCGACGGCGGACCCGTTCCGCGTCACTTCGAGCGTCGCGTTGGCGCCGCGGGTGACGTTCTCGACGAAATCGACGTCGAGGACGCCCTCCCGTTCGTCATCGTCGTCGTCCTCGTCGACCGACTCCATCGGGACGTCGGTGCCGGACTGGCCCACGACGGGCTTGAGGATGTACTTGCCGCTACCGCCCGCCTCGTGCACTGCGATGTCGAAGACGAAGTCGACCGACTCGCCGTCGCCGACGGTGAAGGGCTTGTGGATCTGCAGTTTCTCGCTGGGCAGTTTCACCCGGACCTGTTCGCCGTCGGCCAGCGTCCCGTTCACGTCGCTGACGTAGGCGAACACCGTGTCGTAGCTCCCGTTCGGGGCGTCGACGGTGGTGAGCCGCGTCGCGTTGGCGCCCGTGAGCCGGGTCAGGTCGACCGAGCGGTTGTCCACGTCGCGCTCGACCCACCCGCCCTCGCTCTCGTTGTCGCCGCCGGAGGCTCGCTGGAACCCGACGCGGGAGATTGTCACGTTCAGGTGGGCGAAGTCGTCGATGGCGTTCTCCTCGTCGCTGACGTAGAAGTGGACGCCGTCGTCGGATCCGCTCGTCTGTGAGACGACGGAGACCGAGTAGCCCTGGTTCGCGGTCGATGCGTCGGCGGTCGACGTGGTTGCGGGGGTCGCCTGGTCGCCCTGGCTCACGACGCCGGAGCAACCGGCGAGGACGACGACGGCGACGACCGCCACCGTCCGCAACGTCGTAACTCGCATACACTGTCGTTCGCAGAGGGATGGGTATCTCTTGTGGCCGTTGTGCTGCCTGTACTGACAGGACAGTGGAAGCTCGACCGCCGGGACAGCCGGAACGGTCAGGGGTCGAGGTTCGCCTCGGCCGCGAAGGTCGTCTCCTCGAAGTCGAAGACGCGACGCGTCGAGTCGTAGCCCGTGACGTTCTCGACGGCGTGGTCGTCGGCGCGGACGACGATGCGCTCCCGGTCGCCGATGGCCGCCAGCGCCGTCTCCAGCGCGACGAAGCGGTCACGCGCGACCACTTCACGGATCAGGGTCTCGTCGGCGTCGTCCTCGACGGGTCGAACCGTCAGCGTGGCGTCGGGCGGATGATCGTCGTCGCCCCAGGACGGGAACGTGACGAAGACGTCTCCGCCGTCCTCGGACTGCGTGGCGGCGTCGGCCACCGACAGCGGGACCGTCGGTGCGTCGAGGTCGAACGCGGCCACCGGGGGGCGCCGATCGTCCTCGCTGAATCCGCCGGCGACGGCGTAGCGACCGCCGCCGAGGCGTCCGACGCTGCGGGCCAGGTCCGCGGCCTGGTCGTCGACTTCGAACCCGTCGCCGTGGAACAGCGCCAGGGTGTAGCCGTAGGCGTCGCCCGGCGAGACGGTGCTCGCGGGCATGGGCATCATCCAGGGCGCGATCCGGTGCCAGGAGCCGTCGGCGAGCTTGTACAGCCCCCACTCGTAGGGGTTGCCGCCGATGGACTGTCGCGTCCGGTTCACCAGGCGGAAGGAGAGTCGGCCCGGCGCCGTGACTCGCTCGCGAGTCGGTTCCAGGTACACTCGTGTCGAGGCGTCGGCCTCGTGGAACCAGCCGGTGTCGCCGTCGTATAGCGAGGGGAACGACGCCGAAACCTGGGCCTCTCCCGTCGGGCCCGGCGCCGTCGCGTCCCACGCCGACAGGACCAGCCCCGATTCGCGCCCGCCGAAGGCGTAGGTCCCCGTCGGGAATCCGGCCCTGTTCCAGTGACCGAGCACGTAGTACTCGCCGGTGACGTACTCACCTGGGTCGAGCGTCACCGTCGTCGGGAGTTCCGGCGGGACGTCCGGCGTCTGCCAGTACCCCTCCGGACCCCGGCGCGGCTCGACCACGTCGTCGACGAGATCGTGATTCGCGGTCGGCGCGAGGTAGAGGCCGGCCTCCGCGTCGTCGGGCACGGGTTCCTCGAAGCGCCGCTCGAACCCCCGGCGGCGCAACCGGGTGTGCGAAATGTCGCCGAAGGGCGGGAACTCCCGCAGCCGGAACGTGTTCTCCCAGTCGGCGGTGTTCAGCAGCGTCGCCTCGAGCACCGCCGGTCCGTCGGCCGTCGCTGCCTCGACGAAGCCGACCCGGAGGCCACCGTCGTCGGGGCCCTGGTGAACGACCGGGCCGCCGTCGCGACCGGTGCCGACGACCGCGAGGGTCCGCGGCCCGGTTTCGAGTTCGACCACCTGCCGCGCGTCGGTCGGTGGGACGTCGCGCTCGTCGCCGGGCGTCGTCGTCGGTTCGTCGGTCGCGGTATCGTTCCCCGGGTCGTCGGTCCCAGTCTCGGTCGACTGTTCGGCGTCGCCCGGGACGAGGGCCGTACAGCCCGCGCCCAGGGACGCGCCCGCTGCTGCCAGGAGGGCTCGTCTGCGCATACCGGTCGGGCGCACGACAGCGGTAAATGCTTTCACGTCGGTTCGACGACGATTTCACCGACGGAGCGCCGCTAGCTGCCGGTTCATTGGACCAAGAACGGCCTGCAGATACAGGCTCGCCGTTTAGGACGGTACCACCCGGACTAGTCTCGTATGACGGACGACTTACTCATCTACGGCGCCTACGGCTACGCGGGTCGGCTGATCGCTCGCCACGCGGTCAGACAGGGGCTCGAACCCGTCCTGGCCGGGCGACGGGCGGAACCGGTCGAGCGGCTGGCGACCGATCTCGGGCTGGCCCACGCGGTGTTCAGCCTCGAACACCCGCCGGTCGTCGAGCGACAGGTCGACGACGCCGACGTCGTGCTGAACTGCGCCGGGCCGTTCTCGGCGACGGCGACGCCGCTGCTCTCGGCCTGTCTCGACGCGGGGACGGACTACCTCGACATCGCGGGCAACGTGGACGTTCTCGAGTCCATCGCCGAGCGGGACGCAGAGGCCTCGGCGGCGGAGATCACGGCGCTGCCCGGGGTGGGGTTCGACGTCGTCGCGACGGACTGTCTCGCCGCCCAGCTCCACGACGAGGACCTCGAGGCGACCCACCTGACGCTCGCCATCGACGGGCTCGGGACGTTCTCGCCGGGGACGGTCAAGTCGATGATCGACGGGCTGAAACGCCCCGGCGTGGTCCGCCAGCAGGGCCGGCTCCGGGACGTCCCGATGGCCTGGAAGACCAGGGAGTTCGACTTCGGTTCCGGGCCGGAGACTGCCGTCACGGTGCCGTGGGGCGACGTCTCGACGGCCTACTACACGACGGGCATCCCCAACATCGAGACGTACGCCGCGGTCCCGTCCTACGCCGCCGACGTGCTGGAGCGGACCCGCCGCCTCGCGCCGCTGCTGGGGACGAAGCCGGTCCGCAGCGTGCTGAAACGACTGGCCGACGTCGCCATTTCGGGGCCGTCGGCGACCGAGCGCGCCCGGAGCGAGAGCCGTATCTACGGGGAAGTTATCGACGAAGACGGCCGCCAGGTCTCGGCGCGCCTCCGGACGCCCGACACCTACGACGTGACCGCGGCGACCGCCGTCGAGGCCGCCGGCCGGGCGCTCCAGGGCGCCGTCGAGCCGGGCTTCCAGACGCCGGCCTCGGCGTTCGGTCCCGAGTTCGTCTACGCCTTCGACGGCGTCCGGCGCGAAGAGACGGAAGAACGCGTCCGTATCGAAGCCGTCTAGAAACCTACGCCGACGCTTCGTAGCCGGCGTCGTCGACGGCCGCGACGAGCGACCCCGTGTCGGCGTCGCCCTCGACCGTCGCCGTCTCGGCCTCGCGGTCGACGGAGACGTCGGTCACGCCGTCGACGCCCTCGAGCGCCTCCTCGACGGTCTGCTCGCAGTGTTCGCAGGACATCCCTTCGACGGTGATGGTTTCGCTCATGACACTGTCTCGTAGGCACGCCCCGGCTATGTGGGTTTCTCCTTCGATTCCGAAGCGATCGGAGACGATCTCTTTCGAAACTGAACTCCCACCGGACGATATATTGGCGCGCGGGCCCGAACGCCGTGTATGCGAGAGTTCGACGAGACGGACGTGGAGATTCTACGGTACCTCGCCGAGGACGCCCGACGGCCGTTCAGCGACATCGGCGACGCGGTCGGTCTGTCGGGGCCGGCGGTCTCTGACCGGGTCACGCGGCTCCAGGAGGCCGGCGTCGTCAACGGGTTCACCGTCGACGTCGACCGGTCACAGCTACGCGCCGGCGTCCCGGTGTTCGTCCAGGTCCGCGGCGCGGCCGACGTCGACGCGCTGCGCGAGCGAGTCGGCGAGGCCGACGCCGTCGAGCACGTGTTCGTCACCGCCGACGGCGAGGTGTGGTTCTACGCCCGCGCACAGGTCGAGAAGGTCCGCCAGTGGGTCGACGGCCTGCTCGGTGACGCCGGCGCCGACTACGCGGTGACGCTGATGGACGACGTCTCCTGGCACCCGTCGCTCGACGGTGCCGAGTTCGCGCTCACCTGCGCCGAGTGCGGCAACACCGTCGACAGCGAGGGCTCCTCGACGCGTATCGACGACCAGGTGTACCACTTCTGTTGCCCCTCGTGCCAGGGCCGGTTCGAGGACCGCTACGAACGCCTCGAAGAAGGCGCGTAGCACTTTGGATTCGAAATTCTGTAAGTGACTGGACTTTGGACGCGTGTGAGTAAAGGGGGTAAACGAGGGTCCCGTACAACTACACAATGAGTCGGCGGACCACACACCTGGCGATCCAGGGCATGAGCTGTGCGAACTGTTCGGCGACGATAACCGACACCGTCGAAGCCCTCGACGGGGTCAGCGAGGCGGCCGTCAACTACGCCACCGACGAGGGATCGGTGACGTACGACCCCGACGTCGTCTCACTCGCCGAGATATACGACGCCGTCGAGGACGCCGGCTACGAGGCCCAGCGGGCCACCGTCTCCATCGCCATCTCGGACATGACGTGTGCCAACTGCGCCGAGACGAACGCGGTGGCGCTCGAGGGCGTCCCGGGCGTGCTCGACGCCGAGGTGAACTACGCGACCGACGAGGCCCAGGTCGCGTACAACCCCGAAGACGTCTCCCGCGACGCGTTGTACGACGCCATCGAGGACGCTGGCTACTCGCCCGTCCGGGAGGACGCGGCCTCGAGCGAGTCCGACCAGGAACGCCGCGACGCCGCTCGAAACGAGGAGATCCGGCGCCAGCGCCGGCTGACGCTGTTCGGCGCGGCCCTGTCGGCCCCGTTCCTGGTCTTCCTCGCCGACAAGTTCCTGCTCGGCGGGACGCTCCTGCCCGAGACCGTGTTCGGGTTCCCCTTCGAGTGGGTCGGCTTCCTGCTCGCGACCCCAGTTCAGGTCGTGCTGGGGCGCCCGTTCTACGTGAACTCCTACAAGGCGCTCGTGAAGAACGGCCGGGCCAACATGGACGTCCTCATCGCGCTCGGCTCCTCGACGGCGTACGTCTACAGCGTCGCCGTCCTGCTCGGCCTGATCGCCGGCGAGACGTACTTCGACACCGCCGCGCTCATCCTCGTGTTCATCACGCTGGGTAACTACCTGGAGGCCCGTTCGAAGGGGCAGGCCGGCGACGCCCTCCGGAAGCTCCTGGAGATGGAGGCCGAGACGGCCACCCTCGTCGAGGACGATGGGACCGAGCAGGAGGTCCCGCTCGACGACGTCGACGTCGGCGACCGGATGAAGGTCCGCCCCGGCGAGCAGATTCCCACGGACGGCGTCGTCGTCGACGGCCAGTCCGCCGTCGACGAGTCGATGGTCACCGGCGAGTCCGTCCCCGTCGAGAAGACCGCCGGCGACGAGGTCGTCGGGTCGACCATCAACGAGAACGGCGTGCTCGTGGTCGAAGCGACGAAGGTCGGCTCCGACACCGCGCTCCAGCAGATCGTCGAGACGGTGAAGGCGGCCCAGTCCCGCCAGCCCGAGATCCAGAACCTCGCCGACCGCATCTCGGCGTACTTCGTCCCCGCGGTCATCGCCAACGCCGTCTTCTGGGGCGTCGTCTGGTTCCTCTTCCCGGAGACGCTGGCCGGCTTCGTCGACTGGCTCCCGCTGTGGGGCCAGGTCGCGGGCGGCCCCGCGGTGGCCGGTGGCACCGTCTCCGTCTTCGAGTTCGCCGTCGTCGTCTTCGCCTCCGCGGTCCTGATCGCCTGTCCCTGTGCGCTGGGGCTGGCGACGCCCGCCGCGACGATGGTCGGGACCACCATCGGCGCCCAGAACGGCGTGCTGTTCAAGGGCGGCGACGTCCTCGAACGCGCGAAGGACGTCGACACCGTCGTCTTCGACAAGACCGGGACGCTCACCGAGGGCGCGATGGAACTGACCGACGTGGTCGCCGTCGACAGTGATGGGGCTCCGATCGCGGACGGCGGGGCAGCAGCAACGGACGGCGGAACGGTCGAGGCCCGAGAGGCCCGCAGTGAAGACGACGTCCTCCGGCTGGCGGCCGCCGCCGAAAGCGGCAGCGAACACCCCCTCGCGCGTGCCATCGTCGACGACGCCGAGGAACGCGGGCTCGACGTTCCCGACGCCGAGTCGTTCGAGAACGTCCCCGGCCACGGCATCCGCGCCACGGTTGAGGGCCGGGAAGTGCTCGTCGGCAACCGCAAACTCCTGCGCGACGCGGGCGTCGACCCCGAGCCCGCCGCCGAGACGATGGAACGCCTCGAGAGCGAGGGGAAGACGGCGATGCTGGTCGCCGCGGACGGCAAGCTGGTCGGTGTCGTCGCCGACGCGGACACGGTCAAAGAGAGCGCGAAGGACGCCGTCGCCGCACTGCGCGAGCGCGGCACCGACGTGATGCTGATCACCGGCGACAACGAGCGGACCGCCCGCGCCGTCGCCGAGCAGGTCGGCATCGACCCGGCCAACGTCCGGGCGGAGGTCCTCCCCGAGGACAAGTCTGACGCCGTCGAAGCTATCCAGTCAGAGGGGCGGAAGGCGATGATGGTCGGCGACGGCGTCAACGACGCGCCCGCGCTCGCCGTCGCCCACGTCGGGACGGCCATCGGCAGCGGCACCGACGTCGCCATCGAGGCGGCGGACGTCACGCTGATGCGCGACGACCCGCTGGACGTCGTCAAGGCCATCCGCATCTCCGAGGCGACGCTCCAGAAGATCAAGCAGAACCTCGTCTGGGCGCTGGGCTACAACACGACGCTCATCCCGCTGGCGTCGCTCGGCCTGCTCCAGCCGGTGCTGGCCGCGGCGGCGATGGCCGTCTCCTCGGTGTCGGTACTGGCCAACAGCCTGCTGTTCCGGCGATACACGCCGGACGAGGATTACGAACTGCTCGGCCGGTTGCGGTAGGAGAGGACGCAGAGCGGACGACTAACCGGTCGACGTCGCCCGGACAGGCCCATCGACTGGTGACGTCGACGGCGTCGTCGCTACCGTCACTCGCACTGTACCGACGCCGGCGATGCCGCCCGATACGACACGAGGGTCTGGGATCGGGTCGCTCGATTCAAAGGAAGTTCTCGCGGACGTACCGCTCGACGGCCTCGGTGTCTTCGAGTTGCTGGAGTGTCTCGAGCGCTCCCTCGATCGATGCGAGATCCTCACCGGTGAAGTCGTCTTGTTGCGCGACACGACCGAGGCTGACGAGCAACTCGAACTTGCTGGCGTCGACGTCGAGATCCATGACTCTCGATACGACGTTCTCGTCGTCCGGGTCCTCCAGGCGGACGAATTCGGTCGGGACGGATTCGTGAAGCAGCGCCGAAACCATGGTGTCACCTCCGGTTGCGTCAGCCGGAACGTCAGCGAGCATCCGCTTGACGAACGCGGCGTCGTCGCCCGGGTCGTCGACGACGTTCCGGACGAAGGCGTCACCGTCGAGTCGGCGGAGGTCACCGTTCTCGTCGATGCGAACCCGTACGAGGTGCAAGTCCTCGTTGGGAAACGCCCGTGAGATGTCGTCGCGGTGGACGCACACGTCGGCACCGTACTCGCCCCGGTCGAGCGCTGCAAACGGGTCGGCCAGGCCGCGCGCTTCTGCGGTGTCCACGTCGTCACTGGTTCTCCCGTCCCCGAAGGCGGCGCCTTGCAGGTACTCGGCTTCGGTCGGGGGCCGCCACCCGCCGTCGACCCAGGGAGTCTCCGACTCGACGACGACGGTCTGTCCGGTTGGAAGCGTCGCCGTGTACCACGGTGGCGAGTCGTACAGCCCGTCCAACCCGTCGAACTGGTCGAGGACGTCCGCCGAGTAGATCCCCACGATCGGCGGCCGCTCGACTGCGTCCCCGATCGGGCGACCCGTCGGCACGACTCCCATGGCCCGCCTCTCCGAATCGAACAGCGCCACGTACCCCGCGGCGACACTCGCTGCGAGCCGACAGATCAACTCGAAGAGGGCGTCCATCTCCCGCTGGTACCCCGCCGCGTCGTCCAGCGACGACGGATAGATCTTCGAACCGAGGCCGAGACTGACGGCTGGTTCGTCGGGCCCACGCTCGTCGCTGTGGTTCACCTCCAGATTGATGGACCACTGGTCGTGGGGGACGATCACTGACTCCAGTTGCGTCTCGTACCAGTCCTTCGCTACGAGGGAATCGACGTCGAAGCCCGTTGCCGAACAGGCGTCGATAACCGAATCCACGACGTCGGCGGCCTGGTCGAGTTCGTAGAACGCGGCGATAGCGGTCCCGTCCGACATACTACCTCGCCAGGTCCCCGGACGTTGTAAACTCTCCCGTCGAATCCGGGCTTTGCTGGCAATCCGTGACCCGCTCGTCGTGCACGGATCTCGATCCCGAATGCAACGGCGTTCTCGGGCACCGCGACGAGTTCCGCACACCGAATTGGGTCCGACGCGGTTCGATGCATCTGACCCACCGATGATCGATACAGCCGGGAGAACGGGTCTCTTACCCCGTCAATAGGTGTGCTTCACAGTCGTCGGCCAGTGAGTCGGTCGGTTCGTACGGATGGTCTTCCAGCACGAGCATGACGTGGCCCGAGTCGAACTCCGTGACGCGCCACGCCGGCGTTTCGAGCACGCGACCCCGACCGCCGAACTGCTCGATCACGCGCTCGGACATGATGGTGAGCCAGGGGAGTTCGTCGACGTGATCCGGAACCGGGCGTCCGTCGGGCATGACAGTTTCAGGTACCACGCCTTCCATGTAGACCGCACTCCAGACGTATTCGGGATCGACGATCGGAACAAACGCTTCCACGACGTCGATGAGTTCCTGAATTCGTGCGGCGGCCCCCGTCTCGTCGTGGTGGCTCCGATCTATCTCGCTGGTCTGTAAGCCGATACTAGTTCTGCCCCATCGTTCTTCACGTGCAGTCGTTGCGCGCGTGAAGCCGACCCGAAGCCTCATCCCGGATTCAGTCCAGTAGTACAGGGAGCCGTTATCTGCTCGTTCGAGCGCTGCCACGGCCGCTTCTGGATCCTCGTCCTGGTGTCGGTCAGTTCCGATATTGTACTTCGCGACGACGTCAGTCCGACCATCGTGAGTCGTCCCCAATCCCGCTTCTAGACACTGTTCGTATAGCGTCCGTACGTCTGGCGTCTCGTCAGCGATGAAGCCGATATGGTAGGGTTCGTCCATGGTCACTCGATCTCCGATAGTTCGTCGTAGCGTTTGACGACCGTCGACAGTTCGTCGGCATCGACCTCATCTTGCTGGTAGGCCTTGACGAAATGTCGCTGAATACAGCGTCGTCCATCTCGACCGATGCGCCGCGCCGTCAGTGAACCGGTGTCGGTGGCCCAGCAGTCGGCCATCTCTGTGTCGCGTCTTTGACTCAGTCCTCTGGGGTAGTTTCGTCACGAACCTCGTCGATTGCCGTCTGGAGTCGCGACTCGTAATCCGAGGCGAACACGTGTGGATGTGCCGATTCCAGCATGCACTCTCGGTCCCGGAGCAATCGCAGTGCGGCAGACTCGAACGGGGGCAAGCTATCGAGAGTATCCGGTTCTTCCTACCGATTCAACCGTTCCTACAAAACGAGGCGTCGCGCTCAGTAGATTGCGTTGAGGTCAAAGGTGTGACGTCCCCATTCGTCGGTCGTGACCGACAGGTCGTACCAGAAGTCGTCCCACTCGTAGCGCTCGCGGCTGATTGCCGCCGCCGAAACTTCGTCGTCGAGTTCACTCAGGAAGGCGCCGAGTCTCGCTCTGTTGACGCGCGGTAGCTCGCCACCACCCATCCAGACGTCGCTGTGTAGTTCCACAACGATGGTGGATTTGAACGCCGTTTCGACGGGGTCGCCCTCTCGACTCGGGTAGTGAGTTATTCTGCATGTGAGCGGTCCAGGGAACGTCCCGTCCGGCCGGGGGTCGCCCTCAAGATAGAGAATGCAGTCGTCTCTGTCGACGGGCTTCTCACCTTCGTCAAACTGGAGTCTAAACCGCCCGTGGTTGATGCGTATCTGCGTCACGTAGGGGACGCCAGGACCATCCACCGCAGTCGCCTCGGCAACAGCTGACGGGGTGATTGTCTCGTCTGCTAGCACTACCTCGTTGCGTTCTCTTGCTGTCTGGTCTGGCTCGACATCCGCAAGCCGCCGGTCCCGGTCGTGTATCTCGACCGTCGTCTGGAGTTCAGTCGGCGTAATGAACTCTCCGAATGCCTCGAAGAGTTGTTCGTAGCGGCGAACGCACTCCGCGGTCACTTGAGAGAGTGTGGTCGCGGGGGACGGTGCGGTGAACTGCCAAGCGGCGGCGCTATCGATCGCGACACGAACCTCGGGATTGGTGTCGTCCGTCATATCGTAACTGTGCGAACTGTGCCGTCGTTCGCGACGATGCGGATCTCCTTGGCGTGTATCGTCCCGCCATACGAGTCGATCGCGTGGTTGACAGCCGTTTCCGCACTATCGAGTTCGCTCTTGGGCGCTTGGGTCCGTAGTTCTAAGACGCTTTGGTCCTCGCTGACCTTGGAGTCAGCGTTGTCGAACTTGTTGTTTACTGATCCGAGTTTCGAATCGACCCAGTCCGCGTCGATATCATTACCCCCCGCCCTCGTCTTGACCTCGACGTACGTCTTGGAGGTATAGCCATCGTCGACTGCGAGGTCGTAGTCGCCGTTACCGGGCTCTAACTCGACCTCACTTCCGTCGTCGGCATATCTGAAGGCGCTCGCAGCCTCCCCGTTTTGGCCCGAAATTTGCCTTGGATTGTCCGCTACCTCGTCCATCAATTGTTCGGGATTCTGTATGTTGTCCTTCTTTTTGGCGTCGGTGACGTAGTCGATGTGTCGTCGGACAGCGTCATCGTCAACGTATCCTCGACGGTACGCGTAGGTCACCGAGGTTCTCCAACTGTCTACCCTGGCGAAGTCCGAGTATGCATCGGTATCACCGACGTCGAAGAACTGCTGCCGGCGCGTGCTGTCCATTTGTCGGACGAACCTGATACCGTCTTCTCCGGTATCACCCAGGAGGCGTTTGATTGCGCGACTTGGTCAGGCCCTTCTGGACGACGCTCGACCCGCCGGAGGCCGCAGCCGGCGCGACCGTGCCGATGGCGTACCCCAGCGACTACCCACGGCGAGCCACGCCGGTATCAGTCTCGGATCCGAGAGAGCGTCTCCCGTGCCGCGGTACGGACTGTCTCGTCCGCGTCGTCCTCGACGAGCGATTCCAGAACGTCGACCGTTTCACCGTCCGGGTAGTCACCGAGGAGTTCGACTGCAGTTGCGCGGATATCGGCGTGTGACGAGAAATCAACGGTCTCGCACAACGCGTCGCGGACGTCTTCGTCGTCGAAATGCGCGCCCGCTCTGAGCGCAGGCCGAACGATCTCGGGGCGCTCAGTCCATCGCCTTCCGAGGAGCCACTCTTTTGCGCGCTCGTCAGGCCGCTCTTCCAGTATTTCGGCGACGGCTTTCTGTATCAGCCTGGAGTCGTGTGAGAGTAGCTTCTGATATTTTTCACTGACGCTGTTCTCCCGCTCCCGGAGTCGGTGCATCTCTTCCCGAACAACACCCCGCTCTACCAGGAAGTACGATATCGACGTGTCAGTGAACGAATTATCGTAGAGATAGGACTGTACGCCGGGCGAATCCGGCGCCAGACGGAACTGATCGAGGGAGCGTTCTTCCCGGACGGCGTTCCGAACTGCTTTGGCATCGTCGAGTAATCTCACCACTCTCTCATCGGGGTTCAGACGCTCACTCTCGGTAGCGCGTGAAATATACCTCTCGGCCGCTGTGACGATCTGTTCAACGTACTCGTCGACTGGAACTGTGACTGTGGCGATGAATCCTCCTGGACGCCACTCGTGAGGAACAACGCTCGACGGCTCGTCGATGTAGTCGACAATCGCGATTTCTATCCGGCCGTCGTTCGCGCTCGCGACTAGCGAATACGTTCGATCGTATTGGTTTCGAATACCATCGCGTTCGACGGTTATCCAGTCCGGGCGTCGAACTTGGAACGGATAGTCACCGGCCACACCGTACACTGACCTGAGGAAGTCTCTATAGATGGGCACCGCAGAGGGTGATTCGTAGGAGAGCCGGAACGAGTCTACGCCAGTCTGTGCCTGATTGATGAATGTGACCGAGAGCGGGGTCTCACTCTCGGAACCGTCCTCGGCATCTCTGCCGTACTCGAACTGTACAGGATTTTCCATTGCTCTCAGTTCCTCTCAGGGCTGGTAGTTGTTCCACTCGACCCAGCCACTAGTAGTCCATTTCTCCCACCGGCCCTTATCATTGTGCCACCGACGAACTGCGGTGCCCCCGGTCGGATAGACGCGTTCGACCTTCGCGGAAGTCCCCGCGGGTGTGCTGGTCTTCCATTTAGCACCTTCGTAGACGCTGTCCTCGCTCGCTTACTCGGCAGATTCGGAATCCTCGCTCTCGTTCAGCAACGCTTCCAGGTCCCGCCGAGCATAGGCCGCCTCCTCGAAGAACTGGTCTTCACCGATGCTAAACGTCACGTCTAGCTCCGGGTCATCACAGTATTCATCACATGCGAAAAACAGTGACTCGACCACGTCGTATCGCTCGTCTGTTGGCGGCTCGTGGGCAACGTCTTTGAATGCGTCTATATACTCGTGCATGAACTCCTTCGCAGTCATCCGTCCGTCGGTATACGAACGGATGAGTTCGAGATACATTTCAGCTATCTGATCGTCCATCTTACGATCCTCCCAGGACACCGTCTTTTTCTATTTTCTTTCTCGTAGCGTTCTCGTTCTACGGACGCCGACGAGACGGCGTCGTCTATCTCGACCGATACACCGTTGCGTCAGTGAACCGGAGTCAGTGGTCCAGCAGTCGCCCGTTCTGTGTCACGTTTTCGACTCAGTCCTCTGGGGTGTCTTCGTCACGAACCTCGTCGATTGCCGTCTGGAGTCGCGACTCGTAATCCGAGGCGAATACGTATGGATGCGCCGACTCCAGCATGGCCTCTAGATCCCAGCGCAGTCGCAGTGCGGCAGACTCAAACGGGGGCAAACCATCGAGATTCTCCGGTTCTTCCAGCCGGTCCAACCATTCTAACATCACGAGTGCCTCGCTCTCGCTGAGAGCGAGCGTAATCATTTGGTCATCGTCCATGGTATATCGTTTCCTTCAGATCCAGTGTATCTTGTGCGTATCAATCCGAACCAACTGACTTTAATTGAGATAGATCAGCAACGAATTCCTCGCTGCGGTTACCTCAAGTCTCCGGTGGAATCAGGTGCTGTCTCTGGGATTTCTCAACTTCCACTCGAAGGTGAATTTTCCATCTGGATCCAGAATAACGTTGTTGCCGGTATCCGGGTTGTAGAGATGCGTAACGCCATCTCCCTTGCACGTACCTTCGATATGCCTCGTCTCGGGGTCCCAATACAGCTGAGATACCTACTTCGTTAGTTTCGTATCTTTGACTGCACCGGTATCTATGTCTACAATTGCCTGAACACCCATCCAATTATCCGCAACAAGTTCACCGTTGGTGATGTCAATCTCGACGTATGGTTTATCAGTCCTCTCGGAATTTAGTTCTTCGATTCGCCAACGGATTGAGCCATTCTGATCAAGGCCAATGACGTTGCGGTTATTCGTTTCTCCAGTCGGGATGTTCAACAGAACCACGATTATCCCGTTTAGCTGCACTAGATCATCAATACCGTACTCAAATTCGACAGTCTGATTCCCAATCTGAAGAGTATTCCCGCTCGCAGAAATTTCAGTCATAGCGGCAACTCCTTGGGGTTGGTGAAGGAACTTGCATCGAGTCGGTCGAGCAGCTCGAACTGTGTTGCACCCTGTCGGCCACCGAAGTTCGAAGCCACATCACCGGTTCTCACACTCGTCCCTTCAGGAACCTCCACGTCAGAGACAAATGTCGGCTTATTTGGTAGCGAATACTTCTCTTTGATTTCGGCAGGAGAGAGCCCCTCGATTTCACCTCGATCTCGGAACATCCAGGACCGAGCCTGATTTGAGTCTCCGTGGACACGGGCGAACCTCATCTTTTCCGTAGTTTCGAACTCGACTACAATACTTCCCTCGGTGTAGGGATCTTCGGTACTAGAATCGAAATCTCGATCATTAACGTCGCTGGCTTTTCTGTATCTTTCGACCCTGGACCCGTGTTCGATTTCTTCGACTCTGTCGATCGTTCTTCGGACACTGTCGCTATCTATATCCGATGAACCAGCGACACGAAGCCAAGAATCACCCGTCGTATCGTCTGCTGCTAGCCGACGGAACGTGTCTGCACGGTCACCGTCTAAATCATCGAATCGTCGAACTGCCCGGTCCAGTTGAGCGTAGGAATCGATCGCATTGCTGTCTGCTGCCCGAGCCACTGCCCGGCGGAAGGAATGGTCGACGTCACCGGAACCGTCCGCGAGGATACGGACAGTGTCGTCGTCGGCGTTGGCCAGCAACTTCGACCCGTCGTCACCGGTGGACGCAAGCAAATCGTCGGCTGCGTCTTTGCCGCTGGCGTCCAGTTCGTCGTACCGCCTCAATGCCGTCGAGAGTTCGTCGGAATCGACCGCTCCCCGCTGGTGCGCTTTGACGAACCGCCGTTGCGTCGCTGCGTCGTCCACCTCCAGCAGCGCGTCGGCGGCCTCGCGGTCGGTGTCGGCGAGGTCGTTCAACGCGCGCCGCCCGTCGGGCCCGGCGTTGCGGAACAGGTCGGCGGATTTACTCGCCGACGCGTCGACGTCTGTCTCGCCGAGATACCGCTTCGTTTGCGGGTCGAGTTCGTCGAACTGCTCGGTGACTTCGGTCCGCTTTGGGCCTGGCATCCGGTTGAGCTTCGCGCTCAGCGTGCCGGTCCGGACGTTCGTATCCGGTAGCGCGTCGTCGACTTTGCCTGCCTCCCGCAGGACGTGCGGTTTCACCCCGTTCGGCACTCTGGACGGCGTCGCGGAGTCGGCGGCGTCGACGAGTCGCTGGAGCTTGCGCGACTTGGTCAGCCCCTTCTGGACGACGCTGCCGCCGCCCGAGGCCGCTGCCGGCGCGACCGTCCCGGTCGCGTATCCCAGCGACCAGCCCCCACCGAACGTGGTGTACTGCTCGTCACCCCGGTCGAACGGGTTGCGCGTCTCGTGCTGGGACTGGATCTGGTCGGCCATCAGCCCCGGGAGCTTCGTGATGATGGCCGGGTTGTCGAGGATCATCTGGCCCAGCTGGACCATCTGGTCGACGAACTTCCCGGGGTTGGTCACCATCTCGACGATGCCGATTATGCTCTCGCCGAGCACCGTCGTCGTCCCCGAGGAGAAGCTCATCAGCCCGACGAAGCCGGTCTCGCCCGCGTCGATCGGTATGGTGTCGTAGGCACGCGCGGCCTGGCCGAACGTGTCCGGCCCCTTGATCGCCTGGCGCTGCTCGTTGCCGTGAACGTCGGTCGTCTCCACGTCGACCGTCGTCGGGCGGAACAGCCCGCTCGCCCCGGCGAAGATCGAATCGAGGATGCCACGGTCGACGGTGATGTCGACACCGCTGTAGGTCTCGGCAGTGGTGTCGACGGCCGTGATCTCCTTCTGTCGATTCCCTTTCTTGTAGAAGGCGACCGTCGTGAAGCCGCTCGGGTCGGAGACGCCCAGGGAGACCGTGTAGCTGGTCCGCTGGACGTTGTCGGCCTCGACGGAGTAGGGATGGACGGCCGGCGCCTCGTGGTCGTGGATGGCCGGGTCGGTGTCGCCGCTGTACTCCTCGCCGTCCGGAATCCCGTCCGCGTCGGTGTCTGCGTCGTTCGGGTTCGTGCCGTCGCGGAACTCCGTGAAGTCGCCGACGCCGTCCTCGTCCGAATCCGCGACGAGCGGGTTCGAGGTGACGTTGATCTCGGTCAGGACGGCGTTGGCGTTCCCGTCGGAGTCCGCTTTCGCGCTCGCGTATCGCTCGGCCTGCCCTCGGTCGTGCGCGACGTCGATCGTCCAGCCCTCGTGTTCCTCGCGGTCGGTCAGTCCGTCGCCGTCCGTGTCGGTCTTCGTCGGGTTCGACCGGACGACCGGTTCGACGACGAGTTCGCCGTCTTCGACCGTTCGCGTGAACTGGACCTCCTCGCCGTCGGGGACGCCGTCACCGTCCGTGTCGGCGTCGTGGGGGTCGGTCGAGAACGTCTCCCCGGGCCCGTTCGGCATCGTCCAGGTCTGCTCTTCGATGGAGTCGGGGATGCCGTCGCCGTCGGAGTCGAACGTCGACTGACCGACGAGTTCCGCCCTGAGGTTGACGCCGTCGGCACGGACCGTGACCGTCGCCGGCCCGTCCGCCAGCGACGAGACGTTGACGGCTTCCTGGACGGTCCCGACGGTCCCGATGGTGAGGTCTTCGGTGACGGTCCCGCCGTTCGCCCCGGTCACCTCGACGGTCGCCCCGGGCGCGACGTTCGTCTGCTCCGTCTGGTAGGCGACCATGACGCTGTCCGTCCCGTCGCTCAGGTCGTAGTCGAAGGCGGCGCTCCCCGAGTCGCCGTCCGTGTCGCTGGAGCCGTTCGAACTGGGTGCTTCGGGGACGTGGACGGTGACCGGTTCTGCCCTGTCCAGCGAGACGTTGCGTGGGTCGGTCGCCCGGCCGGTGAGCACCTGCCACACCTCGAGCGTCCCGGGGTCCAGTGGGGATACCTCGGCGTCGTCGTTGAACGCCGGATCGATCGTCACGCTCTCGTTCGTGAGCCCGCCGCGGAACGCGCCGCCGTCGGTCCGTTTGACGTTCCAGTGCCAGTTGGCGTGGGTATCGCTGACGAAGTCGTTCGGGTCGTCCTTCGTCACCCAGCTGCCCTGGGCCAGCGGCAGGCCGTCGAAGCGCATCGTGACGGCACCGCCGGAGCCGTCGCTCGGTTCGTCGTGCAGGAGCACGAGGCTGAGCCCCTCGGGCCCCGACCAGAAGAACAGCTGACTCTTGTCGCTCTCGAAGATAGGCAGCGGCGAGTTGATCTGTGAGTTGCCGTAGTCGTAGAACGCCTCGATCCGCTCGCCGTTGCTCAGGGGGACGACCTCGAAACTGCGGTCGCCCTGTTCGACCGTGATCTTCTGTGCGCTGGGCTCCCCGCCGAGGATGAGCGTCGACTCGTTCTGGACGTCGCACGCCTCGTTGCACGTGACGTTGCGCGTCCCGTTGAGGGAGATAGGCTGGGTGGTCTCGTCGAGCGTGACCGCACCGGTCCACTCCTCGGTGTCCAGCACGGTGAAGTAGGAGAACGACTCCACCGTCGCACTCGCCGTCCCGTTCTCGATGGTCGTCTCGACGGGCGACCAGGTGTCGTTCGCCGACCCGTTCCACTTGTACACGGAGAGGTTCTCGGACACCGAATCCGGGATCGAACTGTCGACCGGGAGGGTGACCGTCGCGTTCTCGAAGTCGGTCCGGTTGACGACGTGTACCGTCGGCCCAGCACTGGCCGGCTGGTCCGCGAAGTACGTCGGCTTCGGCTCGACCGTCACGTCCTCCGCGAGAGACCCGCTCCCGCGCATGGTCACCGTCGCGCCCGTCTCGTTCTCCGTCGCCGTCGTCTCGAAGGTCTCCTCGCCGTCGAGCGTCCCGTCACCGTCGGTGTCCTCGTCCAGCGGGTCGGTCCCGAGGGCGAGTTCCTCGGCGTCGTTCAGGCCGTCGTCGTCCGTGTCCGCTTTCGTCGGATCGGTGCCGAGATCGGCCTCACGGCCGTCCTCCAGTCCGTCCCTGTCCGTGTCGTTGTGGTCGACGAGAGTCCCGTGTTCGTCCTCGCCGGCGTTGTCCAGCCCGTCGTCGTCCAGGTCGCCGGCGCCGTCCTCGACGCCGTCGTCGTTCGTGTCGGCAGCGAGCGGGTCGAAGGCCTCGTGACGGTGTTCGAACCCATCGCTCAGCCCGTCGCCGTCCGTGTCCGCGACGAGGGGGTCCGTTCCGATGGTGTACTCGCGATAGGCACCGAGCGTGTCGTCGTCGAAGTCCTCCATCCCGTCGATGACGCCGTTGTCGGCGGCGTCGTAGGCGACCTCGCCGGAGTCGCTGTCGTTGTTCGCGGGGTCGGTGCCGGTGACGTTACGCTCGTAGTGGTCCGGGAGCCCGTCGTTGTCCCGGTCGTTGTCCAGGTAGTCGGGCATCCCGTCGCCGTCGGTGTCGTTCGTCCCCTCGACGCCGTCGGGCGTTCCGTCGCTGTCGGCGTCCGTGTCGCGCCAGTTGACCGTCCCGTCGAAGTCGACGTCGTGCGTGAAGTTCGCCCCGTCGAGGGCCTCGACACGCGTCGGGATTCCGTCACCGTCGTCGTCGGGGTCCCGGTAGTCCGGTGTCCCGTCGCCGTCCGTGTCGTTCGTCCCCTCCCGGAGGTCGGGGATCCGGTCCCCGTCGCTATCGTCGGCGCGTGCGTCGATGATTCCGTCACCGTCAGTATCGACCGGGTCGCCGCCGTTCGTCTCCGTCCAGTCGTCGATGCCGTCGTCGTCAGTGTCGGCGGCGAAGGCGTTCGTCCCGAGTTCGATCTCCTCCCCGTTGCTCAGCCCGTCGCCGTCGGCGTCGTCGCTGGCCGGATCGATCGCGTGCACGTAGAGCCACTGGACGTCGCTGTGGTCTGTGCGCCCGTCGCCAGTGAAGTCGTAGCTGGCGGCGTTCCGCTGGACGGCAGGCGACGACAGGTGCGCGAGCAGCGCCTGGCTGTCGACGACGTCGAAGGTGCCGTCGCCGTTGACGTCCTCGTAGTTCCCGTCGCCGTCGGGGTCCGTCGGCTGTGCCGACCCGACGACGCTGTCGGTCGGACTGTTCCCGGCACCCGCTCCGGGACCCGTGTTCCCGGCCGAGCCAGCGGTGACCGTCCCGTTTGTCGTCGCGTCGTTGCCCGCTGCCAGCGCCCCACCGGGGACCCCCGCCACGACGGCGCTGGTCACCAGCAACGCGGCCAGCACCAGCGCGAGCACCGGTTGTCGTCGTTCACTCACTAGTTCTACCCGTCCCTGCCCCGGTTCTCTCACACCCATCCACTGACACCAATTAAACCAATTCTAGAAACACATGTATTTAACAGTACTCCATTCAGAAGGGAACTATGCTCGACGCACTCCCCGGTGGTGGATCGGTGGTCGGTCTCTGCTTCGTGGTCCTCGTCCTCTCTGGTTCCGTCGCGGCGAGCGGCACGACCGACGTCATGCTCTCGCCCGAGACGGCGACGGTCGAACCGGGCGCGACCGTCTCCTACGACGTCGTGGTCGAGGACGCCAGCGGCGGCGTGGGCTCGTTCGACGCGACGGTCGCGACGAACGACTCCGACGTCGCAACCGTCCAGAACGTCTCCTATCCCAGCGATCCGGCGTACTCCCAGCACCCCAGCGGTGGTGGCGACGCCCAGCTGGCCGCGAGCGGGCTGGAGACGCTCGACGACGGCCCCGTCCGTATCGCGACAGTCACCGTGGCGACGGCCGAGGCCGGTGTCGTCCGGCTCTCCCTGTCCGTGAGCGCACTTGGCGACGAGAACGGGTCGGCGTACACGGTCGGCGAGACGCAGGGGCGGACGCTCGTCGTCGGCGACCAGGCGACCGCCGCCCCGACGGAGACTGACGAGGACTCGTCGGCCGGAAGCGGCGGTTCGTCAGGTGGCGACTCGTCGGACGACGATTCCGCCGACGACGATTCGTCCGCTGGTGATACAGACGATGGCGATTCGTCCGACGACGACGACGACGACGATTCGACGGAGAATGGGACGGAGACTGACGCCGGGACCGAGACCGGTTCGCCGGCCGAACCATCGACGTCGCCGCCGACGTCGAACGCCACGAACACCTCGACGGCGGGCGGTGCGGTGACGCCCGAACCGAACACGCCGTCGAGTACGCCGACCACGCTCTTGCTCGCCGGCGCCGTCCTCGTCGTCGCCGTCGCTGGACTCGTCTACTACTGGCTGTAGGGCTCTCCGGTCTCTCGCGATTGCGTCCTGTCGAGAGCACCGAAACTGGTAGTCGATTGCCCCGTGATCGAATTATCCGCTCTCGGGAGATGCTGGACTGCCAACTCGACGTCGTGTAGAATTGGCGGGCCAACCGTTCTTTCAGCTCCTCGTCAAACTATACAGTTCGAGCAGGTATCGCTCTCCCTCGTAGGAAACGTACCAGTGGTCGCGGGCTGGGTCTGGAAGGTCGGAGACGCTGTCCATTCGTTCTTTCAACTTTTCGTAGCCGGGTGAGGGCTCGTTGCAATCCTCGTAGTCCCCGTCCTCACCAGCGTCGATAGCTGCTTCGAGGACCGTTCGCTCGTCGGTCGAAAGATTCTCCAGAACAGTGAGATACCGGTCGGTAGCGTACGCTCTGAACGACTCCGTCGAGTCCGCGACGCGAGTCGCGGTGTAGTCGAAGGTCCGTCGGGTGTTCGTCCTGTTCTCGGTCGAGATTGTGACGCGGTACTCTCGGCCGTCCCACTCGACCCACGTCGTCCCCGCCCCGACGAGTTCTGAGTCTGCAGTGCCCCGTGGGTACGGCGCTGGGCTGTCACCGACACTCAGTCCCTGTCTGGGGAGGCCTTCGCGTGAGTACGCCGGCCCGAGCACCAGGTATTCGAGCGCGTGCTGGTCGACCGCAGGGAGGTCAGCGTAGGTGAGGACGCTTTCGTCTTCGGGCGCCTCTCGGCCGTTCTCCCAGGAGAGATCGGCCGTCTTCGCCGGGACCGCCTCGGACCCAGTCTGTTCGTAGTCGATCCGGTAGTACGCGCCGTCACGGCGTGTGTACTGCTCGTTCCGTATCGGCCGCTGGCCATACGTCTAGAGGACGACCCCGTCTTCGGCAAAGATTCGATCGACGAGCCGCTGCTGGGCAGGTCGAAATCCCGTGACGAGCTGTTCGGTCGGTGCGAACGGGGAAATGGAGACCCTGTACCCACGCATACACTCTGGGGTTGCTGGTGGTGTCTCGGACTCGTCAGTCCGTGATGATGAGCGCTGAGCCGTCTCGGACGTCGGCGTCGCCGACCGATTCGACCCCGGAGAATCACCGATGCAGCCGCCAACCAGCAGCGGAGCTGCGGCTGCGAGGAGGGACCGTCTCGATTTCATGGCAATCGATTTCTGAAATAGTATAATGGGCTTTGTGGGGGCGGAAGTGAGACACTCGCTGGATTCCGTCCTGGTGGCTTCTTATAGCGACGATGGAATCGCCTCAAAGTACTTGGTACTGCACTTTCGGGTAGTGAGTATGCACTACCGAGAAGCGGGCGCTCTGGTCCTGTTCGGCACCAGCCGCCAGAACTCCCTGCTCGCGACGGGGAGTGGCATCCTTCTCGGTGTCTCCGTGTGGCTACTCGATCCGATCCTCGGTGTGGAGTACTGGTTGTGGCCGTCCTCGCTCGTCGATTGGGCCGTTGTCGCTGGATCCGTCCTGCTCGTCGCAGGAGTCACGTTCGACCGGGCGGGCCTCCTTGCGGCGTGCTGGGTCAACTTTCCCGCACACGTTGCGTTCGCGCACCACCATTACAGTCAGACCGGATTCGTCGTCCTCCCTTTCCAGAACGACCTCCTGTCCTACGCACTCATCTCGGCACAGATCGCCGTCTTCTATGGCCTACTCGGGTATCTTCTCGGCACCGCAAGCCGATGGGGTACCACAGGGAACTGACTGCGAACGACGACTCGAAGGGGACTCTGTCCTACCTGAAAGTACTTACTCAGCGCATCGGAAGCAATCGTGTGAATCGACGTGCCTATCTGGCGTCACTCGCCGTGAGTACTGCCGCGCTCGCTGGATGTGGCGCACTCGGGAACTCAGCAGACGACTCACAACCCGAGTACTACGGAGAGAGGAACGTCGTTTACGAACACGATAGCCTCACCCTCAGTCTGCAGCAAGAGACGGTCCACCTCGGGGACACGATCGACTTCGAGATAACCAATACGAGCGACTCCGAGGTTGGCCTCGGGTGTCACAAACCGTGGGCAATTCAGAGACATACAGACGAGGAATGGGAGCACGTGACGTGGACCAGCGATGTGTATAACCAACTGTGTCTAACACTCCTTCGCGCTGGAGGTTCGTACACAGAGACCCTCAAATTCACGAAAACCGGACTCGAAAGCGAAGCAGACGGAGTCGGAGACGAACTGACCCCCGGACGGTACAGATTTCTGCTTCTCGGAGCATCTCCGTACTTAGCCACCGACTTCGAGGCTCTGGATTACGAATAGTTCGCACATCTCCTGGACGGTCGGTTCAGTACTCGTTCCGTCGGAATGACTGTCTCTGATAGACTACTGCAGACAAAGGATTTACCGGTGGATACGAAGCAACTCGTAATGAGAAGACGGTGCGTGCTGGCCGGTATCGGGTCCACGATATCGCTCACGGGATGTCTATCCGGTGAGCCGAGTCCTCCGGAGTCCACTTCCAGCGATACCCCACAGGTTACGACGGAGACGCCGACAGAGGCCTGTTCTGTCGTCACAACGGAGTTCGAGAAGCCAGCACCCACGAAGCCAGAATCTCTCTCGGCCGAGTCTGCGAGTCAAGTGGCGTACGAGGTCGAACGAGCATACCAGGAGACGCTCGACGTCTCTCCAGCGGACTTCTCGGAGGTACGAGGACACAGAGAGAACTCTTTCGACTACCGGTTACTGGACGCTTCGAGCACTGAACTTCAGTCTGGATACCAGGTGGAAGTCCTCGGGCTGGTCAGCTGGACGGAAGTTCGTGACGACGGGAACGAGACCACGGAAGCGATCCACTACGACAGGCCACTCCGCGTCGCACTGTACGACGTATCCCCTCGATGGATTCACCGTCGATCCGGAATCAGAGATCTGGAAGGGACGATTCTTTGCTGGTAGCGACGCGATCTATCCCCCTGAGGGCGTTGGAACACAGGTACAAACGGAATTGTTGGAGCCCCATTCCGCTCCCAATTCAATCCAAAGAGTTATTGTCTGAATTTTGCTATCGAAGTCCGTATGTCGGTTACGACCAGGGATTGGGGGGTCATTGTCGGGGCTCTCGTACTCCTCGTTACCGGATACGGCCTCATCGCGGCCCCACCTGGTGAACCGACCACTCCCCCTTCGGGGTCGGTCTCGATAGAGGACTGTGAACACGTCCAGGTCGCGGTGTACGAGTTAGACGATGAAACTCCCGATGAGCGTGATCTGAAACGTTATACAGAACTCACAGACCGCCAGCAGACCGTCTTCGACGAAGGACGTGCCGGGAATGGGGATTTCGTCCGTTTTCACGATGCGGACCGTATGGCGGCGGCAGACGCCCTCCCCAATTACGTCGCGTTTGACGGGAGAAAGTACCGGGCCAACAGTTTCCCCAGTAATTGCTTCGACCGGCCGTGGTACGCCGGCCTGACACGGCCTATCGGATGCGTTCTGGCTGGGATAGGTTTCCTGGTCGGTACGGTGTTCTCGTGGCGTCGTATCACGTACTGACTGAGTACGACGCCCAATATTCCCTGGACGGGGTCGTTCGCAGGAGTGACATGCCCACCTACTTGGGGGCAGAAACGCCTCCACACGGATAGACGAACCGATAGGTCCCGGGTTCGAGCGAGTCGCAAACGTGGTACGTGGCGGCCTCGTTTTCGAACGAGCCCGTCAGACCATCTTTCGACACTGGCAGTTCCCACGTGAATCCCTCTCTCGGTCCGTGACGATACGCGAGATCATTGTACGCCGGCTGCTCCATCTCCGTCCCGAAGATGGAATGCCACCCGCTTTCGGCCTGATACTGGATATCGTATCGCTTCTTGGTTCCTGTCTCCTGGGGCTCGTCAGTGACATTGGAGACGTGGGCAACGAGGGTCTCTCCCAGTGCTAGCGAGCGGGTGTCGAGACTTACGGCGTCCGGTCTCATCGTTTGATTTAGCGCGCAAGAGGCGATCGTTCTGATCCATAATCTCACCGATCGACGATCGTCTTACTCAAAAATTCTCAGCTGAATTTGAGTTACTCGGAAAACACCGCTGTTACTCAAATTCCAATTCAGTAGATTCGTTTCGGCTCGCTCCCGCTATATCGCATCTCGCTACTCGTTCCAACACAAGGTCCAGTATGCATGGAACAGGAGATGATTTAGTGTACTGAGAGATTCGCCTTGTCTCTAGAGGGGGACTCTAATGCGGAACACGGACACTATCCGGAACCTGGGGGCGAAGATATCCTTCGTGAGTGTCTGGGCCGTTTGAACAATGATACTGCTAATTCTTGTTCTGCACCTGAGATGCAGGGAATTCTCAACCTGTGGTTTGCTCATGAATCTCCAGGAAGTTACTGGCACAAAGAGCGGTTTCTACACACTCTGGTGTTGGATAGTCTGAAAGCCCCCTCGCGCTCACGGGCTGCGACCGCACCTGCGCTCCTCGTTTCACTGCGGTGCTTGGCGGGTCTCGCCTCGTGAGCACTCGGCCCCTTTCAGTCCCGCCCCGTGGGTTGTTGCGGAAGGGCTACTGTGTCGGCGAGTAGCTCAGCAGAAATTCCGTGTGGCATACACGCGCGTCTTCCCTCCCTCTTCAGCGACTGCCACGCCGACCCCTTCCGTGTTCCAGTAGGATCGGAGGATGTTCTCGCGATGGCCACTGGAGTTCATCCACTGGGTGGATTTCACCCCTTTCCTCGAACGCACGGCGATTCAACGCTGGCCGTCGCTCTTATATTGCCTGTACCCCTCCGAGAGGGTTTTGATAGCAGCGAGAGCCATCGTTAGTTGGGCTACTTCCCAAACGACAGATGGCAATCCGAATGGGGCACGTGCAGCTTTTTCTGAATGTTGATTGGTGGTCTCTCTCTCATCCAAACTACCACTGTCTCCAGAGGGAGACGGTGTCCGTGAGAATTCTGCTTCCTCTTCAGAGGTGGACCTCTCGGTCGGTGTTTGTGTCGTAGCAGACGACAGCGACTCCGGTTGTCGAGTCGGACTGCTCGTTGGAGACTGTTTATCGGTCGTTACCTCCGTCTTGGAGACGATCTCGAAATCTACCTGTGCGGAATCTTTTGGGTCACTATGCTGATCGAACCCCTGGTTGTAGATGCTGAATTCGGCGACGTACGCACCAGACTCTAGCAAAAGCGTTTTCGTTTGTGTCTCTATTTGTTCTCGTCCACCGTTCCCTGGTAACTCGACCGGTTCCGTTTCGGATTCCTCCAAAACCGTTCCGTCACTTTCGTCCCTGATCTGAGTCTGTACCGTTATCTCCTTTCTCTGACTGCTCTCATTCCGTACTACGATCTCGTTCGTGTACCGCTCGTTCTCGTGGATCGTTTTGTTAGCGCTATCGATCGTCGTAATACTGATATTGGTGTGATTGAGGTCGGATAATCCGCTCAATGGTACCAATCCGACCGATCTAATCACCTCGCGACGGTGGACGGTTCTCTTACACCCCATTCGCTTTTCTATTTGCTACGATCAGTCCAGGTTGGAAATACATTTGCCCCGAATTTCCGGATTGTAGCTACTGTCCCCGTGGATTCCTCCAATCCAGCATTTTCAATGAGTACCGTGAATCGACAGCAGTTGAATTGGGATGAACCCCCTGAATACCACGAGGCCCCAACGAGGAATCACTGGTGAGTTTGCACATCCCCGTCCCCGATATCTAGCTGACCTTGGAGTTCGTCTATGAGTTGCTGCCCTTCCTCGTGGAGTTCGTTCGCTCGTTCGAGCGACACCTCACCGTCTTCGATCTGGGTGATGATGGCTTCGAGTCGTTCGGTCTTCTCGCCGATGGAGTTCTCGGTCATGGTGGTCGTTAGAGAGTGGTGATGATGTAGCCCAGTGCCAGGAACAGGAGGAGTACTAACGCCGCGATGGCGATGCGCTGGCGGCGCCTGGTGGCCTCGTAGGCCTCGACTGCCTCCGCGGTCTCCTGCTCGTGGATGATCTGTTGTTTGCGCTGCTCGTGGGCGTGGTCGAGCCGGTTCTGGAGTGAGGTGAGCCGTTCCCGAGTGACCGTCTCGAACGCGTGGTCGAGGTCGGTGGACAGCTGAGCGAGTCGATCCGAGACGAGCTGCTGGTACGCGCCGTCCAGGTCCTGTTCGTAGTCGTCGACGCGGTTCGTCACCGTTCGTCCGTAGGCGTCTTCGAGTCGGTCCGAGAGCGTATCGAGTTCGTCTTCCAGGACGTCCTTCCGTGGGACGACTTCACCGACCTCGGTGGGTGTCATGACGCGCTGGTCGGCCACCTCGTCGGCGAGCGTCCGGTCGTTCTCGTGGCCCACGCCGACGACGATTGGCGTGACCGTCCCGTGGATGACGCGACACAGCGGCGTCTCGTTGAACACCCGGAGGTGTTTGTCGGCGCCACCGCCTCGCGTGAGGACGATCAGGTCGATAGTCGCGTCGTCGTCGAGTTCGCTGATGGCGCTCATCATACTCATCATCGCGTCGTCACCCTGGACGCTCGTTCCTTGGACGAGGATGTCGACGTCCGGGTGGCGTTCGTGGATGGACGTGACGGCGTCCGTCCTGGCGTCGCTCTCGGCGCTGGTCGCGATCCCGATCCTGGTGGGGAGTTCCGGGAGTAATTGTTTCGTCTCGGGGTCGAGCAGGCCGTCCTCTTCGAGTGTTCGCCTGTTCTCCGCGTAGACCTGCTGGTAGGTTCCCTCGCCGACCTCGACGATGTCGTCGACGACGATGGAGACCTGGCCCTCTGCTTCGTAGTACGAGAGGTCGCCCTTGACCGCGACCTGCGTGCCGTCGTCGACGTCCAGCGCGAGCGTGTCGAGTTTGTAGGAGTAGACCACACAGTGGACGGTCGTGTTCTCGTGGACCAGGTCGAAGTGGCCGTGGCCGTTCGAGGAGACGCCGTAGCCCGAGACGTCCCCGAGGACGTAGTCGTAATCGAGGTCTGGGGCGTTCTGGACGAGCGCGGCGATCTCGTCGTTGAGGGCGTCGACGAACGTGACGTTCTCCGAGTCGAGCGTGTCGTGGTAGCGCTGGAGGTCCCCTGGTGGGTCGGCGCTCGGCTCGGTGCCCATTGGTCACTGGGTTTCTGTGTATCGTATAAAAATGAAACGGGGAGAGGAGGCGTGGATTTTCTCAGGAAGTCGCTGTGTCATTGTGAGCGGCAGGTTTTCAGGTTCCAGAGCCAGGACTAAGGGTGATTCCCTGCCGACCTCCCGATCCGTGATTTCTGTCGTTACTCGAGCAGGCTCGCGCCACTACACCGCTCGACGAGGTCAGATTGCATCTGGTGCAGTGTACGGCCGTCCGAGCGAAGCGTAACGGTGCCCTGCTCGTGGTCGAAGTCGACGATCCCCGCCTGATCCAGTCTCGGTAGGTGGGTCTGATAGAGACTGACGTAGACGCGTTTTCGCTCCGCATCTGTGAGTTCTGGGATCGGTTTCTCGTTTTCGCCAGCCGCGACTTCCTTGCTGAGTCCCAGCAGGTCCAGCTGCTTGGGCCCACCGTCTGCAGTAGCGAGGAGTTCGATCACCCACCGCCGTCGACGGTTCTGCAACAGATCGTAGGCCAGCGAGAGATCAACGTCAAGCTGTCCCGCGTACTGCGCCTCGATTTGCTCCATGATCTCACGCACTGCTCGGCCATTGTCGGTCACGGTGGGCTCGTCGACATCGATGTAATCAACGAGTCCGGAATCGTCCAGCCGAGGCATGTGTAACTGCCGCAGTGAGGTCCAGACTCGTTTTTGCTTTTGCTCCTCGGACATGTCTTCTGTCGTCTCCCGCTCGGCCACTTCTGTGACGATCTCTGAGAGCGTTCCGGAACCACCCAACTCGGTCAGAACGGCCAGCACAGCCTGTCGCCGATCACTGCTGTAGACATCGAGCAGTTCGTCGAGCTCTAGACCAGTGATCCGACCGACACCGTCGTGGGTCGTCGTCCCTCCGTCGAGCCCGAGTAACTGTCCGTAGTCGTAGCCCGGCCTGGTCAACTCGACGATCCCGCGTTCCCGCTCGAACGTCACGATGCCTTCCCGTTCCATTTCCGGAAGGACGTCGCTGAACAGCGTCGCGTGCAGCGCGGCGTATTCCTGGGCTTCTTCGATAGCGTGGTCCTCGATCTGATGGCCGGCGGTGTCGACGAGCTCGCTGGTCGTCCACTGCCGCGGATCGTCCATGAGTGTCTGCAGAGTCGTCAGTCCCGGTTCGCTCGTGACGATCTGTGCAATGTCGAGCGTCTCCTCGGCCACCTGTTTGTCGTCGCTTTCGTCGTCTTCTACTCGTTCGAGCACCGTGCGGACGTCTCGCGGCGGGGTTCCCTGGTGGAACTCCCGGACAATCGCTGGGAGACTCCCGATGCCAGAGAGGATGATGAACGTCTCGACGAACGCCAGGGACGTGTGTTGGTCGACGAGCCACGCAATTCCGAGTGCCAGGACGATCAACACCCCGACGTAGATACTCGGTCGGAGACGCTGGCGTTCCCTCCGTTCACCGACGCTCCTCGAGGCACCACCCATGGTCGGACATCTCGTATTCCCGCGCACCGGCCTATTAAACCTCCTGTCGCCGCTTTCGTCAGTTAGGCTCTCACACCAGTTGTCGTAGGATTGATTTCCTACCCCATTCCGTGGCAGGTGCGGACTTGGTTTCGCTCACGGACCGACTCGTCCATGGAGCCTCCTGCCGATTCCACAGTGTGATCCACCTCCGGGTGAGAAGTGTGAGGACAAGGGATTAGTACATCCGATACATACCGATACACCGATGCCGATCAGTACAGACCGCTTCGAAGAGATCGACGACGACGGCGACGCCCCGTCACCGGGCACGAACGCCGGCGAGATCCTCTCGTTCCTCGAAGCCAACGCCGACCAGGCGTTCACGCAAAGCGAAGTCGCCGAGGCGACAGACGTCAAACGGGGCTCCGTCGGACCGACACTCGTCCGGCTCCGGGAGTCGGGCCGCGTCGACCATCGCGGGAAGTACTGGCGGATCAGCGACCACGAACGGAGCCTGAACGACGCCGTCGAGCATGCCAGTGCCGTTGCGGCGAGTCACGAAACGGAGTCCTTCGAGTACGACGAGTGGATGGAGCACGCGGTCGACCCGCGCGAGGACCGTGAGTAGCGCGTACGAGAACGGAGCTGTCTTCTGGGCACCGGATCCCTTCAGGCAGGGATCGAACCCGCGACTGTGGCTCGTCCTCGTCGCGGATTCGTTACCGTATCCAGGCCAGGAGTACATCTGTGCCGCCCTGACCACGAGCGACCTTCCGGCCAATCACGAAGTCGGTAGCGACTGGATCAGCGGCAACGATCCAGCGAAGACGTCGTACTGCTCGCCCTGGGTCGTCGCAACGATCAAACACCGGGCGATCGTCAATCCGCAAGGGGAAGTGACGACAGGCTTCGTCGACCAGATGATCGCCGAGTGTGAGGCCTACTTCGACTCTTGACTGGCTAAACGAAGGTCTCGTGCGTCTTTCTAAGTCAGATCGTTCGCAACGGCTCGCCCCGCGCGCCGCTGCCACCTTCCGGTGAGCAAGCTCACCGGCGTCTCGTTCGCTCCGCTCACGAGACCTCCGCGTCGCTCGCGATCGTCCGCTCCGGGCATGCGGTCTCTCTCGTTTCCAACAGTAGACTCGTGACGGGGAAACCAGGATCACTCGAGTCGACCATCGTCTCACCTGATTCAGACCCCCTCCCCTTGAATGCAAGAGTGATATAACGGCCATTAGAACGGCCCACAAATGCCCTCCATGACGCGCCGTGGTGCTCTGGGCGTCGTAGCCGGCTTCGTCGGTAGCATCCCCGGCTGCACCGAGCTTCGCGGTGAGGCGTCGTCCCCGATACAGCGGTCGTGGTATGCAGATTTCCGAGAACCGTCGTCCGTTGCGCTGACTACGACCGGGAATCTCTTGGCCGGGTCGCACAGCCCGTTCCGTGATCGACCGATCGTCGCTGGCCTGGATAGCCAGATCGGTGAGACTACCTGGACTGTGACGGTCGAAAAAGGCTACAAGTCGCCCATCGGTGTCGGTGACGGGCGAGCGTACGCAATCTCGAAAGCCGAAACGATGGTCGCCGTCGATGCAGCCACGGGTGAGACGGTCTGGCAGCGCCCGCTCGCGCCCATCGATGCGGCCGACCCTGGTGTCGTCGAGTTCGCCCCGATACCCCTGGATGATCGCATCGTCGTTCCGATCTCCGGCACCGAAGACGACGTGCCCGACCGACTGGTCGGTGTCGCCCGGACTGACGGTGAGACGCTGTTCACCCACGAGCTGTCCGCATCGCTGTCAGGCGCTCCTGGCGTGACATCGATTGGTGTCGTGGCACCGCTCGTCGACGGTCGCGTGGTCTTCCTCGACCGGATCGGAGCGGTTGAGTGGACACGGGAGATTGGCGCTGCCCTGTCGGCCGTCGGAACGACGGACGGGACCGCGTACCTCGGCGCCGCCACTGAGGAGTTGCTGGCGCTCGACACCGCGACCGGGACGGCCACCTGGCGTGGCGCACTCGCCAACACTGTGTTCACACGGCCACTGGTGACCGAGGAAAGGGTGTACGTCGGTGGCGCGGACTATACTCTCCGAGCGTTCGATGGGACTTCCGGGCAAGAGCTGTGGCGCGACGACCTCGCGAACGCCGTGACCCACGGGCCGATGGAGGTCGGTGACCGTCTGGTGACGCTAGTCGGCGGGAAGCACCACATCCGTGGCCCAAGCGGCACCGTCCCGTTTACCCCAACCGTGCTCTACGTCCACGAACGGGATGGGACGCGTGTTCGCGCAGTCCCGCTCGATGGGAGGCCGTTCGAAGACGGCGGCAGCGTCGAGTGGGCACAGACGACCGGTGAAACCGTCTATCTCGGACAGAACTTCGGTCTGACACGGCTCGCCCCGGAGGCGATCACCGATGCGTGATCCTAGCGGAGACGAGCAAGAGCCACGGCACGTGACCGCCCGATGGAATGGCAGGGGCTGGTCGCGTCGCCAGGCGCTCGCGTCTATCGCGTCGGCAGGGACGGTCGGGCTGGCAGGGTGTAGCCTGCCATCGGTACCGTCGGGCGTCGAACCCCGCTGGGAGCGTGACTTCGACGCTGCCTCGACAGCAGGACCACCGGCCGCGACCGACACGCACGTTGTCGTCGGCGGACAGGACAAACGACTTCACGGGTTCACAGCCGACGGCGAGCGTCTCTTCGGTGTCGAAACGGGTGGGCCAATCGAATTACGGCCAGCCGTTCCGGCATCGGGCGGACCAGTCCACGTCCACAGTACGGACGGAGACCTCTACACGGTTGGGCTATCGGGCGAGGTGCTGTGGCACGAAGATGGGCAATCCCAAGACGGGTGGCTCGGTCGCCACGGCTCGCTGCTGGTTGGCGTCGACTCGGACACCGAGTCGATCGTCGGATACGACGCGCAAACCGGCTCGCGTCGGTTCCGGCAGCCCGGTCCAGAGTACCCGTTCCCGACGCTCAGTGATACGGCCTGTATCGTCGGAGTCACGTCTCCGGACGGCGGCAGGAAGCTCGTTACGCTCGCTCCGTCGACTGGTGACCTGCTGTGGGAAACGCCGTCTCGCGACGGCTACCCGTACGTCGTGGCTGTAGGTGACCAGATCGTGACGGCCCACAACTCTACCGTTCGACTGCGTCGCGCTCGCGACGGCCATGTCGTGTGGCGGACAGAGGTAGCCGGCGAGGTGTACAGTTACTTCGGGTCACCAATCTGGCTTGCCGAGCACGTCTACGTCCAGGCTGGTCGTGACGACCGCCCGGACGAACTGGTCGCCATCGATACCGACGGGGGAACCGTTCAGTGGCGTCGAACCGGCGGGTACGAACTCGAAACCGTGACAGCGACCGCAGAGGGGGTTTTCGTCGCAAGCTCGGTTGACGAACCGGACGGCGGGATAGTGATCCGGCTGGACGCCTTTTCTCACGATGGTACCCGACGGTGGCAGACGACGACCGACATCGCGATCGGCGGGACGGTCGCGGCACTGGAGCGTGTCGGTGAGGTCCTTGTCGTGGCCAGCGACAACGAGCTTGCTGCCTACGACCCTGGCACCGGGACACGGAGGTGGCGCTACGACCCGGAATCTTCCCGGGTCGGCGTTGCAGCGACCGATAATCGGCTGTACGCCTCCCTCCGTGACAGCGGTGGATTAGTGCGGCTCCCGACGAGCTGACGCGGCGCTCTCGGGTTTCGCTTTGCTACGCCAGAGTAGGATTTGTTCTGCGGCCCGGGTGAGAGCGATCCAGAAACCACGACGTTCCCAGGTGCTACTCGGGAAGGCCTGTTGCTGACTGAGGAGATATTCAGCAGTCCGCCCTCACCCCATCGACACTGTTATTTTCTCGGCAACAGCGGTGACAATAGTGTCCCTCCACACCAGGCGCCGACTACTCTCCACCATCGCGGTCGGTGGGAGTGCTGCTCTCGCCGGCTGCTCGACCGACGGACTCGGCGGGGACTGGCCCCAGACTGCCGAGACGACGACTGACCCGCTCCCTGGCGAGGAGCGCGGCTGGCCGCAGTTCGGACGTACCCCCGGACACGCGGGGTTCGCTCCCGAGGTCCGGGTCGATGACCCCACCCCCGCCTGGTCGGTCAGCTTCGACGGCGGGCTGACCTCCCCGGTCGTGGTCGGTGACCGGGTGTTCATTCAGGCCGGTCCAGGGCAGGAGTCGGACGGGAGCGGAGCGGTACTCGCCATCGACACCGACGGAGTCGAACGCTGGCGCCAAGAGCTACCGGGCAGTGGTCTCGGCCACTCAGGGTGTCCACCGATCGTCCACCGCGGCTCGGTGTACATCGGCGGTCTGGATGGTGTCTACGCGCTCGACGCTCGTGATGGAAGCCCGCGGTGGAGCCGGGAGACCGACGGGTCGGTGAACGAGGCTGTCCTCGGTCGTGCCGGCCGGGTGTTTGCCTCCACCGGCGATACGCTGCTGGCGCTCGACACACGCGGCCGAGAGGGGTGGACCTACACCACTGGCGACGACCGGTTCTCGTCGGCCGTCCCTGCGGCTGGTGGCGGCCACGTCCTCTACACGACACACGTGCTTGGGAGCGTGGTCGCCGTCCAACCGGACACGACCGGGGATCCGTCGACGGAGTGGCGCTATGCACCCGGGGAGACGTCCTTCGATACCCCGACGGTGGTCGACGGCGACGCATACATCCCTGGCGAGCGGCTCCACGCGCTGTCGGCAGGAACCAGGGAGGGAAGCTGGACGGCCCCCGTTCGACCGACGGCCGGCGTCTCGACCGACGGCGACCGGCTCTACTTTCCGACCGAGGATGGGTCGCTGGTGGCGCTCGACACCGCAGATGGCACCGAGCACTGGCGCATCTCCCTCGCCGCCGAGAAGGGCGTCTTCCTGCGGACACGCCCACTCGTGACCGATCGATCGGTCGTCGTCACCACGGAGAAGCCACAGCTCGACGAGCGGATTGAGACGGTCGCCGTGGACCGAGAGAGCGGCGAGATCCGCTGGCGGCGTACACAGCCGGGTAACATCGGCTACGACGCGGTTGCTTCAGGTGGCCGGCTCTACGTCCCGGTCCTCTGGGCGTTAACCCGTGACCAGGAGACCGGCGGGACGCTGGTAGCACTGGCCGACTGACGCCCGGTACACGACCACCGAGTTCGCCAACAGAGCACACGAGCGGTGTCAGGCATGACACGCCAAGAGAAGTGGTGAGTCCGGAGCGGATGGTATACGCGTGCCACGTCCGCTTCGCTGCTCTTTAACGGCGACGAACCGAGCGAGCCGCTCTCGCAATTCGCCCGTGGCAACGTCTGTGCGGAGCGCTATCGTCACCTCGACGGTCACGACAGTCGCCGAGAGCCCCGGTTCGAGTCCACGCAGTCCGTCGACGACGACACTCACGACGTCGTCTGTCCGTGCGAGACGATTTTCCGCGCTCGTAACGAGGTCGACCCCGCTGCTGGGGATCCGGATCGAGACGATAGCTGTCGCTGTCGAGTCAGTGCGATCGTGGGAAATTGCCATGTGGTTTCACCTCAAATGAACCGGGGTTCGTGGACAGTGCCGACGAGTGACGCTTCGGATGCGCGAGGGGTGATTCGAACACCCGTTTCGGTCGTGGCAGGACCGGGTGATGGGCCAGACTACACTACTCGCACGCTGCGAACGAAGAGGAAAACAGCTCTGTCGACGTGGTACTAGCGAGTGGCGTGACCAACGAGATACAAAGAGCTGCTACAGGTCTCGCCGGTCGAGATGCGCTTCGAGTGCTGCGATTACATCTGCCTCGTGAGTCACGAGATCCTGGCGTGAGCATCGAATGTCGATGTAGGGCAGCTGTCGGTGGAGAACGACCGCGTCGTCGGTGACGCTAACTCCGTCGAACTGGGACCACGGGGTAAGCTGACGAGAGACGAACCATCTCGTCCCTCGTCGCTGTTCCAGCCCCGCGGGGGTCAAACGATACGTCCGCTCGTCCACCAGGCTGGCGATACTGAACACCAGCACAATCCCGAGTGGGAGCGCATGGAATACTATCTGCCCCCATTGCCAGAAGGCCAGTCCGAACGGCAGGCCGACGGCGACGAGCGTGCCGATCGCGACCCTTACCCGGTCCCGCCGTGGCCACCCCGCCGTCCATTCGACGCGGACGTCGCTGTCCACGACCGTCTCGTCTACGATACGAGCGCGGGCCATCTGAACCAGCGCGGTTCCCAGACAGGTAGCCGCTATTCCCGAGAGGAAACCGGCAAACCCGATGAGATTTGCCGCGCTCTCCGGCTGGAGATCCGTGACAGTGAACGCGATGAACAGGAACACGTACCAGAAGTACACGAACAGCGGGATTATTCCGACAGCAGGGACGAGCAGCGCTGTCCACGTGGAGTTGAACCACGCGACGATTCCGCCCCGGCGCGTGACTTGCCACGCCACCACGGCTGTACAGACCGTCACGACTGCCCCGAGCAATCCGATCGCCGTGGACTCACTACCCAGTTGCAGTCGCTTGACAACGACAAGCAAGAGGGCGGGCGCGATCAGCGCAGCGACGTAGAGACCGGCCACGACACCGAAACGCGTATCCAGTCGCTCCGGCGTCTGAAGGGTCTCTCTGTCGGGCCGGATCTGCATGGGTGAAGATGGTCACGACAGTCAAAACAATTTCCGCTTTGGTGTGACAAGAATAAAACAGCGTGCACACGCCGATCGAGGTCAACCCACGCCGGCCAAGGATTGGGTTCAGTCGCACACGCAGTGCTGTCGATCAACGACAATCGTGCGAGCGGCGTCCCGTTCACGCCGGCTCGAAGGCCTCGATCTCGTCGATGACCTGCGCCGTGTCTTCCGCGTGCTCGATGAACTCGAGGACGTTCTCGGACCAGCCCGAGACGTTGTAGACGTCCTCGTACCCTTCGGGGGTCACGAGGTCGCCGTACGACGCCAGGTCGATCATGTACAGCGACGCATCGGGGGCGACCTCGTCACGGTATGCCTCGAACTCCTCGCGGACCGTCCGGTCGGATCCGAAGTACGTCGAGTCCCAGATCTGCATGTCCGTGAACAGGACGACTCGCTCGACGGCGATGGCCTCCTCGCGGAGGTTCGCCAGCACCTTCCAGCCGTTCGTCGAGTTCCCGACGTCGTCGTCGATACCGAGCACGGCGTCCTGGCGCTGGAGGACCGGCGTGTCGACGTGCATCGACACCTCGCGAAAGTCGTCACCGAACCCGCCGACTCGGGCGCCCTGGTCGGCCAACACCGCACCGAACAGCGCCCCGATCTCCTTGTACCGGAGCGTGCTGTGCTCCGAGAGCACCATGTCCATCGATCCGGAGAGGTCGACGCCGACGAACGTGTCGCCGAGGCCGTCGGGGACGTGTTCGACCGAGACGTCGACGGCCTGCTCCAGCCAGTGCTCGACGGCGGGTGCGTCAATCCCCGCGTCCTGCAGCGCCGTGTACGCTTGGTAGTACCGGAACGGGTATAGCGGCGCGTGGCGCACTGCTTCGAGGTCGAGGTGGTCGACGATAGTTTCTTCGTCGACGCCGGCCTCGAGCATGTTCCGCAGGTTCCGGATCGACGCGAAGATCGGTAGCGAATACTCATCGTCCTCGATCAGCGTCTCCCAGGCGTCCCGGGTGTTGCCGCGCTCGGAGACGACCGTCTCCCAGGTCTTCGGCGACGGCAGCGGCTCGACGTCCGGGTAGTCGTCCAGGTCGCCGCGCATGAGCCGCTCGAACAGGACCTCCTGTTCCTCGTCGATGGGCGTCGGGTGGACGCGGTTGAACACGTCCCGGAGCGTGACCTCGCGCCGCGAGAGCTCGTACTTGCCGAGCGTGTACGCGTCGGCCATCCCGACGAGGGCGTCCTCGATCCCGCGCCGGAGCGGCCACGGTGCCGTCCCGCCGAACAGGTCGTCGTGGACGGCCAGCGCCGTCGCCGTCTCGTCCATGCGCTGGACGATGGCGGGCGCCCACTCCCGGATCAGCGACTCGTCGGAGTCGTCCTTGAACCGGTCGTCGTTCGCGGCGAGCACGAGCAGGAGCTGCGGGACGTCCCGCAGGTACAGCTCCTGGCGCGCGTACGCGGCGAGCTGTAGGACGAACTCGGGATCCACGTCGGCCGCGGCGTCGAACCGTTCGGCGACGGCCACGAGGTGCTCCTCGTCGTCCTCGTAGTACGAGTCCTCCAGCAGCTGGTTGATCGTGCGCTTATACAGGGCGAGTCGTGGGTCGGCGGGGTCGAACGCTTCACCTCCCTCGTGGTTGGTGGTTCGCGTCGCCTCCGCGACCGTCTGTGTGGTGTCGTTGAATCGCATTGCAATCACCGGAGCCGCAAGAGGCGACCCCGAAAGGTGGCCGCTCACGCCGTTCGCGAGCGGTAGACGTCCCCGGCACGATTCGAACGTGCGACACCCGGCTTCGAAGGCCGGTGCTCTGTCCTGGCTGAGCTACGGGGACAAAAACGGTGGCCGGAAAATTACTGGAGCGGACGATAGTGTGCTACCACGTTGCACCAGAGCGGTCGCTCCGCTCCTGGGATTCGAACCCAGATCTCTCGCTCCACAGGCGAAGTATCGCTCCAGATGGACGGCCACCTGGTTGATGAATGTCGGCGACCGGAAAATCGCCAGAGCGGTGTCCATTGTCGGGGCGTACTCTTTGTCTGGACGATACAGTAGACCAGTTGTCTACCGGCGGGATTCGAACCCGCGTTGGCCACTGAAGTATCGCTCCGACTCGACGATCGCCGTGTATGAGTGATGGGTGGCCGGAAAACCGACGGAGCGGTGTCCGGTGTCAGGGACTGACCCCTTTGTCCGGACATATCGATAGACGGGACGGCCTACCGGTGGGACTTGAACCCACTGAGATGCCTGATAGAAGGAACGCTCCGTCTCGACGACCACCCAGTTTGGTCGTGTCCAGCTGCGAGCAGGACGCTGTCAGCGTGCCGCGCTACAGCGTTCTGCCTGGTCGATCGTTCGCAAGGACGCCGGAAAACTGGCGGCGAGGGCGCAGGCCGACATAGCCTGGCCGTGTCCAGATTGGAGACGAAGTATCTCGCCACCTCGACGGCGTCCCCGCGAAGGGCCGAATCGATTACTCGGTGGAGCGATGTCCGAACTTGGATACGCCGGCTGTCCTGGCTGGTATGGTCCAAGGTTCGTCATCGTTCCACCTATACTCCCTCCGGGAATCGAACCCGGCGTTCGGGCTCGAAAGGCCCGCGTGTTGTCCAGTTACACCAAGGGAGCACTCGTGCAGTCGTTTTGCCGCTGGACAGCGAAGATTGCTCACCTACTCTGCCTCCGCGACTCGAAGGGCCCGACGGGATTCGAACCCGCTATCTTGCGGTTAAAAGCCGCGTGCCTGTCCTCATAGGCTCCGGGCCCACATGCATCACCCCGGATTCGAACCGGGGCCTCCGGCTTGGAAGGCCGGCGTCCTGGCCAAACCGGACTACTAGCGCATCTGTGAATGAGAGGGATGGAAACTCCCTCAGATATAGCGCCTCTACGCTGGACGGTGTGTGCCGTCCAAGTGGACACCCCCGGGATTCGAACCCGGAGCTTTCGTCCTGCCAGGACGATGCTCTGCCGAATTGAGCTAGAGGTCCGCGGAAAACGCCGGGCCAAGGACTTGAACCTCGCGCGACTCGGGTAACAGCCGAGTTCCCGCACCAGGCGGGACCGCCCGGCAAGAGGGCCGCCCGGGAATCGAACCCGGCATAGCGCGGGTTAAGGGCCCGCCGCACCACCTTGGTTTGCTTGCGGCCCGCAGTGCTCCAACCCGAATTCGAAGCGAGGTCTCCGGATGGGGATCCAGTGTTCTAGTAGTGGCATCACCACAATTCAACCAGCTCGCTCGAACCCCTCCAGCTGGCCATGTGTGAACGTCACCTGGTAGGAGACAAGTGATTCCACGGCGTCGAACGAGTGCGTAATCCGGAACCGACCGTGGTACGAATCGCGGTGGGTCCACCCGTCGTGGATCCGCTTCCGACTTCCGGCCCCGTACAGGAGGTCGTCTTCGTCGACGTCCTCACGACTCGCGTACGGTCGGTCTTCGGGCGGCACGCGTTTGTAGTGGACCTCCTCCTTGTAGAGGTGGCCATCAGCCGTGATGCGAAACGTCTCCATCGCTGGTCGGTCGATGCCTTTCGTCTGCCACGCGGCGTCGCTCGCCGGCGCGAGTCCGTCAGGATAGTCGGGGAGGTGCACTCCCTCGAACAGCTCGACGGTATCGAACAGTCCCATCCATGTTCACCTCGATTGGCAGGGCAGGACTCGAACCTGCTCTCTCGCCGAAGTCAGCGGCGCGTCCACTCCACTGGACCGCCTGCCAGATTGCGGGACCAGGACTCGAACCTGGGCCTCGGGGTTATGAGCCCCGCGGGCTTGCCACTACCCTATCCCGCAGATCCGCCCACCTCGATTCGAACGAGGGACGTCCCGGTCTACAGCCGGGCGCTCTGGCCACTGAGCTATGGACGGTCTGCTGGCGTGGTGTCGATGTGCCCTCGCGATGTGCTCGCGGCACACGCTCCAGCCCGGATTCGAACCGAGGGCTCGGCCTCGAGAGAGCCGTAAGTTTGGCCACTACTCCACTGGAGCACGGCGGGCCTCGCCCCGTTCGGGGGTCATCGGCGAGAGGACCGAATCGCTTCGCGGAGTCGATCTACTATCGACAGGGCGTGTTTGATCCAATACCAGTTGGCGCACGCGTGTGCGCCGAGTCTCCCCGGCACGACTCGAACGTGCGTCTCCTCCTTTACAGGGAGGCGTCGTGGCCGCTGGACCACGGGAAGTAACTATGCGAGAGCATCGCGCCTCACTGGAACTGGGGAAAACCGTGGGAGGGGGTTGTTTGGCCGACGGATTGCTCCGCCAGCTTACACCGAGGCGTCTCTTCCTCGGAACGAGGGGCTCTCGCCCGTCGTCTGTAAGTGTCAGACGAATTATCCCTCCCACTCGACCCAGTCTGCTGGTGAGGGGGCCGATTCGACAGGAATGCACCGACCGCTGTCAGCCGTCTGTCTCTCCGATACTGACACCATCGAAGGTGGCTGGTTGTGACTCCAGTGCACCGGCCGGTGCGAATGTCGCCGCCAGGATTCGAACCTGGGTAGGACCTACGCCAGTGGTTCTGAGCCACATCTCGTTGACCACTTGAGTACGGCGACGCAAGTGAGGGAATCATACGCCGGCGCGATGGCCGGCATACCGCCGGAAGACTCATTCCGCTTGTCTTCCGAGGTGTGCCTCGCTTTCGCTCGGCATACCGCCACCAGGAGTCGAACCTGGGCGTGCCTTCGCACACACGGCCCTCAACCGTGTCCCTTGGGCCACTCGGGCATGGCGGTGCAGTTCCGCGGGAGGGATTCGAACCCTCGAATGCCTACGTAGCGAGTCTTAAGCTCGCCGCCTTCGGCCACTTGGCTACCGCGGAAACGGCGGAAGGGCGATTCGAACGCCCGTGCCCTATGCGGGCACCGTGGTTCCAGCACGGCCCCTTGGCCAGGCTAGGGGAATCCCGCCGACGGTGAGACTGGGAGTCGAACCCAGAAGCCTCGCGGCTCTCGACTTCGAATCGAGCACAGTCACCTGTCTGTCTGTCTCACCAAACGCCACGACTCGGATTCGAACCGAGAGGTCGACTAGTGGCGACCACGGCGTAGCAGGCCGCTGGGTTCGCCGATGCCCAGTCGCGGCTCAATGGGTCGACGAGGGTTCGAACCTCGGTCCCGTGCACCCAAGGCACGGATCGTGGACCGCTGGACCATCGACCCGAAGTTGGTTGTACGTCTATACGTCTGCGCGACGGTGAGAGTAGCAATTGCTCGCAGACTCTCCCGTCGCGTGGGGGCGTGCTTCGACCGCCGAAGCGGTCGGGAATGTTACATCGGACCATGCAGGTTACAGACCCTTCCGGGCCCAGTACTGCCGGAACGGCACGAGGCCGAACCGGCAGGATAGTGCCTGCCTCGATGAACATCCCTGTCAGACGCCGATGCTGGGATTTGAACCCAGATCACGGCCCCGACAAGGCCGTATGCTAGCCGGACTACACCACGTCGGCACACCAGCGCGGCAATCGCCCCGGGGAGTCCTGGCGAGCGGAGCGAGCCAGGGCACGGGAGAGCTCCGCTCTCCCGGCGAATCGAACCGGAGCCAGACGGTCGCGCACGGAGTGCGCGCTGCGTCTGGCAGGGCTCAGATTCGCGAAGCGAATCTGAACTCCCGACCTCGGGATCCAAAGTCCCGCGTCCCTCGCCGGGAGGCTCAGACCGCGAGCCTCCTGAGCCCTGCCTCGCCTTGCTCGGCAGGACGCCAACGGAGACTCCAGGGCTTCGCACAGCCGTCGCTGGTCGTGGATGGCGACTGCGTAGCAGTAGCTCGGAACGCCTCGTGGGCGTCAGGAGCTACGTGTTCGCACGATTCTCACGCGCGAACTGGTCAGAACGCCGCGGCCTCCCCTGGCCAGTCAGCCCGTGCCAGAGTGACAGAACTGTGGCTGGGTGAGGTCTGGCGGCGAGCCCGTGTTCCCCAACCCCGGGCGGGTAGTCCGCGTGGGGGCCGAGTTATGCGGGCAGGTGTAACCGGACATCGCCGGCCTGGTAGACGTACGCTGATTTGCGACGTTCACCAGACCAGTCGTCGATATCCGGGGACTCCGCGTCTTGGGAACGTAGAAGCTCGCCGAGAACGCGACCCGCGGCTACGGGCAGGGGCAAACTGGCCGTCCGCGGTGTGTGGCGAGCGTGTATCATCGGAGTCACCTGCTTCGTCGTGTCGAAGACTTCAGTTACTCCTCAGGTGGGTGGAATATTAAAATTAGCCAGGGTGTGGTACACAAACGCACGATGTTCGTCCTGTGCTGCACCGAGAATGTGGTCGATCTCTCGTTCGTCCATGTAGGCTGCGATGGGGATCACCGTCGGGCACGAACTCCATGAACGACCGGGACACCGCGTGCATCTGGTCCCGGGGATTGAACAGGGCGTACAGGAACTTCGGGCCGACGACGACCTGATGGCGAATCCCGCCAGATCGTAAGTGCTTCGCAGTGTCCGTCCCGATCGGCGTCTCGACTGCCTCAGCCATGTGAGTCAGGACTGTGAGGACGAGTCGTCGGCGAGCGTGAACGCCTCGTCACTCCCGAGCCACTCGTCGACAAGGTCGTCCTCGGTTCAGAGTCGAGTTCGTCGAGGACGGTAAACGCCCGATCGTTGGGATCGGCCTGCTGCTGGCGTTCGATCCACTCGAGCACGGCCTCGTGGCCGGCCTCTTCGAGGGAGAGGCCGTGTTCCTCTGCAAACTTCCGGAACCGCTCGTACTCTTCCTCGCTCAACTCCGTCTGGACGTGCTTGCTCTCGTCGCGACTCATCTGTTCCCCCCTGTCTACCCCGATATAGTATCTCATGTCGCATAGGATATTCCATAACTCGACTTGATGGAATACCGGATTCGAGGTGACCGTCGAGACCGCGTTCTCCTGGGTCTTTCTCCGACTCCAGTAATTCCAGACACCCGATAGCTGTCTTCCGGCGTTTTATCGCCCCCCGAGGGGTGCGGGGGCAATCCCGCAGCACATCATGGCACACAGAGCACTGGTCGCGTACGAGCGACCCGACGGACGATACAACTTGCACTACTCACACGAAGGCGCGTACCAACTTCGGCTGGCGACGGACATCACAGCCGAGACGCCATTCGGCGGCACAGTCCCGAGTACTGACCAGCGAAACCGACTCGAACTCATGCTCGAAGTCCAGCCCGACGGCGCCGCGATCTCGGTCGACAGCGGTCGGTACCGGTCGACACCGGTCGAGATGGAACCGAAAGCAATCGCCCTCACGCTGGAAACAATCTGTGCAGAGCGTCTCTACTACCTCACGCACGAAGCGTTCTACGTCGTCGACCGGGAGTTCGACGTCACCGCCTACCGGACGTTCTCCTTCACGATGGATCACGTCGCCCATCGCACGAACGAGGGTACCACTGTCGGCAACGGCGCACTCGTCCCGGTCCGCTGGAACGACGGCGGACCAGTCGGCGACGGCGTCCTTCGTGGTCGGCTTCGCGCATTGAGATCGATTACGCGAGACATGCTCGACAGGGACGTCTTTGACGAGGACGAGGCACGGGCCTACATGGTCAAGAAACTCCGGGCGTGGGTCCACGACGACGCAGCAATTCACGTCCATCAAGCGCCCGAGTAGCCATCAGTTCCCACTAATGGTGGCCGTCGTCTGGTGACAACTCGCTACTCGATCACCACACACATTTATGAGAATACATTACGAGTGCTACACCAAAATGGGCGCCGGGGAGGGGATCAAACTAACGAACGAGGGGAACACGGCTCTCTGGACGGCCCTCGACGTTGAAACTGGTGTCGCAAGTCAAGGTGAAACCCGGGAGGAAGCACTCGAAAACCTCGACGAGGCTGTAGTAGGCTACGAAGGTAGTGGTCGGCCACCGGCCGATGAAGAACTGCAGGGACTCGGTATCGACCCAGCCGAGAATACGTGTACGGGCGAACTTCCCGACGTTCTCAAGTAGCCGTTCTGGCGATGGAACCACGTGGTTTTAGTCATGATGAGAATTGACAGCAACTAATACTGGCTGACACTATCGGAGGAATATTCAGGGAGCGATTTCGAAATGAAAGACGAGGATGCCTCTAGAGGACTCGATCTCTCTCCCGCTACCAGACACGGGAAGGTATACAGATTCCTCCTGGAGAATGCTGAGAGGACACTTCGAAAGCGAGAGATTGTCGCTGCAGTCGACGTTCCACAGGGAAGCGTCGGCCCGACGCTCAAACGTCTAGAACGGCACGACGTCGTCGACCAGTCTGGTCAATCCTGGACAATCGCTGACCCAGAACATGCCGTTGCATCTGCTGGTTTCCTCAGCAGTTCGAGTACCGACGACATCGACGGTGGCTTCTCCGACGAAGAGGTCGAGACGTGGATGATTTCGGCGGTCGATCCAATTCCGGACGACGATGAGGCGTAACGCGACACCTCCATAGAATCATCGTGTTATCCCCTTTAGATCTGGTCACGCCCGAACGAGCGGCGAGTGCAGGGAACACAGATCCCACCGGTCCACAAGAGAGACAAGTATTCCTGGCCACACTCTCGGCTACGGAGTGAGCCAGTATGCCCACAGTATCCATCACTGTCGACGACGACCTCAAAGCACAGATGGAGGACCATCCAGAAGTCGACTGGTCCGAAGTCGCCCGCAGTGCCTTCGAGGAGAAAATCGACGATCTGGAGACGTTGAAACGGCTCTCGTCGGACAGCGAGCTCACCGACGAAGACGTCGACGAAGTCGCGGTGTTGATAGACAGCACTGTCGCAGAACGACTGTCAGGAACGTAGGCCCTTCGTCATCGATACGACCACTGCTCTGTCGGGGCTCGTTGGCGGTACGACGCAGAAGCTAATCGAGGAGCTCAACCAAGACCCTCGCTATCGATCAGTCAATGCAAATTATCCTTTTTCAAATACGCTCAGCCACGTCGAGCCAACGACAGCAGAACCGTGGCTCGAAGTCTTTGCAGTCTGGTTGAATCGGTGTCAAAAAAGGTGAGACGATAGATCGGTGCGCCCGATCTTATTGACGGGCGCTCGAACGGCCGCACTCGAGCGGTTCGATCGAGATCGTCGCGGATTCGGGCTGATTGGCGACGTCGCTACCCGTTTCGGCCGCGGGACCGAGGTGAACGGTGAAGGTGAGACAGCCATCCTCGTCGGCCCGGACCATCCTCGGTCGCACGGTCGCAGCGCCGCCGTCTTGGGTGACTCGATACTTCTGGCCGGACTCGTAGTCGCCGGGCGTCGTGACGACCGTCTTCCCGCGGCCAGTAATCGTCAGCCCGCCCGACGTCACGTCTTCGAGTGTGAGGAATTCCGCGGTTTGCCGGTTTGTGTCCGCCCGATCGATCTGCCAGTCCCAGATGTCGAAGTTCCGCAGTATCGTCTCGTGGGTGAAACCGCTGGGATCGACTGGCTCGCTGGCGAAGACGTCCATCATATCCGGCAGGACTCCCTCGAGGTACGTTTGCCAGTAGGGCCAGTCGTGGACGCCCTCGGGGAAGACGTCGAAGGTGTAGTCGATCCCGGTCTCGTCCAGATTCGCCACGAACGTCAGGAAGTTCTCGTACGCTATCGCTTCGATTTCGGCAGCGGGCCCACTTGCGCCCTCGGCCTTGCCGACTGCCATGTAGAGCCGGAGATTTCGATAGTTCTCGGTCAGCTCGTTCGGATTGAGGCCGCGGACCCTGGTCTCCTGTTCGGACGGGTCGCCATAGGCGTCGACGAACGGTGCGCCAGACGGGAACTGGTCTATCGGGAACGGTCCACCGGAAAACGCGTACACGCCGGCGAACGTGTCTGGATACCGAGCGGCGTACTGCAACGCCCCGGCGCTCCCCATCGAGAGGCCAGCGACGACGCGGCCGCCTCGCTCCGACCGGAGTCGGAATCGGTCCTCCGCCCACGGGATGAGCTGGTGGACGTGGAACGTCTCCCACATCGGCGCGCCAAAGTCACCATCGTTGTACCAGTCAGTGTACCAGCCGTTTTCACCCCCGTCGGGCATGACGACGACGACGTCCTCGTCGACGTAGTTCTGTACCGGGCCGGGGCCTATCTCGCCGGGGCTCAGGTCTGGATTCGACCAGGCCGCGGCCGAGTTCCCACCACCGTGGAGCAAGTATATCGTCGGATACGTCTCGTCTGTCTCGTCGTACCCCTCCGGGAGTAACACCCGGACGTTCGCAGTTTCGAGCGGCGGGTCCACGAGTGGGTTCTCGAAGGAAAACTCCACGAGCCGGTCACTCAACTCGCTCACCCGCTCGACGTTCGTCGGCTCGAGCGACGGGATGTCCGTATCGCCTTGTGGTGGGCCAGCGGCTCGCGGGTTGCCTGTCGCCGAAGCCGGCGTCTGGGCCAAACCGAACACCCCTGCAGCACTGAGTGCTCCGAGGAACGTTCGCCGAGTAGAAGGCCTGTTCGCTTCGCTTTCGTCACCATTCCCTTGCATGCCATGGATATTTTACAGTCAAATTGCATTAAAGATTGTCCTATTTGGAGACTAACTCGTCACGTTTGACGTGGTTCGAACGATAGATGGATCAAGACTTTGGGGATGCGAATCTTATCATCTCAGTAACCAGTATACGGACTCACCTGGTGTGTCCCACTGAACGCCGTTCGCCAACTCGCCTAGCTTTTAGACCGATGAACGACTCGAGAACAGCAGAGATGCCAGAATACGTCGACGCGGCTGTCAAATCCCTTCGTGAGAGTAGCAGTGACGGCGAAGTTACGCTTCTCCTCGGCGTTTCTGGCGACCGTGACGAATTTGCTGCCCGAGTCGAACAGCACGATGCAACAGTAAATACGACACTTGGCCGGGCAACGCTACGGGTGACTGCCCCGGAGTCCGCGATCGATGCGCTCTGTGAGCTAGAGGGGCTGAAATCGATCGAGGTCGAACGTGAAGACGTCCGGACGCTCGACGAGGAAAACGAGCGCTCCCACCGTCGTGTGACTCGATCCTAGACCTCCGACGGCTCGTTTTCGATTCGTACGTCGAAACGCTCGGCCTCCGGGCTCCGAAGAGGACTCTCGTTCAGAGTTCGTCCCAACCCGAATGTTCTCACCCGATAGATTGCCAGATGTCTGTGAGTATGAAAGCAGAGAAGAAAGCGCACCCACCGAGGAAGAAAAGAATGCTGGGAGGTACCGCGAGCACGATGCTCTCACTGCCGCTCGTGGTAATGGTACCAAACGAGAATTCGTGGTCGAGATAGAGTGTACCACGTCGAGTTGCCCATTCTATACCGAGACTCACCAGTACCAACAGGAGGATACCACCCACAGATGGACGGGACGAAATGAAGGACATGCAGACATCTTTCGATGATGAAATTGTAAACTTTTCTCGGCCTCGGAAGGATACTGGTACCGACGTCATCCACGTTCGAATCGGCAGCATCGGTCGGACTACAGAGTAGCGACGGGACTCTAGTTTTTAGTTTGAGGAGATTCAATTGCTGAATAATACGGGAAGTCGAGATGACTCAAGATATCGACGATGGCCCTAGCCCGCTCGAAGCGTTCCTGAGCGGTCCAGCTCTCGATTACGAATCACACGGGGAACCGCCACTACGCGATGGCGATGATCCGTTGCTAACACGCGATCGTGTCGATCTCGAATCGCCCGGGGAGTAATCGTGGCTGGAGCAGGCAGTGTCCCACCTGTCGAGGATAGTCGCCTCGAACTAGTCAACGTGGCTGAAACCACGTGACGAGAAGAAACTATAGCAGAACAGACCAGAAGTTTACATGCCAATCGATATCGAGACGTTCGAATCCACCCCGGAGGAACGACTCCGCGAGAACGACGCCAGGAACACAGAGCGTGTCATGCGTTTCCTGGCGTCGCATTCGGACCAGGCCTTCACGAAGAATGAGATATGTAGGGGGCTGGGTGTCGAGGAGGGTCGACTCAGCACCGTCCTCTTACGTCTCGAGGACAGCACCCTCGTTCGACATAAGGGGGATTACTGGACGCTCGGCGATGACGAGACGGTTGCAGCGTACTCCGGACTCGTCGAGAGTAGCCGGGCTGCGAACGACCGATTTGGAGAAGAAGACATGGATGAGTGGCTAAAACACGCCGCCGGTAAGGACAACGGCGGATGAACTGCTGACGTACCTCGAACGCCTGGACCAGCTCTGACCGGCGCTACGCTTCTCTATCAACAGAATGTGGCTCGTTATTTTGTTGGCGCCTGCGATGGGCGCAGGCGCTAGTTGCCTTTCGGCGCCTGCGAGGCATTCATGTCAATCACTGACCTCGACGACGAGCGGTTCGAACAGGTTGCACAGTCACTCGAACGCTGGCTCGCCTCCCAGGCAGCAGACGACGTTCCGGAACTCGTTCTCGTGGGTTTGCTTCGCGGCTACTCCGACGCGATCGAAGAACACGGCTACGTCCCTCGGTCGTGGGGACCACCTGAATCCTTTCGAGCCCGGAAAGGGTGCAATTCCGTCTCTGGAGGTCGACAGTAGCGCCGCAACAGGAAATTAGGACGACGCAGTCGATGGCAGACGACTGGAGATGGAATGTCGGTATGGACATGCTCAAGGGACTCAGGAACGCTACTCTCGAACGTGAACACGCAGCTCCCGGGGGCAGAAGACGGGGGCCGACTCGTCCTCGGAGCGGTCATCGTCAGCACGTTCTTCATCGGCTTCGGTGGCGGCGTGATCTTCCCGATATTGCCGAACCTCGGTGCCGTACTCGGCATCTCCCCCTTTCTCGTCGGTCTCATCCTGAGCGCAAACCGATTTTCGCGGCTGTTCGCGAACGCGCCGGCCGGGAGTCTCGTGGACAGATTCGGGACGCGAACACCGTTCGTCGTCGGGATGTTCATCCAGGGGATCGCCACGTCGGGTTACGTCGTCGCGATGGTCGCGCCGCTCCCCGAAGCGTGGTTCATGGCGGCCCGGCTTCTCTGGGGTGTCGGGAGCGCGCTCGTCTTCGCGACGGCGTACACCATCGCCGACGACATCAGCGACGGTGGCTCGCGGGGTTCGAACATGGGGCTCATCAGGGGTGGCGTCCTCTTCGGGTTCCCGGCGGGCGTCGTCCTCGGTGGGCTCGTCAGCGAACTCTCCGGGAACGTCGTCGCGTTCGTCGTCGCGACCGGATTCGCGTTCTTCGCCAGCGTGGTCGCGTACGCGACCGTGCCCGAGACACACGTCGAGGGCGAGGCGAACCAGTCGGTCAGACCGTGGGACGTCAACACGAGTCTCCCGGCGATCACGGTCGGGATGGTGAACTTCGCCGTCCTGTTCGTCTATATCGGTGCGCTGTTCGCGACGCTCGTCCTCTTCATCGACCAGAACCAGCTCGGCGTCTTCGGCTTCGATTCCCAGGGCTCCTCGGGCCTGTTCATGGGCATCACGGTCGTCACGGCGGGGCTGTCGATGTACGTCGGTGGCTCCGTCAGCGACCGGAACCAGTCCCGGGTCCCGGTCTTGCTCATGTTTCTGGCCGTCACGTCGGTCGGGTTCGTCCTGCTCGCGCTCGCGGACTCGGTCGCGACGCTGGCCCTCGCCTGCTTCTGTGTGGGCCTCGGCCAGGGCGGAACGAGCGGGCCGCTGATGGCGCTGCTGGGTGACCTCGTCGCCGACGGCGAGATGGGCCGTGCCGTGGGGACGAACAACGTCTTCGGAGATATCGGCGGCGGGTTCGGGCCCATCGTTACACTCCCGGTCGTCGACGTCGTCGGCTTCTGGCCGGTGTATCTCTGCTGTGCGGCAATGCCACTGGTCGCGGCCGCGATTCTCCTGGGCGGTGTGAGGCGAGAGACCGGTCACTTTCTCCCGCGTGTCGGATCCTGACGCGGGATTCGCTGTTGAGCCCCAGTGACGTCTCGGGATGGGAGTCGCGGGTACACCACTTCCTCGATGGTCCGTTCGCGAAGCGACAGCAGTGTTGCACGGCTCGCACGTCGCTGGCGTTTTTCTGGCCCCTGACGGGTGCGGGGCCACTCGATTCGGGCCTCGCGGATTCCTGTATGACTCCACACCCACTCGACGAATTGTCGGTATCGAACCGCGTCCGCAAACGCGCCCAGTACGAGGCCTTCGAGTTCGAACTGCTGGACTCGGACGTCCGCGTTCGCAACGCCAGTCACGCCGTTCGGACCGACCACGAGTACGTCGTCACTATCGAGGACGAACTCCCGGTGGACTGCACCTGTCCAGCTGACGCGAACTATGAGAGCGCGTGCAAGCATAGAGTCGCCGTCGCGATACGGCGCCCAATCCTCGATCTCGCCAACGACGTGCAGTTACTCGCAGATGGTGGGACACGCTCGCGACACGACGACACGCGGCAGGCTGATACCCAGCTGGACGACAAGGCCGGGTCGGACGACTGTGAGTGCGACTTCCTCCCCGACGACTTCCCGTGCTGGGAGTGCATTCGGACGGGACGACGATGATGACTCTGTGGAAACTTACTCCCTCAGCGACAATCGGAGTGAAATGCCGCTTAGTACCCGTGTGGCCGGTAGCACTAAATGTTGCGCAGGTGATGACGCTCGTGTGACAGAGGACAACGCGAACTTGTATACAAGATATATAAATTATGATGATGATATTCTCGAAATCGACGAAGACGTCTCTCACGACCGCGTAATTCGTCGTACTGCAGGGGATGACTTCGAGATGAATAAACAGAAGCTCTGGAGTGTCCTGACCGATCAAAATTTTAACATACCAGACTATCAAAGAACGTATTCTTGGGAGACGAAGCAACTCAAACAGTTTTGGTCAGATGTTGAAAAATTCACCACTGCGAAACTTGACGACGAGAAAGAAGTCTCCGATGTCTTCTTCAGTTCAATGTACTTCGCTGTTCGTGGAAAGACGCGAGATTACGAGGTCATCGACGGCCAACAGCGGCTTACGACCGTTCACATCCTGTTTAAAGTCCTCAATGAGCACCTCCAAGCGATCAATGACGACGAGATCGCGGATAATGCCCTGATCGAATTCAAACATCGTGGCGAGAGACAACTTGAACACATCCTCTACGACCCTGGATCTATCTCCACCCAGACCCCTCGGCTCACGCTGAATAAACACGACGAAGCGTTCTTCCAAGCATTGATCCGAGACCCGAAGCAGAAGGTGGCCTATCTGACTAACTCTGCCGACTTTGATATCCACGGGAACAACAGCAACGCAATCCAGGTCTCAACCTGTCTTAATCGGTTCAATATCGGTGAGAGTCAACTCAGCGAACTGAACACGGACGGTCTGAAACGGTCAGCGTTCTTCAAGCTATTCAGCTCTCATGACAAGCTGTTAGCAGCATACGAGTTCTTCCAAAAACGGATTTGTAGAATAGTCGACCAGGCGGACGACGCTGATTCTGCCGTTCGTGCATTATTGAACATAAGCAATTACATCCAGCACTCGTACTACATTGGTGAGTACGTGATTCGAGATTCTGACTCCGACTTCCGTATGCAGATTTTCGAAGTCCTAAACAACAGAGGCGTCGATCTCGACAAGATTGACCGTATCAGGGCCGCAGTGGTCAACGCGTTCTTCGATACCGGTTATCAAGACGAGTACGTTGACGAGAAGTGGGAACAGATTGTGGTTGCATTCGCGACCGATGAAGACCAGATCGTTGAGTACCTCTCCGTCTACCTGAGTATCGTTGACAAGACGATTGAACAGATCGGCGATGCACGCAACGAACTCACGAACGCATTCGCCACGCGTGCGATCGATTCTGACGTGCGACCACGACTCCATGATCTTGACGAAGCCAAAAAGTTCGTCGGCGACGCACACGAGCTCGTAGAGTATTATCAACACCTCACTGATCCTAATCTCGAAGCCGCCGACCTGAAGCTCGCGGGGCACCGAGAAGAGTGTCAAGACATTCTCCTTCGATTGAACACCCAGCAGATGGATCAGTGGCGGCCACTTGCCTTGGCCCTCTACTACTACACCGACGCGTCGTCAGAGTCGCAAGCTGCCCGTTTTCACCAAGTTCTCGATACTATCGAGAAGCTCAACTTCCGTCGTTTGCTAATGTCCGAGCGCCCAAACATTTTCCAGAATGTCTTTATCGAGGCTGTGCACGAGCTTGGACTCTCACCGGGCAGTGAGGATACCGTCAGTGAACCGTACGCAGCATCGATAGAGTACCTCATTGACGACACGCGCTCGTCTAACGCTGAGCTGTTCGGTGAACAGTTCCTCGTGGGCCTTGTCCAGTCGAAACTCGGGAATACGAGTACCGCGAAACTCCTCTTCAGACGGATAACAAACGCCCACTTCAAGAACGAGGACGAGTACGTTGAGCGGCGACTGAACACCGATGATCTCCATCTAGAACACGTTCTACCTCAAACGCCCGTCTTAAGTTCGGGAGACGCGACGTGGTTACGGGAGTTCTTCCGACTCAACCAAGCCGAATCCGAACTCACGTCGAGGATTCGGCACTACATCGAGCTAGAACAGCGTGACGACCTCAATGAACAAGAAGCGGGGCAGAAACAGAATATATCAGAGTTCATCACGCAACAATTCATCAACGATATTGGGAACTTCCTGTTGCTGCGAAGTGAAGACAACATTGGCGCAAGCAATAACCCGCTCGTCGAGAAACTCCCAAAGTATCACAAGGAGTCTAAGGACTTCGCCAGCATCTATCCGAACCGCTACTTCACCGCAGATGAGGGCCACATTGATCGCACGAAGCTTGAGCGACTCCTGCGGTGTCACGAAGAGGCGGACGAAGACGAGACGGTGACAATTGACGAGGAACTGCGCGAGTACTTCAACTCGTTCTGGACCTACGAGTCTCTGAAAGACCGACGTGTTTCCATCTTGGTCGACATCCTCGAGACTCTCCAGTTCGAATCTAGATCCGATGAGTTCGGTCTAGCGTCGGACCGAGAGCGCGTGGTACAAGAGCTTCGTGAGAAGACCGCTGACGAGTTCGAACGACGGCTCTCGGTTCGCTCGCTCTAATCGAACTCGCTCCTCACAGGAGGCAACATTGCCAGTGGTGTTCTCCTGGCCTATTTTCGTGGAGACCTTACTTTCTCTATCTGGGCTGATGGGTGTCCTACTGTCGGCAGTGACATCTGTGTGAACGCCGATGGAGCGTCTTCTCCGAACCATCCCGCAGACGGCGGTCAGTTTCACTTCCACCCCACCCTAGGCTGGCCCCTTTTTGATGTCCCTCCGATGCTTCGAGTGGTATGCCCGAACAACGTTCCACTGCGGTCTCGACGTCTTCCGGACAGTCACGCCGCCATCTCACGACGGTCATCCTGGAGGAACTCGGCGACGGTCGCTGGCGAGCCACCCAGACTGGTGTCGACGTCGACGGCGTCGGCGACTCCGCGGCCGAAGCGGCGACCGAGTATTGCGCCAAAATTGCTGCCAGCAACGATGGCGAGTAGCCAGAGTCCCGCCTTCGAGTTCCGGTGTTGCTGCTGCGAGCACACCTTCGTGACCAGCGAACCCGGTGCGGCGCCGTGCCCTCGCTGCCAGGCAGTCGGCGGCCACGACCAGTGCGGGCCTCGATCGCGGTGATCTGACGGGCGTACCACCAGCTGCCATCCACCCTTTCTGGTGTCGTCTCCCGAACCAGCAGCCACAGCGAGACCGCGACAGCGCCGCACGGTGTTTTTCTGGCCCCTGACGGGTGCGGGGCCTGCAGACGGGTGCCCGCGATAACCAACGAGTTCGAGAGACATCTACGAACGTGGCTTCGACGAATCGGCCGGGAAGACGACAAACATTGAATCCTCGCGCTCTAGCGCGGGGAGGATGTCAAGCGCTATCTCCGAAGAGAGGGCCGACGGGATTGTCTAACTCGAACTCGACGAGCGAGTCACCATCACTCGCGACGTGGCGCTCCTCGAGGTCCTGAATGACGTCCTCTGCCCGGTGGCGGAACGCGCGGAGTGTCTGGCGGCCGGCGTCGGTGAGTGTGAGGTAGTGTCGCGTGCCCCGTTCTTCGATCTGGATGTACGATCGATCGCGTAGCGGTTCGGTGATCCGTGCTTTGAGAACGTTGTAATCGCCTTTCGACGGACTCCCTGCCCCATCGAGGAATTCGAATCCGTAGCGCATCCCCTCCTCCAGGAGGGTGCGTTTCTTCGCGGACTTGGCGTCGGTCTCGTGGGCTTCGATGATGGCCAGCGAGGCGACCTGGTCCGGCGTCGGGGAATCGATCTGGTAGGTCGTGAGTCGTGCTGCCCCGTCGTAACCGGCTGTGAGCGGCTGTTCGGTCCCTGCCGGTCGCTCCTCGGGGTCGACGATGTAGGACGTGGCGTCCGTCCCCTCGTCCATGCAGGCCATCGTCGCGCCGACGGCCGATCGTTTCGTGCCGCTGGTGACGTTCACCCGGACCTCGTCGTGGGCGTGTCTGTCAGCGATAGTCGTGACGGCACCCATCACGTCGTACATGTCGAACAGATCGACTGGACACGTTCGAAGCGTGGGGACCGTCGTATCCAGTGTTTCGCGGACGTCAGCGTGATAGTCGGGGGGTGTGACGTCGTCGCTTTCGTGCTCCAGAAGGTAGACGACCTCCGGCGTGTACTCCGCCACCGGTTCGAGTATCCGGTCGACTTCGCGCCAGAGCATCGCGACGTGAACTTCCCGTATCTTCTCCATCTATCGTCGTCATCCTGGTTGGATACTCACATAACGATTCTGCTCTCGCTCTCAAACATCGATCCAGTGTGCAGCCCGTCCCATGGTGGCTCCGCTAGTCAGTCTAGTCATCGTAGTCAGTTACTTACACTGAATTACCCACCCGGCGACGGTACTGATGCCGTCGTCCGGTACCACGGACGACTGGCAGGCTGCCCCTCTGACAAGGCAACCAGTTCGTGTGCGCCCCGCTACTGGGCTCGTCCGGCCCTCTGGGCCGTCCCGTCCAGTCGGCGTGGCACACACGTAACGGACAGGGCGACAAGCGGTATCGAGGACTTCCCACACAGTCACCACGGGCGATGCCACACCGACCGACGAGAAACCAGGCGACGAAGCGACCAGTGACGCCGACGACGCAGGCCCGACAGACGACCCCCGCTGACGTTCGCGGCCCTCCAATCACGACGTTCGACGACACGGCAGGACTGGTCGACGATATCGCCCTCCTCGAACCGGCGGTCATCGACCCGCTGGTCGACCCCGCCAGCGTCGTCCAGATGCACGGAGTCCTGGTGCACGAGCCCACCGGAATCGGGAAGTCGTGGCTCGCCACCGCCTTGCTTGGCGAGTTCGTCGCGACCGAGTTCACGCTCGCGACGTTCGATGCGGTAGCGCCGAGCCCCGACATCGTCGCGAAGTTCCAGGACAGTCTCGAATCGACTTTCAGAGAGTCGCCGAGGATGCAGCCGGTCTGTCGATGGTACAGCTCGGGAGCGTCTGCGAGCGATACACGAGGCCGTGACGGCAGTCGGAAATGGTGACTCCCTGGCTGGTGATTTCTCTCCCCACCTTCGTGGTTGTGTGTGAGACCGGCGGCGGGCTATCCCTCTCGAATGATCCGCCAGGCAGGGACCTCCGCTGACTCGGCTATCGACTCCACCTTCTCCCGCTGGAGCGAGCGGATCTGGTCGAACGCGTCGCGCATCCAGGCCACGAACGCCCGGGAGAACCGCTCCCGGACCTGTGCTTCGGAGACCGGCGTGTAGACGTACACGTGGCCGCCCTGCTCGAGGACGCGGCGGCGTCGTTCGACGATCCCCAGTTCGGCGAGGTGGGCAAGGTGGCGGGCGACCACGCTCCGGTCGTAGTCGATTTCGTCAGCGAGTTCCGACACGGTCACCCCCTCGGCCTCCATCACGCAGAGGCAGATCTCCAGTTCCGTACCGGAGACGTCGAAGACGGTCTCCAGGACCGCTTCGAGTGTCGGTTCTCCGAGGACGGACACGTGGGTCACGGACCCCATCGCCCGCCCACAGCAGCGAATATCGCCGGACCCGATGCCGAAGTTCCCGCAGTTGGAGCACTCGACCAGCCGGGGCGTGGCGTCGGCGTCGTTCATACGCGGCAAACGTGTAGCCAGTGCAATAAGTTCAGTAGTAAAGTCGAGGTAACCGGCCCTCTCCCCAGTCTGTTCGATTATTTAACACTATCGGCAGTGTGCAAAGCGAATGCGTGAGTGAGCTACCGATACGGGGATAGCCCCCCTACCACCAGTTGTATGCCAGAGAAAGACATGCACATACGTCGACGAAGCGTGCTGAAAATGGCCGGCGGCGCGGTGGCGGGCGCCGGGGCGTTCGTCACGCCAGTTGCCGCGGACGACGGGTTCGAGATGGAGACGCTGCCGCCGGACTTCGCGTGGGACGCGGGTGCGAGACTGCTCGGTGAGATCGACCAGCTAGACCAGAGCTGGGTCGACAAGTGGTACTTCGAGTACGGTGTCGCCGGAAACGGGTTGCCGAACGAGACCCGCTCCAGGAACTGCACCGACCGGTTCGGTCGGTGCCAGCGCGAGGGCGAGACGGTCGACAAGTACCTCGTCGGCCTCGATTCGGGAACCGACTACGAGGTCAGGGTCGTCGGCGAGACGGCCGACGGTCGGTCCGACAAGGGGTCGGTCGTCACGTTCACGACGGATACGTAAGGAACAGCACCCCACAGCGGTCCCCGCGCCTACTCGTGGCCGGGGCATTACCATCCGTATTTTCGGGCCCGACCCGACAGCTGGTCCGCGCTCTGGCCCGAGGGCGTCGAGTGTGTACGGTCACCTCACAACAACCCGTTCGCTTTGTGTCTCGCGCCCGACTATCGCCCATGGAGGAGTTCGATTTTCTCGTCATCGGTAGTGGCTCCGGTCTGGACGTGGCGAACGTCGCCGTCAACCAGGGGCAATCTGTCGCCGTCGTCGAGAAAGGCCCGCTCGGCGGGACCTGTCTCAACCGCGGGTGCATCCCCTCGAAGAGGCTGCTGTACCACGCCGAGGTCGTCGAGACCATCGAACGCGCCGACGAGTTCAAGATAGATGCCGAGGTGACGGACGTCGACTTCGCGGGGATCGTCGAGGAAGTCACCGAGGAGGTCGCGGAGAGCGCCTCGTCGATCCAGGATGGACTGGCCTCCTCGCCCCAGCATTCGCTGTTCCAGGGCGAGGCGCGGTTCGTCGACGAGCGCACGGTCGAGATCTCGGGCGGTGCTGACGACGGGACGCAGATCAGGGCGGAGACGGTACTCGTCGCCGCCGGGACGCGCCCGTTGATTCCGGACGTCGAGGGGATCGAGGACGTCGACTACCTCACGAGCACTGAGGCACTCCAGTTGCGGGAGGTACCGGACAGGCTAGTGATCGTCGGCGGCGGCTACATTGCCGCGGAGCTCGGTCACTTCTTCGAGACGTTCGGCAGCGACGTCTCGATCGTCGGACGGCGGCCGCACCTGCTCCCGGAGACCGACGAGGAGGTCGGCGAGGCGTTCACCGAGCGCTACGCCGAGCGGTTCGACCTCTACACGGGGTACGAGGTGGTCGCCGTAGACCAGTCATCGGACGGAATTCGCGTGGAGGCGCGACCGTATCCGCCCGAGCCGGCTGCCGGTGCCGAGGGATCCGATTCGGACGACGCCGTGACCGTCACCGGTGACGATCTCTTGTTGGCGGCCGGACGGGTCCCGAACACAGATACGCTGAACGTGGCCGCGGCCGGCATCGAGACCGACGCCCAGGGCTTCGTCGAGACGGACGAGTACCTGCGGACGACCGCGGACGGCGTCTGGGCACTCGGCGACGTCGTCGGCGAGTACCTCCTGAAACACAACGCCAACCACGAGGCCAGGGCGGTGGCCCGGAACATCTTCCGGGATGAACCGGAGCCAGTAGACTACACGGCGATCCCCTACGCCGTCTTCGCCTCGCCGGAGGTCGCCGGCGTCGGCGCACACGAAGAGGATTTCCGAACGGCGGACGCGGAGTTCGCGACGAACGTCTATCGGTACGGGGACACCGCCCGTGGTAAGGCCATGAAGGCGGAGGGGTTCGTGAAAGTACTCGTCGACCTCGACGGCGAGATACTCGGCTGCCACATCATCGGCCCGAACGCCTCGTCACTGATCCAGGAAGTCGTCGTCGCGATGCAGGCCGGGTCCGGGACCGTCCGGGACATCCGCGAATCGGTGCACATCCACCCGGCGCTCCCCGAGGTCGTCCAGCGCGCGTTCTCGGGACAGTTCAGCGCCGGTGGGAGCAGCCACCACGACCACAGTCACTAGTCCGGGGGGTCTCGCTACTGCGGTCCCAGTGCCACAGCACCGGACCCAGGCCGGCGGAAATCGGCCCCGGCAGAGTCTTCGCAATCGCGCGAACGACACATAGCCGCGTCCGGTATTTACAGTCGGAACGCCAATCCCGAGTCGCTATGGCAAAAGCAGCAATCGTCATTCTCGCCGGTATGGATTCGCACGCAGACAACGGTCGCGTCCTCAACGGACTCGAAGCTGCCAGGGAGTTCGCCGAGGCAGACGGAGACGAAGTCGAACTCATCTTCGACGGCGCGGGAACCCAGTGGGTCCCGGAACTCGAGGACGAGGACCACGACTATCACGACGTCTACGCCGCGGTAGAGGACGAAGCCTCGGCGTGTGAGTTCTGTGCCGGGGCCTTCGGCGTCGACGACGCGATTCAGGACGCCGGCGTCGTCCAGGTCGACGAGAACGACGGTCACCCGAGCATCCGCTCGCTCGTCGACGACGACTACGAAATCATCACCTTCTGAGGGCAACCCGAATCGGGACTGGGGGACGACACCCACGCCAGATCCGCCACTGGAGAATCTCCGCCCAGTGGCGCTCGAAGGGTTCTAGCGCTATCGCGGGTCGACCTGCCTCCCGATCAAGACGAGACTCCCGACGAGCAAGAGAGCCGCGACCGGTAACAGGTACTGAAACGCTGTCAGGAGCACCCCGGACGCCTGAACACCGAGGACGATCAGGACGACTGGGCCACAACAGGCCGTCCCTGAGAGGATCGCCGGCAGACTCGCCAAGATTCCGGTGGAGGACTGGCCGAGGCCGCAGGCCCTGGGCTGGGTCCAGGCGAGGTAGGTCAGGGAGAGATTCAGTCCGACCAGCGCTGCCAGGCCGAGTCCGACGAGCGAGTTGAGCGAGAAGAGGTAGGTCACCGGCCCGACTGCGACGCTGGCGACCGGCGTGAACGAGAGGGGGCCGAGCGCTGGCCGGAAGAACGCCGACAAGGGGTCGGAGACGACCGTGACGCCGAAGCCGCCCAGTCCCGGCGCGAGATGGCCGATGGCCCAGAGGTACACCGCCAGGTAGCCGGCGGTGACGAAGGCGAACACGGTGCGGGCGTCCCGGCGACGGAGCGCCATCCCGGTCGCGGTGCGCGTTCGCGAGACGGCGCCGGTGAATCGGGAGACGGACGGGTGCTCAAGCATAGACGGTCGTCTCCGGGTAGTAGGCGGCCCAGGCGAACCACATAGCGTCGAACGTGTGAACGCACTCCAGCGGCAGGGCGTCGGGCTGGCGTTCGGTCCCGTCGGCGCTGACGACCGACCCGTCGTCGTACTCGTACGGTCGATCGTCGGGATTCAGGTACACGTAGCCCGTGTCGTACCGCGGGTCGTAGACGGCAATTACTGGCGTGTCGCCGAGCGTCCCGGTCGCGAGTTTCTCCTCTCGCAGCGTTCGCTTCCGGACCGCCACAGCGCCGTCCGGCGTCCGTGCGCCCATGAACACCGTCTTGTGGTCGTAGCGGTCGTCGTCGTTCGTCACCGGGAACAGCAGGTTGGCGTTCCGGTAGTAGCCGCCGGCGGGGTTGTACGAGCCGTAGGGGTCACGAGCGTAGTTCCCGGCGTAGCCGGTGTCGGTCGAGAGCACCGCCGTCTCGGGGTGAGCGTCGCGCCACCGCCCCCAGGTCGTCCAGATAAGTCGAAACTCACGCAGCGACCGAATCGGCGGGTCCTCGTTCCACGGGCCAGGGATCGACGTGGCGAGGATCTGGGGCCACCAGGTCTCGGTCGCCCGGTCGTACATCACGAGGTTGTTGTTGATGAGCCGTCCCGACACGCCGAAGGTGGTCTCGCCGCGTTCGAACCCCTGGACCGTCCCCGTGAGCGGACAGTAGGTGACGCTGACCGGGATGCCGGCGAGTTCGTCGTTGACGATCTCGTGGGCGACGAGGATTTTCTGCGGATAGGCCTTCGCGACCCCGTCCCTCGCGACGCCGAAGACCGGGTCGCCGGCGTCGAGAAAGTCGACCGCGCCGGGGGCGACGAATCTCGGGTCGTCTATCGACGGAATGCCGTCCTTGGACGGGCCCCCGGACTGGGACGCGTCGCGGAGGTCGGCCGGCGCCATCGGCAGGGGCAGTCGCTCGTCCCGCGTGGGTACGGTCAACCCCGGTGACACAGTCTCGCCCTCGGTCTCCGCTCCGGCGGGCGAGGGCGACGGCGCCGCGCCGTCGCTCGTGGACCCGAAAAGTTCGGAACAGCCGGCGAGGCTCGCGAGGCCCGCGGCGGCGAGGAACCTCCGTCGCGATACTGGTGCCATTCGTTCATGAGTACGACGGCGAGTTGATTAACCGTTGAGCGGTTGTGCGAGCGTGACACACACGTCTCGGGCGAGCCGCGACACCGCTCACCCGTCGAGTGGGTGAGGACAGGACCACCCAGCCGGTACGGTTCACCGCTTCCACGGCGATGGCCGAATACTACTGTCAAGTACACCTCTAGTCGATGCGGAGAGTGATAGTGGGACAGTGGTGGAATGCAGGCACTGCGGAACGGGAGTCGACCTCAGTGCTGAATGGTGTCCGACGTGTGGCCACGACGTGATCGCGACGTACGAGATCGAGTAACACGAGCTGTGTCACTGACGACGAATAGCGAATCTCCAGAGACGAAATCCGGTTCATCGCGTAACTTTATGTCGTCGACGTGTGTCGAGTACTCCCCCGTGTTTGGCCTTGTTCAAACGAGTAATACGGTCCGGACCAGGGCGTTCGAAGTAGTATAATAGTTTGGATAGATATTAAAAAATGTTAGAATCCATAGAATATGGTGCGAGTCGGTTTCGTCGTGCACGCGTAGCTAGTTCACTTCACGAGACTGGGGACAAAGCAGGCCCAGAAAACTGGCGCTTGAAGCCCAGGGCCGGCGGGCCTGGAAGGGTACGACGGCGACGCTGACTGGGAGGCCGCGTCGATTTGCGAGCGAAAAGACCCATCTCGATCTGCAGTATCGACGGCGCCTGCTCATCCTTTATCGAACGTCGAATATTGCGCGAATTCTCGTTCGGGAGGACTTCAGATGCCCAATTTCGCCACCGTGAGTGCGCGCCAGCAGACGTTCGAGATGCCACGATAGCCCGAGATTCTCCGGCTGTCGACGGAGCTACACAGTAGCCGGGGAATTCTGGCGATTGATGCGACCGAAGCGACCGTAATGTGGCGTGCGCCAGCTGTCTCACCCGGGCGAGTTACACGTTCAGAGTCGTGGAGAGAGGTACGAACAGTGACCAGTGAAATGATACGATTCCATATATACAATGATTGGTGATATGATTGCGAAGTTTGCCGATCGCGTGGCGGCTGCTAACGGGAGATCGCCACCAGCTGGAGACTGTCGCCACGGCAACGCCTTCGGATCGGACGAGCTCCACGACGACCGACCTCCTCTCGTGCCTGAAGACGGAGGTCTGCGCTCTCGGTCTGTCTCGTGGCACCATCGATATAACAGAGTTACTGTTGTTATATTGGCTGCTGTCCCAGGAGGTACTGTCCGTGGACTCGACCGTGCCAGCCTCGTCCCCGGCTGGGAACGTCTGCAAACTCCGGCTGTTTCCAGGCAAAACCTGTGTGAGTACTGGTGTAGTAACAACGCCGTCGTCAAGAGTTGTGCCTGAAGCGCTGATACGCGAACCGATCGGGGTCGTGTCACCTGAAGTATGGGATGGCAGTGGTGGATGCAATATCGTTCTAAGTCAGTGAACGCGCGGTTCAGTCACTGAGCGAAAGTCGATTCGAAACCGTCCCTGCCGCATTGCGGACGAGTTTCTCGAAATCGGATTCCACGCGCTTGTTTCCACCATCTGACTCCCGTTGCCAGAGGCCGATCGCGCCAACTGGACGACCGTCTTCGACAGTAATTGGCGCAGCCATGGCTGCCATTTCCGAATCGTCGGACTGGACGACGATACCGCGTTGTTGGATCCGGTCCAGCTGGTCCCTGAGGTCCATCGCTTCCGCGTCTGCCAGTGACAGTGCAGACATGGCTTCTTCCTGCCTGTCTGGGGAATACTGGGAGAGGATAGCGAGTCCAGTGGTGAGCTCGTCGAGCGGCGCGCGGCGCCCCTCAACTGGTTTCTTCGCCGCTTTGCCACTCTGTGAGGCGGTGTGGAGATAGACGCCGTCGAACCCCTCTGGGACGACGAGCGTCGCCGTCGTCCCGGTGTTGTTTGCGAGCTGGGCGACGGGATGCCGGCTCACCCGGTAGATACGCTCGTTCCATTTCGCTGCCGTCGCGAACTCCAGGAACCGGAGTCCGAGCTCGTAGCGGCCGTTGCGCTCACAGACGAAGTTGGTCGCTTCCAGCGTCTTGAGGTGTTTGTGGACGTTCCCCTTCGAGCCGTCCACGGCCTCCGCGAGTTCCGTAACACCAGCAGACTCGAGGTCTGCGAGCGATTCGAGTATCTCGACGGCGGTCTCGGTCGCCATGACCCGATTCGATGGCATACTGGCGGATTCGCCGCTGCCTGGATAAACGTTTGCAATGAGTGAACGAGGGAGGGTCGGTGGCTGCTTCCCGGCACTCACGGGGAGTTTTTATCAGTCCAGGTGTTTCCCCCAGTATGAACGACGACGAACTCACGGCGGTGCTTTCTCGGGCGGGGTTCTCGGAATACGAAGCCGAAGCGTATCTGGGGCTGCTCCGGCTGCACGATGCGTCGGTGGGGGATCTTACGGACATATGCTCCGTCCCGAGGGCCCGGTTGTACGACGTACTCAGAGACCTGGCTGCCGATGGGTACGTCGAGACGTACGAGCAGGATACGCTTCGCGCACGTATTCCCAACGTCGACCGGGCCGTCGAGGAACTCCGGGAGTGGGCAGACGGGTTCGAAACTGCGGCGGACGAACTCGAAGATGTGTGGGACCGGCCGAGCATCGAACACACCGATATCAGCGTCTTCCAGACCCAGGAGGGCACGATCGAGAAAGCGATCGATTACGTCAGTGAAGCGAACCACGTCGTGCAGATCTGTGCGTCGCCCGCTGAACTCGTCGAACTGGAAGCGGTACTCGGTACCATTCACGAACGAGGAGTGACGGTCCGCATCGCCCTGAATTTCGACCCGGCCGATAGCACGACGGAGGACCTCCCCGACATGTTCTCTCGTGTCGCCACAGAGGCTCGCCGGTGCGAAGCGAACGGACCGTTCGTCGCCCTCATCGACGGATCCATCGCCGTCCTCGCCATCGACAACGAGTTAGACGGCGAGTACGGACTGGTCGTCGATGACAACACCCTCACGTCGTTCCTCCACTGGTTCTTTCAGTTGCAGCTGTGGGAACCGTGGGACACACTCTACTCTGAGTCGGTCGGTCATCCGGAAACGTACGTCTCAGTCCGGCAGCTCATCCGCGACCTCGAGATGCTCCACACCGAGGACGAAACAGTGAGAGTGCGAGTCAACGGCGTCGACCTGCGGAGCCACGAGATGGTCGAAGTGGAGGGCGAGGTAGTCGACGTCATCTACACGGACGTCTACCCGACGAGAGACACGACCTTCGCCCAACAGTTCATCCAGGCCGCACTGCGAATTCGGACCGGCGACGGCGAGTACACCGTCGGTGGGTATGGCGCAGTCGTCGAAGACATTCGAGCGATCGAAATCGACGTTATCGGCATCGAGTGAGGCAGCGTTCGAGTGACGGGACACGAAGCAGAACCGGGAATGGAAGAAGACCGCAGTCGGGTGGTGGTTGTCGGAACGGTCACTCCGCGGGTGCCGTCGTCGCCGAGGGGATCGAGCCCTCTCTGCGAAGGACACTACGGCCAGTCTCCTGGTCGAACAGGTGGAGGTGCTCTTCTGGAAGCCCCAGCCCAACGTGCGCACCGGCTTCGACCATCTCGTTACCAGGGACTCTGACAGTCCACTCCGTGTCCTCGTTGACGAGGTAGAGGTAGTTGTCGCTCCCCTCGTGTTCGAGGACGTCCAGCTGGACCTCGATCGTGTTGGGACCGTCGTCGGCCAGGACGACGTGTTCGGGCCTGATACCGAGGACGAGGTCGGTGGCGTCCCGGCTCTGATCGACTCTGTCGAGAAACGCATCTGACACAGTGTATTCGAAGTCGGCACCGACGAGTCGATCTCCATCGAGCGTCACGTCGAAGAAGTTCATCGACGGACTGCCGATAAAGTCCGCGACGAACCTATTACTGGGGGAGGCGTACACCTCCGCAGGAGTCCCGACCTGCTGGATCTCACCCTCGTCGAGAATCACGATCCGGTCGCTCATGGTCATCGCTTCGGACTGATCGTGTGTCACGTAGATCGAGGTGGTGTTCAGGTCTTCCTGGAGCCGCTGGAGCTCAGTGCGCATGTGAAGTCGGAGCTTGGCGTCCAGGTTCGAGAGCGGCTCGTCGAACAGGAACACCTCTGGATCACGGACGATCGCCCGACCAGTCGCCACGCGCTGTTGTTGCCCACCGGAGAGGTTGCCCGGTTTCTTCTCGAGGAGGTCTTCGATCCCCATCATCTCCGCGGTCTCCTCGACGCGGCGGTCGATATCCTCCGTCGAGAGGTCGGTGGTCAATTTGAGACCGTAGGCCATGTTTTTCCGGACGCTCATGTGTGGATAGAGGGCATATTCCTGAAAGACCATCGCGACGCCGCGGTACTGGGGCGGTACATCGTTGATCGTCTTGCCGTCGATCGAAATCGTCCCGTCCGTAATCGATTCCAGCCCCGCTAGCATGCGCAACAGCGTCGACTTCCCCGATCCCGACGGACCGACGATCGTGACGAATTCCCCGTCGTCGACGGACAGCGACACGCCATCGACCGCGACGATACTCGCTTCTTCCGAGTCGTACAGCTTTCGTACCTCGTTGATGTCGATAGTACCCATATCTAGTGCGCATCCTCTTATCCTATTTTAACGTTGTGTAGATCTATGTCACACAGTGGTGGTTTCCACCCAGAACGACTATTGCAACGATCTAAGATGCGGAATGTTTATATATGACATACAAAGAGTGTTAGTCATGCCCCTAGAGGGAACCACTAGCAAACGTAGTCGTCGAAACGTCATCAAAGGACTCGGTGTCGCGGGCATCGCTGGTCTCGCAGGATGTAGCGGGGACGGTGGTGGCGATGGATCTGGCGGGTCTGGTGGCGAAAACACCGGCGATGCCACGAAGACGACCGCGGCAAGCGACGTCGAGATTACGTTCTGGGAATCGTTCGGCGGGACCGAAGCCTCCGAACTGAAGACGCTGATTTCGGAGTTCGAGGACGAGAACCCGAACATCACCGTGAACACCCAGTCGGTGCCCTTCGGTGAGGTGACGACGAAGCTCACGACGGCCGCAGCGTCGGGGAACGCGCCCCACGTCGCGTCCTACTGGATGTCGTTCTCGTCGTACTTCAACTCGGAAGGAATCCTCGACCCGATCGACGACTACCTCCAGGACGGACTCGATCCGTACTACGACATCGTCGAGCCCGCTGCAACGGCGGGCGGGAACACTGTTGCACTCCCCATCGACATCCACGGGATGATGCTCGCGACCAACAACACGGTCCTCGAAGAAGCGGGGGCGCCGGCGGCGCCGTCGACTCCCGACGAGCTTGCAGAAGCCGCGAACGCCGTGCAAGAAAACACCGACAAACGGCCCTTCTTCCTGCAGACCTACGACAACCTGTACGAGGGATTCCGCGTCTACTTCTCTCTCGTGAAACAACAGGGTGGAAACATGTTCGAGAACGGGGACCCGAGCACCGGGAACCCAGTTTTCCACGAGACGGATGCCGGGCTCGCGGCGGCCAAGTTCTACGATTCCGTGACGGGCGAGCACGGCTGGGACGACACGGACGACCTCTCGGACACGGACGTCCGGATTAACGAGTTCAAGAACGACCAGGCCGCGATGGGATTCATGGGGAACTGGATGGCCAACCGCCTCCAGAACGACAACAACGAGTTCATCGACGGGCTCGACTTCACGTATCACCCACCGTGGTCCTTCGCCGGCGGAACGAAGGAGACGTTCTGTGAGAGCAACTCCTTCTTCTTCCCGTCGAATCCGAGCCACACGAACGCAGAGAAGAAAGCCCGGGTCAAGTTCGTCGAGTACATCACCCAGAACAATCCGGTCTGGGCGACGAAGGCCGGCCATCTGCCCCCGACGCCGAAGGTGGCCGAGTCGGACGAAGTGACGAGTCACCCGATCTACGAGGAGTACGGGATCGTCGAGACGCTGGCGGACATGGCGGCGAACGACCAGCTTCGATACCAGCCGCGGGCCGACATCAACCTGTACGCCCCGGAGATCGGCGGTTCGCTGTCGAGTATCTACGCGCAAAACGTGGAACCCCAGGAGGGGATCACCAAGTCCGCGACGGCGATCCGCGACCGGATGAACTAAGAATACGGACACACAGTATTGACCAATAATGGACGTAAAATCGACCACTGGGGACGCCTCCGGTGTAACCGACTGGGTAGACCGTGAAACCCTTCACGGCTACCTGTTCGCGTTACCGTACGTCGCCGTGTTCAGTGTGTTCCTGCTCTACCCCCTGCTGAAGGGGCTCTACATGAGTTTCTTCGAGTGGGACCTCCTGCAGCCAGCCCAGTCGGAGTTCGTCGGCATCGAGAACTACGTCACGCTGCTCTCTGACCCGCTGTTCTGGAAGGCGCTGAAGAACACAGCGTGGTTCGTCGTGCTCACCGTCCCGTCGTTGCTGATAGTGAGCATGATCATCGCCCTCGGTATCAATCGGGGGATCAAGGGCAAGAAGGTCCTCCAGTTCTTCTACTTCGTCCCGTACGTGATGACGGTCTCTATCGTTGGATTCCTCTGGCTACAGCTCTACGCGAGCAACGGCGTGTTCACGGTGTATCTCGGGCGGTTCGTCGGTGGGATCCTGACGAACCAGGCGTTCGCACTGCCCGCGCTCTCGCTGTTGACCGTCTGGTGGCAGGCCGGTTTCTACTTCGCGGTCCTCCTCGCCTCGCGACAGAACGTCCCAGAGCGGCTCTACGAAGCCGCTCAGCTGGACGGGGCCGGACCGTGGCGCCAGTTCTGGGACATCACACTCCCGCAGATGAAGAACGCCATCATCTTCGTCCTGATCGCGGGCACAGTCTTCCAGTTTCAGGTGTTCGGTCAGGTCGAGACGATGACCAGCGGCGGACCCAACGAGGCCACCATCACGCTGGTCTACTACCTCTACCAGCTCGGCTTCAAGACGTTCGATCTCGGGTATGGCGCGGCAGTCGGGTACGTCATCCTGTTGATCCTGATCGGCGTCTCGGTCCTGAACTACGCCATCGTTGGACAGGGGGTCGACGAATGAGTTCAGCGCTCGATTCGGCCGCCGAGAGGTTCTCCCTCGATCGCGAGACGCTCTACCGCATCGGCGTGTACGTGGTGATGTACGGGCTGGCATTCCTCTTTGCAATTCCACTGTTCCGAATGTTCACCCTCTCGATGACGCCGTCCGACCAGCTGTTCGGCTTCAGCTGGATTCCCGGTAGCATCACCGTCCAGTACTGGGTCGAGATCTTCACCGGGCACGACCTGATTTACCGCTGGATCTGGAACACGCTCGTGATCTCGACGATCACGACGACACTCGTCCTGATCGTGGACTCGACGGTCGCGTTCGCGTTGACGAGGCTCGACTGGCCGGGGAAACGGGTCCTGTTCGGCATCATCATCGCGAGCTTCATGGTCCCACCGCACGTGAACATCATCCCGTTGTTCACGTTGATCACCCAGATGGGGTGGACGAACTCCTACTGGGCGATCATCCTCCCGTTCACCGCGACGCCGCTGGGAGTCTTCCTCCTGGTGCAGTTCTTCCGCGATATCCCGGAGGAGCTGGAAGAGTCCGCCAGAATGGACGGCTTCTCCACGTTCAGGATCTACGCACAGATCATCCTGCCACTGTCGCTGTCGGTGATTACGGCCCTGGCTCTCTTCATGTTCGTCTGGAGCTGGAATCAGTATCTCTGGCCACTGATCGTCCTCAACAACGACGTGGCGTACACGCTGCCCGTCGGAGCGACCACGCTCCAGAGTGTCTACGCTGACGATGCGAACCGCCTGATGGCGGGCCTGGCAGTCATCTCGCTACCCCTGTTCGTCGTGTTCCTGCTCTTCCAGGACAAGCTCATCTCGAGCGTCCAGATGCAGGCGGGGACCGGATAATGGTCGAGAACGCGTCCACCAGCCGGCTCGAAAACGGGCTGTCAGGTACGGGCGCGTTCATCTACGACAACATCTACTGGCTCGTCGTACTCAGTCTCTGCTGGACGATCGGGTCCCTGTTCGTCGTCACCATCGGTCCGGTTACGCTGGGTACGTACGTCGCTATCCGCAATCTGGATTCGGACCGAAACCGCGTCGAGCCCCGTCGAGTGCTCGCCGTCGTCAGACGCCAGTTCGTTCCTGCGACCGTGTTTGGTCTGCTCCCGCCGCTGTTCCTCGGGTTCTCGGCCGGGTACTTCTACGCGCTCGCTGGCGGGTTTACAGTCCTCAAACTCGGATTGGCCCTGGTGACGCTGTACGTCGGGCTGTACCTCTCGCTGGTGATGATACCGACGTTCGTCGCGTTATCTACCGGTCAGCATGGGGAAGCAGCGCTTCGAACGGGCGTCCACTGGGTCGCCGCGAACCCAACCGTCGCGATGACGATGGGAATCGTGACGTTCGGGATTCTCCTCGTCTCCCTCGCGTTCACGGTCGCGTTCGTTCTCCTGTTCGCCGGGACCGCGTTTTCGGTCCACGTGAGAATTGTCGACGAGATCGCCGAGTCGTAGCTATCGTGTGAGTTCTCCTCAGCAAGTACGGCGAATCGCTGGCCTCACGTCGGGCTCGAATCAGGTATCTTCGACGGGTTCCGGCAGCGACTCGTCGCCAGTGGGCAGGTGCCAGCGGTCGAGCGTCCCCAGGATCTCGGTACGGTCGCCGTCGACACCAACCCGCAACGTCTGCCCGAGCGTTCCGCCGAACCGCTGGGTCTGTTCAGTCTCGGGGAGCTCGGCGATCGCTTCGAGTGACTCGCCCTCGAAGTCGAGGTAATTGAGGAACGAGTGGACGAGCAACTCCTCGTCGTGGGAGTAGACCATCCACGAGTACAGCTGAAACGGGGCGTCCGCTGGATTCGTCACGACGAGCCCGGAGTCGTTGAGCGGCCGATACGGGCCGTGGAGTGACGCTGCAACCCATCCGTAGAGTCCATCGTACCCCTGTATCCCTGGCGCAAACCTGTGTTTGTGCGTGGAGATGAAGAGGTAGTAGTGGCCGTCGTGGTGGACGACGTGTGGACGTTCGAGCTCGTGGTTGACGCAGGCCCCAACGAGGAGCGGCGCACGGAGTTCCCACTCCAGGGGGTCTCCCGTCGGCGAGACGGCGACTCCGACACAGCCGTTGTACTGTTGGCCCGCTGTATCGTCGCCGCAGACCGGCGTCTCGTCGGTGACGGGAGCGTTCGCTTCGAACAGCAGGCAGGATTCACCCGTCTCGGGGTCCTCGTAGAACCACGGATCCCTGAACGTGTAGGTCAGTCCCTCGGACTGGTCTTCCGTCTCGTACCAGTCGCCGTCGGGTTCCAGCAGAATTTCGTGGGTCCACGGGCCGTCGATCACTACCTCCACTGACCCGGCCACGATCGATCCGGTCGTCGCCCCGGCGATTCGCTGCGTCTCTGTCGTTTCGACGTCGTCGCTGTGACCGACAGCGGTGTAGAAGACGTACAGCTCGCCATCGTCGTACAGCGCGCAGCCAGACCACTGACGCTGGCCACAGGCATCGTCGTCGAACAACTCACCGCCACACTCCCACTGCTTCCCGTCGCGTGAGTAGAAGTACCGGATAGACGCGACGTCGTGGCGGTCGCTCGGCAACATGTCCGCGGGAGCAGTCAGCGAGAACGCCACCTGCCATCCGTCGACGGTGGTAACCTCGCCGTACCGGTCCCGCAGTAGCCACGTGTCCCAGATGTGAAGATCCTCGTCCAGTCGCGTCTGCGGTGGATCGATGATCGGAGCGACGTTCGTCGCTTCCCGGGTAATCGACTCCGTCTGCTCGCGTGTCCAGTACGAACAGGAGCGATCTCCCTGGACGCCCCGCTCATCGCCCAACGGGCGGTCAACCATACGGTTCAGTCCAGTCCAACCTATGTAAAGTGTTGCGTTACCCGACTCGGCGAAATCGCTGGAACGGCAGGTCCAGGCGGACGTTGAATGGGAGCGCCAGTTGCTCGCTCTCCAGTACCTGCCTTCGGCAGACCAGGACAGAGTCGGGGGTGAGAGCACATCCGTCGACTGTAGCCAGACGAGGCCAGGAGTCGACCAACTGACCGTGCACGGAGTACGAAATTATTTTACGCCCCGAACGGAACCTGCGCACGCGAACCGGACCCAACGGACAGACATCCATGGCGCCAGCACCAACTTCCGACGCGTTCGAAGCAGCAAGAGCAGATCACGTCCATCCCGCAATCGCGGAGTATCTGGAGGACAGTACGGTCGAAGACGGGCCGTCGTACCGGGACCTGTCGCTCGAGGAGATACGCGAGATGGACGAAACGAGCCCCTTGAGCGAAGACCTCGATATTCCCGTCGAACACGTGGAAGACCGAACCGTTCCCGGTCCAGCTGGGGATGTGCCAGTCAGACTCTACGACTCACGGACCGACCGCTCGGGGACGGATCCGGTGATCGTGTATCTCCACGGCGGTGGATGGATATCCGGGAGTATCGAGACACACAACCGGATCTGCCGGACGCTGACGACGAAGACAGGGTACCCCGTCGTCAGCGTCGGGTATCGACTGGCACCGGAACACCCGTTTCCTGCCGGCCTCCAGGATTGCTACGCCGTGCTGAACTGGGTATCGGATACAGCCACCGTCCCCGGGATAGATCCCGAACGAATAGTCGTTATGGGCGACAGCGCCGGTGGCAATCTCGCCGCAGCGACTGCACTGTTAGCCCGGGACCGTGGTGGCCCAGCGATCGCGCATCAGGTACTGATCTACCCTGCGATGGGAGCGGCCCAGACCACACCGGCATATACGGAGAATTCGGACGGATACGGCCTGACCGCAGAGATTATGGACGTGATCTACGACCGCTACACGGAGTCGGATATCGACGACGCGAATTACTACGCCTGGCCGCGAAAATCGGGTGACCTCTCCGGCCTCCCGCCAGCGACGATTCTCACGGCGGGGTTCGACCCACTTCGAGACACGGGAGCGCTGTACGCCGAACAGTTGCTGCAGGCCGACGTCCCGGTCTCGTTCACCAACTATCCAGCCATGGTTCACGGCTTCTTCGCGATGATAGGGGATCCGGTGGCGGTAGACCCCGCTCACGAGGCGTACGAAGAGATCGCGACGAGATTACAGATTCAGTTTGCCTGACGCAACCGGATTCAGGGCCTCACACAGCGGTCGCCTGTTCGCGGTCGTCTCGATGCGTGGATCCTGGACTCGCCCCGGTGAGTCGCTCGCGTCGACGTGTCCCCGGGCGGCACGAATCGGTCATAGTCAGTATTTTGTTCCAGTCCCGGCGTTGCATAGACGTGCCACTCTCGACGATAGCGGTTACCGGCGGCAACGGGAAGATCGGCCGGGCGATCCTCGCGCACCTCAACGACCACGAGTACGAGACGGTGAACATCGCCCGCGGAAAGCAACGGGAGGAGGTCTCGGACTCCTATATCACGACGGACTTGCTCGACGCGGGTGAGACCTACGGCGCCCTCGCGAAGGCCGATGCGGACGCCGTCATCCACATGGGAACGATCCCGGATCCGTACGGCAACCCCGACTTCCGCACGTACGAGAGCAACGTCATGTCGGCGACGCACGTTCTCGAAGCCAGCGAGTCGCTCGGTCTCGAATCCTGCTGTCTGGCCTCCAGTATCAACGTGATGGGCGCCGAACACCAGCAACGGGACCCCCAGGTCGAGTACCTCCCTATCGATGCTGAACACCCCCGAACACCGGACGATAGTTACGGCATCGCGAAGCACGCGATGGAGGTGACCGCCGCCGGATTCGGCCGTCGTCCCACCTGCGAGACGACCATCGCTACCCTGCGCTATCCGTGGGTCCCGAACGAGGAGGAAGTGATCGAGTACTTCGCCGAACCCGACCGCTCGATGGAGACACTCCGCGACGACGACCCGTGGTCGAACGAACAGGTGATGTTCTCCTACGTCCACATCGACGACGCCTGCGCCATCGCCCGGACGGCCGTCGAGGCGGACTACGTCGGCCACGAGTCGTTCTGGGCCGTCGCCGAAGACACCACCGCCGACGAAGCGACCGAAGACGTCGTCGACGAGTTCTACCCGGACGCGGAGATCCGGCAGCCCTTCGAGGGTCACGAGACGCTATTCGACCTCTCGAAGGCCGACGAATTACTGGACTGGACACCGGAACGGAGCTGGCGCGACTACTGAGCGCCTCCGTGACAGGCGATTGCCTGGTCGGCTTCCGAACCGGTGAGTCGTCGCTGCCAGAAACAAGACTGGGATATGCTTTTGTAGGCCGATGCGGAGGGTATCCACGTGCCATCGTATCAGACGACATTCCGCGACGAGAAGTGGCTCAGACAGCACGTCGGGGGCCTGCTGAATTTCTACTACCCGACCTGTATCGACCACCGCTTCGGCGGCTACGTTTCCCAGTTGAGCGACGTCGACGGCCACGTCTACGACGGGAAATCGAAGCTGCTCGTCTCGACGTGCCGGTTCGTCTTCAACTTCAGCGTCGGGAAACTGCTCGACGGCCCGGACTGGTGTCACTCGGCCGCCCATCACGGTGTCGACTTCCTGCTGGAAACCCACCGCCAGGACGACGGCGGCTACCCCTGGCTCCTGTCGGGGCGCGAAGTCGACGACCCACAGCGAACTGCCTACGGCCACGCGTTCGTCCTGTTCGCGCTGTCGACGGCTGCGAAAGCAGAGATTCCGCGCGCTGCAGACCACGTCGAGGCGACGTTCCAGACTATCGACGAGCACTTCTGGGAGAACCAGCACATCCTCTGCAAGGGGAAACTCGATTCTGACTGGAACGAGGTCGAATCGTACCGCGGACAGAACGCCAACATGCACATGTGTGAAGCGTTGATCGCCGCGTACGAGGCAACCGGCGACGAGCGGTACCTCGACCGGGCCTACAGCATCGCAGAGCGCCTCGCGCTCGAACTGACCGACGAAGGAGACGGCCTGCTGTGGGAGCATTACACCGAGGACTGGACACACGACTGGGACTACAACCGCGACGAACCGGCGCACCTCTTCCGACCGTGGGGCTACCAGCCGGGACACCTGCTGGAGTGGACGAAGCTACTGTGTCACCTCTCTGAACACCGAGACGACGCCTGGCTCGTAGACCGTGCCCGGCATTTCTTCGACGCCGCCGTCGAGAACGGCTGGGACGACGAGTACGGCGGGTTCGTCTACAACTTCGACCGCGAGGGGGAGCCACTCGTCTGGGACAAGTACTACTGGCCGCTGGCCGAAGGGTTTGCCGGCGCTGCTCGCCTCGCCGACTGTACGGGTGAGGACCAGTACTGGGACTGGTACGACCGTATCTGGGACTATGCGTGGAACAACGTCGTCAACCAGAAGTACGGCAACTGGTATTTCCAGCTGACTCGCGATGGGCAGGTCGAGAACGAGGCGATCGATGCGACGCCGGAAGTGAAGACTGGGTACCACCCTCTCGGAGCGTGTTACGACGTCCTTCGCTAGAGCCACCGGGTGGGCGACGGCGATACTGTGGGCGAAAAACGGGACCCCAACAGCTGACGACACGCAGATCCGGGGACTGCGTTGCGCGTATTTATCAGAATCTAATCTATATACGAAATTTGTAATGAATGCAGATTCTCTTGGTGGGGTCGGTTTCACCGCTCTGATTGTGTACTCCAGCGATCTGGCGTATCATCGACTCACTGCGGTGCGCTCCACGGTGCTTTCGTTGATAGCGAGATTTTGAGGAATTGCATACGCGTACAGACAGTGCTAGAATCGAGCAGTGAGGGGCCTCCAGTTCGGATATTCGAGCAATTCGCGTCGTTTCGTGAAGATTGGCCAGGTGTCGTTGGTGCGGCAAACCGAGATGCGTTTTTGCGGCCGTGCATCGACACGGCCACCCATTCTTCACAACCGTCGTATCCGCGTCGTACCGCGGATTGTCGTTTCCAGCGACGGCGTTTCGGTGAGAGAGTCACCGCAGCTAGTAAGGCGGTCTCGCGTTCGTGTGCAAACAGATCGGTGCCAGCCACAAAGCATAGAATGTTGGGAAGATGTGGAAATAATCATGATTTCTGAGACTATACTGGACGTTGCTGCGTTCGGTACTCCGGACGTCTTCACGAGCGGCGAACGGGTGTGTTCGCGTCTGTCGTCGTGAACGTTTCTGACGCCGGCACGATCACACGGGAAAAGACCAAGCGTGGACGTGGAGCGTCGAACGAGGTGTCAACTCGTCACTTGCCGTACTGTCTGACCTCGCCGCGGAGGAAGAACCACCAGAGGACGGCGAAGATCACGAGCATCGGAATCGAGGCGACCACCGAGACGACGCCGGGTGGGACGGCTTCGAAGGTGAGCCCCACCGGGAGCGTGCGCCTGGCCGGGGTATCGATGAGCAACACGGCGAACAGGAACTCGTTGTACGCGAGCATCCAGGCGAGCACGAACGCCGCCGCGAGCCCCGGTTTAGCGACCGGCAGGAATATCCTGGCGAACGCACCGACCCGGGTCGACCCGTCGACCATCGCCGCCTCCTCCAGCCACTCGGGAATCTGAGAGACGTAGGGGATCAGGAGCCAGGTCGTGAACGGGAGCGTGAACGCGACGTACGCGACGACGAGACCGGCGTGGGTGTCGAAGAGGGGCGTCTCGAGAAAGAGGAGATAGATCGGGATGGCGACGATGGTCGGCGGCACCATCGGAAAGAGGAGGATCGCCCCGATGGCAGCACGACGACCGACGAAGTCGAAGCGGTCGTAGCCGTACGCGGCAGTCGCGGCGAGGCCGGCACTGAGGACGCCGGTGACAGTCGCCACGAGCACGCTGTTCCAGAGATATCGCGGGACCTCTGTGGCGAACAGCGTGTACAGGAACGCGCCGAAACTGACGCCGTCCAGCCACCAGCGGAGTCCCCGGTCGAAGAACGTCTCGGGGCGGACCTCGTTGAGCGACAGCATCACCGGCCAGACGATGGGGAGGAGGACGACGAGGACGAGCGACCAGACGACACAGTGGAACGCGACGGGCCCGAGGCGCTGGCGAATCCCGGCCGTCGCGTCCGCAGTGTCTCCGGTCCTGCTCACGACTGTAAACGGCGGCGTGACGACCAAGAGCATACTGGTTCGATCGGGTGGAACGGGAGTCGGTCGCGTCTGCCTTCGAAGTCATCAACCCACGACTGAAGTCGTAGGCTTGTCCGTGGACTCCCGGTCTGACGACGAACTGTCGTCGGCGGTGTACTCGCCGTTCCCGTTCACCATCCCGGACTTGAGGGCGAGATGACCGTCGCCCAACCCATCGGGACGTTTGCCCGATG
>Ga0207772_100031_pt1 | contig 184116 bp, 163 predicted proteins | sample A23M3SouthBayCA_2_FD_187750 | JGI IMG/M metagenome (GOLD analysis project Ga0207772, IMG submission 187750) | Aerobic enrichment media microbial communities from Eden Landing Ponds, California, USA - A23 M3 (2) (SPAdes) | ecosystem: Environmental > Aquatic > Marine > Unclassified | place... | reverse complement strand
GGTGAGATCGTTCGAGCTCGAACGTGGTTCGGTCAGTTCCGTGAACTCGTCTTGAAATGCGCCGTCAGAAACATCGAACTAGCCGTCAGCCACTCACAACCGTGAAATCACCCGTCTAAACAAGGCCGGTTGTCTCCTGATCGACCATCTCAGCTACGGATTCATGGATTCCGACCTGGGCAACAGTATCTTCGAGGGCATTCAGAATCATCTCGACATCCATGTCGATAGAGTACTCCCGGTACGTCCCCCCGCGGCGACCCTCGTTACGCTCAACTGCGGAGATGATCCCCAGCATCGAGAGTTCTCCGAGATGATCCCGCATCCGGCGAGGAACCAGCGGATCAGCGCCGACTTGTTCGGCAAAGCTCGTGTATCGAGGTCGGATATCTCGGGAGCGCACTGGTGTTTTCCCCTGCTGTTCGATCGTCAGGAGTGCGTACAGGACGAGATGCCCATGCTGGGTCAATCCAGAAATACCCTCGCGAATCCGCCCGCGTTCGAGTTCTTCACGAGCGTCACGAACGAGATTGTCGGTGATTGTGTCCGTATCGTGGTCACGAGCTAGGTCGCCAGCCTTCATCAGCAGGTCGAGAGATTGACGTGCGTCTCCGGCGTCTTTCGCACCGTAGGCTGCACACAACTCAATAACGCCGTCGTTTATGACATCTTCGTGGAAGGCCACTCGTGCTCGCTGCGAAAGGATCTCGATGAGTTCGTTGGCATCGTAGGCCGGGAACTGTAATTCCTCCTCACACAGCGAACTCTTCACCTTCGGGGAGAGGTTATCTCGAAACGAGAAGTCGTTTGAGATACCGATAATGCCGATTTTCGCCTCGGATAGGTTGCCGTTCGCCCGCGCTCGCGGAAGTTGGTACAGGATGCTGTCGTCCTCGATGTGATCGACCTCGTCCAGGACTATGATGACGGTCCCCCCGCAGTCGTCAAGTTCTGACCAAAGCATATCATAAACGGTCGCCCGCGGGTACCCAGTCGTCGAAATCTGGTTCGAGTCAGTACGGAACTTATTGACAAGACGGGTTGCAATTTGATAGCTGCTAGAGAGCCCGTCACAGTTGAGCATCTTCACAGTGAGTTCGATGTCTTCGTACTGTGCCGCGTCTTCAACGAGATGGTCTAGGAGAAATCGGGTTCCGGCCGTTTTTCCGACTCCGGTCTTGCCGTAGAGGAAAATATTGTTCGGCTGTTCGCCGTTGATGACCGGTTGAAGAGCGGTTTTGTATCGTTCAAGTTCCTCGTCACGACCGACGAGCTCATCCGGTTGATAATCCTCACGAAGGGCATCACGGTTTCGGTAGATTTCGGTGTCCCGTTCAAACATGCCCATTTGTGGGAGCCATAGAAGAGGAAGATAATAAAACCACCCTGTCCGCAGTGTCCGCCGTTTCCGCCGTTCTTAAGATATAAGAGAGTTCGCCCACCCCTCCCACCCCACTATGTCCGCAGTAACTGTGAATAGTTCCGGTGCCTGCTTCGCATCTAACACAGAATGCTCATAATAACTAGAATAGATTTATGATATAGACGGAGTTAGTCTCCGAACGATTCCTCTAAAGTAAGAGGAACAGTCGGTAATCCGTTCCTCAGTAGGGATGTTCCTGTCCCCTCCCATCATCGACAACGCAGAACAGCGGACATAGTGGGGTGGGTGTATCCTCTCCTCTACCTCACTTGTCGACCTCTCTTTGTCTCCTCTTTGTAACATCCGGTAGGGCATTCAATTGCCTCCTCTCTACAGTCCTCAACCCAGCCCATCCCCTCTTGACCTCCTTCTCGGTGCTTGCTCTCAGTTATTTCCTGAAGGTCTACTGTCTCACAACACCCCACCGTGTCCGCCGTTCTCCACAGTACTCAAGATTGTAGTGGGCAAGAACAGCGGACATGGTGGGGTGTTTTATAAGGAAAATCCCGAAAAATCTCATATTTTCTCTCAACACCTCTGAGACAGGTTCTATCTGCTATTTTGCTCATTATACCCAATAGAACGGGATCGACACCCCACGATGTCCGCAGTTCTCAAGTGATCGTCCCACACTACCCATCGGGAACTGCGGACACGGTGGGGTGCTTATATCCAACCTGTAGCCGATAGCTGATGGGTTCGTTTCACAAACACAAATTCACTAATCGAGGTTGATACAGGAGCCGAATCTCCCCGAACACCTCGTTGGTGATGTTAATCGTCTGGATCGACCGGTCCCTTATATTTGGATGTCACTTTCTCACCCTCTCGCCACTGCCAGTAGTAGTAACGGTTGTCGTTGATTTCCTTGATCGTGATCGTCGCCTTCGACGGGACATCGTTCGGAAGATCTTCTGGCCGTTCGTCGATTTCGTCTTCATCCGATTCCTCCTCTAGGCGGGCTTCGCGACCCTCGTGCTCTGCCAACTCCTCGGCGTAGCGTGCGACGTGCTGGAGCTGGTCTGGCGAGTAGCCGTTGAGTGTGTTGACGATGTCTGTCGGGAGTTCTGCTGGCGGCGTCGGTGGCTCGTAGGACATCAGCGATCGTCCTCGTCTTAACCAACAAGATGCGTATTGGTATAGGTCTGTTGGTTAACCAAGTAACGACTCGTCGATACGGGGTCCCTAAGCCGTGAAATCATGGTTTTCGAGGCGTTCAAGCCTTCTCTGGATCTCGTCATTCATCCCAATCACGTTCTGGTACAACTCGAGAAAGGAGTGTCCACTACGTCATCCCAGCCGTTTCTCACTCGCATTTATATACGAAGATGAGGCTAAACGGCTTGCTCATGTCCGACCCATCAACTGACGCGCCGTTCGATTCCGGTTCAAACTCCGCCTCCACCACGCCGCTGTACTCACCCGTCACTGCGACAAACATCTACCACGCTGTGATCGATCTCGGCTATCCCATCGAGTACGTGGCGCTCGTGTCCCGTACACTCGACGAATTCCAACTTACAATCTCCGCTGCTAACAACGGTCACTTCCTTCTCGACCAGCTTGCTCCCCAGGCCGAACGCTTCGAGGTCCTTGACGTCGACCGGGTAACTGGGGACAATCGCCTTGAGGACCTCCTGTTCTTTAGCGGCCCCTACGCGAAGGACCTCCTAACCGGCGCTATCGGTATCGCGATGCCCGAGTTTGAGGGCCCCGCTACCGGCCACCCGAATCCGATGTCCCCGACTTCCTTCGGCGTCGACGATGATCACCTGCGTCGAGACCACGACTACGAGACAATAAACGAGGACGATAATCGAGAGAGGGGCGAGTACAGGTACACCGACGTCGAGATCGACTTCACGCTGTCGTCGTTAGATAGGGACCGACTGCTACCTGGAGTTGACTCTCAGATAATGCGTGCCGAGATCCAGCAAATAGCTGAACTCGCCTTCGTCTTCTACCGGACGGAGCCTGGACTGATGGATGAGCTTGACCCTGTCGCTGGTTGCACGTTCGCCGTTCGATTGGCGCCCCACGCCGACATCGTAATGGCCGAACCTGGCCCTCGAACTGTGCCGCTCCCTGGCGAAACAGGAGTCTCCTAAACTCTACAAGAAACAACCCAGCACGGTCAGTTTCAATTCGTCGCGAGAATCCTGGTCGCGACTATCCTCTTATCCAGCGAAGGGCCCGGAAGAACGCACGGCCAGCAGCTCGTATCACGCGTAGGCCATTGAACCCGCCAGGTCCGTATTCGCTACCCGTTGAGTGACCGTGAATCCCGTCGTGGCAGTACTGGCAGACCGTCACCAGATTCCCGAGGTGATGCCACCCACCATCGCGAAGAGCCTGGCGATGGTGTGCGTGTAAGACGACACCGCCATCTCCGGCGTGAGGGCCGCTCTGACGCCCACACTGCTGACAAGTATAATCATCCCGCTCGTAGACTGCTCTCCGCCGAGCGTCCCAATCCGGCGGGTACTTCCCGTCGTGAGTTCGGGGGTCGTCAAACCGGCTGTTGATTTTAGACCGACGTCCGAACATGATTACTCGACGCTGTGGTCATGAGCATATCTCTGCTCAAGATTCCCCGCAGATGGGTCACCGAGTTGCCTTCCTAACTCTGCTTGAGACAGTGTTTTGCTCTCAACGTCTTCAGATTCGTCGACGTCGTCGGTAGTCCCGTCTGTCGGAGTATCGATGTCGGAATCGGTATCGGAGAGACGCTCTTCGTGCGCATCTTCAACTGGGTTGTGGGTGCCAGCTTCGAGGAGGTCCTGGAGTGCGTAGGCCGCGACATGCGCGAACGACGACCCGTCGTGGCCGTACTGCTCGCGAGCGAGTGTCGCGACCTTCGGCGACGTCTCTCGAGCAGTGTGTACTCGTTCGAGTGTTCGCGCTGCTGTCTCGTACACCCACGCATTCCGTGTCTCGATGCTAACGGCGCCGACATCCTCGGGAACGACCGAGACGTTCACTGATCCGTCGTCAGTCTTGTACGTTCGCGATTTCCCGACGATCGTGACGAACTCCGGAGGTTGTACCTTTCTGAGTTGATTGAGAGCATCCGCCTGGTATTCGCCGGCGTACACCCAGAACGTCCCGGTCGGATCGACGACACGGGCGCGGAGGTATTCTGCGTTCTCGCCGACGTCTTCTATCTCAGTGACTGTCCCGGCGATGCAGATTCGGTTGGCCCGCTCGCCAGTGGGTAGCGCGACGTACACCGGAGCGCGCTCATCTTGCGACGTTTTGAACGTGTAAGTGGCACGATTCAATTCTGCAGCGAAGACACGCTTGGCGACTTCGCGACTCGGTACATCTGTCTCCTGGGCTGTATTATCTGCTGCTGCCATTATTCTCAGTTCTTCCCCGCTGCTACAGGCACGTCGTACGTCTGAGGAAGGTCATCGATATTCTCGACCGTCAGGCCCGGACCGTCGTAGTCGTACTCAGAGAGCAGACCCTCAACCGCGGTCTGATACCCCTGAGAGAATACCCGACCAGGAACCTCAGAAACCTCGTCGACGAGGAGATATCGACCGAGGAGCGGCCCCTCCACTGTGAACCGGTGGCCGATGAGCTGCTCAGTTAGTCGGCGTTCCACCACGCTGATGTCGAGCGCGTCCGAGGCCATCTGCATCGCCTCTTCGAGATTGATCCCCACCACGGCCTCTGTCATCCCGGCGGTGAACAGGCACTCTTGAACTGATTCGCCGTTATCGAGAACTCCCTTGATGCGGAGATCGTACTTTCCCTCGTTCTCCCCGTGTTCGCTGCACTCCCCCTGCTGGATCACGCGAGTACACTCCGGATCTGTGCATCGCCTGATTAGGCCAGACTGACTCTGCATCGCGACGAAGACTCCTTCGTACACTGTCGTCTTCGTCCCGACCGTATTGACCGCCTCTGGACTGTCTCCGGCGTGTTCGACAATCTCACTTCGGGAATTAATTTTCAGCGAGTAGTTCTCGTCGTACTCGTCGACGACGACGTTCTTGAACGTGTAAGTAGTACCCTCCTCGAGGACTGGGGGGTTCGACTTCGACCACGCGACGAACTTCATCCGGCCGGATTCGTCACCGATGAGACCGACCTGGTGGATCGAATCTGTACGAGGCTCCCAGAGCTCGACGATCTTTGCTCGTACCGTCACCCACGCGCCGTCAATGATACATTCGGCCAGAGGGAGTGGGTCGTCTGCGGTTCCCTGATCGTCATCGCGAACGGAAGCCCAGAACGAGTCCGTATCTACCCCGGCTTCTCTAAGAACGTGATTCCGCACGCTATCGAAAGCCGCCCCTCGCGGCACTCGATACGTATTCACGTAGGAGTCAAAGAGAGTCTCGATGGCGTCGACGTCGTAATCATCTGCACAGTCCTCAGGCAGATGGGGACCCACCTGCTCGTGTAGGAGTCTGGCATCTTCTCGGAGGCTGTTCATATCCACCCAGATATACGTTTCAGGTCGGTATAAAGTAGAACCGCAAATTCGACACGATTCGTGGGATTTAGTCATCAAGCCCCGCAATTACGCCTGTTTCCAGCAACGGTCTCTCTGTCTCCTCGAAGGCCTTGACGGCAAGCACCACACCCCTTCATCGAAGTGTATTCTCGCGACCTCGGAGGTGAACTCTAAACGTCTCATCGCGATGGGCTGGCAAGCTGTTTACCGACCGTTGCACACGGAGGGGGTGGGGGTGTATCAGGAGTCTCGACGCCGGCGAGCAGCGAAATGTGGGGAGTGGCGAATTCGAGCTTCCTACGCAACAGAGTAGAGTCTAAAGCGGTTCAACTGTTGCGTAGGATCAGACTTCCCGACACGACCTCGGGTAGTTCCTTTCAGGAGACACGCCACCAATCAATCCGAACCCACAACCTCTGCGGGGGGTTCTCCTACTGATAGCCGCGGGTCGGGCCGTTGTCCTTCGAATCGCTCTCTCCATCGTCCGCTCGGACACCGGCTTTCGCTTCCGGCAGCTCCGCCGTCTCAGTATCCGAGCTATCCTCGGATTCTGGGAGTTCGCCCGTCTCGTTTTCCGACGCCAGCTCTGCCGACAACTCATCGAGTACCTCCTCCGGTGGGAAGTCATCGCGAGTGACCGCTTCCGCGTTCCGGTGTGCCGCACTCCGTCGAGCCTGTTCGACGAGGTTCGCCAGATCCGCGCCGGTCAGGCCTTCCGTGCGGTCGGCGAGTGTCGCTAACTCCTGATCGGAGACTGTCGAAGGGATACCGTTGAGATGCGCTTCAAGAATCGCGTGGCGAGCTTCATCGTCGGGGAGACCGACCTCGAAGTGTGCCGTCAGGCGACCGGGTCGGAGAATCGCCCGGTCGATATCGCCCGGCCGGTTCGTCGCCGACACCACGATCGCTTCTCGGTCGTCCCGGGTGAGCTGGGCGAGGAACTCACTCGTGACCTTCCGGTCTTCAGCATGCGCGCTTTTCCCGGTGTGATCCCGGGCGCCGAAGAGGTGTTCGGCCTCGTCGAGGAACACGATACACTGGCCAATCTTGTCGGCCTCGTCGAACAGTGTCTTGATCTGATCGCTACTCTCGTTGACCCACATGCTCGTCACGTCCGCCGGTGATAACTCAACGAACGGAATGTCCAGTTCCCCGGCGAGTGCCCTCGCGAACATCGTCTTGCCCGTCCCTGGTGGACCATACAGGAGGATACCCCGCTCCGGTTCGATATCGAATCGGGAGTAGCGGTCATCCCCTGTCTGTGCCGCTCGTAGCGGCTTGAGTACGTCTTCGTCGAGAGCGGTCTTCAGCTCGTAGTAGCCTCCGATATCGTCGAACGACGTCTCCGAGTACCGCCAGTCGTAGCTCAAGTCTGAAAAGGTAGGCCGTGCCCTGTGACTCTCTTGCTCCGAACTGTGCATTCCGACTTCCTTGTGATGATACTTCTTCTGTCTTGAGGGGGGAGTCGTCGAGTCATGGCTATCCGAACTGGGCCCCGGCACTGATTTCGCAGGCAATGGTTCGTTTGACAGCGGACTCAAGCGATCAGAGTAAGGCCCGAATTCATCTTCTTCACGGCCGCTGTCGATGAAGCCGAGCATTTTGTACGCTACAAAAGCCATCACCAGTCCATACAGACTCATTTCGAGGAAACTAATGATGGGAATGTATGATCCCGGCACGAATTCCTCGACGATCTCTTCAAGGAAAAACAGCCCCAGAATCGTAGGTATCGTAAGGACCCACCCTGCCAAAATCGGAGGGTACAGCATTCTGTCGGTCACCGTTGAGAAGACGAAGGCGAGTGCTATCGCGACGACCCCGTACACGGCCATTAATATCAAGGCCGCTACTGACTCAGGTGTACTCTCAGCAAAGTTCAGGAACCACCAAGTGACGGGAGTGGTGATGAGGACCGCTTCGAGTGCTCTGCCTTTCCAACCGTAAGCTGGGAACCACTTTGCGGACCGGAACACAGCGTACGCGAGGTCGACAAGTAATATCACACCGAAAACTATGAAGATGTCAGCGCCAGTGGGATTAAGGATGTTTATTGACATGGGTTGATTTCTTTGATGCCGTTTGTTGATTTAGGAGACGAGTAGACCGAACGTCTGTGAGCCCACGGGCAGTGAAGACATTGTCGCGAGCGACTTGGGGGGTATTTCACCTCCCTTAGTCCTTGTTCGTACTTAAAGTTCGCTCCACAGACAGTTGGCGAGAGCAACCGTAGAAGAGCCGGCTGAAAGTACAGAGGCTTGGGAGTACCTCAAACTGGGTGGTTGTACACCCACAAGACGAAGCTATAGTCCTCCTCCATTCGAGCCTTCTATACCGATATCACCGCTTTTACCACCTGATGCTTGACCGGCTCTCGCCTTGCCGTAATCAGACAGTTGGTGATTTGGGTTCGGGTTCTCTTGTGGGCCAATCATCGGGCTCCCTGCCCGGCGGCCCATCGAGTACGCGAGGTACGAGTTGCCACCAACTCCCCCGACAATTGCTGCTGCGCCGGTCCTCGCGGTGAACGTACCCGCGTTCTTGCCCACTCTCGCACCTTTCTTTCCCCTCTCGACACGCCGATTCCGTGCAGTGTTCTCCTTGATGTCGTTTTCTGCAGTCTCAATGCGGTCACTGGCCTCCTGTTGGTCGGCCTTGGCCTCCCTGAATTTCCGGCTGAGGTTGACCGCCCGGGGTACACCATCCGTCCCGACATACGACATCTTCCGGTCGAGAGTATCGGGGTCGGTCTTGAACTTCGGCTGCTGAGATTCTATCGGCTCGGCGTCGAGGAAGCCCTGCTTTTTGGCCTCGGTCATGTCCATCTCTCCGTTTGACATCGAGTTCTGGATGAACTTCGCTTGCGACGAGGCCGTGTTGTGGTCGGCCTGGGCTTCGGAAAGTGAAGATTTAGCCGCGTCCAACTTCTCAGACGTCCCGACGTGGTTGATCTGCTTTAGATGCGTCGAGGTCTTTTCGGACACATTGCCGGCAGCAGTTTTCGCAGGCGAAGTCCACCGATTCTCGGGGACCTTGCTGACAGCGCCTTTTGCACGCGAAGTCAAACGACTCGCGAGACCAGACCCTCCAGACCCGACTTTCGCACTCCCCGCGGTCGCGCCTGCTCCTGCGGCTGACGCACCTCCACCCGATGCACCGCCCGCAGCTGCGCCACCGGACCCACCGGCAGCACTCCCAGACCCACCAGCGGCCGCAGTGCCGGCCGTCCCAGCGCCGGCGACGGCACTACCGACACCAGCGGTGACAGCGGCCGTGACAGCCATCGTCGCCGCGGTGGCCGCCTCACCAACCCCGATAGGCTTCCCCGCCCACATTGTGAGCTTCCAGATCGCTACGGTGAGCACGACCGGGAAGAGCAACATTAGGGCAAGTTCGGCGAATATGAGTCCAATTTCGCCAACGGTGTTCTGAATTATGGATACCGCGTCACCGCCACTCCCGCCGGTCGCTTGGAGGATGCCACCGTGTTCGATTACTTGGAAAGCTAATACGATGATCGCGACGATAGGACCGCCTAACAGTGCGAAGACACCCATCCGCAGGTACGTCGCGCCGACGCTCCCCACCGATTTGAAGGGGCCGGTACCCACGAACCAGGTGACCGCGAAGAACGGCGTCCCGATGTAGGCCATCCAGACCATGAACCAGCGCACCAGCAGGAAGAACATCACCAATAGTAGTGATAGCACTGCGAGAATCGCAGAGAGTATCGAGACGATGAATTTCAATACCCAGGTGCTGAAGGTCGTGGGTGCGCCCACGAGCCCGCTTCCGTAGCCGTAGTTCGCCACACCCGGATCGGGGTCGAGGTCCAGAATCGCCACTGTAACGGCGTTCGTTGCGTCAATCGCAAAGCCCCAAGCAGGCTGGGAGATCCCGATAAACAACAAGACCATCACCGTTCGTACGACGAGTTCCATTAAGCCGGACTCGCGGTCTTCACTAAACGGCCACGCGATGAGTGCCAGCGCAATCATGATCGGGAGCAAGACTAGCGAAATCTCGAATATCCCGGTCCACGCACCATCTGCTGCCGTAGACCCGTACGGGTTCGGGACCTTCAGCATCCCCTTGATAAGCTCGTCTGTGAGCGCTGTCGACGCCTCTGTCGCGACTGCGATGAGCGTATCGACGAGCCAACCCCAGAATGCCTCCACGGCCGACTCAGCCCAACCAACCTGCAGCGGTGTCTGGGCGAACTGCGGCGTAAGCAGAACCAACGGCGTGAGGTCCATTAGCGGTCTCCAGATGCCGGGACGTCCGACGCAGATCCGCCGGAGGAATCCGGCCCCGGCGACGGCTCTGATGCGGCCCGGTCTTTAGCGAATTCACTGGAAAGTTGCATGTCCAGCTCGCGGTTCGTGATGTCGGGCATATCTGTCAGGTCCAATTCGGACTCGGCAGTCGAGACATCATCCGGCCGACGCATCCCCTCTCGTTCCTCGATGTAGGTCCACGGGTCGAGGTTGTTGTCGATCATGTAGTGCTCGAACTCTCCGGAGTGAACCTCGAGACGACGGCGGCCGTGCTTCGTCGTGGACAACAGGCACCCGGAGTATCCGGATTCCTGTCCACGCGGGGCCGACTGCAAGTACTTCACTTCAGCCGGTGAGAGGTCGAAGTACTCTTTCGTCGCGTCAGAGACGGACTGTGCATAGAACAGCATCTTGATGTCACAGTTTTCGTAAATCTCCCGTCGCTCCTCTGTCCGCAGGAACTCGTGGGCAGTCTGACTCATTAGCGTCAGCCCGGCGTCGTAGTGCCTCGCGTGACGGATGAAGAGGTTGATGAGATCACGAGTGGACTCCCGTCCCAGGAGGTAGTGAGCCTCGTCGAACGTCACATCGAAGCGGTTCGGTGACCGTTTGGCCTCGAGGTACGCCCACTGCAACATCGCGTGGAGGATGAGCGGCATCTCGCCGGTGTCCGCGAAGGAACTCATGTCCATCACGACGAGTCGCGAGTTCAGTTCGAGGTTCGTCTTTCCGTTCAAATTGTGGTTGATACCACCCGGCTTGAACGACTCGAACTTCGGTTCGAGTGACTTCGCAACCTCTTGGTGCTTCTCCGTGGGCGTGAATACCGCCGTCGGGACGGAAATCCCTGCGTCCGTGATTGGTTCGCCGTCCGCAGAGAGTACGCCAATCTCGCAGAAGTGGTCAAACTCTGCTTCGTCGACGAGGCCCGCTTCGAGAGCCGCTTGGTAGCCACCCTGGGTGATGATCTGGACGCCCCGAATGAGGTCGTCGATGATCGGTGATTCGTTCGCGTACGTATCGTACTCACCGAGGACAATCCCTTTCGAGAGATACGCATAGTGAACCGCCTGAATTGCCATCCCTTCTTCAGCAGCGGGGAGACCACCACGGTCTTCGTAGAGCGTGTTCAGCATCTCGACGACCGAACGAACCGTGAGGGGGTAGGTATCCTCGGCCGATCCAAGGTCTCCTAACGGGGGTTCGATGTCCATCGGATTCACCTTCTGAGCGCCGCCGAAGCGGATGACTTCGCCGCCCAGTTTCTCTGCGAAGAACGGGTAGTCGTCGCCTGCTGGATCGAACAGTACACACTGCACCGTCGGATCGGCCAGCAGGCGGCGGTAAATCTCGAGTTTTCGAGCGTAGGACTTCCCCGACCCGGTCTTGCCCGAGATGACCATCCCGAACCCAGAGTGTGCGTAGCGGTCGATAATGACCGGGCGACTCGTGTCGTCGAAGCCCATCATGATACCGTCTTCATCGTATATCGGCGGCTCGACGAGGTTGAACAACGTCGCCAGTGCCTCCAACTGAATCGGGTGGACGTTCTTGATGGTGTCCGTCGCGAGCGGGACAATCGTCCCGTTGCCCTCGATTTGCTGGTGGCGAAGGACTGTCGTGTCGACGTCCTGCTCGGCGAGGATAGTATCGACGCGTTCTCGCATCTCCTCGAGTTCTTCGTGGGAATCTGCGACTAACTCCAGATAGATCGCAATGTCGTAGACCTTGGTCGTCCCTCGGACCACGTCTTCAAGGATTCGCAGGAGGTCCTCGCGCTCGAGTTCGTCCTGGTGGGTGTCCGTTCGGCCCTTTCGGTTCTTGAGCGCCAACGACGTCGTCGCTTGCGTGTAGCGCCGCTGGAGCTGCCTGCGGGTCTTCGAGGGGTCTCGCGGTGTGATATGGAACGACAGGCGAAGGTTGACATCCGCAATCGTCAGCGGCACGAGCCACCCGAGATTGACCTTCCGGGGGAACCCCGTGACGGTCAGAATCTGGCTCACTTTCTCATCACGAACCTGGAACTCAGGGTGGCGCTCCATTGCGCGTGGTGCGACGAGCTTTTTGTCGAGTGTCTCACGTTCATCGAGCGACTCGATAGCTGAAACCAGCGGGATCTCGTCAGCCTGTAGCTGGTAGGCTGCCCACTCGATGTTCTTCCGGGTTGCGTCCCGGTCGAGCAGGTCGAGGTACTCGAGGGCGAGCTGCGTTTCCTCACCGGAGAGGTCGTCAATCGGGATGCGTTCAGTTTCGTCTTCCTCGGAGGAATCCCGCCCGAGAAGTCTGTGTATAGGGTTCATCGGTCTGCCTCGGTTTGCTCATCCGCTGTCGTCACGTTCGCTTCCGCGTCTGCCGACGTGAGCGAGTCGTCAACAACCGCGTCACCGTTCGTATCTTCTACGCGCTCGGGGCCCTCTCTCTCGGTCGTATCGACGTCTCTCTCCGACTCGGAGTCAACATCTGACTCGGAACCTGATTCGAGATCGGCTGGAGTAGTGTCGTCTGTGGCTACCTCTGCACGTTCCTCGTGGGGGAGGGGATCAACATTGACTCCGGCACTATCTTCTAACGCACCGCCATCTGCGACGGGCGTCGTGACGATGTTCGAGAGGTCTACCATCTGTCGGGAACGCACCGCAAGAACGACACAGAGGAGTAACGCGGCTAGTCCTGCTGCGTAGACTTCAACTGTAAACGTAGTCACAGCCGCGTTCGAGTCCCATTCGACGGGATACGCTTCGAGGAACAAGCTGACCGCGTAGCCAACTACGCCAAGGCCGACTAGTGAAAGGCCCTTTGTCTTCCTCCCCGATGGGAAAAGAACGACCAGACTCAACAGGAAGGCGGGAAGGCTCACCGCGCCGGTCGCGAACGACGCTGTTCGAGCCAGCCAGTAGATGTCCGAGCCACGGTTGGGGACCTCCATCGACCACACGAAGCCGCCGAGCGCACCCGCCCCGAGCAGGAAACTCAGCAGACCGACGAAGACTCCTGCGTAGATCGCTCGCGGAACGACCGGACGGGAACCGTGTCCCACCGGTCCGATGTTCCGTGCATACCACCGGAGAACGCGCGAGCTCGACACTCGGTCGACCAGGTCCGGGTGTGCATATCCGCCATCGCCGACAGGCGAGAGTGGCTCGGCGTCGGATTCAATCTCGATCTCGGGATGCTCGTCGGAGATTCGGTCGTATTCGTAGTCACCATCCTCGTTCAACTCAGCCTGTGCCGCCATCGCGACGTCGTAGTCCGCGTCAGCAACATCCTGAGCGTGTTCATCAGGGCGCGTGTAGTTGCCCTGCGTGAACGAAATCGGTGGCTTCTCGCTGTGGTACACCTCATAGAGGACTTCGAGGACGGCCGGTCGCGTATCGAGAATCTCGGTCTTCACCTGCGTTTGTGGGAGCTTCGAGGCCACTCGCTGTGCGCGTGCTTTCACTTCCTCGATGCAGGCCGCTTCCGTTTCACCGTCCGTCTCGATGTCGTTCCCACCGGGCAGGAATTCATTGAGTTGGGCCATGACCCCATCATCGGCCTCTTCGTCCTTGGCGACCGAGACCGCAACGAAGAACTCACGATCACGAATCTCCGCTACATCGACGACGTTTCGGAGCCACTCGGCGTGATATTGGCGCCCGTAGTCCATCAACGGCGACTCGTCTAGTTTGCTGTCTGAGCTGGTATCGTCCTCCGTCGCCCCGATGAGCGGACGGTCGGGGTTTTCGAATCGCTCCAGGTATGTCTCGGGGTCGTACGCAGTCGTCATCGAGAGGATCTGTGTCGGGAATTGAAGCCCGCGCAGGAACGTCAAGAACGACAGGTAGATACTCTCTCGCTGTTGTTCCGAGAGAATGAGCCATTCGCGGGGCTCTACCTTCATGACCATCGCATAGGTCGTGGGCGTTTCCACGACGCCGCCATCACGGACATTCTTGAAGTCCATGAGATCCAGCGTCGAGCCGGCGTGATCGTACTCAGTCATGTATCTCTCCAGGAGTTATCGTCGAAACCGGCCAGTCCGAGACGGGGCCAGCAGCCACGTGTGCATCCGTTTCTGTTTCCGTTTCAGTATCCGCAGTCGATTCTCCGTCCACAGTATCCACTTCGCCACTCTCTTCCGCCTCGGGGCGGCCCGTAATCCAGCCCTCGAACGGCTCACGATACGCAATATCGAATTCATCAGCCTCGGTGGGCTTCCAGAGGTATTCCGTTCGTCCACGTAGGTGCCGGGCCATCGCTGCTGCATATCGAAGCGGGCGCTGACCCTCCGGCGTCCGCTTGTAAATCGAGATCCCGACGACAGCCCCGATAACGACGAACGGCGCCGTGACTAGGAGTGGAAGTCCAATCGCATAGAGGATGATCGGGACGATCAGCGGCGGACCAACTGATTCAGCTAGCTTTCGAGCTGAAACCCCGAAGACCTTCGAGGAGAGCAGATGCGACGCCATCGGGATGTCTCTACTCATCCAACCACCTCGTCAGTCTCCGATGGGGGACCGCCATCCGTTCCAGTAGTATCGTCAGGATTGACGCTGTTGCCAGCACGCAGAGACTCCGGAGTCTGGAATTCTTTCGGCCAGTGTCCTTCGGAAGCGAGCAACCGCTGCTCGGCTTTTAGCATCATCCCTCGCCAGGTGAGTCCGTACTCCTGACGAACCGAATTGAGCCATTCGTACTCCTCTTCGGAAGTGATCCTGATGCGAGTGCTCTCGGTCATCAGTAGTCGTCTCCATAATTGTAGAAGTAGTCGTCGTGACCGTCCCACTCGTCGAGTGCGTCATCGTCCGGGTGGTGGTCTCCATCGAGTCCTTCGTCTCGGAGGACCTCCCGAACGTCGTCGTGTGCCGAATGTTGGTGGACCAACTCGCCCTCTTCGATAGCTCGCGCTTCCTCCACGTCCCATTGTTCATAGGCACGCGTCCGGTCGACGTCGAACTGTGGCGGCCGTTCAGCATCACGGGCAGACGTGGGCAGGCAGGCGCTCTCGCTCTCAGACTGTCGCTGTGCGTCAGCGTTCCCATCCTCGTCGAACGCAGAGGGTGGGACCTCTGTCGTCCCTCGGATGCGTTGTTGCTCGCGGACCTGTTCTTGCACTTCCTCAGCGATGTCTGACCGGTTTAGATCCCTGTGTTCTGACTGACTCCGGTCAGGAAGCGTCGTGACGAGTGCAGGGTGGAGCTCTGTGAGCGCCTTGAGCAAGTCTATACTTTCTGCATGCTTGGCCCCTTCGAGCAGGACGCCCCGCCACACCATCCCGTGCCGGTCACGGAGATCGCGAAGGCGGTCGGCCTCCTCTTGAGAGTGCCAATCTACTTGAATTTCGGGCATAGGAGGGTGCTCTCTTTGATTGGATTGTGGACAGAGTCCCGGATAGCGCTCTTCAGAGAGTTGCGGGCCTCGCTGGACGTGTCGATACGCCCAGAAGACTCCTGTCCGTACTGAGAGAGCAAGCTGCCGCTCCACTCGAGAGCGACCGACTGGTAATACCCGGGAATTTCCATCAAGACTCCATAAGACGGTCGTCCTTAAGCAGTTATCACGGCTACATTTTCTGTAGAAATGTGGGCGGTGTGGTGCTACATTCGATGTGGCCGAGCAGATTATTTAGCCGCTGATAGCTTTTCGTACTGCACCACACATCACCGTCGATACATCAGACGGTGGGTGAAGAGAGCACCCTCCCATGTTAGCACTCCAACCAGAAGCCTTCGGGGTTGCCAGCCAGTGGCTTATCCTCGCAGGACATCTCTCAACGACCAGTACCGCCGTCGACGTGGCCTCATCGGTCGCTCCGTCGCTTCGAGTAGCTGCGGGACCGCTTCATCCGTTTGGAGACACCGGCGTCGGTAACGGCCTTGTGCGGGCGCTCGCGAGTGCGCAGGCACTCTATTCAGACGGCTATTTCCTCTCGGGCTTAGAGGCATCGCGGGATTCGTTCATCCCTCTCCAGTCGACTGATCTCAGTACGCTCATCGACGACCTGAAAGACGCGGTCGATCTCCCTGGATGGGTCGGAACCTTCATCAAATGGAGCGGGCTCATCACGATGATTATTGGGATTATCGCGTACTTCGTCAGTCCCTCGCTGAACAACCGGCGACGCGGATTCATGATGGCAACGACCGGAGTTGTCCTCGCGATCATCGGCTTCGCCTTCCCGGTCTTCATCCGCCTGATTGACTATGTCCTCTCAGGTTGATCCCCGAGGGGGAGAAAGCAACTGCCCCTCAACCGGGACACACCAAGCAGACACGACGCCGGGAGGGCGAATCACGTCTGCTGGTCGGGCTCTCAGAACCGGGCTCTCGCAGCGATATCTTCGTCTCCCCCAACTTCGATCTCTACTCGGAGTCGGGTTCGTCGCCGGCCACAGCGCGGGACCGGTCTCACAGCGCGTTCGCATGTTCATCAAGCTGACTCTCGCAGTCGTCCTCATACTCGCACCAGTTAGCGGTGTCGCCGGAGCTGGGCTGGGACCACTCACTGTCATCCCTTCTCCTTCCCCTGGCGTCAATCAAGGGTACGCTGACACTTACCGTGTCCTTGCGAACAACGACGAGGATGTCTCTCCCGACGAGATCTCCTACGGGGGGTACTTCCAGAGTGACTATCCCCTTGGTCCAACTGAACTCAAGAGCGATACGCAATCGCCCTCACAGACGCTTCGATATGCCGCGACGCAGGACGTCTACGTCAAAGAAGTCAGCGACTTCGAGGCTATACCGTTTCAAGACAGATGGACTCGCTATGCTGATATTTACTCCTACCAGGAGACAGAGTTTCTCCTTGCACACGGGCTAACCACCTACGACGGCCCGACGAGTACCGATGGGAAATGGTACGTTCGTGTCACTAGTCCATATGGCGGTGAGTGGCGGCCCGTTTACAACGCCGAGGTCAGGTGGGACCCGGGGAGAGAGGAACACTACGTTGCCAACCCCGAGGACGCATTGGTCCACAACGCGCGCTACTCTAATACGTACGCCAGAAACCTCCATGCAGCGAGCCAGTACTCGCGCTACGCTCAAGATCCTGACCGAGTCGCCATTCCGACGATGGGGGGTAGAGAACTCTATCCGACAAGCAATGGGGCCAGTATGTCTCGAAAATGGCAGTCAGACTTCGATGTGGTTCGAGATTCGTGGGTCGGTATCAACCACCTCTTCGGCGGCGTTTGGTATCGCGATAGCTACGTCCTGGCCGGGAGTCCGACCCGGGGAGCCTATGTCCCCTTCGATCACCGAGTAGTCGTTCCTCCGGATTACAGCTTCAAGGACCAGTGCCGGATCGAGCATATCCACACGTGGCCGCACGAACACGACGACAATACGACGCACATACACAACTACACTCACTATCACTACCACGACCGCACGAAGTGGGTTGAGTACGAACTCAACTACACATACGCCAATGTGACTTCTCTCCGACTCGATTCCCCCGCGATCAGCGGCGAAACAGAATGGGCGAAATTTGGAGACACCATCTGGATCGCCATCGATAAAAACACCAGCAGACCCCTCGAATACGACCGAGGCGAATACAATCTCACTGCCACCCTTGAAATTAACACTTCGATTGAGACTCGCTGGGGGGTAAGGAGCTCGCGGTGCAATGAATATACCCGTTCCAGAAATCGAACATACACGCACACGACGCAGTACAGTGTGCCCGTGACGATTACCGACTGGAACTCCCCCGATCTCAGGATTCACGTTACGCATATTGACGGTGAAGGGGACGACAGGCTCCTGGTCTCGTGGGGGGGCAACCAAGACCTCACTCAAGACCCGTGGAAAGAAATCCAGGTTGAGATCGACGGGAAAGTCGTCGAGATCGACTCTCCGTGGAGATTCTATGGAGTCTCACGGAACGACGGGGTGTTGGTCAAAGATGGGGATGATACGCTCACGTATCCTGCAACCCACACTCATAACGACCGCTGGCCAGCTATCTATCATTACCAGACCAGCGTCGCCAACGTGTCGATGGAGTTCCCGCGCAGACAGGACGATATCAGAACTCAACGGTGGGGCTACCTCGAACCAGTCGCTTCGCAGATCGTTGCTCAACCTGGCGGCGCACCGTTACCTCCAGGTGTCAACGACCTCGATAACGACGCCCCGTCCGAGCTCTATGGGCAGTACGTCGTCGCCGTGAACTCGGATGACCTCGCTACTGGTGAGACAGCTACCGCAACCACTGACACTCCCTTCGGCGGGAATATCAACCGACTCACTGTTTCCACCAAACCGTACACTCCCACAGTCCTTCGGGTAATCGATGTCACCGCTTCATCCACGGGAACTGGACACGAGGGGACTCTCATCCTGACCGACGAGAGCGGTAACGCCGTCTCTGGGAAGACCATCACCGTCAGGCAAATCGACGGGACCGCTTGGACTGTCACCACCAATTTTCGGGGGCGTGCTGCGATCACATGGGACGGCGTGTCTCTTCGCGCCCGGTATGAAGGAGACGTGTGGGATACTGGTCCGAGGGACCCCTACTACAAGGGTGACAACATCCTGTATCTCGTTCCGCCGGGTGATATCACCTTCACAGCCGTCGGCACGATTGGCGAGTACATCTCAGGGGCAATCAACAACACCCTGATCTTCGTCGAGTGGATCGCACTGGGCCTATTCGCGTTTTGGTACGTGCGGATGCGCCGCCGCACGACCAAACGCGGAGGGGGAGAAAAAGCATGAGCAGCGTCAACGGCTTCGTCGAGCCCTTCCTCCGCATCTACCAACTCGCAGAAATAATTGGTCGCTACGGGCTGCTCATCGCACTCGTAATCGGAATCATCGGGTGGTTTTACAGCTCGAGAGATCCCCGGTCGATGGCCCGCTACAGGGGAATGGCTGTCGGTGGCGCAAGTGGCTTCGTGGCAATTGTCGCCCTGGATGTCATCTACGACGTCCTCGTGTTCATCTTGGGGACACAATTCCTTCCCGCTGGCTGGCCTTACGGCGCTATCTCAGGATCGGAAGCGACCTCGTTCACAGACCTCGCGGCCGCTCTCAGCATCGCCCTCGAAGCATTCGGCCTCACCATCTTCATTATCGGAGTGACGTGGTGGGCATTCGGAAACCAGGACTCACTCGCCGACGCACGAGGTCGGCAAGGTATCGTTATCGGACTTACCCTCATCGGAGCAAGCATCGGCGGGAACGTGTTCAGCACGCTCGCCTGGATTCTCCTCTAATACAACATATCAATGACCTCAGAACCTCAGAAGGAAACGAAATCTACAGAAAACAGTACAAATACCGACACCGGCCGCCGCGACAAGCACCGATCGGGGCACAAGGTGGGAGGTGAGGCGGATCTCGATCCGACTGACCTGCCGGTATTTCCCGAGGACACAGTCGCCCGTCGAATCGTCGATCGGGTTACGAATCGGCGAGTCATTGCTGTCCTGATCCTCGTCTTCGCGCCGATGGTCGGTTGGGTGGGGTTCACGATGTACTCGGATCTCACGTCGCCGAACTACGCGACCGCGACCATCTACGATGAAAACGGTGACTACCTCGAATCCGTCGAAGGCCCTGTTGCCGCAACGTGGCGCGAACTCTATGTCGGCCTCTCAGATACCGAGTCGCTTGAACCCGGCCACGGGATGTTCTTCCTCCACGATGAGGAGAAAGAACGTGCCTACGTAATGCGAGAAATGGACTTCCCCATAGATATCATCTTCATCGATGCTGATGGGACGATCACGGCTATTCATCACGCCGAAGTTGAACCCGACGGCGAACCCTACACAGAATACCAGGGGTACGGGAAGTACGTCCTTGAGGTCCCTTATCAGTGGACTATCGAGCAGAACATCGATGTCGGCGACACCGTGAAGATCGAGTGGGGTCCACCCCGAGTCCGCAACGATCTCGGGTCAACCTTCGTAGATATCGCCGACGACGAGTACGGCCTCGATGCGGTTGGTGGCGAGGCACACCGCAGACCGAGTACTCCCTGAGCGAATCTACCTATCATGACTACCACCGCTAATCTTCTCCATGCATCCGTCCACTACCACAACAGTCGGATGACGGTCCACTTGTTGCGTAGGAGCATGGCATACAACGACTCACACACTTCCGTTTCCGGACTTTCGAATCGATCTGTACAGATTATTACTTATCAAACATGCTATAGACTCGACTGTGGGACCGCCAAATCAAATAGCAACAGCAGCGAATACAGCGTTCTATGTCGTGGATTTGGGGTGGATAGCAATCTCGATATTTTCGCTAATTTCGATGCTATACCTTGCGTAGTCGAAGAAGACATTGACTGCGTTGTTCTGGAGCAGACTGTCAAGGGCGTCCGGGTCGATCACATCGTACTCTATTTCGACGATCTGGGTGCTCGCTTGACGGTGTGGGAGCAGAACGGTGTTACTGGAGGTCATGCTGTGAATATAGGATACGGGTTTGACCGGAGGTAGTGGATAACTAAGGAAGCAGTCAGAATCGTGGATACGGCCACGTCAAGAACGGATAGTCCGGCCGTCCCGAACGCCCGGTACGCTCCGAGCATACCAGTAATATAATGTGGGCAACCGTGTCCATTGGAGCCAATGGTTTCCCGATTCGAAATTGCCGCTGACGCATACCGTATGCATCCAGTCAGTCCTTGAAAAGCCTATATGTCACCGGGAAATACCATGTGGCGGAAAGGAGCGAAACGTGTGACCGCAAAACCATCCAGTTTACAGATTCTCGGCGTTCGCCATACGGATGAACGTGTTCCTCGCCTGATTTTAGAACAAGTTTATGAGACGGTGGACGGCGTATATCATGAGACGCCAGAAACTGATTCTTCGACCGCGGTCTATGCAGTTGCGACCTTGTTGTTGAACCCGATCGGGTTCATTGTCGGTGGGCTGGTATGGCTGTTGTTTCTCGGGTCTCGGGCGAAGCTTCTAGCGGTTATGGTATTGCGTGGAAGAGCAGATGAACTCCAGTGGATCCATGACGGCAGTGTACAGGGGCGGCGGGCAGCAAACCGGATTGAAGACGAATACGGCGTGGAGTGGGAACCGGTCGGGATGAACCGGGTTGAACGCGTGAAAAATACGCCAATAGCACTTATTGTATTCAGCTGGCTTGTGATGGGAGTACTGCTTTTCTCCCTGTTAGGATTTACAGATCCTGTACAAATCAGACTACTACTGCTGTTCACCACTCTTGGTGCAATAATTGGCGTCACGTACCTGCTTCATGATGCGCGGAATTCAGCGCGGGACAAGCGGATGTTCAACAATATCCTAGACAGGGCTGAGGGCGGCGAGGAAGTAGTTGTGATCGTCGGAGAGAACCACGTTGAAGGTATCGCAAGCCACGCTGCGGCAGCATCGATAGAATATGAAGCTCAGTGGCTGTCCTCGACTGCGGATCTTGCTGACTGACTCATTCTACTTGCTCACTGACGCTTCATTGACAGAAGAAAAGAGTGGCCGGTGGTTGTGGTGCTGGTCTGATCATTAATATCGAAAGATACGTTAGGCTGGACGAAGTTATCAGGCAACACTCTACGGCCATATGGCACGTAACAAACTGATTCCCTACTGGGTGAGGGTGCGCGAATACAACGAGCCAGACAAACGATGGAACCAGACACGTCTGCAGAAACATGAACCACAGTTCCCGTTCAACAATCTGGCTGACTACTTCCAAGACTTCCTTGAGGAATATACCGGGGAAGAGAACTTCCACATCAATGAAGACAAGGAAAAAACTTTCACCGTTCAGCGACCGGTAAAACGGCAAGGCAACACCATTGAAGGCCGGTTCAAATCTGGTGAATGGGGGCAGAACGCCGACTTCTTGGATGTTGAAGAGCACGAGCGTATCGAAGACGCCCGACAAGAAAATCACGCTGAGGAAATCCCGTACTATTTTATCTTTCATATCCCTGATCAGAATCCGTATCAGGGCTTACTGATTCTGAGCAGGTATAAGCGTAAAGGCATCAAATCGGTGTTTGAGGACATCTTCTATCCACGTAAACGCGATATGACGGCTGGTGACGCGTATATGGATATCGAACCGCACTACTCCGACAAAGTCGTCGAGGAAATCAACAACGCAGATAGTATCGCGTCACTGAAATTCCGTGGACAGGATATGGTTGCTGCTCGGGAACAGTATGCTGAACGGAAAAGCCTCGACCGATTGGACGCCGATATCGAGGGCGTAATGGATGTTGGTCTGGAGATGAAGCTGACGCCGAATGACAATCAGGGTGCGTTTCGGAATTTTGTCCACGCAGTGAGGTCAGAGGATACAGATACGGATTTCGAATACGGACAACTGGAAACCGGAAAGTTCTCTAGCGCCAGTGTAACTGTGGTCGAAGGCGAGTCACAGCTAACGTTCCCTCTGTGGGAGGATGAGGTGCAGATGCGTATGGATGTGAATCCGGATGACCACGATCTCGACATCTACGGCGGGTATCCCACTCCTTACTCGCTTGGGCGTGTGGCCCGACAGCTGGCGAACGACCTGATGGACGACCTTAGTACGCCAATAGACACCGAATCGTTGATCGAACGGTCCGTTGGCATCCCGGAAGATGAAGAGGATGAAAAGCAGCCAGCACCGGCTGAAGACTGATGAAAGCGTTCGACATCACGCCGATCGTCGATAACTTCTACCGCGATATCTTTGAGAGTGACCGCCGGTCGAATGCGGAAGCATACGTGTTGTTGGCGGTGCCGGCAGTGTTGGCATTGGTCGCTGTCGTGCGGCCGATTGACAGCGATTTCATGTCGATGATGGCCACCGCGTTGGCCATCCTGTTTGGATTCACGTTCAGCTCCCTGCTGACCACGGCGAAGTACTCGTCGAAAGAGGACCGTGTTGAGGAATTGGTTGTAAATCAGACCCGACTGGGGACCTCGTACGCGTTGTTGGTGAACCTGATGGCGTTGATAGCGGTTGTGATGGTTTCGATCGGTGTCACCGATTATGAGGCATTGTCCCCTCCGGCAGCTGCCGCGGTGTCGGTACCGGTATACTACCTGCTGTTCCACTACTTGCTGGTCATGGTGTACTTGATGCGGTACCTGTATCTGCTGGCGATTGGAGGAGCATTGGAACAAACGTCAGCGGCGGCATCGCAGTCACAGGACGGTGAAGAGCAAGAAGAGAACGAGATTACTATATAGATATGAGCGAATATCCGGATGACTGGGATACTCGACGGCGACGGGTATACCAGCGAGACCGATACCAATGCGGTAACTGCCAAGCAGAAGGCGGACCACACGGCGACACGGAACTTCACGCCCATCACATCGTTCCGAAAAGCGAAGCGGGTAGCGACCAATTCCGCAATCTCGCAACGCTCTGCGCCGACTGCCACTCTCGGGTCCACGATGACAATGAAGAACTACAGGAGTGCCGCGAACCACGACACCAGGCCCTAGAACCTGTCGACGATATTTCTCCGGAGCATGTGACGATGTACTCTCTCGTGAGATACGGTGACGAAGACGAACCCACACAGAAGGCGCTCCGTATCAGCGAAACTAAGTATCTGGTTCTTTCCACGATGTGGGGCCGGATCGAGACCTATGTTGTTGACTGCGAAAATGCAACCTGTGACTGTCCGTATTTCCAGAAGCTGCAGGAGGAAGAAAACGAGATCTACTGTAACCATATCAAGGCAGTTCTAGCCGGGATAAGCAACAAGGGCGGGCATCGGATGCTTGACGAGGCGTTGCCGGATACACCGACGTTCAAAGCGTACGATCCGGAGATCCACGAGTTAGAGGATTTCGGCCCGGATACACCGGTATAGTCCGATCAGCACTTTTCATCCCGGTTGTCGCCGTTCACCGCATCGATCACCCCACCCAAATCAGCATTCAGGTAGCCGGCGATGAATGTCGCCTTAGCCGTTCTTGGGATGACACCAACATATCAGTTTGTTCCTGGCACACCCCGCCAGCAGATGGATACGGAATTGGCTGCCACGCTGCAGTTTCTGGTAGAAATCTTCAGCGAACTTCTCTATGGATTCACTTCGGCTGTAATTTTCGAGCCTACATCGACATAGCGAACGCAACTCGAAACACGTGAAAAAATGCGGTGAATTCCCCCGATCAGGCAGTTAGTCTACTCATCAGTAGGGATCGAGAGCTCTCCATCCCCCGTGTATGAGAGCGCTGGGAAGGTCGGGTTCTCGAAGGCATCGGCTTCGGGGAAGCTGATGGCATCGAGCGCCTCGTTGATCGCCTCGTCGAACGTCTTGCTCGCAAGTGGGTTGAAGTTCTTGTACGCGGTCAGCCGCGCATGCGTCTCCCTGTGCAGACAGACGTTGATCGTCGTCTGGGGTTCGTCGCAGTCGGAATCAGGACCCGTCGTTGAGATGTTGTTGCTAGACACTTCTATCACCTAGTGGACGAGGTTCACGAGGAAGGTGTTCCCTTGTCCACATGTCTATATGATGCACTTATAGATAAACTAAGTGGTTACTACCAGCAATCCCGCGTATCTTCGAAGGTCCCCGCAATCCCGCGTACCATTGTGACTCTTCCAAAACCAAGCGCGCCCTACCGATTAGGCCGTGAATTCCGAAGCTTCTACCGACCACATTTCCATACCCACCACATTACCACATTCAATGTGAGTTGGACCACTTTATCTCAGAATCTCGCGTACCTGTGTTCGAGGTAACAAATGAAATCCCTCCCTGCACGGAAACACCTGAACAAGCACCGACTGACTATCTTCATGACGCTCATTGCGCTTGCTGTCTTCGTCCAGCCGGTTGCGGCACAGCCCGCTGACTTCGAGGCGGTCATGACCAACCTCTACGACACTGTGTTGCTCGTCCTGAAGTATGCCGGTCTCGTCGGCCTTGCGCTGGGGGCGATCGTCTGGTTCACCGCTCGAAAGAACTCCGACCGCGCAGAGAACGGGATGTGGCTCATGATCGGCGGAGCCAGCATGACGGTGTTCTACTTCGGCGTCACGATCTTCGTGGCCGTCCTGGAGTACATCGCCACCCCGTAATCCGTCGCGAACGGATACGAACTACGCCCTATCACCCCCTACCCTTGCCTGACTCACCCATCAGGCTCCTTCAGGGAGGGTATATTTCACCGCCCGTCAGCGGCAGCTTCCGGGCGAACTGAAATTCCGGCGTCCTCAAAAGGGACGCTCACACGCGGCTCACGACAATGACCAACGACACCTACAGCAATCAAATTGGCCCCGCCGATGGGATGCTCCCGACTACGCAGCTGCGCGGGGCGTGGTTGCGCTCACCCGCGATGGTGGCGCGATGACTCCACCACCCTCTGACCGGGAGACGGATGCCCAGAAGAACGGAACCAATACTGAAACGGAGACCGAATGCCGGGAGGACCTCCAGCCTGAGAGCGTCTTTGAGCAGAGAGGTATCGACCTCTCGGAAGTCTTTGGAAATACTTCCGAATCGAGTTCGACGGGACACGATCAGAATCAGAACTGGCTGGCCGACGCCGGCGACTCGACAACTGCTGAGGAGACGGAGTCTGGTACAGACATGACCGAAAATCAGTCTTCCAGTGGCTACGAAGACATCTCCTCAGAAAGTCGTACGGAACCGACTGATCTCGACCGAGTCGAGACGCCCGGGACCACCGACAGCAATGCTACCGATGGTGAGCGCGAGGACCGTCTCGCCGCCTATCAGGACGTCGAAGCTGGGTCAGGACCGGGTAAGAAACTCGGTGATGCCATCGAAGCCCGCCCGTACATCCACATTTCGCCCGCCCGTGAGCAGGTCACTCCTGGCAATATCATCGCCGGACTGTTCGGCCTCTACCGCGCCGGAGTGACCGACAACAAACGGTTCAATCTCGCCGGTCGGCTCGGACTCAAAGACACGAAGAAGGCCTTCGAGTTCGTCGTGCACAAGCCGCGAAACACCAAACGCTTCGATTTCTACCTCTCGGTGACGCCCTACGACGCGACGGCGTTCAAAACGCTCGCTGCAAACGTCGCCGCAATGTACCCCGAGTCCTTTGAGTTCGAGATCGTCCCGTTCAACCCGGTCGCCGCCTTCGCCAGTAGCAACGGCAACGCACAGGTTGGCGGTCGACGCATCGCCACCCTCGAAGATATTGGTGACCTCGAGCGCCTCAGTGGGTTTGAGGACCCCTCTGTGTTCGAGGAATATGATATCAGCGGTGGTGACGGTATCTCTCCAGAAGAAGCCGAACAGCAACTCCTCAAGAAGGGGGTCCCACTCCGTCCCGAGGAGGTCCCTGAGGAAAGGCGTCCCTCGCTGGTTCGCTGGAAAGGTATTTCCTCGAAGAAGAACGACTGGATGACGCTCCTACGGCCATTCAGTGACATCGCGACGGACAACGACGACCAGTATCGCTCACCTCTCAGTGTTCTCCTCGAACAAGCTGTACACTCCGACGACCCGTTCGTGTTCCAGGCTGTATTCAAACCCCGTCCAGACTGGACGAGCGAAGCCGAAGTCCACAAGCGCAATCTCAAGATGGGCAACCACGGGACATTCAGTGCCTTCAAAAACGAGTTCGCTCGGCAGATGTTCGGCACTTCAGAACAGGAACGCCGCAACATCCACCGGGGAGATATCTCCGAACAGGTCGGTGGGACAGTCAGCTCAGGGGACAGCAACAAGATCACCGGATCGCGGATGGCTCAGATCGACCACAAACAACCGACGACGACGTTCGATCTCACACTCCGCGCCGCGTGTAACGAACAGACCATACAGAGCATCTCGAACGCTTTCACCTCGCTGTCGGGACCCTACTACGGTATTGAGGGTGACCTCATCGGTATCAGCGACAAAGAATTCGCTGCCCTCTGCCACGCGCGTCTCGCGACCACGAGTGGGCTCTCTGGCCGCTTCAGCAAGGGCGATCCAATCCTCTGCGTGTCTCCTGACGAACTAGCGAACTTCGTCGTCGTGCCCCACACGGACGCGCTCCCCCGTGCGAGTCGAGGGTCATCCGGTGGGTCGCCCGACGCTCGGTCACCGTTGACCGCGACAGACGAGGACCTCCTCTCTCAGTACAATCATGGGATGCACATCGGTTACGCCGAGACTGCCGTCGAGAATCGACCGGACATCCCGATTGAACTCTCTGCCGAGCAGCTCACCCACCACGTGCTACGAGCCGCAACGACGGGTGGCGGCAAGACCACCGCGATGATCAATGACGCTCTCAGTGCCTACGAGTCGTTCGACGGCCCCATCTTCGTCTTCGACAAGAAGGGTGGTTCGATGGCCGAGCAATACAAGCGCGCTCACTTCAAGAAGTTCGGGAACCTCGATGACGTCCTCCACATCCCGGTCCCGGGACCGAACGACGAAGTCCTTGCCTTCCCTTACTTCGATATCCGTCCGCAACTCGCCGCAGGCGTCAGTCGAACGGTCGCAGTACAGGAGAAAATCGACCGCTACAACGAATTGCTCGTGTACGTTCTTGGCCGGGAGATGACTGACCAGGCGTTCGTCGCACAAGAAATCCTCAACAGTCTCATCAAGGCGATGTTCGACCCTGTCCACGGTCGGGACGCGTGGCCCATTAGCGACCTCCTCACGGTTGCGATGGATATGCAAAAACTGGGGAGCATGGACGAGATGACTCGAGAAGCAGGCAAGCTCCCGCCCGTGAGCGATGAGACGCTTCGGCGAACCCTTCAGCGTCACGTTGACGCCGACCGTCAGCGGTTCATGACTTCAATCGATGCGGTGATGAACCGAATCACCAAACTCGCCGAGCGCTCGTTCATCTGGCAGATCCTCAACTTCGTTCCCGAGTGGGACGACGAAAACGGACACTACGCCCACCAGTCGCCGATGTTCGACATTCAGGATATCCTCGCGAGCAAGCGTGTCGTCCTCATCGACACCGGCGACCTCCGGCCTGCCTCGAGCAACCTCTTCACCTTCCTGATGCTCGATTATATCTGGTCCGGGGCTCGTCTCCGACATCGCATTGGGAAGACGCCGCCCGTCAGTGATGGCTACGTCATCAACCTGATTATCGACGAGGCCGCGCCGCTGCTCCAATCCGAACTCGTTCGCGACGATATGATCCCCGACGGCCGTGAATTCGGCCTCGCACTTGAAGTGATCGTGCACTTCGCAGAGCAGGTGAAAACCGACGCGCTCGATGTCTCATCCTACAAAGAAACCCTACGGAACATCAACACCAAGCTCATCGGCAAACTTGCCGTCGACGACGAACTCGTGATGACACTGTTCCACGAAGGGATCGAGGACGAGGAACTCGTCAACCGAATCACATCGCTCCCGCGTGGGGAATGGGTCGCCCAGCTGCCCGACACGGGCTTCATGACGGACATCCCTGAGCTTGTCACGCTCCTTCCCATCGGAATCCCCGCTGGGCACAGTGATTCAGATGAACCGGTGAGCGAGGATTCGGTATCTCCGTATGGCGATACCTTCGGCGAGATCGACGCGAAGAAGACACGACAAACGCGAGACGACTACTGCCTCCTACCCGGGAGTAACACCGACGCATCCGCAGAACAACTCTCGGCATCCGTTGAGAAGGACCGGAGGAACGATGCCGCTGATCAGACCGGAGAGCTTGACGGTTCGGCTGGTGCTGAAGACGGAGACGGCAACGAAGATGATACGTGGGAGATCAGCCGCGAACCAATGACCGAACTCGGCTCAACAAAGCCGACATCCGAATCCTCGAACGGAGGCTCTGGACCCAGTACTTCGGGAGGGGTCGTCCGCCCCGAAGATGACCTCGTGGACGACCTCGGCTCGCGTGGCTCCAGGTCCGTGGATAGCGCCACCACGCCGGTCGATTCCGACGCTGAAAGGACGGATCAAGGTTCGGTAAGCGGTCTGAAAGATCGAGTCGATACTTTCCTCTACGATGGGACTGATCCAACTGACTCGAATCCCGCTGGTACCGGCGGGTCACCTGATGGAGGAGAGGACAAATCGACTCGCACAGATGGAGCAGGAGGCACCTCCACCACGTCCCCGGAGACAGAGAGTGCAGACTCTAACGATGACCTGGATGAAGACACTAATTCGGGGATAGACGAGAACCTGACAGTTCAGGAGCGGCAGTTCCTTGCAGCTATCGTCGCGACGGTCAACGGTACTCACTCAAAGTTCGACATCCTTGAGACGATGGAACGGATAAATAGTCAGTTCCCTGATGTGGACATCGACTCCCTCGTTGACCTCGGCTATCTTGAGAAGACAACCGAGAATCTCCGTGTCTACTACACTGTCAGTGAGGACGGCCAGCGTGCGTGTGGCGCACGTGTCGCGTACGGCGAGGATCAGGGCGATGTAAATGAGAAGACCTACCACAAGGTGATGGTCGAGGCGCTCGCCCGCTCGCTCAGGAATGACGAGAACAATCAGTATTTCGTCAAGCGATACACGCCGATACTCGGGACCGATGTGAAGCCCGATGTTGTTGCGTTCAAAGACGCGAAACCAGCCGTGATCGGAGAGGCCATCTGGAATGTCCGACACGAGCACATCGTCAAGCACTACGAGGACTTCAACCGTTTCGACGTCGAGAGGAAAATCTGGATTGTACCGAACCTCTCAGAAGCAAAGAACATCACGCGCGCACTCTCCAATGCGGGGGTAATCGACGAAGTGCCCGCTGAACGAAATTGTCGCTCCTACGACGACATTACCCGTGCGACCTGGGGCGATGATAGCGAGTGGGAGTTCGTCGGTGCCGGGAATCTAATCGATGATCTTCAGTAGCCAGCATCGGGGGTACGCGCAAAGTGTGCGCACGCCGTGCGCGGACAGCATGAGGTCTCTACCATCAAAACTGGTGTCTAAGAAGTCACCCCTAGCGTTACAACTTGGCGCAAACGTAGAGAACGGGTTAGAACCTCTAAAAAGACCTCTCACGCCTTTTCTTGGAAGCTGCCACTCTCAGAGCGTCACGGGGGCGCGCAAATCCGCGCAAAATCTGCGCACGCCGCGCACGGCAGATATGGGGGTTCTCCCTCCAGAATCCGGGTCTGGAGAGACACCTCTACCGTTACAACTTTGCGCACGTGTGCAGCAGTCTTTAGAGACGCTATCGAAGAATCTGGGGCCTCTATTCGGCCCGTCCGATGCTACATATCATAGTATTGGATGGGAAGGGGTAACCACTAGTGCGCGAATCGCGCGCAGTGTGTTGGTTTCGTCCGATCCCCGGTCGAGAGAGTCCACCCAGGTTTGTTTCGCCCGCAGTCAAGCGGCGACGACGTCCTCGAACATCACGGTGAATCCATGACCATCATAGACGTAAGCGACGACGCAATCCCGGAGAATATCCGCACCATCGAGAACTGGATTCTCTGGCGCGAAGGAGAGCGTGACGGGAAACCTACCAAAATCCCGACGAAACCGTATCGGACCAGTGGAGACATCAACTGCGATGTCACCAACCCCAAACACCGTCGCGACTTCGACACGGCTTGGGACGCATTCAACGACTCCCGGGTGACCGGCGATGGTCTCGGATTCGTCTTCACGGACGAGGTCTCGATCACTGGCGTCGACCTCGATAAGTGTCGTGACCCTGATACAGGTGCTCTCGAAGACTGGGCGGAAGATATCATCGACCGACTCGACTCATACACCGAGGTGTCACCCTCTGGTACGGGGGTGCATGTTCTGGTGGGGGGAGAGCTCACGGCCTCCGGTAACCGCCGGGGTCGCGTCGAGATGTACGACTCCGATCGCTACTTCACCGTGACCGGTGTGCATCTTGCCGGAACGCCCACCGAGATTCAAAAGTGTCAGGAAGAGTTAGATGACGTCCACCGCGAGTACATTCGCAACGAGACCACTTCGGACGGGCAGCAAAGTCTCGCGGAAGCCGCTGCAACCGATACCTCAGAGGCTGGAGAGAATCGTGGAGGGAAGCGGGCCACTGAAGCCACCGGCCGGCAGAGTGAAAGCGCGCTCGTCAAGCGCTATAGTGACGCCTTCAGGAGCATCAGCGACCCGGCCATTCGCGAAGCGCTCGAACGGGTCAAGACGAAGTACCTCCCCTCGGTGTGCCCCAGTACGTTCGACGACCTCGCAGGGCCCGGGATAGACATCTCAGATAGCGAGATACTCGACCGGATGTTCGACTCCCGAGGTGGTGAGCGCAAGCGCCGACTCTACGAAGGAGATTCGTCGATGTGGGGGTCTCACGACGCGGACTATCCCAGCCAGTCCGAGGCAGATATGGCGCTGGCTCACACCTTGGCGTTCTGGACCGGGAGAGATCCCGATCGGATGGATGCGCTCTTTCGCAACTCCGGGTTGATGCGCTCCAAGTGGGATGACCAACATTACTCGAGCGGTGCGACCTACGGCGCCGTCACATTGGCCCGAGCGCTTCTCCGAGTAGACGATTACTACGAACTCCCAAGCGAAGAGGGAGTGCAGTTCTCGAAGGCCGATGGGCCGACGTCCACGTCACGCTCGACGAACACGAGTTCGGCCACCGTTCGGAGCGAGGGGGAAACTCCCTCGAACAGCACGTCATCTTCAGCATCCCCTCAGAGGCCGCAGCGCTCCGCTGGAGCGTCCGGCTCATCATCTGGGGAAGATGAAGCGACGCCACCGACTGAAACCGCTGGGAGTGCCCCAGGCCCGCTGCACGGGGATGATGTTGTAAACACTGCCGAGGGGTCTCCCGATGTCCTGTTGAATCTCGATGGGACAGATGGCGAGGAAGGGCACGCGAACGAGGGAGACAACCGAACTGGTTGTGGAGAAGATGCCGACGACGACCCGGCGGCCGATGCCGACGCAGTTGCGCCGGCCTCTGGATCTGTCGGTCCCGGCCAGTCGTCGTCGACCACGCCCGACGCTTCTCCCGCGAACCGCCGAGCCGCACCCGACGGGACGGACACCGATCCGGAGCTCGACGAGAGTACCAGGCGTATGATGGCGGAGTCTGCCGCGAGAGCGGGTGAGGAGTGGTCTCGGACTAATCTCCACGTTGACGATGGCGAGAAGCACCCGACCGATTGGACTGTCGGCCCGATCGAAGGCCGAACGCCCGAGGCGCAGGCGATGCGTGTCGCTCGCGAGGATAATCGCGTTCTCGCTCGACATCAGAACCGGCTTGAGGAACGGCTCCGCGAACTCCAGGAAGTCGAGGATGAACGCGACCGCTTCAAGTTCACTGCCGAGACCTACCTCAAGGCGATGGATGAGCTGATGGGGGAACGAGAGCGCTACCGCGCACAGCTCAAGCAGGCTGGCCTCCTCTCAAAGGCGGACGCCGATCTGCCTGACGACCCCGTGACGCGACTCAAGCAGATTCTCCGACCGATGGTTCGCCGCGAGGATGTCGCGACGGCCAAAGAGACACTCACTGGCCTCGACGCTGTCCTCCGTGAGTACGAAGAAGCAAACGAACAGATCCGGGCCGATGAACGCGAGCGACGCAAACAGCGGGGCAGGTTCTCTCGGTTCTTCAGCTGATTCTCCACCAGAACACCCCTGGCGGTGTGCCCTTCCTCGTCGCCGGAGAGTATTGGTCCCCAAACGGGGGTGAGGGAATTGAGATGACTACCATCGACCCCGACCAGCAGAGCCTCGAATCCGAACACGCACAAGAGCGCGAGCCGATCAGTGTGAGGTTCAAATCGAGAGATGAAGTCGAGTTCCGGAAGCCTGACCACGATCCTCACGGCGAGCTGTTCGCCGCGGTCTGTCACTCGCACGCTTCGTGCGATGGTGGCTGTGGGACGAGTGGCCTGGTTCCAACCGACCTCCTCGAGGACGCTGACGGTCTTACCGGGTGGCCGCCCTTCGATATCCTCTGCGAATCCTGCGCCGAGGCGATCGTCCAAGACGACTACTCGTTCTAGACGGACGCAGTTTTTCCCAGCTACTCACAGTTTCCACTTTTCCTTCTCCCGACGTGGGTATTGGTCCCCAAAGGGGGGTGAGGGAAGTGAGAGAAGACGTGGCGATGAGGTCGTTCTCGTCTGTCTTCTCAGATCCGAACTCACGAGCGAATCAGTGCGGACAACGACGATTCGTCGGCAACGCGCCGACGGTGGTTGTCCTGCTCGCGTCTCCCGATAGTATTGGCCCCCAAAGGGGGGTGAGGGAGAGCGGGCGGGGCGAGGTGCGACTGACGGTTCGGTTCGGCACTGTGCAGTTCAGTTCCAGGTCCGTGAGTCGCGTCCTCGTCTTGTACCGACTCGTGAGAATCCCCTCAGAGAGACTACCATGAGTGCAGACTCCAACATCAGCGTGGAGCAGCGTGCGGCAGACATCAGCGGCAAGTTCGGCGAGATGGACGTAGACGTTCCCGCCTCGGCCGTTCAGGAGCGGATCGCGGCCATGCAGCAATTCAACGTCCCACTCGAGGAGGCGGCCATGACGACGGTTCGCAACCTCGCGGAAGAATACGATGTCGAGGACGGTGACCTGTCCGAGGACCTCTCGGCACTCGCTGGCTTCAGCGGTGGCGCGAGCGGCTCCCAGGCCTTCGAACGGGTCATGCTCGGGGATATTCCGGACCTCGGGACGGAGGAATGGGTGGATGTCCGTGCGCAGGTCGTCAACCTCTGGGAACCGAAGCACGACTCCATGCGGCAGGTCGGTCTCATCGGCGATGAGAGCGCCCAGATGAAGTTCGTCGTCTGGGAGAAGAACACCGACAGCCTGCCGCCCCTCGAAGAGGGCGTCACCTACGACATCGCTTCGGCCATCACCAACGAGTACGAGGGCAAGTACTCCCTCTCGCTCAACAAGGCCAGCGAGGTCAGCGAGTCCGGCGCAGAAGACGCCGTCGAACCCACCGACGGGAAGGTACGCGCGACGGGGACGCTCGTCGCCCTCGAAGACGGCAGTGGCCTCATCAAGCGCTGCCCCCACGAGGACTGCACGCGTGTCGTCCAGAACGGCCGCTGCTCCGAGCACGGCAAGGTTGACGGCGTGTTCGACCTTCGCCTGAAGGCTATCCTCGACGACGGTGAGCGCGCCGTGCGAGCGCTGTTCAACGCCGAGATGACCGAAGCCGTCAGCGGCATCTCGCTCGCAAAGGCCAAGGAGATGGCATCAGAGGCGCTCGACCCCAGTGTCGTCGAAGGGGCAATCCGCGATACGCTGGTCGGCAGGACCCTCGATGTCCGTGGTCCGGTCGTCGGCGAGTACTTCCTCGTGGACGAGGTCGCCGAGACGGGCTACTCGGCGGACAATCCCGGCCTCAGTGACGCGGCCATCGCCCCGGCCGTCACGCAGCGCCAGCCAGCCAAGCGCCTGTTCGCCGAAGAACTCAACCAGGCGACCCACTCGTTTACCCGACCCGAGGACGAAGGCGACGACCGGGCGCCGAAGTTCACGCTCCTGCCGAGTGGCGAAGCCGCCAACCGCGTGTTCGTTGTTGGGACGCTCATCGAGACAGCCGATGTCGGCGGCGATTCCGAGTTCTGGAAGGGGCGTGTGATGGCAGCAGGCGAGGCCGTCAACATCTACGCCGGGCAGTACCAGGCTGAAGCGATGGACATGCTCCGGGTGGCCGACACGCCGTCATACGTGGCGGTGGTCGGTAAGCTCCACCACTACGAGACGGACTACGGCGTGAAGGTGTCCATCCAACCCGAGTCGATTACGGTGGTGAACTCTGAAGTTCGCGACTCGTGGGTGGCCGAGACCATCGACGCGACCCAGCAGCGCCTCGGCGCGCTCGCCGACGGCAATTCCGACGCTTCCGACGCCGTCCAGTCGGTCTACCAGTTGGATGTCTCCAACATTGAGGCTGCCGTCGAAGCGGCTATCGACGACATTGCGCCTGAACCTGCCCCCGTCCAGTAAGGGGCGGGTCGCACCTCCCGGATCGCCACCGCACCCCCTCCGGCCCCGGCCTCGCTTCGCTCGGCCGGTTACCGAAGCGGTTCAGCATCTCTGAATGGACGGTTCACCACCGACAGAGAGTGTTGGTTCCTCCAAGGAGATGAGGAGAGTACAGCAGGGCGGCAACGGTCGCCTGCATATCCCCACGGTTCCTCCGCCGTCTTGGTATCCACCACTCTCGCTGTGCATCAAAGACCCGCCGAGTGCCCCCGGCGCGACGGCGGTTACCTCGGTTTCAGGCGGTGCTGTTGTAACTCCTCGTTTCTACCGCCTTCCAACTCCATTTTTTCACCCCGAAAGGGGATGGGGGGCGACTCGACCGTCCAGTACTCGTCTCGTCGACGCCGGCGACTTGTCATCGACTCCGTCGACGATCATGAGTCTTGCGCCGATCGCCTCGCTAGCCCTCAATAGACGCTCGGCCCGACACTGCATACAGGCAATTCGCTGGTCTATCCACTCATTCGACCACGAGAGCGCCGTCGCAGTACCGGACCCGTCACACTTGAGCCTCAGCCGTTTCGGGCGATAGATACGCAACGTCGCCCCTCGGACAGCGGCCAGCATCGCGCTCCCACGACGTCGTACCTCGGCTCTGGCGACGTCTCCTTTCAGTACTTCACGACTGCTTCTGCCCATCCCTGTCCCTACTTTTGGAGATGCGATGAGGACCGGCGGTTTTTGGCGCTTCGAGTTGACATCGACTATTCCTACGCAACAAACTCAACTCGTCAGATCTTGGCCGTTGCGTAGGAACTGAAGTCGCGCCAGTTTGTCGCCCCCGAGTCGGCGAGGGACGCAGGTCATGACATCGACATCCAGCGAAATCGGCGCGGACGAACTTGACTCCGAGACACGACATCTGAAGGACGCCGTCGCCCGACTACGACAGCACGGGGCCCAGCTTCAGGAGGAAGCCACACTCGCCGCCGATCAATACCCCCATGAACCGGTATCGACGAGGTCGGGGGCCTCCAGCCCGCCAAGTACCCGTACCATCGTCGCTCACGCCCGTATTGAGGCCGACCTCGCCGGGTACGACGCCCGGCTTGGTGTCCTCGACGACACCATCGACGAACTCCACATGAAGATCGAAGCACGGATCACGACTGCTCCGGGACCTGCCCCAACGACGACGTCCTCCCGTGATAATGCACAGTGATCGTCGTCGAGATAAGACCGTCCGCGCTATCGACCTCTTCTGCGGAGCTGGCGGGATCAGCGCAGGGCTCGCCCTCGCTTGTGAAGACCTCGAGAGAGATGTCGAACTTCTCGCGATCAACCACTGGCCGACCGCTATCGAAACCCACCGTGAAAACCACCCCTGGGGCGACCACCGAAACGCGAAAGTCGAAGAACTCGAACCGAGACAGGTCGTCCCCGGTGAACGGATAGACATCCTGGCTGCTGCTCCAGAATGTACTCATTTTTCGACTGCTCGTGGTGGCCGCCCCGTCGATCCCCAGAAACGTGCCTCTCCTTGGCACGTCCTTCGGTGGCTCGAACAGCTCTACGTCGATAACTTCATTCTGGAGAACGTACCTGAGTTTCGGTCGTGGGGGCCCGTCGGTGCTGATGGACGTCCGATGAAGTCGAAGAAGGGCGAGACGTTCGACTCGTACCTGACCGCTCTCAATAGCCTCGGCTACGCCGTCGATTGGAAGATCCTCAACGCAGCCGACTACGGGGACGCGACGAGTCGCCGGCGACTGTTCCTGATCGGACGCCGTCAGCATCGTCCAGAGTGGCCGACACCGACACACAGTGAAAACGGCAACCAGCCTGGAACCGACCCTTGGCGTCCGGCGGCTGAAATCATCGACTGGTCCGATCGCGGCGACTCGATCTGGACCCGCAGTCGTCCGTTGGTTCAGAACACGATGGAACGAATCGCCGACGGCCTTCGCGAACACACACACCACCCGCTCGTTGAGTACGCTGATGTCATCGCCCGGCTCTCGAAAGCCGACGTCGAAACACTCCAGCAAGACATCGTCGACGCTCCAGACCTCTCCGCTGCACTCGAAGCACGCTCCGAACCGTTCCTCGTCGAGACGAGCGGTTCGGATGTGACCCCCGATATCGACGGCCGCAAGGTGTCCACTCGCGAATCGGCTGCTACGACCGACGGTGGAATAGGTGATGTCACCATCACAGGTCTCTGCGTTCCCTACCTCCTCGGCCAGCAGTCAAACGCTACGCTGCGCGAAACCACCAAGCCCGTACCGACAATCGCGACGCGGGGAGCTATCAGCTTCATCGAGGCCGAATCGTTTATTCTCCCCAGGAACGGGGTCCAACGCGGACTCCACTCCAACCCCGCCTACGACCCTGCGAGCCGACCGATGCACACGATTACTGCGAAAAACAGCGACGGTCACTTGGTCAGCCCCTATCTCGTTCAGTACAACGGGAACTCCGGAGCGAAAAGCATCGACGAACCACTCCCGACCGTCACCACAAAAAGTCGATTCGGACTCTGCGCTCCCGAGCTCTATCCCTGGGGTATCGACATCCGCTATCGGATGCTTGAACCTTCTGAGCTCGCCGCTGCGATGGGTTTCCCCGAAGACTACGCATTCCGAGGGACGAAAACCGATGTTACAGAGCAGATCGGGAATGCCGTCCCGGTCCATCTCGCGAAAGCTCTCTGCGAACGACTCCTCGCCGGCCGCGATCCCACACTCGAGAGCTTCTCCACGAACGAAGACTAACCATCGATCATCGGGGCTTCGCCCGCTGTGAGAAAACCTCCGATTAGCACATTGGTCCTCCGTTTCGTGCTTGACCGACTACTCTTCCGAGTGCCCCATTCTCACCGGGTGTGCACCTTCGCTCTCCCACGTCTCCGTCGTCTCCTTGGATTTACTCTCGGGGACATCTACAGGTGCAGGATGCTGACTACCCGACTCCGATATCGTGTCTGAATCGTCCTCTTTACTCCTCTCCGGTTCCTCCGGCTCGGGAGCAGGTGGTTCGTCCTGTTTCGGTGTCGCCCGCCGGGCCCGAAGTACGGTTAGTGGGATATCTTCCATCCACACGCCCAGCTCGCGCTTTGCTACCCGCGAACTTTCCTCGGCAGATGAGGCAGGGAACTGCGCCATGACAGTCAAGACCACCAGGGCGAAATCCACTGTCGAGAGCGCGGCCTCGTACTCGTATCCGCAGGAGGGACACGCGACGTCCTGGACTACGATTTCGGAGTACCGTGCCGACGTCTGATTTACTCGCTTCCCCACCTCCGAGACTGCGATGTTGATCGCGTTCTGAACGCCTGTCGTTCCAGCGACCACCCACGGCACCGATATCTGCACCTCGAACCACGTCTCATCGTCGCCACCCGTCCATGCTGTCATTGGATGAGCACCACGTCTCGTCGTTTTCTCGCCGGCGCTGCTGAGGGATGTGTCGAGGTCATTTTATCTGATACCTGGTTTGAACGGGATACTTCCCGGCCTGGAAATGGCTTCAGCCAGTCGCCTGCCGACAAGTCCCGTGAGGAGGGTGTACTAATTCAGATGCGCCGGAAGGATATGAGAATTCACTGACCACATCTGATGTGGTGCTACATCGACCACATCTCGCTCAGTACGAGGACGACCTGGGCACGAGCGGTGAGTGGGGAGGGGCTGGACCGTGGAACTTGAGGCTCCGCCTATGGGAACTGGTTTCAGCATCGAAAGGGAGTTTGAGTTTGAATTCTGAGTTCGTTCGATGTGAACTCGAGCTGCTAGATTTCGTTGTAGTTCAAGATACGACCACGAAAGGGGGGTACCGATATCGAGGTTTGCTGAATCTGAGATAGACTCAGGTTCGGAGTCTGGGCACAGGTATGGATTCCGTTCATACTCATGCTCTCTCGTCCAAGCGGCAGAACTCCTCGTGAATGTACGTAGCGAGTAGGGTTGGTTGCGGCCAAGTTATCGATACGTCACCAGAGAAATTCGCAGCAGGGGTTCGGGGAACAGCCTCACCAGCATCAGATGTTCCCGACGACTGTCCGACACGCTGGGGCGTGGCAGGCGTCGAATGGGCTGATGCGGTAGCTGATGCCTTCTCGAGAATCTGTATCTCAGATTCCCAGCGCGAGTCAAGCTTCGGTTGACCTTGGTACGTTCGCTTGTGCTTCTCGTACGGTAACTTGAAGTCAACGAGACGGACCATATCACCTTCATTTGGCTCGGCGAGGATCTTCTTCGAGATGATGACTTCACCATCGGCGTCATCCGGGTCAGCCGTTGATGCAGTGATCTCTTGCTCGCTTGATTCCCAGACAGAGACGCGAACTTCATCCTCTCGGCGATCTCCATCTTTGACGATCATCCCGAATTTCAATCCAGGGACGTCAGGATGGTAGATTTTCTTCACCACGCCTTGCGTCGTGAGGTAGCCTTTCGAGGACCAGAGATTCGCTCGCAGAATCGCCTTGACTCGCATAACGTTTCTCGGGTTCGCCTCTTCGTTCTGGAGTAGCGTGAGGAATGCCGACGTCACATCTTGTCCATCCAGCACACGCTGTGCAAGGTCGGACGCGATGGAGACGGGGTTGCGCCGAATCTCGTGGATGGCCTCTGCACTCAGTATCCTGCGTGCTTCCGTCAAGACCTCATCACGAAGTTCGGGGTCCTCAGCTTCGAGCTCCCGAAGGGGCTCGGCGAGGTCGTAGATGATCTGCTGGGCGTCGGTCGATTCACGACGCTCAGGAGCCACACGAGCGCACGCGCTCCGGTAGCGAGTGAGCCATTCCGTGTGTGCATCCAGCATCGCAGCCAGACCGGTCAAGCGTCCAGTAGAGTCAATTCCTACAGAGACTTTCTTCAGCTCTGCATCCAACGCCAGTCGGCGCTCGATACCAGGAATTGACGACCGAGAGTACTCCGCTGGATTTGAAACGAGATCCTGGAGTGCGACTAACTTCCCAGAAGGAAGCGTCACTTCCAGTTCCGGTGTTTCCAAACCCTCCGCCTCACGTGGCGTCTGTTCATCCAGGGGGATGACCTTCAGCGCACGTAGCCGGAGAGTCTTTTCATCCAATCGGTCTTCAGGGACGAGTTTCCGTCCGAAGCGCACGGTAACATCCGTCGAACTGACCGGGTCGTACTCATCAAAGCCAGACGCCGTGCCCGTCAACTGATCGCCAGTCGGGTCGGTCAGGCGGTCGTGGCCCATGTAGATGTACTCTCCCCGGGCAAGAACGCTGGACTCAGAGAGCGCATCTGCAGGTTGTCCGCAGGCGTTCATTTCAGCCCTCCGTTCATCACTCCGAGACGCGACCATCGGCTGGTCATCGTACCAGCCGTAGACGCCCTCGGTTTCGAGTTCGGAAGCGGTTTCGCGTGCACTGTTACTCTCGCTCTCACTCTCGAAGTCGACGTCGACATCAACGGAGATGCCGCGGTCGAATTCAGTCTCTCCGGTGAACGAGTGTTCTGACTCCACAGATCCACGTAGCTCGGTTTCAGACGAGTTCGCGATCTGCGAGTGTGAACTCGGGATAGCGTCTTCGTCGAGGTTGAGCCACCGACGAATCGTCGGGGATTCCACTCTGTCGTCGAGACGGCGGACTTCCTCATCCGAGAGGCGAGCCGTCGCCGAGAATCCGTGTTCAGCCGCCTGTGAAGGCGGGGTGACAGTGTGGGTGGAGTGCTCATGTTCAGCTTCGTCTTCGATTTCGGTACTGCCGTTCTGTCGTCCGTCCTCAGTAAGGGCGGACCTGCCGGTGTATCCACTCATGACAAGTTCGAAAAGCGCCGTGCTTTCCACTCTCAGAGACGCGAACTATGCTCATAACTGTATCTCAGTCATCACGCCGCTGTACTGCGGTTCTATGTTGGAAACCCCCGCAATCCCGCGTACGCTCATGGGGAAGCGATTGTTGGTGGCGTCATAGCGCGGTTTCGAGGATCGTTTTGAGTGCTTCCTCGCCGGGTTTCCGGCGGACGCGTTGGTGAAGTTGAAACGCTCTGAAGTAGGGCGTAAGCCTGTCTTTGGAGTCGCCTCGATGTGGCTCTCGCAGGTGTTCACGTGAACATCTCCATCAACGTATTCCCCGTCGCCGTGGACGACGTATTCGCGGTCGAACTCCTCGTCGTCCTCTAGCGGGTCGTAGGCGCGAAATCCATCCGTATAGACGGTCAGCGACTCCTCTTCGTGGTCGGCCAGCAGGAGTCGAATAGTCGATTCCTCGACAGATTTCGCTGGCAGCACGTAGCAGTCGTTCGTTCCCCGATCAACCAGAACGAACACAGGCGGTTTGTCCTCGCTATATTTTCCACGTCCGCGCGTGGACAGGCCACGCGAGCGCAACCGTCCGTCGCGCTCGCGGCCCTTGAGTCCGGCTTTGACGTACAGTTCGTCGAGTTCGACCGGCCCTTCCAGTTGTGGCCGAGGCGCGTCCAGCGCTCGCAAGAAGCGCTGGACGCGCCGGTACACCGTCTTGTAGGAGACATCGATCTCCACATCTAGTTGCCGAAGACTGGTGTTGAACCGGATATAGGCGTAGACCGCGAGAAACCACTTCCTGAGCGCAACCGACGAATGCTCGAAGACCGTACCAGTCTTGTCGTTGAACGTGCGGTCGCAATTCTTACAGCGATACCGTTGAAACACCCGATAGCTGCCGTACCGAATCACGGATTCGGCACGGCAGCGCGGGCAATAGACGCCGTCACGCCAGCGAATCTGTGCCAGCAGATTCGCGGCACGACGCTCCGAGACGAACGTCTTGAGTGGAATCATGCTTCGTCGGGTGGCGCGGTCGCGCCACCCTTGCCCGCTGTGACTTCCAGCTACTGCTGCGAACTGACCAACAATCCTCTACCCAAGAGCGCCCGCGTATATCAACGGCCCGCATCCCGCGCCGGATGCACTCTCACCGAACGGCGTCTTCAACAGAAACAGTCATCGACGCGAACTCACTCGCAGAATAGCGCTCCCGCTCATCGAAAGTGGAGTGGAAAGGCGAGTGCGCCTTTCCGAACTTGTCATGTTGAGCCGTTCAAGGCTCACGAGAGTCTACGCCTAAGAAGTATTTAACTGTAGCGTGAAAGATGAATTTCGGGAACGGGCGGTTCGAAAGGGATGTTTCAGAACGGAACGGGCTCGCGTAACCTAACACACCACCCACTCGCATATATCTGAAAAATCCGAAGATATATTGAGGAACACTTCTTACGGATAGGTATGACCGAGTTCGATCCAGCCCCTGCATCCGACGATACGCAGCGACGATGGCAGACGGGGACAGACACGTTTGGTCGTGTCTACGACGTCGTTCTCGGAGTTACCTCTCCGACTGCCTACACCGAGATCGCCGAGCTTGCGGACTGCTCTCCGAACGCCGCCAAAAAGCACCTCGATCGCCTGACGGAGATGGGGATCGCTCGAGTCAATAGCGACAGCAGCCCGCCGACATACGAACGTAACGAGGGGTATCTCGAATGGCAGGACGCCAGTCGAATCGCAAGCGAACTCTCTGTCGAAACGATCATCGACCGTGTGGAGGCGCTTGAAGACCAGCGGGCGGATTACGAAGCCCGGTTCGAGACGACCGACCCAACCGATGTTAACGTCTTCGAACACGAGAGTCACGACACCATCCACGAGCGAATGACCGCAGTCAGTGAGTGGCAGGGTGTGATTCGAGATATCCGGCTGTACGAACTTGCTCGCCAGCTCTCCCAAAACGACGGGCACCTGATCCCGGCTTAAATGAGCCAGCCCCCGGAAGATTCGGGCCCGCACTCGACGGGTCCACCGGATCGACAGACGTTGCGCCTGCTGGAGCGACATCTTTCGTCGGATTCACTCGTCGCTGAGACTGCGTTCGACCCGGATTCTTACGAACCCCGACTCCTTCGTGGACTACTTGATGCTGGACGATACCCGAACTCAGTGATTTCAGCTCGTCTCGACATCCGCTGGTTCACAACTGGCGATTTCTCAGTCCATTACGTTGAAGAGCACGAGAACGGGGATCACTGGGAGTGTCGCTGGGACCGGCACCCGAACTCACACAACACCCGGTTGCACTTCCACGAGCCACCGTCCGGTACTGACGTTACTGACCTTGAACTTTCGTCACTCCATCCGCTCGAAGTATACTCCACCGTCCTCACGGCGATAGAGAACCGCATCGAGACACTGTGGTCATAGCACGTGCCGAGACCAACTGAGAGATGTCTACTGGAGGAGATACCAGAGGATCTTGATGTGTATCGATGTAAACCACAATATCTCAACCGCAGGCAGGAACCCCACGACTGAATTCGTCGGAGGATGTCGACAGATCTTCCGGTGATAAGATTCGAATATCAGCTGCGATTGATTTGCTGAGGAGCGCCCGGTGGCTGAGACGGTATTGAGGAACTGAGTTGCGCCGGATATCTTGGAGCGAAAATTCTCCGATGAAAAACGTGACCGGCTAGCTCACGCTCAGTATTGGCCCCCCAAGGGGGTCGAGGGGGTTCGAGAGGGGGTCGGCAGACAGCCGGTCGCCTTCCGAATCCACGACCTGGAGCGTGAACTACTGATGCCATACTACAACGACGGCCAGCACCGCCTCTCGAACAGCGACGTCGAACAAGACGACCGTTTCGACGAACTCAGACTCCGCGGGCTCTACGAGAGCCCGCACTTGGAGAGCGACTGTCTCGGTATCCGTCTGGAGAACGCCGGCGAGCTCATGATGGCCGCTCGATCCCAGCCCGAATACGACGAGTTCGGTCTCGAAATCGAAGGAACCGGCGGTCAGGAGCTTGACGCCTACTGGGTCGGTGCGAGCCTGAGAACCACCCAGGCGCGCGACATCGACCCGATGGACCTCACCGATGAGGACCTCACTGGCCTTCCGCTCGAAGCGCAAGAACGACTCCACGGGATCCGGGAAGAGCGGAAACGCCAGCGCGAAAAAGCCATCGCTGCCTACGTGGTTGGCATCGACCGTGAAACCCTGTGTCGGGAAGACCTTCTCACCGAGTACCGAGACCGTCGTGCAGACCACAACGAGCATGTCGTCGGCGATAATTTCCACTCCTACGACCCCTTCGAGCAACTCGACGAGGAATCCAGCCAGCGAGTTCGCGAAGCTGCTGACAGAATCCGTGACCGGCTCATCACGCCTCCGAATCACGTGTTCCTCAAATACTGCCTCGGGAGCAAGGTCGCCAGCGGTCAGGACCTCTTCACTGCCCAATCGAACGTTCTCGACGAGTTCTACCAGGAACCCGGCATCATCCAACCGATCTCGTCAGTGCCGGTCATCCCCTCGAAATACAACGTTGAGGCTGATATTCAGGGCACGGTCGCGAGAGTCTGGGAACCCAAATCTCACACCCAACAGCAGGTCGGACTCATCGAGGACGACACCGGGACGATCAAATTCACTGTGTGGAAGCGGTCGAACCAGGGAACCCTCTTCCAGGAGGGCGACATCGTGCGTATCGTCGCCGGAAAGGTCGGCAAATACCGGGACCAGGCGACGCTCGCTGCCGACTCCGAAACCCAGATCACCATCGTTGAGCGCGGAGACAGGGAGAAACCCGCCGAGAAAAGCCGCGATCAGGATACCTCAGAGCCATTCCAGCGACACGGCGGGTGCTCTATACCCACGTTCGACACGCCCGGAGCGCAGGCAGTCTCTCGACCTATCCACACGCCGGCTGATCGTCTGGACGACGAACAGAGCGGACAGATGGACGCTCATGAGTGGCTCAAAGCGACTGAGATTTTCGACGAGGACGGCGACATCCCACTCCCGACCTGGTGGCGGGAGCAAGCCAACGTCGTCTCCGTTGTCGTCGACCAGGAGACCGACCGGGACGATATCTACGCCGCTATCCAAGACGTCGTCTCGAGCTCTCAACCTGAATCCACCCCTGCTCCTGAATATCCCGTTCCACAGGGCAAGCGCCGTCTCTGGGCTCTCGTCCGTGACCTCGGTCGCTTCGGGACTGCTCTCGAGTCCGATGACGATTCGAAATCGGACTCTACGGAAACACCCACCGAGGACGCCACTACCGACGCGCTCACCGGCGTCGCTAGTCCCGACACGTCCGAGACGACAGCGACGACAGAGTTGAGCCTCGGACTTCCAACCACGACGTGCCGGTGCGGTGAGTGCGCTCACGACCGCGCCCACTACCGACTCGTCCAGCTCCGGTCCACCGACGAACCGCCGACCAGACTCCTGTCGTGTGCCAGTTGCGGCCATCGCTGGCGCGAAGACAGCTGAACGACGCGATACCCTACTCGACTCAATTCGACTCGAACATCCACAACCATGTGCTCTCACAACAACTCCAACTCCGACAGCAACGACTCTGAACCAACCCCCACCGACGAGGAGCTATTCGCCCTCGACATCGTCGACGGCGAAGATCCCTCCGAAAGCAACGACCTAGACGGTCGGTACCGCTCCAACCCACCGGGTCCCGGCCCGACCGTCGGAACGCGCTTCGTCAAGCTCCAGGACGGTTCGTTCGCGATCATCGACAAAGCCGCGCTCGGTGGGTGGATTAGCGCTACGAAGACGATCAATCTCGAAGACGCCCGCTGACCATGCGAGCGTCCACTCACAGGCCGTCGCGACCAGCAAACAGCTCAGTGTTTTTGTTCCCCAAGGGGGTGAGGGGAATCGGAGGAGAGAAGAGAGACATCGCGTCTCTCCGCTCGCATACCTCGTCCCGACTCTTCTCGGTCTGTCCACCTGCGAAGAGCCATCCAAACCACACCTCAAATCCAGCCAATGTCAATGAACGCAACATCCGCAGATACGTCAGTCAACGCCTTAAACGACGAACTCGTTTCGGCCGCGACTGACCTCATCGAACAGTTTCCCGACGACGCCGACACCGACGGCGATCTTCCCGACACTGACGAGGTCGTCTCCCGGCTTGACCAGATGGTCAACTCCTACAACGTGCCGCTCGAAGAGGCGACTCGCGCCGCTCGTAATCACTACCTCGACGTATTTGGTATCGAATACGACGACCTCACGCTCTCGGAGACCGGCGGCGACGCGGTACTCGACGATATCGATTCCAGCAGCAGGTGGGTGAGTGTCGTGGTCAAAGTCGTAGACCTGTGGGAGCCGACCAGCGACAGCATCGCTCAGGTCGGTCTCATCGGAGACAAGACTGGCCGCCTCAAATTCACGACGTGGGCAAAGGCCGACCTTCCTGAACTGGAAGAGGGTGGCGTCTATCGGTTCGACAACGTCGTCACCAGCGAATACGAGGGTCGATACTCTATCAACCTCAACTCCCGGTCGTCTATCGAACCCGTCGACGACGATATCGAGGTTGGCGACGACGCGGAAGAGCTGTCTATCGAGGCGCCGATGGTCGCGATCCAGAGCGGCTCCGGCCTGATTAAGCGCTGTCCCCACGAGGACTGCACGCGTGTACTACAGGATGGCCGGTGTGCCGAGCATGGAGAGGTCGAAGGAGAATTCGACCTTCGCATCAAAGCCGTCTTCGACGACGGCACGACGGTCCAGCACGCCATCTTCGACAAGGACGCGACCGATACCATCTCCGACATCACCATTGAGGATGCCAAACAGCAGGCGATGGACGCCCTCGATACGAGTGTCGTCGCGAACGACCTCATCGACAGGCTCGTCGGCCGCTACTATCGCGTCTCTGGCCGTGTGGTCGGGAAGTATCTCCTCGTTGACGAAGCCGACCCACTCGCGTAGGGAAGCGGCCTTTCGTTCAGTCTATCGACCAAACTACTATCAATCCAATACGATGAGTGATTCATCATCCACAGCCGACAGCAGTACCGATGCCACCCAGCGACAGGGCCGACAAGTCGCAAAGCGTGCTTTCGCCGCCGAACTCAACGACGCTACCCACGTTTTCAAGGAGAGCGACGAAGAGCGGGCACCGAACCTCGCGCTGCTCCCCAGTGGCGAAGCCGCGAACCGCTACTTCCTCGTCGGGACAGTCACCGAGGTCAACGACGTAGGTAGGGACAGTGAGTACTGGCAGGCACGGATCGTAGGTCCCACGGGCACCATGTTCGCCTACGCCGGTCAGTACCAGCCTGACGCGACTGCATTCCTCTCCGATGTCGAACCTCCCGCGTACATCGCGCTCACCGCGAAGCCCAGCACCTACGAAACCGATGATGGCAGTGTGAACGTCTCGCTTCGGCCGGAGACTATCACCTGCGTCGATGAGGCTACCCGGAACCAGTGGGTGCGTGAAACCATCGACCAGACGGCCGCCCGTCTCGACGCCTTCGAGGAGGATGATGGGTCGAACCCGTACGTCGCGATGAGCCGGGAGCAGTACGGCGAGGACCTCTCGCTCGACACCTACCGTGGGGCACTCAACGATGCTCGCGAAAATGTGGGGCTAGAATCTGTCCCCATCCCAGATTCCGACTCCGATTCTGCTTCCGTTCCCGGCGCCGACGACGCAGGAATGGATGCCGAGGCAGGCGACGATATCGATGATCCGGACCAGAGCGAACCCGAAGGGGACGTCGATGAAGCAGCTATCGCCACGGCAGTCGCCAACGCCGGGCTTGAGGAGTGATTAGACACAGGAAATCTCCGCTACTCCGTCTTCGGTAGTTCTCTCTGGGGGATACATTATCCCACCCATCCGGTTCCGGTTCATCCGCGTTCACCAGTCCGACACCAACGTGGGTCATGCCCGCGAGGTATCCCGGTTTTTCGTACAGCGATCCGCCATGCTTGGCCTTGTTAAAATAGTCAATAGATGATAGGTTCCAGCAGTCTTGCTGAATACAAGGCGCGAGTCGGTCGTACGTGTCAACGATGATTCTTGATGCCCTTATCCATTAGCACAGCCTATTCGCCGTACCAATGATCGACACAGAACACGAGTATCACGGCTACACGCCGATGGACTACGATGCTGACAGCGAGACAGACGAGGTGTACCAGCGATGTCTGTCCTTTCTTCTGGCGCACGCGCCCATCGAGCCTGACGATGTCGTACTCGATATCGGGACGGGCACAGGTATCGTCGCGCTCGAACTCGCGTCGAAGTGTGACCGCGTGTTGGGGCGAGACATCTACGACGAGTGGCTCCGGTACGCCCGCGAGAAAGCCGAGGGACGCAGTATCGAGAACGTCTCGTTTGACCATGGGTCGTTTCGGGAACCGAACGTCGAGGAGCCGGTAGATGTCGTCGTCGCGAGCTACGCGCTGTACATGGCCTACGACGAGGGAGGCGAGGACGAATTACGCGCGGCCATCGACAGGCTCGCGGCGTTGAATCCACGCAGTATGATCGTGGCCGACAAGATGCACTTCGGACCGACCCAGACCACAAACGAGTACGAAACACTGCCTTCGATGGGAACCGTCGCCAATCTCCTCGCAGGGGCAGGCTTCACGCTCACCGACGTCGAGACTATCTCCGAGTCGGTCGGTGTCCTCGTAGCCACCCGATAGCATTCCGTAACCTCCTGCTGAACTCAACCTCTGTATCCGGCACGCCGTTTCTATCAAATTCTGAGGGTTTCAACAGATCTCCATACATCGGAATCGATTAACTGACACGGCCACCCCCCACGGCGCTAAAAGGCCGTGGTCAGAATTGGCGAGAATCCCTTTTCGCCGTCTGACCCTGCTGTTCAATACTCGGTTTGTGCCCCCCGAATCTGGTGGAGGGCAACATTCAGAACTTCACATGGCTACACTCCAAGTCAGTACTGCCTCGAACGCACCGACCGTCGATCCCGATCGGGTCGTCGAACTCCATAGCTTCCTCGATGAATGGCTTCTCGGGACCGGGCCGTTCGACGAACTCACCGTTGATGTTCACGAACCCGATCCGAACCCCGACACCGGAGACGCCTCGCAACCGTCTCTCATCCTGTACGGATACGCTTTGTTCGGGCCGGCGCACCGTCCCACCGTGCGTGAAGCCGCTCGTGAACAACTCGACGCTGACGGTGACCTCAACGGTCTCAGCGATAACGAACGCGAGGACCTCATCGACGACGAAGCCCAAGACCTCGTGTATGACTCTCAGCACGAGCATACCGAAAAGTTCCTGCACGAACTCGCCACGTTCCTCACCGAACCCCTCGTTGTCCAGACCGCTGGATACGAGAAATGTCGATTCCCTCTCGTCGGATATCAGTACTCGGTTGACCCCGACGGAGAGATCGGCCATGTTTCGTTCGGTTGACTACCTGTCGTCTCCTCTGGCACTTCGTCCCCACTCCGAACTTGAATTCGAGACGAACTCGAATCCTCTTGCGGCCACTCTGATCCGTTCCACCAGCATCTCATGAGCTTTTACGCCCGTCTCGCCGGCTACCTGACGTACCGTACACACGAACATCTTGTCGCGACCACCGACCGCCTAACCCGAGGCGCCTGGCTCAACGACGAAGAACAGTGGCTCATCAAAGGCCATCCACGACAGATCCGTGCTGACTCCACTATCGACCACGAACGGAACCTTCTCGTCATCCCACCTGGAGTCTACCAGAATCTTGGGCGGATCACCACTGAACTGTTTGCTGGTGCGACCGACGGTCTCGTCGTTATTTCTTCGAGGGACAACTGCTTCGACGCCTGGATAGAAACGCCGCTCCCCGAGGCCAGTGACGTTCCAGCCGGTGACGGTGGGGACGTCTCTTCAATTCGGTGTATCGATCTCGAAGGCTTCGCGCTTTCGCATGGTCTCGGGATCAAGCGTCCCGGAGACCCCGGCCACGATCAGTGGCAACGTGATGTATTCGATGTCTTCCACGAGCACCACGATCCGAACGTCCACGACATCCTCGAATCGCCGTCTGGAACGCCCGAGTAACCCCAACACCTGTGCACCTCCACATCCATCCATGACATCCGACTTGACCGACGCCTCATCTACGTTCGCCGACCTCCGTGAGCGATTTAACGAGGAATGTGTCCTCCACACCCTCTCGAAAGCTCGCGACATCGACCAAGAAAATCCCCCGGAAGTCCTCTTCCTCGACGAGGAAACCGGACGCGTCTATCGTGTCCTAGACGCCACGCGGGGCTCACCCGATTCTGGGTGGTTCGTCCTGGTCCTCGGAGGTTCTCATCCCAGCGATGGCTACGAGCGACAGCTCCGAGTCCACGACTCGGATACTCACCGCGTTCTCATCGAATCGGATTCCGAGGGCTAAGGCCCTCACGAACCGACGCCCGCCGATGATATCCTGATGACCGGCGACGGTCCCGTAATCATGCGTGTAGGTGAACCACCGCACCCGATCGGAACGAAAGACAGAGAAAACGATGAGTGACAGGACCTGGCACGCCCACTGCGAAACACCTTGTCTCGAAGACAGGGCCACAGACTCGAACCGAGTCGGAAACCAGAGTAGCGATGATGACGAAGGTCGTGACCACTTCATCGTTTGCGAGGAGTACTTCGAGCGAGCGGCCGCCGATATCGCTGAAAACGGAATGAATGACCTCCCGTAACGGGTTCAGAAGATCGGGGTCGCGATGGCCTTTCTGACGCTCAGTTTGTCGCCCTCTCCACGTTAGAAGGGTCAAATTCCCTGTCACCTATTCCACTTTCCATGTCCCAACGAACTCTCGGCGTCGCGACCAGCGGCACCTGGACCGGTTTGCACCGCAACGTACATCTCGCTCATCAGAAGACACTCGGTTCCGACCCCGAATCCGAGTCTAGCTCACAATGTGAGCGAGAAGATGGACACCAGGAGCGGGTCAACGACCACATCTGCCCCGAATGTGCGACTGAGGAACACCTCGTCGTCGACGGGACTGAAACCTATTGTCAGGCGTGCGGTCTCGTCGTTGCTCGCGATATCCTCGACCGCCACCTCCAGTGGGAAACTACTGATGACGGAGAGAGACAACGTGTCCGAGGCGGAGCCCCTACCACCATCCGTCGTCACGACAAGGGGCTCTCCACCGATATCGGCTACTACAAGGATGGGTACGGGAATGAACTCCCCTCTAAGATACAGCGTCGGTTCAATCGCCTCCGGAAATGGGATGACCGCGCCAAGGCTGACTCCACACGCGCTCGATCGCTTCGTACCGGCCTCGGCGAAGTCAGTCGGCTCGTGAGTGCGGCCGAACTCCCAGCGTCAATCCATGACCGTGCTGCGAAGCTCTTTCGCGACGCTTGGAAAGCAAATCTCCTACACGGACGGGATATCGAATCCGTCGCGACTGCCAGCATCTTCGCTGCTTGCCGGCTGGAGCGTGTTCCACGTTTCCTCGAGGACCTCGCCGCTTTGGCCCGTGTCGGAGAATCCGATATCAAATCCGCGTACAAGAGTCTCAATCACGAGCTAGAACTCGCAACACCACCGCCGCTTCCGCAGGACTTCCTCCCCCAGCTCGCAGACGCTGTCGACGCTCATCCACGGGTCAGCCGGCGGGCCAATCAGATCGCCACCGCTCCAGCAGTCGGCATCCTCGCAAACGGCCGACAACCTGCCGGAGTCGCCGCTGCCTGCTTGTACTACGCTCACGGAGAGAGTGAACTCACAAATATTCGGTTGACACAACAGCAACTCGCCACCGCAGGTCACACGACCGCGACGACTATCCGGAAAAACTACCGCGAGATTGTGTCACTCAAAGATTCTGGCGACCTGCCTGAGCCGGACGGCAATCTCGAAGAATACGTCTCATGAACGCGGTGGTAGAAGACAGGACTGCGCTGATTTCCTACGCAACGACTGGACCGCAGCGATGGAGTGTGTTGCGTAGGAAAACCCACTGCTCCATTTGTTGATCCCGAAGCAGTGGAGGACGGTCAAAATCGACCTGAAACTTGACCTGGACCCGGTCATCGGCCCCTGCCGTGCAAACTACGATATCAACGCTCAGTTTTAGCCCCCGAAGGGAGGTAGGGGGGCGGAGACGAGGACAGACATCATCAACGTCGCGACCTCGTTTGTCGCCCCTGAGTACCTCGAAGAATTCAACGAGTGACCGTCCACCGAGCCACGACCGACTACTCCGATAAATACCGACGCAGATCACCAATCCTTCTCGCAATCGATGAGTGCAAACACCGAATCCGACACCGCCGACGCACAGCCCGCGACCACACCCGACGTCGAACCCGACAACGACACCGAGCCTGAAATCGAGGACGAACCAGAAGTCGAACCAGACCCTGAGAGTGAAGACGAAGTCGAACGCGAAAGCGAAGCCGAAGAAGAAGCCGGAGTAGAGAAAGAAGAAGTGGAAGATGCAGAAACCGTCACCAAGAGCCCGCCTCAGCAGTTCCAGGCCGCTATCAAAGGCGGTGAGATCAAGCAGTTCGTCGGAACGCTTCGAGCCGTCGTCGACGAAGCGAAAATCCAGGTCGGACCGGATGGTATTCACACCCGCGCAGTCGATCCCGCCAACGTCGCGATGTACGACGTCGCCCTGGCGGCGGGTGCCTTCGAGTCCTACGACGCTACTGATGGCGTTCTCGGCCTCAATCTCGAACGCTTCGCTGAGGTCCTGAAACTCGCCAAAAAAGATGACCTCGTCCAACTCTCGTTCAACACCACTTCGTTCAAACTCGCTATCCACATCGACGGGGTCGAGTTCACGATGGCTCTCATCGACCCCGACAGCATCCGTCCGGAGCCCGACCTCCCCGAGATGGATCTCCCCATCTCTCTCACGCTCGAAGAAGCGCAGTTCGCGCGCGGTGTGAAGGCCGCCGATATGGTCTCTGATCATATCAGCTTCCGCTGCGATGAGAGTGAAGCAATCGTCTACGTCGAGGCAGAGGGCGACACTGATGACATCAATCTCAAGCTCACTGAAGACGACCTCTCCGAACTTACCGCGGTAGATGGACAGGCCCTCTACAGTCTCGACTACATCGAAGACATCTCCAAACAGTTTCCCAAAGGCGCCGAGATCACGCTCCTCTTCGGGAGTGACTTCCCGATGATGTTCGACTACGAGTTCAGCGAGGGTGAATGTGAGGTCCTCGCGATGGTCGCCCCGCGTATCCAGACCGACTAATCGTCACATCAAGACGTACCTGGGTGACCGTCTCACGGTTCCCCCATCACTGCCTCAATATCAATGCCAGCAAAAACCGACTACTCTCGCAAAACGAAGTGGAAGAACGAGCCCTACCGAGGTGAGCGTTCCATCGGCGGCAACTTCGTGTATTCCGATGAGAACATGCTTGATAAGCATCTTTTCGTCCATCGAGTCGCGCCCGGCGGCTTCGATTGGGGACCCGATGCTTCCGATGAAAAGGCCAGCCAGCTCGCAATTGCCCTTCTCGCGCCATTTAAGGGGGTCGATTGCGCTGTCAAAGAGCATCATCTATTCGCAGAAAACTTCGTCCGGCGCGAACTGACTGAAGACTCGTGGGAAATCAACCGTTCCGATTTCCGCAACCCGGAGTACCGCAGTGCCGTCGACAGTCGAGACTACCCCGAGAACACCGCTCCAGGTCCAGAAGATGTACCTGACCTCGAGGATGTCGACCTCGATGGGATCACCTACGCCGAAGAGATAGCACTCGCAGAGAAATACGAGGATGTTCTCCGGCAGAGCGGCAATCGTCGCGATAATCTCCGACGTCTTCTTGCCATCTGGGACGGTAGCGAAGACCCGAGTTCTGATCGCGTCTCGACGGGAACTATCTATCGAATCAAGGGCCTATCTATTCCATCGAACGCGAACCGCACACTCGCCTGCGAGTTCGATACGATGGGAGAACTCGCCAGCTGGGTCTGCTTCGGCTCTCGCCACGATCGGATGGACGGCATCAGCGAGACGACAGCCGAGAAGCTCCGTGATGCCCGGCCCGGATTCATCCAGTACTTCGGGGGTGAAGAGCACATCCCCGGACTCGAAGATCAAGAGATGTCGCTCCCGAATACTCCAGGCGGTAAAAACGGTCAACAGACATTGGAGAACGCCCTCGGTCGGGACGACAACTGACCGTCTCCGATTTCCAGCCTGGAGAACCCGTATAACTCATGTTCTACGCGTTCTCTGAGCCGCGTTTAGTAGCCGACGAATTTCTCGCTCTTTCCCTACGCAACGATTTAATTCGCCGTCCGGTCGAGTCGTTGCGTAGGACTCGTTTGTTTCCCCCGATGCGGTGGAGGGCGAGCGTCCACACGGAACGCTCCTACCACGTTCAGTCGTCACCAACGGCTGAACGCGGGTTCCGGGTTGGCGGCTGCAATTCGCCCTCCGACACGGATATTCTTCGTTCTCGCTTCCCTGTCAGAGGCACCAATCTCGACTCCTCCCTCCTCTATTTCGGTCCTTATTCCCACCGACGGTGGTTTTCCTGCTTGACTCTATTGCACCGTCTTCGACGAAAACCTACACCTGTCGTTGTACGTTCTTCGGTCTCCAGTCTTCGCTGAGTCCTCTCCCAGCGGGGGCTGCTCTTTCCGTGCGAAGAATCGCTCTGTTCGATCCCACTGCACACCCATGTCCACCGAATCCACCACCACGTCCGGCACCGAATCGCTCGCCCCACCAGAGGCCGAGGACGAGAACAACACCACGATCGAGGCCGACAGCGACACTGAGACCAAGTCTTCGATGGCTGACCTCCCAGCTGTCGCCCTCGCCGGTCTCCTTAGCCAGGAGACGGATATCCACTTCGCTGGCCTCACCGAAGACGACGCTGGAGAGTACCCCGACGAAATCCCACCGGAAACTCGGTGTCTCACCGATACTCCCCGGTCGTTCAAAGAGGCCATTCGCGTGCTTCCAAAGGCCAGCGGAGGTGAACTCTGGGCGACGAACGATTACGTGGAGACGAACGGTCAGGTCGATACCAGCGCTATCCGTGATGTGCATGGCCTTGATATCGACGCACTCGAAGCGACTTCTGGGCGTTCGCTTGAGGAGCTCGCCGACGCGAGCGACGCCACAGCAGTCGTCCGGGTCCACGATCACAAGGACATCGTCGACGATCGGCGAAAAGCGCTCAACGCCCTCGGCTACGATGTCAAATTCCGGTGGCAGATCGCCAGCGACTCCTACAGCATCATTAACCCTCAAGACGCGTATCTCCCCATCATCGGTGCGCTTCAGCAGCGGGGCGAAACCGATGCCTTTGGGTGGGTGTCCTACCGCGACTGGGGCGGTCTCCTCAAGATGGTCGTCATCTGCCCGACCCTTCGCCATGTTGTGACCGGCGGAGAAGCAGACTTCGAAGATGCCGTTGATGAAGACGGCCTCGAAAACGTCGTCAGCACCGGTCAGAATCACCCCCGCAAGAGTGATGGAAACGACACTGAAGCCAACGCCTCAGAGACAGTAGTCTACGGAGGCTTCCAGACCGGATACGACTTCCGAGGCACGCAAACACTCTGGGCGCGACCGATCCTGTTCTTCCCGGATTCGGGAACGGTCCTTCCCGATATGGGAGAGAGATACACCCGACGACACTACGGCCAGGCAACCAACGCCGCACACGAGCGAAAGCAAGGTCGGGTCCCGATCAGCGAATGGTGGCGGAATATCTACGACGACATCGACACGCGGATGATCGAGGTTGATACTGCCATCCAGCGGACCCGAGCCATCGCTTACGACTTCGAGGAACTTCCGTTCTCACTCGAAGACTGCTACTCCTACTGGGGGGTAGCGTTCAAGTACGCAGAACGAGCTGCCGAACGCGCAACCACAATCGCCAAGCCCTCGACTAGTCCCACGGTGTTCAACATCCAACTGTCCTTGCTGATTGCTCTCCTCGAAGAGTACGAGGGGTCGATGGCGTCGAACTCATATCAAGAATATCTCGAGGTGGCAGGTGAACTCTACCAGAAGCCGGCTATGATGATCCAGCTCGCGATGCAGGAACACGACCGACGAACAGACGACGATGAAGAACGTCTACTCCCCGAGAATCAACAGACCCTCTCTGACGCACTCGATGATGTGATGGAAATCCCCGGCATCAGCGTGGATACTGAAGCCGACCTCTCGGACCAGCAGGCCCAGCGCGTCCAGGACAGACTCCAGCAGAAACTCGGAGACGCGTAACGATCTGCTCAGTGCACATACTGTTGCATTGTTTGTCGCCCCCCAGGCGGTGAAGGGGTCGGATCGACCACCTCACGAGTCATTGAACCATGTCCTCAACGTCATCATCCAGTAGTTCTGACCGTGCCGAAGTACCCGATGATCAGGCCGTTCTCTCACATATAGTCAACCGGCTCCTCAAGCAAGAAGGAGGGACCATTCCCGTCGAACGCGTCACGCTTCGTGTCTCCGACTATGCCGATCTCTCCGATCAAGACGCTGCCGATCTCATCGACGACGGCGTAGACGCGGGAATCTATACGCTCAACCGCTCACAGAGCGGAAGTGCCACCATTATTGGCGCCTCACCGCAGGGACCCGAACCACAGGTCATCACAGACGCCTTCGGCGAACTCCAACACGATGACTCTGCGGACTTCCGTGTCATCAGCGTCGTGACTGACTCGATCAACGACGCGCTCCACGACGCCGGCTACGAAGATTTCGCCGCACTCGCCGGCGCCAGTACCGAGGAGATCGCGGGGCTTACCGGCCCTCTCACCGAGAGTCGTGCCGAGAATCTTCTCAAAGAGGCCCAGCGACACGTCCCTGTCGGTCACCGTCTCGCAAAGCGAGCCGCTTCGTACTACACTCAGCGGAGCAATCCGGAGACTGGCCTTGGAGAAGCCCGTGTCACTGACCTCTCGCTCGTCACTGAATCTGTCGGCGAACCTCGCTTCATCGCCGAAGGGTGGGACCACGACGACGAGCGTGGGATGTACGTCTCGAATATCGGTCGCAACGCCGGCGACCCTGTCCCGACTGGCCTCCACATTCTCGACGATCCAGACCATCCCAGTGTTCCGAAGGCCGAGACCCACCCCGACGCGAGCTACGATGCTCTTCCCGTCGACGAGGCCGGCGAAGTCATCCCCCCCGCTGTGCCTATTGACCCCCGACTCCAGCTCCCCTTGGATGAACTCATCGCGAAGAAACTTGCCCGAGGACTCGTCCCGATCCGCATCGTCGGTCCCCGTGGATCGGGGAAGAACTATCTGCTGAAGTATCTCTGTCACAAGACGAACCGTGGGTACCAGTCGATAGACGTTGACCGCGCCACTGAGCCTGAGGACCTCTTCGGCCCACTCGTTCCCGACGGCGACGTCATCGTGCCTCGCAACGGCGCCGTAAAACAAGGACTACTGAACGGCGACACTATCGTCATCAACGAGTTCCCAGTCATGCAGGCGGGTGCAGCGATCGCTCTCCACCGGCTCCTGAACGAGGGGACACTGCTCGTCAAATCTCACGGCGAACTCGTCGAGCCGCATCCGTCGGCCCGTTTGGTCATCACGATGAACCCGCCGACCCGCGAATACCGGGATTCAGAACCGATGAACTCCGCAACTCGAGGGCGGTTTAGGGCCTTCGAGCAGCCTTACATTCAGGATGCCGAGGAAGAAGTCGAAACGCTCGACCGGCAGGTGAACAGCACCAACGTGGTGGTCGACCGTCCCACGCTCAGGAAAATCGTTCAGTTCGCCCACCAGACTCGACAGAACGAATCCTGGCCGACGCTCTCAACGCGGAACCTCACCATCCTCTGTGAACACATCGAGGATGGCGCATCACCGAAAGCCGCGACGAAGAACGAACTCTGGGCGGTCGCTGAACCGAACCAGTACCCGGAGGACGCCCACGAAACGCTCAACGACTATCTGTAGAGAAAACACGCACCTCAGTTTGTGCGCCCCGTGTTGACGAGGGCCTTCGTCCCGTACTCTTCCATGTCACTCAGCCATCGCCGAGACCAGAACCACCAACAGATCGTCGACAACCTCACACCACAGGCCGCGACACGTGCCCGAATCTCCACGGAGCGAGCCGACCGTCTCCGCGAGTTCATTCTCGGTCATCTCCCAGATGATGTGACCGTCGATGTCGTAATCACCGCCCACGTCCAGACCGCTGCCGTCCTACCCGCCGACGTCGATGCCATTCTCTCTTCAAACGCAACCGACATCGAACGCGCTCAGGCCGAACAATTCCTCGCCGGCGTCGATGCCGACTACCTCGTCCTCGTTACCGGGAAGGGAGCAGACCTCACGCGAATCCCGCTCAACGACCAGCTCACAGCCGACCACGCGCACCAGTTCGGCCTCGCTTTCCACGAACTACTGCACATTCTCAAAACGGCGATCACCGCTATTGGAGAGTTGCTCGATGCCGAGATCGACCCGCAGTATCACACGCAGGTTCACGACCTCATCAACATCATCGAAGATGGCGCAATCGAGAGCGAAGCGATCCACGGAGAGAATTTCAGCGATAACGCTGGCATCCGCCTCGAACTAACTCGCCGACTCCACTCAGAAACGCCGGATGAGATACCCGAAGATGGAGTGGTTCACTACTCCTTTTGGGACGCTGTCACCTCGTGCCTTTACAACGAAGCTATCTATCCGACAGGCATTTCAGATGTTCTCCTTGACGAAGACGACGACCGAATACAGTTCAGAAGTGAGAGTGACCGCGATGCGTTTCGGGCCATCTACACTGAACTGTGTACCCTTTCGCGTGAAGCACTCGCGATACGGAGTGCTGACAGAGACGACACCACCCACGCTCACGACAAGACTGCGTCGGTTCGTCGAGCCCGTCGCGTTATCCAGACCTGGATCGACCACATCCAACCTATCCTTGAGCCCGAAAAGCAAGACCCACAGAAGGGCTACGACCACGATCAAGAGCGAGGAACAGGACAGGAAGGGGAAGATAGTCCAGGACAAAGCCAATCCCAGGAATCTGATGGAGGCGCCACAGACAGCTCCGAGCCGGTGTCCGAGGGCAAGAATGGTGGTGAGACATCTACCCGAAACGAACAGCCTCAGAACGGCACAAGGGACGCTGTAAGCACCAGCGAAAATGCTGAGACAACGCTGCCAGAAGACTTCGATCCGAACGAGGTTACACTCTCACGGGAGGCGACGGAGGACCCGCATCAGAGCATCTTCGAGCAACCACAGATCACGCCCGAGCCCGACCCAAACGATATCGAGGACAGCCCTTCAGACATAGATTCTGACGATGGAGAGAGCGGTTCGGGGGGTGAGGGTGATACCGGGAGCGACGATACGGGAGGGTCCTCACCCGAGAAGAGCAGCGGGAACGATAGTGGCAGGAACAGGAGCGACATCGAAACCGGAGAAAGCAGTAGCGACAACAAAGAATCTCATTCCGATAGCGACCAGACCGCACCCTCGCGTGCAGAAGCTATCGCCCAGGCCGCCGAACAAGCCCGAGAGCGGGATACGGATGAAACAAGACCGGTCAACGAGACAGAGACCGGAGACGAATCAGAATCGCAGTCGAGTTCCGCCACCTCCCAATCCACTACGGACACGGCTGGAAGCCAGCAACCCCGGGGGAAGAACAGTCAGATCACTCTCGGGATCTTTGGTAACGGGGAGGGGAACTCCGATTCGGTGGGCACCGACGAAGAATCCGCGTCGTCGAGCCAGAATGAAAACGAAGGTGGCGCTCACCGAGAGCCCCAAGGGTCACAGGAGACGGGAACAACAGAGAGCGACGTCGACGAAAATACCGACGGCTCAGAGATCACAGGTTCTACGGGTTCTACGGATTCTGCGAATAGTACGAGCGATGAGGGAGAAGGAGTTCCCGATGGGCCAGCACATGCACAGAGCTCGTCTCGGTCAGAGGATGAGGACCAAACGGCATACGAGAAAGCACTCACCGGCGACGAGCGTGCAGCTCATACAGAGGCCGACCGGGAGCAGATCGACCAGCAGGCCCTCGAAGACGAGCTTGATGAACTTGCAGGTCATCTCGACCGCCAACGTCATCAAGGGAGGACAGATCCCGGGAGCGATGAGGACAGCGAACAGGCGGGTGGTTCAGGGTACTCACCGAATAGCCTGACCGACCTCGATATCCTTCCCGTTTCCGATGAGCTGTTTCCTCCCCGTGAGTGGGATGAGATCGAAGACGGCGCTGACAGAGTTGCCGAAACACTCGAAATGTATCTCCGTCTCGACCGCCGAAGGAGTACCCGACGCGGGCTCTCAGCCGGGGCCTACGACACTCGCGCCGGCCATCGGCTCGCTATCGGCGATTCCCGTGTGTGCAAGACCCGGACCATGGGGAACGAAAAACAGTACGCCCTCGTCCTGATCTTGGACCGCTCGGGATCGATGCGACAAGGGTCGCCGGCGAAGATCGACGTCGCGACGCAGGCCTTAACTCGATTCGCACTCGCCGCCGAAGACCTCGGTATCCGCGTTGCCATCATCGATTTCATCCACGGGGACGCCCGCCTGGTCAAACCGTTTAGTATCGAGACACGGCACGTCCAGGCGACACTTCTCGATACAGCTTGTGGTGGAGGGACTCCACTGGCCGACGCCATCGGGCTTGCGAACGACCTCGTCGAATCCCAGCGTGACGACCCTCTCATCATCAGCGTCGGCGACGATCAGACCTCAGCCGCTACGGTGAAAGACGTGATTCGGCGGGCCTACGCTCCCGTATGTTCGCTCACCATCGCTACTGACACCGAACCGGGCACACTCTCTGGATCAGCTTCAGAACTCTCTAGCTACTACGAGCGCCAGGAAACAGTCTACACACCCGAGAGATTGGATGACCGTCTCGATCAGTTCGCCAGTCTCCTTGCCGGACTCTGAGTACCAGCAGACCTGGTTCACCAGGCATCCCACAACCCAACACCGTGTCGAAAAGAGCGTCTCGTTTGTCGGCCCCGCGACGGTAGCGGGGCGTCCAGTTGACGTCCGCGCCAGTCAATTCACCATGTCCTGTCGAACACTCCACGCAACTGACGATAACGTTCCCGCACTCTCACTCCCTCCAGGGGCCCTCTCTCACACCGACCATGAGTACGAGTACGATGTCGATAGTGATCCGGCTAACATCGAACCTATCGAACATCAGATCCGCCTCGACTTCATGCGCGGTGGGCCGATCCGCCGCGATCAACTCCTCGGCGATTATAACCCCTGGAGCTACGACCCCACCGACCCCGCGACCCAACCCTGGCAGGGAGTAAAAAAGAAACCAGCTGGTCTCACCTACGCCGAAACTTCCTGTACCGCTCGAATCCAGGAAGAACAGCGGTTCTACGACCACGTTGACGACGATAGTGTTCTGGCCGATGCTCCGGCGTTCCTTGCTGCACGACTCCGAACTGCTCGCGAAGAGCACGACTCAGAATACGCACTCGAGGAAGAACGACAGCGTCGCGAAAAGTGGTACCGAGAATTAATTCCCGGGCCCAATCTCAGTCAGATTCTCAAGGACTCCTCATACGGCACACTGCTCGAGAAAAGCTTCGGCCCTGGGCCGGATGCTGACAGCCTTCTCGAACACAATGACTTCGTCGGAATGGTCCTCGTCGACGACGACACCGATCCGACTGCCTTTGCTCGCGAGAGGAATCTCGACTCTATATACGTCGTTCAGGAATCGGGACTCTCGCATACTCAGACAGAAGAACCTGTTCGACTCCCTGACTACGGTATCGAACGTCCCGCACCGCTCTTGGTCGGTGAATATGTGAACGGGAGTCAGTACCCGCTCTTCCCCTGGGGAGACGCACTGACCTGTTCGTGTCCGTACAAGCAGTCCGCACCGTGGCGGGTAATGTGCAAACACGAACTCCTCATGAGCGTTATTTGTGGCGGTCGCGACTCGATCTTTCTCCCTGTCTCACGAGGTATCGACGTCCCACATCGGGCTCGGCGATTCGTCAGTCCTGAGATCGCGATTACTCATCAGTCACGAGCGGAGGTGGACCACAGATGACAACGCTTCTCGAAGACGAGCATCGGGCGCTCATCACCGAACCTCTCGACGAAATCAGCCAACGAACGGGCGATTCGTCATATCAAGTCTTCTCGGATTGGGTTGACCTCACTCTTGCCAGCTTTGCCGGGGACGAAGACGCCTATCAAAAACCACTCACCCGGTACGACAACAACGGCTGCGAAGAAGATATCGTTCAAGAGTTCGCGACACTCCATGCGAACGCCCTCGGAGGGCTCGTCCTCGCGATGGAACAGACTGAAGAAGACGTCCTGGGCGGAGTCTACGAGTACTACGGCCTCACGAGCAGTCAGTTTGCTCAGTACTTCACTCCCGGCGCCGTGAGCCGGACGATGGCTGCGATGAACCTTCCCGACAGCGATGAGCTTCGAGACGCCACGTCCGAAGACCCACTGGTCATCGGGGACATCTCTGGCTGTGGTAGTGGGAGACTCATCGTAGACATCGCGAAGCGAGTACGCGAACTCGATCCCGAAGCACCTGCGGTCTACGTCGGCTACGAGAAAGATCCCATCTGTGCAAAAATGGCTGTCCTGAACTTCGTCCTCAACGATATCACAGGATATGTCCTCCTTGGAGATGCACTGAAAGTCGACGCTCACCGGGCCTGGTTCGTCAGCGTCGCCCAGCTCATCCGAGGAGATCGTCCGGTTAGACCCCTCGATACAGACGAGCGTGACCGTGTGTTAGACCGATTCTTCAGTGTGCCACTCGACGATAGCGCGACCGCTACGCAAGAGGAGGAAGGCTCCCCCACCGAAAATCCTGGAGACGCAGTAGAAGCCAACGAACCGTCCAGGGTACATTCTGCAGCAATTGAGGCCGAGCTTGATGTCACCCTCGACAGCGAGAACACCGACCAGCTCGGATTCGACGAGTTCTCGTGACCGCGCGATGACTGTTTCCTGTAATCGCCAGGCTTGCGACCGGACATGGCCTCGCGATCCCGTCCTCGAAATCGAGTGCCCTTCATGTGGCGCTGACGTTGGGACGAAGTGCAAACGTCCCTCTGGACACGGCGGGAACTTCGTCCACCCACACGCTGCTCGTGATCGCCGCGCTGTCGCCGAAGGACACTACGGGAATTGCCCGCTGGGAATCTGCGCCGAGTCCCTCGCCGATATCTTGGGAGGGACAGGAATCGAGTCCTTGAACGGAGCGACGGGCAACGTCAAAACGGGAGCCGAGAACGATACTTCCGAATCGTCCGAGTCGACCAGCCAACTCACGTTCGGGGACCTGTGACCATGGTGGGGATTCGGCTTGTCCTACGCAACGATTGAACGACAGTAAACACTGCCCTGTTGCGTAGGATATAGGGTGTCAAATAAGAATCACATGCTGGTTCTTCGTTCCTTCGATTGTCACTCTGGACTCACGACTGTCCCGCAGGCGGGACACTCCGCCCAGAGACGCGTCTCACCGTCGCTGGTCTCGTACTGGATCAACAGCCACGCCTCCGGAACCCGCTCACCACACTCCGGACACCGCCCAAGCTCCGACGCGTCACTGTTCATACCAAAGGGGGAAGGGGAGCGTGTGACAACCCTTCCACCTGAAAATCCGCCACCTTCACAGGTAAATCTTCGGTGGATGAAAGCTGTCTGAACACGAATTTCACTACCTGGGATCAGTCCCTCATTATTTTACATCCGCCAGCGGTAGCTCGAGACATGGATATCCGTGGGGCCTTCGCTCGCCTACTGCCCGGTGACAGGACAGTGGTGGTAGTCGAGTGCCGACAGTGTGGGGCCACGGTCGATCCCGCGGCGGATCAGTGTCCCGAGTGTGGGGCTATCGAGATTTGTCGGTATGAGATTGAAGAGTAACCGAACGGTGTGTCTGTCATAGGAACGTTCACAAGGTCTTGATTCCGATGAGACGGAAGATTATCGCTGCTTAATGAGCACGCGCACTGAGTAGGCGACTCATCAGTTTCGGCCTCGAAATAAACCCACCTTGTGACTTGTTCTATGACGCGTTCTAGGATACGCTTTTCCACGCCCATTTGTCGCCCCCGGGTCGGTGAGGGACTCGAAACGTGACCTACGAAATCGAATCTGACGCGCCCGAACGGGTCCGCCACGAAGCCGCACAGCTTCACGAACTTGCCGTCAACCAATTCGGATACGACACAGAACACGTCTTGTTCACCGCTCATGCCGACGGGACGATCTCTGGCCGTATCGCGCTCTACGTCGCCAGTGACTACCAAGACTCCGAGAACGATTCCGACGACGACCCTGACCGCAATGGCTCTGTTGAGGACGAGGCGACGGAAGGCTCCCCTCTGAACGCTTGGAACGATGTCTCCAGCGACCAGGACCGCGACCCAGACCCTCCGGGAATCGGGATCACTGTTTCTCGGCCATCGACCAACCCGAAAACCGACACGGCAGAGGCAGGAGCCTGACGATGGGGGTCCTCGAAGACCACCCGGATGTCACCCACGCTCGTGTTACCTTTCACCCGCAGATTTGGCATCGAGGGCGAGCAATCACCAGCGACGACACCGAAACGTATCTCGTCCCTATCAAGAAAGCACTCAGCTCTTCGAGAGAACTTGTTGAGGATGATACAGATGCCTCAGACCAACTCGCCGACGTCGACGAAGCACCCGATGTCGCACGAACTTGGACAGGGCCGTTCTACGTGAGTATGGATGAACTCGTCGTCGAGGATGAACAGCCGAGGTAACTGTGCCTCATCACGATGTCCCTCGCTGGGAAGATATCGACGTCAACGCCATCGACTACGAAGCTCGCGATGGGCAACCGACAGGCCACGAACGGACGCTTCACTCACTGCGGTCGCAGATCGACTTTACTGAAGCCATTCTTCAACGGAATCTCCGTGAACTCGGCGTTGCCACCAGCGGGGACCTTACCCGAGTCACAATCCCGACACACGTGCAGTATCGTGACCCGGTCGCGTTCGACCGCACTCGCAGAGCCCGAAGTACCCAATCGAGGCTCCAGAGTCGTCGACGACGGTTCTGCCAGGTATACGCCCACCATCGCAACCGCAAGCGTGATCATGAAAAGACCAAATGATTGGTCCGGCCTGGCCGAGATACGCCACGGTTTCACCGAATCTCATGTCCGAGCCTTCGTCCGAAGGTAGCCCGACAGATTTTTCCATTGCACCGACTGGTGGAGAGCGACCTGAATATCTCGTCCAACTCTACGATTGTCTCGGGAGACTGAATAATCGAATCGACGGCCCCTACTACCTCAGTGAGTGTGATGGGACGATGGAATTTCCCAACCGTGGGCTGTACTTTTTCTTCTCGCCGTGGTCGGTACTTGAAACAGACCCAGCTCATCAGTGGTTCCTCACCCGGATCGGGACCGTCGGCGTGGCTCGCGGCTCGACGAACACCCTATGGAACCGGCTCCGGCAGCACCGAGGCAACCAGTCGGGGATCTACGCCGGCGGTGGAAATCATCGCGGCTCTATCTTTCGCCAGCACGTCGGTCGGGCGTTCATCGCTCGCGACGGTCTAGAGGGAACCCATCCCTACTGGGGTGAGCAATTCAACGGTAACGATATGCCCGATACAACAAGCATCCGAGAGCACGAACACTGTCTCGAAACCCGTGTTTCCCAGTATATCGCGTCCTTACCGTTCCTCTATCTGAATGTGCCAGGAGACTCGAAGCCGGGGAACGACCGCGCCAGGACCGAGATGAATACCATCGCGATGGTGAGTCACGCCCGCCGGACGACCCCTGGCCTTCACGATGCCGACTGGCTCGGTCGCCACTCCCCACGCCCTGAAATCTCAAGTACGGGGCTCTGGAACGTTGACCACGTTCACGCTCTCTTCGGTATCGACGTCCTCGATGTGCTTGAGCAGTACATCGACGAAACAGTTGCCTGCATGCCCTGAGCAGGGCATAAGGACACGGACAAAGGTAGTTATTCTGGATTACCCAGCAGTCTGGGCGATAGTCCATCGATTCCTCTGTTTTTCTCCCCCCAGTGAGAGTGAGGGAAGAAAATATGAGCGACACGATACTCAAGTGCCCGAATTGTGAAGATGGAATGTCGTTTGATGTCCCCGTTTCAGGGACTCAGAACTCGGTTTCATTTGGGGAGGTGAATGGTGAGCGAAACATCCAGTACGCCGGGTCAGTGGTCGTCGACGAGTACGATCAAAATAGTCTCCGATGTCGAGAATGTGGTGAAGATACTACAATAGATCAGCTGATTCCGGCTGTAAGTCCGGAAGAGAGGGAATCGTGATGAGCCAGCCTCGCACCGCAACAGAGGGGATCGCATCGACGGACACGAATCGAGATTGGTCCCTCGCCCATCTCTCAAAGGACGATGTACTCCGGCTTCAGTTAGACGTTGAAAACGAATCTACACTCCGTCTCCCTGAGTCCGATATTGTCGTGCCGGAAAGCGCCACACTCTCTAAGGAGATGATCAGCGTCCTGTGCTACAGCGGGACAACAGAGAACTGGTACCAACTCCGGCAGTGTGCTGAAGACCGTCACGCCTCCGAAGTCAGGTGTGAAGTAGATACAGGGAGTGGGTGGGAAAGGGTGGAGCTGTCTGAACTCCCCACGGCACCGGCAACGGCTCGTCAAACACGGGGGAATGTTCTCACTCTCACTCGAGACGGCCCTCTCGCAAATCAGGACCTCGATTTGAGTCCGTTCAGGATGCGCTATCCATGAGATTCATTCATCTTTGAACCGAGTCGCGACTGCCGCGTCGGTCTTGAAAAATTTCTCGACGAGACGGTACTCTGCGAACTCTTCGTGGTTCTCGGAACCGTGACTACTGCCGCACCGTTTGTCGCTCGCGCACCTGTGAGCGAGCTCCGTCCATGTCTACAAAGTCTCAAACTCATTCCCTAAACGAGCATCAGTCCGGCGAATCGCTATCAACCGATGCACGGGGTGAGGCAGGTGTTCGGTTTCACTATACTGTCGGGTCTGGGTCGTCCCGAAAAGCCATCGGGACCGCTGCTCTCGCCGCAAGCGACCCGACTGCGCTTGACGACGCGGACCTCGATGCCCTCCTCGCCGCCGGCGTCGACGTCGACTCCATTCCCCACCCGGAATATGCGATGCTGTCGTACGCTCGCCGCGACAACCGTCCATTCGAGGGACCGAAGTGGTTCATCGATTCCGGCGGGTACAGCGTCCAGAAAAAATTCCATGAGTACCCTACCAGTATCGACGCCTACGTCCAGTACCTACTCGAACATGAGGAGGAGATCGAGCTGTACGCCCTTCGTGACTGGGCCTGTGAGCCCAGTCTTCTCAGAGACGCCGGTCGCTCTGTTCGGACCCATCAAGAATGGACCATCCGCGACCATGTGTACTGTCTCGAAGCAGCCGAAGATGCCGGCCTCGACGCCGATCCCGTTGCCGTCATCCAGGGGCACGACCTCGAGGAGTACATCTGGGCGTTCGAGTATCTCCGGGAACATGGTCTTGCTTCCTCCACGCTCGGCGTCGGTTCCATCCTCCGTCCACACAAGACCAGTGAGGTCCGCACCATCATTCAGGGACTTCGTGAAGCGATCCCCGCCAAATATGACCTCCACGGGTTCGGTATCTCGAAGACCGTTCTCGAAGACCCCGCGACATATCGGGCGCTCGATTCCGCGGATACGACGTCCTGGCACGCGAAGGCAGTCCACGCCCGCGTCACCGACCCCGAATGGGCTGACCGCGTCCCTGCGTGGGTCAGAACCCTCCAAGCCTACATCGGATATCACAACCAGCTCGCCGACCTTGCCGCCGAACACGATGTAGAATCGACTGGAAAACAAGAACCTCCTCGGGTGGTCACCCTCGGTTCGTTCACGACCGAAACCACTCGACACCACGGCGTCGAGGACCCACTGATCGAGTGCATCTGTGGAAACCTCCTCGATCCGAATCGCGACCTCAACGACAACTCCATGGGGTGCCGGTTTTGCGAGCAACGACTGCTCGAGCTTTGGGACCGGAAATTCCAAGAAGACTGATATATCGTCGCTCCATCCACTACATTTCCACGCTGAATGTGGTCTGCGCGGAGTTAAGACCAAACTCCACCTATCTCGTGTGTGAACATCCCCTCCCAATATCCAACGCTACACCTGGAGTCCAAGGTTCCACTTGACTCATTTGATATAATCACTATCATGAATGGACCTGGAGTGGAAGGGCTCGAACGGTACTTCCTCGGGTACTTCAATATGGAGGTCCGCAAGGACGGCGCGCTCCTCGCTCGCCCAGTCGGTCACCACGAACTCCCCCATCCAATGACGCTCCCTGAAATAGAAGAATGGGCGCTAAAATACCTGAGCGTTCCCGAGGAAGCACTCACAGAACATGAAGAGCGACAGCTCCGAGACACCCAAGCTTGGCGAAACGAGCGCGTGCGCACCGATACTGACGAACACTCCGAAACAGTGTAACCGACGTTCGGTTCCAGCACGACACGCCGCCATGCACAACCATCCAGAGAAAATCCCTGATGATCGACTCATCCACTACCACCTCACAAGCACCGAAGAAGACTATCGAATCCCGCCCCCCGGCGAGCGGGGAGGCAGCAACGACGCCGAACACGTCTAAAGTGACAGAATCTGAGCGGAGGGTCACCAAACCGTCAGAAGGGATTAGTCGTCGAGCTACGCTCGCTAGTGTGGGCATCCTCGCTACAGGCGGGATTTCTGGCTGTCTCGGGGCTTTGGGGGCAGAACCCATTACCCCGGAGAAAACGACGACCACCCCTAGCAGGACCACGACGCCGGACAGTGAGGTAGGCGTGGGTGAGAATGATGTCGAGCATGATCACGACCCCGAGCGCGACTATGACGAGGAGGATCGTCAAGATGGAACGCCGACCCCGGATGTCGGTGAGACTCGAACACCAAGATCTAGTGGACCAGCCTCCCTCGTCGGTCCTGGGGTACTCCCTGCAGACGTGCAACCAGAACCTGGACGGGGTAGAGGCGACCAGTGGGAACACTCCGGATACCGTGCGTATCTCGGCCCGTTGACCTCAGCAAATCACGGTATCAGAGACGTTACGATCACGAACACTCCCCACGCAGACCGGGAGAACAGTCCACTGTATGCGTATTTGAACGCGGACTATCTCGATGAACCCATAATCGAATCTGACGGGTCGTTCATCATCAATGGCGCTGTGCACTATACCCACGAGTGCGGGTATTACGGTATCAACTACCTCAACGCGACCGACGACGAAGCCATCCTTGCGCTTGCGTACACTATCGATGAAACGACGTGTGCGCCCGACAATGCCGGTCGTCTAGGCGCACGATACGGCCCCATCAGCATCACCGGGCAGTTCGATCCCAGTCTGGACATTCGCCACATCACTGTGACCTTCCTCAGTGGCGTTCACACCTATAACATCGAAGAATCTGGTGGAGTCCCAAGTGGCCCCCGGGACTCGGTCGCCAGCTGGCACTTCCACCCATAACCAGTTCGCCAGTACTCGAAAGGAAACGCGCTCAATTTTTGCCCCCCGTTGAAGGCGCGGGGTCAGTCGTCGAGAGGTATCCATCCGCTCTTGTTCTGGGTCTCTTCGGCCCTTCAAGCCGCCCGCGACCTATCTCTTGGCGACCTGACCAACGGACGATTGTTCCAAATAGCAACATGACTGCCGATACAGACAGCCACAGCACGCCGAACAGCTCGTTCACCGTTCACCATCAGTCGGTCTTCGTGTTCGACTCAAATTCCGGCTCTGAATCCGGTTCCAGTTCCAGCTCAGAGGCATCATCGGATACCGTCGACGAACACGGCCTTCTCGCACTCGACGACGAACCCTTCGAGACGAAACTCTTCGATCACGGCGTCGACGTCGATACCCGACAGCGGACCTCGCGGCTCGAAACTGGCGGCAGTGACGAGTTCATCGACGACCGGCCGGCTTCAGCAATCCGTTCGGGACATGAACAGGCCGGCTCCTTTGAGGCTGGTTCCGGCATTCAGGGGACGTTGTTCGCCGACACTGCACTCGACCAGCGGACGCTCAACGGCGACCAGGCCAGTACTCGCTTCATGTTCGAGGCCGAACAGCGTCGGAAGCACGCACACGAGGACATTGAGAGCAACGATTGAACATCTCTAAACTTACCCTCGAACCCCGATCCTATTATAAATAGGATGGTAGCGTATATCCTGATTGAATGTCTTTTCTGTTCTCATCTAATTTGTGGCCCCCGAGACGGTGGAGGAGCCAAACTGCAATGCCTACTCCTGACACGTATATCGATTCAACCACCCGAACAGACAACGGGAGGTTTAACTGATGAACCGATCCGTCCACGTCTTCGACGATGATGTCCCGATTTTCGAGCAAATCCGCCCCGGGATGGTCTTCGTTACCGAGGACGGTGGGAACATCGTCCGCGTCGCCCACGTTGACGAAACCGCCGACGAAATCGTACTCATCGACCAGTCGTCCGGCGATCAGGAGACGCGCTCCAGCGACGAGATGTGGGATTTCTGGGTACACGAAGCATTCGCCGTCCCGCCGGCAGTCCTCGAAAATCCCGAACAGGTCGTCTCCGAGTACGCCTGGTTCCATCTCGGTCGCGATCTCGAAACGATTGGCCGTAGCCATGAACACCACATCAGCGGATGCGAACGAGTCTCCGATATCGAGTATGCGCTCTGGGCCATCGACGAAGCCCGACGCAACAACTGGCCGCCAGCCGACGCCGCTGGTGTTTATTTAGGTGAGACTCCCGAAGAGGAGGAGGCCAGCTGATGGGTGCACACACATTCCACACCAGAGCAAGCGGCGAAAACGCGAAAAGCGCCTTCCAGAACGCCGTCGAAGACGCTCAATACTACCACGGACACGGCGGCTACACTGGCACGATAGCCGAAAAAACATCGTTCACCGAGATACCAGCCGACGAAGTCGGAGAGACCGACCCGGACGAATACGCCAGCCAGCTCATCCGCGACCAGGACCCACGGATCGAGAGTAAGTGGGGACCCGCCGGCTGTATTGCCCTCGGCGACAACACCTACCTGTTCTTCGGCTGGGCAAGCGCCTGATAGACTCGAACCATCCAACCCGCACCTGTGCATCCCCACCCCGAGTCCAGAGTGATACGCCCACTTCACGCCGGCGACATCGTAGCTTTGCCCCATCTCAACGCCGTCGGTCGTTACGTCGGAGACGGCGCCGCATCGAAATTCGAGTGGTACGTCTCGCCGAGCGGTCCACTCTGTATCGGGTACCCGCCGGATGTCGCCTCGAACGCAGATACCGATGAGCTCGACATAATGGTGGACACCGGCGAAATCGTCATCCTCGAGAGCAATTTTGGCTCGCTTGACGCCTACGACGTGTATCAGAGCTACCGCGATTGTGACCCGCGTCTCGTCTCACCCGGCGGAGCACCTACGACCAGCATGCTCGAAGTCCGCGCTGAACGCGGACGCGGTGCCAGAGAGCGAGTCAACGGGTTCTTGAAACATCCGGCTGTCCAGTACCAGCACGATCCAGTCACCAGGCCATTCCGAATTGCCCTGACCGCGGTCTTCGACGACAAGGAGGTAGCGATGGCTGTCCTCGGTCGTCCAACTGGACGACACAACGCAGATGGGCGGACTCTCGAACTATACCGTTTCGCGGCTCATCCTGGTCGGCCTCCAAACACCGGGTCCTGGCTCCTCTCTCGATGTTGTCGGTGGGCCACGCTCGAAGGCTACGACCGACTCATCACGTACGCTGGCGTTCAGAACGACAACGAGGGAACGATGTACCGAGCCGCTGGGTTCAAGCACACCAATACCGCTACTGGAGACTTGAGCGCGTGGTGCTCTCGCAGTGGACGAGTCGGCGGTGGAACCTATCGGAAACATAGCTACGTTCGTCACCTTTCAGATCATTCACTCCAAGCCCGGCGGCCCGCCGGTCGCGTCGACGACGAGCAGTCGCAACTCATCTACCGTGGTACACTACCCAAAGCAGGAGGCTCATCATCTCGGCGTATCTCACAAGAGGACCTCGTCCAGACTCGCGAGGAGAGTCCAGATCGTCGAGGAGCCAGTCTCTCACTCGATGCACAGGAACTCTTTGACCAAGACGGAACTGGCGAGAACAGAGGCCGGAATATTACCCTTGCACCGCTCGTCGCCTGCTTTGGATACCGGACCCACGAGGACGCCCTGGTTGCCGCGCTCGCTGTTCGCGACGACACGGGAGAGCCGAACCCCCGAAACAATACGACGGCCGTCACGCTGGCATCTGTGGCCGTACAAACGGATCTGCTGGCGTACCCTGTGAACGCGCTCCGTACACTCATCGCCGGCGCCGTCGAATGGGCATCCCTTCACGGATACGAAACGGTCGAGACACGCCTCGAAGATCACGTCGCGAGCAGCGCGTTGAACGGGCTCTCATCACCCATCGAGATCGAGACCAACCCCAGTGGAACAGCCGAAACGGATCGATCACAGACACCGTCTTCGGCGTGACCAGCTCGTTTGTGAGCGGCGGCGCCGTGCGCCGCTTTCTGACCACCACCCCACACTCCACCGGAACTCCCTCTCGAAAATATGGGACACGCCCAGTCACAGCACCCGCTATCCGAATCGAGCATCAGCGCTTCCGACATCGAAACCGCTCGGCGCGCGGAATACGTCGCCTTCCTCTCCAGACATCCCTTCGCGACAGATGCTCATGCACTCGGGTTCGTGACCGGTATTCGCGAAGACTGTCGTCTCCAGACCGACCACCTCCGTAACGTCAGCATTCCTCTCGGAATGCTCGACAACGACTTCCACAGACCCAACCTCAAGCGGTATCTCGAATCTTTCCGAACGTACGAACCTGAGATCGGCGTGATCGGCGACGCCCCGACGTCCGAGGCCGCCCGCCGTTTCGTCGATGCGGCACGCGAACTCAAAGCCGACTTTCCAGACGCTACCCTTATCATCGTCCCGAAATGCCGGGAAGCGATCAATATCATCGGAGACGCCGACGTCCAGGGGACACCGCTTGTCCTGGGGTACTCGATGGGCTACTCAGATATCCTCGCAGATGATTTCTCTGAGATTTCGGCCTGGCGCGGTCAGCGTGTGCATCTCCTCGGCGCGAGTCCTCCGAAGCAGTGGAACGTTATCCAGCAGCTCACTCAGCCGACCCTCGCCGGCGATCCACCCGCCGACATCATCGGTCTTGACTGGAATGGTCCGCACAAGGTCGCATACAACGGAGAATCGTGGTCGAGAGATGGGTGGCAGCGTGCTGATCACCTCTCGATTCGCAGCACGGTCCGTCGCAGTCTTCGTGAGATGCGGGCCTACTGGGAAGAACGCGGTGTGTGGCCGACATCGCCCACACTACGTGACCGACACGGGCCCGCTGTCAGAGAGCCCGACGATCCTGTGTGGGCGGCTACCGGCGGAGGGATCGACGAACCAGACCCTCTCCCTGGCCCGGATGAATGGGAAGAACGCGTTGACCGCGATGTTGACGAAACCTACCCCCTGGAACACGCTATCGTCGTCACCTATGAAGACGGTCGAACGCTCGCGTATCGTTCCCAGGCAGAACGCGACCACGTCGAATACTACGAGGGTCTTTGGGACAGCATCATCGACGACAGCGTGGCTGACGCACTCCCGTAAAATCCGAAAACCCGTAGAACCTGTCTAACACGAGTTGCTCGACACTGCGATATCCAAAGCGCACAGTCAAGATGGGGGCTACAGTCAGTTCAATTGGGAATCTGATCGGCCAGTAGCAGTCTTCCTAGACTGTCCACTAATCCTCGTGCCCGATAATTCAAAGCCGCAGAATTCCCTCTCTCACTTACTGTCCACCTTCCCTGCGTACTTCGATGTCACCGTCCCCTTGCTATTGCGAAATACACAGTAGCGGTAGGGACCGTGTGGACACTGCTTACAGCCGGGCCCGCAGTCAAGCTTCCGTATCTCGACGGTCCCATACTTCCGCAGTTCCTCATTTGAGAGAGACATCCGCTCGGACTTCGACATCGTCTCGATCTCTTTCTGGCGACGCTGACGCTCCTGGTCTGACTGCTCCTTCTGTGGGAGGGTCTCGACCGTCTCAGCTTGCCCGTTTTCGTCGTCACCCCCTGTCTCGACGGCAGAGACAGGTCGCGACTTGTAAGCGATCAGGTCTTCAGCATATTCGATCACGCGCTCGAGTTTCGGAATACTCTGGGACTGAAGCGGGTCGACGACCCAGTTCGCCAGTTCGTCCGGGGGTTCGGGGAGGTCGTCGTTGTCTGGCGTGTCCGGAGACATTTTCCTACGCAACATTCAACGTGGCAAACGAGTATAGTCGTTGCGTAGGAATTGGGCTCGCGCTCATTTGTCACCCCCGAATCGGCGAGGGATTTCGCGATGGACACAGAACCTGCGACGGCAGCTACGGATGCGAGTATGAACCGGCCGACGAGAGACGCCCAACCGACCAAATCTAGCTCGGTTTTGACCGAGGACTCCGTCGATGCGGGTATCGCACACGTACGCCGCGTGCAACATCTCAGCTCCGTCGTGATGGCACGTCTCGACAACGCACCCGACTCAAGGGAGAGCGAAAGGACCATCGCGAAGGCTGTCGTCGAGGCACTCTATCAGGTCCACCCACACATCCAGTTGGAAGATGCACTAGAACTCGCACATACAGTCGAAGACCCACCCGAAGAAGTCCCGAGAGGACAGGCAGTCGAACACGTCGTCGACGATGTCTGCACTCATCTCGATGCGATACGACCTGAAGCACCGACAGAAGTGATGACACCGGTTCACAACGAGCAAGTCCAGGCGTGAAGCAATGAGTCACGACGCTGCTGTCCTCGATCAGCTCCCACCAGAGAAGCTCCTCGATACGTCGACCTACCAAGTCATCACGCCGGCGATCAGGATGATGGACGAGGTCAAAACCGTCGATCAGTACCTCGAACACGAACGAGCGAACCGGGGGCGTGCGGGAATCCTCCGCGAGCTAACAGAGCGTCGGGACGCGATCCGAGAGGAGCGTGGCGAAGAGCCACCACAGCAACACTCTGGGGAGAGCACTTCGATTCTATCGGGCGTCGGAGAGTCATGGGAAAAGCAGAACGACTCCCCCGGAGATACGGACGTTCCGTCGCAGATTTCAGGTGAGATCCCCTCACAACCATCCGAAGACCTACTCGCGCTCGTCCATGAACACGGGCCGGGAAACACCCTTGAGTCGGTCAATGCGCTGACCTGGTCGGAGCTCTAACCCCTCAATACGAGTTCTCTGCAAAGCCGAACGAATATATCCGTCCTCAGTCCTAAGAACGATTCCCCGGCGGTTCAGGTGGGTACCCCGCTGGTTGCGGCGCTTCTGTATTCACTTGCTTGTCCGTGTCAGTATCCCCGAACACCCGGCGAATTGGGATTCTAAGCGCAGCCAAACGACCGAGGTCTCCACTCCGGTAGTTCACTGCCCATGTTCGCGTATTCCTTCTCGTATCTCGACGAGCAACTACGAATTTGACTGGCCCGGATGGGACTTTTACCAGCGACAACCACGATTCGCACAAGGTTGTCCCCCGGAAACTCAACGAGGCACCGCCGATCCAGTGTTCAGCCTGCCGATTGACGTCCCGCGATTTGAACCAGGCCTGTGCCTCCTCCATGAACGTCTCAAACCGCCGGGGAAACTCGCTGCCGATGTGCGTGATGAGATATTCCGGGTTTCCGTGCTTCGTATCTCGTTTCCAGAACTCGAGGAAGATGTGATTCGATGGTGACCGAAGGACGTTGACCCACGCTCGTTCGCGGCCCTTTCCATGTAGAGAGACCGAATCGATCCGCTCCCAACCTTCCGGCGACCGCCCCTCATCGTAATATCCTCGCAACGGCGGGATGACCTCAAGAGCGTGGGCCCGCAGATACTCCGGGGGAAACGGGATCTCTATTCGTACTTCCTCAGCTGGTTCGGGCTCCAGCAACCGTTGCACACAGTCTGGGTACCCCTCGACTCCCTCGACGAGAGGGACGGCGTGGGGCCAGGGGCGCTTGACGCGGTGTTCAGCGAACGTCATATCGTGCCCCTCGAAATCGGATTGGTACGCCCAGAACACCGAATATCCCGCTTTCAGATACTCCCCAGAGACTGGACCGATCTCTTTGTCGTCGTGTTTGTGCTGGATCTCTACGATGAGGCCCCGCCCGAACGGATACAGTTCGTCAGAAAACGTCGCGACGACATCGGCAATTCTGTTCGTCCCCGGAATCTGCTTCTCGTGATCTACTGATGCCGTCTCGAAGACCTCGCGAAGTTTCATTGCCGCGATTGTCTTGAGCTTCGCGTGTAGATTCGATTCCCCCGGGCACTCCGCCCCCCGTGGATGGACGAAATGCTTCGAAATAAACCGCCCCTGATTGTAATGCGACCGCCGAACACCGAGTGAATCCTCACAGAGTGGGCAGAGGATGGCTTCGTCCTCCCCGACGTCCAGGGGTAGCACCCGGTCGCCGTTTGGACGCATCGCGAGATATGGCATGGTGGTTTACCGAGGGTTGTGTCGATTTATCGTTGCTCGCGAGGTACTACGCGTCGTGCGCTCAAAAACAATTCGCGCCCTCACGTTCTCTACCCCCGTAATACCGCGTATCCACCACCGTAGAACAATCGAAATACCCCGTTCTGATCCGTTACAGCTCCCAACTCACGACGATACCTCCAGCCAAGTTTGTCTCCCCCGGAACACTGCGGGGACGACACCGTCTATAATCTATGCCCTCGAGACCACCCACTCATACAGACCGAGAAGAATCCTCGCCAGAGATTGCGCTCGACGCTGGAACCCGCCGGGAACAGCGTGCCCAGAGCCAGGAAATGGATGTCGCACTCCTCCGGCAAGGAGGCATCTACGAAGTTACCTCTTCTTCGGGGAACGTCTACATCGTCGACCTACTCAGCAAATCGTGTTCGTGTCCAGATGACCCACCCTCTGGGGGTTGTAAGCACTACCGTCGAGTACGGACAGACCTTCAGGCCGATCTCGTCCCACGCCCCGATGGGAAGCTCCCCACCACGAATCCCAGGTTCTCCGATGCTGATATTCACGCAATTCGGTCAGCAGAAGCCGCGCTGGTCAAACAGCACCTCCTTACCGAACTTCTCGCTCGTGAAGTGGAACGCGCGCACCTCGATCGGGAAGTTCACGACATCGAGTTCCTCGTAGAGGTCCTCGAAGACCTTACAACCGAGAAAGCCTACGACGAGGATTTGCTCGAAGAGCCCCTCGGACCCTGAATCCATCTGCGTCTCTCGGGTCAGAACACACCAGCGTAGAACCGACATCCGACCTCCCTCGATTAGAGCAGCGAAACGAGTCTCAACACCGCTCACGATGCGTCCAGTTCCACTCCTCAAAGGAAGTAACCTCATCAACTTCCTCGAACCGCACCCGTTAACCAACCACTCCGGAATGCACGCTGGCTACCTGAGCCGAAACGTCGTCGGGGACGTCCTGGTTGTCGGTCAAGAGCCTGACGACAGTGCCGCACTCGTCGATTTCTTCGAGAGTCTACCCCGTGTTCAACACGTCACGTATGTTCCGAATCAAACCTCAGTAAATGCCGAAGTCAAAGCGCACGACCTCGGCGTCGGCAACAAGCTCTTCGACTCTATCGTGTACTCGAAATCAAAGACTGCTTGGCTTGGCCGCGCCCCTGACTTCCATCGACTCTCTACTCGGATCAAAGATGGAGGAACTCTCATCGCGAAAACGAAGTGGGTTCCCGATTCACGCCTGCTCTCACTCGAAGAGATCGCTGTTCATGGAGCCTACAAGTATTCTCTCCCGATCGTCTACCTCCGCTTCGTCAAATCCCAACGTACCCTTCCGACACTCTCAACCCCGGCAGATGGAAGTGACGACGAATCAGGACACGATGAAGAGGGTGCCCCCTTCCAATCCCGCCCGACGGTCGGCTGCTCGCTTTCAAAACAGGCAGATGAAATTCGGACTGCTTTCGACGAGGGTGCCCGAGTAGCGACATACTCCCCTGGGTGGTCCTGGCACTCTGCACTCCGTACGTTCGTCGATGACTGGCTCGAAACTATCGAGGGTGACGTCGTCAACCTCTGTTGTGGGACGAATGACCAAGGAGAGATTCGCGTTGATCTCCTCGAAGAGTATTTCTGTCCCAAAGAGAAAGTGGAGAAACCGACAGCAGCGACGGTACAGGCCGACGCTCGCCAGCTCCCTATCGAAACGAACAGTGTGTCAGGGGTCATCTCCGATCCGCCGTGGAAGATCGCGGTAGAAGACCGCATTCGATTCTTCTCAGAAGCTCACCGTATCGTCGAGCCCGGTGGGAGAATCCTGTATAACGCATGGTGGATACCCTACCACCCTTACGCCGTTCTTCAGAAGGTTCGACCGGTCACAGCGAACGTTTTAGATCAATCGATAGGTGGCCCGGGTGGGCTTTCGTTCCTCACAGAGTATCGAGTGACGGAAACACCCGACTTCGGTGCTGCATCGTACACGCTGGCCGAACACATGGAAGTCGCCGGCGTTGACGCAATCTCCGTGGATCGAACGGGTAACTGGAAGCAGGACCTTCCTCGACCCCGGAATGAGCCATTCGCCGACCCACGATTTCTCGCGCCTGTTTCATCGTACGCTTGTGCAAAATGTGGAAACAAACAGTTCGATATAGTCAATCTGAATGGCTCTAGGACGTGTGTCTGCTACGAATGCCAGGTGTGTGGATATCCAAATTCACCCACCGAACTCGTCGATATTCCTCGGAATGGTGCCTCGAACCATGATCCTCAACAGTCGCTATGCGAGATCTAATATGACCCCGACTGCGGCACTTTCTAGGGCGCGTCTGTAGTGGGGGGACTCTCAGACCGCGTGAGAGTGTCCACGGGAACACCCTCCTAAAAGTGTCAGCATGACGTTTTTTAAGATCGCCCAATGTTTCGGGGCTAGCTTGCCGCGTCAGCTGTTGTACAGACGCTCCTCACTGGGTGGCGCAGTCCTGGGGTACAGAAAATAACGGGTTCTGGCCATTTATCTTTTCGGTGGGGTCGGCTGATCGTGCTTAGTTAAGCGTGAAAGGTGAGGCGGACGGATTTCTTGGTATTCTATGCCAGAAATCAGCCGCCTCAGCGGACATAGAGACTGGGTCGATTTGGATTTTGTGGAGCGTGAACGGACACCCGGTCCAGCGATGGCTCTCGGATGCAATCGCACGTTGCGGGGCTGTCGGTGTCGAATACTGTCGAGGGTGAGATTATTTACTTACTGAGATGTTCTTTACCCATATGCCCTTTCGCGGTCGACGTGACGGTCGCCCGGTCGTCCCCGCCATTATCGACGATGGCGAAGCCGTCATCTGTCCAGTATGCGGCGGGACGATGTACCCGCGATCGGCGCCGGGAAAGTCTCGACACTTCTACCACGTATCAGCCGACGCCGGCCAGCGCTGCTCGAATGGCGGCGAGTCGGAGACCCATGAACGTGCAGTTGCTCGTGTCGAGGTCGCTCTGCACCAGCAATTCGAAAAAAACGCCCGCATTGAAACAGAGGTGGATGTCGGCTTATCCCAGATACCGACCCCTGTGACCGAACGCCGGGCCGACGCACTCGCGACCTTTGACGATTGGAACCCATACTTCGGGGAAGGCCTCGCTGTTGAGGTACAGCACAACCACGAGAACAAGGACGTCCATCAGGTGACGCATGACTACTTGGCCGCTGGGTACTCGGTCGTCTGGATACGTGCGACAACAGTCCTTCTCGATACGTTCAACTACGATACGATCGGTGTCGAATTTGAGCAAGACGACGGTTCTGGATACGCCCAACGAACGAGTAAAGCTGGCCGATTTACGAACTGCCAAGCGCTCCTCTACGACGGCGAACATGCGTGGGAGCGCGTGCCGCCCTATGCCCATCCCCGCGGACAAGATGACTTGATTACGTACGATATCTGTACTGCCCAGGGTTGCGAGCTACGCCGGCTTCACGAACCCGACGGCAGTTACACCTACACCGCGAGCGACGAGCACGGCCCCGACTTTCCCCTGAAAGCGCTCAAGAACGCGATTGTGCGTGAGTACGACCGAGACCCGTTCTGGAAGTGGGCAGGAAGCCAGTACCATTCCGCACAGGTGGAGAAGCTGCTTGCGACACGACCTGAGATAGAGCGCTGTCGGGGGCCGAAGGGGTTTCACGAATGGGGGCGGCGAGAAACGCTCTGGACGAACCATTCCGACCAGCCGTTAATCGAACTCCGCGAGTGTATGTACTGTCCCGTTCGGTTAGTGACGAATCATCGAGGGCGGTCAGGACACAGTACATTCTGTCTCTACGGTCGAGAGCCTGATCTCGACTGGGACGACGTGTATTTCCAAGCCAGCCCTCCTGAGTGTGATCACTATCTCTACGACGAGGATGCGATCGAAGATTACTGCCCCAAGTGCGGTGCGACGATGGAGACTCCCGAGACAACTCTCCGCGACCAAACGAGCTGGATTCCGCCGTAAAAGGAAGCGGGCCACTCTAGATGATCTACTTGATCATCACGGGGCAACGGAACAAGAGTTCATTACGTATCTAGAGGGGAGGCTCGTTGAACGGACTTCAGAGAAATATTCTGCTCAGTCGCGAAGCTCGGTGACCGACTGACCGACCTCATTCACGTGATCGCTTCGTCCAATGTTGAGTTCCTCAGCGAGGTAATCAATCGTCTCTTCGAGATCCTTATTCAAAGAAGGTCTGCTGGCCGGTATAATTCCAGTTTGGTCCTCAGAACAGGGGGATAGGAAATGGTGAACCGGGATTTCTGTCGTTACCGGAGGTCGTCGACAAGATCGCTCGCATCTCGAGTTTTCTGCTCAGGCATCTCCATATCATCGCGTTCGTACCGCATTGCCCAGTCTGTTCCAGTAGGGAGTTCTTCGCGGTCGCCGACGCCAATTGTAGCTGCCTCGCAATCCTCCTCACAGCCCCACGTAGACGACATATTCGTCTCCACATCGCGGAGACCGAGTCGAAGCGTACCCTCGGTCTTCCGTGCTACGTCCAGCGTGATCGCCAGGAATCGGCGCTGCATCAGGCCAGCGACAATCGCGTTCACCCCGATAACCGACGGGTCCCTATCCTCTTCGGCTGGGTCCTTCCCACCCTGCACGTAACCCCGTTCGCCACGAAACTCGGGATGGTCGGCCTCCCAGTCGACATCGTCCTGAGTCCAGACGCGCTGGCACTCGAAACACGGCCAACCGGGTCCGGTGACCGCCGTTTCGACTTTCGCCTCTTTTTCTAGGACGCCCTGATCGTCGGCGTGTAGGAGGCTTCCACCGTCAATAACGGGAATACAGTGAGCGCGAGCGAGCACGTCCAGGACCTGTCGGGGACGAGCGGCGTCGACTCCGGACATGATAAGATCACAATCCAGGAGATCAGGGACAGCCGCATACTCGGGGTTTTGATCGACGACACTCCCGTCGACGACCCGCGTCTCAAAGTTCTCAGCTGTCGCACTTCGACGGGCAACGCGTTCGGCGACCTCGGTCTTGAGGCGGTCTTGCCGGACGTCTATCCGCCGGGCACCCTGTGCGCGGTTGAAGTTCGCGCTCTCAAGATGGTCGAAGTCTACGAACACGAGTTCGCCAACGCCTAGGCGGGCTAGGTGTTCTGCAAGAATCGACCCGACGCCACCACAGCCCACGACGCCGACGCGAAGGTTGGCTAACCGTGCCTGGCCGTCTGCCCCCCAGAGCTGGATCGTGGAGTCCTGCTCAGCACTAGCAACACCTACACTATCGGCACCGGAATCTCGCCGGCCGGTTGGACGAACATCAAAAGCGGGTTCGTCAGTAGCTGGACCGACAACGCGAACGCGGTCGGCGCGCGTTACCTCCGGCCCGTCGCTGGGGTCGCGCGTGGGTTCGTAGACACGCATCGACCAGTCGCCTGCATCATTAGTGATGGCAGCAGCGAACGGAGCGCCGCCGGGGAGGCGATCCCGGTCGTTCTCGTAGACGCGAGCCGCCGACGCGGTATCGGTACCGCTCTCACGAACGCCACCGGGTTGAGTATGAATCCGAATGAGCCCGCCACCACGGCTGCGGGCACGTTCGATTGCGCGCTCGTGGTAGGCTTCACTGAATTCGTAGCCGACGATCGAGTCGTCACTCGATACGTCGCCATTAGAGCTACTCCCAAACAACGACCCGAATGAACGGCTTTCTGACCTATCTCCCCAAGCTGTCCCCTTCAGCTCGAGGTCGTCACTGGACTCAGGGTGGACCACGTCTTCGACAATGTAACTCGCACGATGGTTGCCCGTACTCTTTGCGAGAACGGCGAACGCACCACGCTCGCACATGCCGTAGAAAGGGTGGCCTTCACTCGGAAAGAGCACCTTCATCAAATCCTCGTGGATGTCTCGGGGGAACACGAGGTGGACCTCGTCGGCGTCGGCTGCCGTCAGCCAGTCCGCTGCTGTACCCTGAGGCATAGTCAGTCCTCCTTTTCGAAGCGAGACCGCACGACCTCAGGAGCTTTCCGGAGGTCAGCGGGTTCAGTCCACGAGAAGTCCTCCCAGCGGTAACTCCAAAGGGCGACTTCGTCGACGTCGAGAGCCTCACGTGCCGGACGCCCCTTGGCATGGTCGCGATGCACGCTGTCGACCTCCTGACCGTCGTGCTTCGTGACGTAGGGGTACGTCACGATGCCATATGGCCGTCGACCGTTCGGGAAATCGGTCGGAATGCGGAGGATAGCGAGGACTTCTTCCTGGTCGAAAACGTCGTTGACGTGGGCAGGATTGACAGTCCCGATACTGACCCATGCCCAGTCGCCTTCGACCGCGATGAGTTCGGCTTCAGGCCGCTCGTCCTGCAGTTCGGAGAGAGCATCGCGACACCTTTCAGTGAGGTGATTGCGGAGGTCCGCGCGATCAGCGTCTTCCGGTGTCTCGCCCTCACTCATACGCGATCTTCCCCCCATCGCTGGTCGACTCGAAGAACGTTCGGTTCTTTTCGCCGAGGTCCAGATCCCGATCAGCCGGGAACGCCTGATCTTCCTGACGGTTGCCGAGAAGGCCGTCCAGCGGGAAAAGCCCGAGTTCGTCGGGATCCTTCTTGCCGGCGTCCAGCAGGATGGTTTCGACGGATACCGAACTGTCGTCGTATCGGTCGACAAACTGCTGATTGACGTACACGACATGGCCAATGGTGCTGAACTCCAGGGGTTCGACAGTGTCCACGAGGTTCTCCAAGCGCTCCGTGAGGTTGTCGAACTTCTGCAGGAGGCTGGTGTTGCCATCGGGAACCTCCTGTCGAATGTCCCTCGCCCGCTCACGCTCTGCGCTGACGATAGTCTTCGCGCCTACGAGCGCGTCAATATCTTGGGGGTCGGCGTCATCGGCCCATGTTTCGATGGCTCCGATGGCCTCCTTCATGTGTGATAGTCGACGGAAGACCTCGACCGGGACGTCGTCCTCAATAGCCTCAATGGCGGACTGTACCGGGTTGACCTTGCCGGCAACTTTCTTCGTGGTAGTCGTACTGTGCTCGTCTGCGGAGTCGGCGGGAGTGTTGCGTTCACTCATGGTTGTGGGTCGTCGCGCTTAGCCCGGCGACGTGGGGCCGACCGAAAAGGTACATTCGCCGCTGTGAACAGATCTATGAACGGGCCGAGACCACGTGGTCACTCGGTACCCGTCAGGGGTCCGTTCGGCGGGCGAACATACGTGGAGGTCACTGCCGGATACCCCGGCTCACTCGTCGGTCTTGGTGGGTTCCCGCCGTCCCCCTGCCGCAGAATTGCGGTGATCGGGGGATGCCTACGTAGCGGTGGGTAACCAGCCCAGGATTGGGTAGCCGACCCCCACTGAAAAGGGTTTTGCTGAGTGGAACTATACTCGCCCCTTTCTCGTATCAGGCATATATGAACCGTGGGGTGGGGGTTTTCGAACTGGCAATTTCCACTTTCACTCCGCTAGGAATAGCTTTTTAAATAGGGATATTCATCCCTGCAGAGCTGTCAGCCGCGGGTCGAAAACCAGCTCCTCAGCTGCTGAACGTTGCGGTTTGGTGGGTGGCAATAGAGCCCCCACCGCTACGTAGGCAAGCACCCATATGGCATAGGTGCTAATAAGACTGTCGGCCGCCCCTACGCCGTCTTGCGATTTCCACTCGAAAGCATAGGGGGTTCGCTATACTTAAAGTGTATTTTCCAGCAAAAGGGAACCGTCAAACACTACTCTAGTCCCCCGGTTTTGAGCAGTGAGTACGAGAAGTTGACATCAAACTGATTCCGCTGAAAAATCGTTCTCATCTCCTACCTCTTCAAGAGCCTCCGTAGCAATATCCCCTAACTCGCCAGCTTCAATATGCGAGTAGCGCTCTCGGACCATCTCTTCGGAGTTATCGAGATACCGGGCCGCCACCGTGTACCCAAACGCGCGGACAAGCACCTCGCCCATCCCACGTCGACCACCGTGCGGAGCAAGATAATCGTGCTTCGGATGGTCGATATTGATCTCTGCGGTCTCAGAGAGCCGTTGGAGAATGGACCGTGCGCCGTCCGTCGTGATCGACGGCGGCCGAATGTCCTCATCAAGCGCCAGCAGGAGGTCGCGGGCGTATTCGTCTCGGCACTCAGTAATCGCTTCTGGACGTTCCCCTCGTTCGGCTAGCTCTTCCTGGACGACCTTTGCGAGCATCCGTTGGTCGAACGTCGGAAACACTGCCCAACGCTCTGTGGGTGGGTCCATCAGCTGGCGGTAGCTCCGGAGCGGAGAGATTACCGGATCGGGGAGACTCGCGGCATCCCATTGCTGTTTCTTCCGGTAGACGTCCATACTCCCGTCGTCGAGCGAGAGGTCCTCCCAGCGGACGCCGCGCCGGCGTGGGTCGTTCGGGTCCCGGAGGAGTTCCCCGACGCGGACGGCCGTGTACGCGAGGACGAACACCAAAGCCCGGTCACGAGCCGCCTTCAGCGCCGCGTAGCGTACTCGCTGCTTGTCGAGGGAGTCAGTATCCTCTGGGAGTGTCGTGTACGCCTCGACAGCGTCGCGGGCCCGTTCGTCAACATGCCGGGTGAGGGCGTGGCGCTGTTCGGACGTCCAGGCCTGCTGGTCACCGGGCTTGCGGCCGTCGTCCTCCGGTAGCGGCGCCATCGCACTCGCCCGCTGCGCGTGATGGGCTTCGAGATATCCCTCGTTGACACACCACCCGCACCAGGCAGAGATATAGCGGTAATAGGTTTGTACAGTGTTCTGCTTGAGTCCCCGATCTCCACCGAGATGCCGGGCGTACTCCCGGAACACGCGTTCGTCGAGATCGTCGAAGGTCGGCTCCCGGTCGACATCGTCGGAGACGATCCCGGTCCAGTCGTCGTCGCCGCGGTCGCCGGCGGCCCACTCGGCGAACCGCTCGAGTTCGCGTGCAGCGTTACGTCGATAGTTCCCGCCGTCGCCACCGCGGCCTTTCCCCTTGTCCTGGAGGTAGCGCTCGAAGCTCTCGTCGAGCGGCGTCGAAAGCGCTCGATCAGGCATCCACCGGCCCTCCACCGTCCTGCGGGCCCAGTCTCGGTGCCTCTACCCCGGGGGAAGCGCCGTCGTGAGGCGGTTGCAGCATTCGTGCTTCACCGACGGCGTCGGGGCACTTCAAAGTGGTCGTGATTATTGTGGTAATCAAGACCAGTAATACCAGAAGTCTCGAATCCATTTTTCCCTTGGTAGAGGGGTTCTAGCTCCCGAAATTTCGATCTGCCATACAGCATAAACCACATACCGCTATACCAAAGCCGCGACGGTGTAGAAGTTCACAGTTTCGGAGGATGATAAATTTCTACGACTCATTCAGAAATGAACGCTCGAAAAGTACCCTGGATTCAAACTGGATCACTGCCCAACCATGGTATTATACTATATTCGTCAGAAGATGTGTTGCCTGAGAGCCCGTTGGACAGCGTCGCCACTCACACTGATCACAAGCGTTCGAGCCTGGGACCGCCTCAATCAGCCGGTATGAGGTCTGCAGACACTAATTCCACGACTTCGCCAGCAGTCATCACGGGCGCGTAGTCCATCGGTCCGTCGACGCCAGCCTTCAACAGAAAATCGGTCAGCCGCCAGATATTGTGGAGTAGCACCGCGAACACGAAGTAGAACAGCCTGACACGGTAGTCTTTCGAGGAAGTCTTCGCCAGGAAGTCGTTCTTGATGGACTTGTACTCGTTTTCGATCTGCCAGCGGCGGCTGTACCGGTGACAGAACGCCGCTGCCTCGTCCGGCCCGACGTTCAGATTCGTCGCGAACACAGCTGTTCCATCCGTCTTCGTCGAGGGAACGTATAGGAACCGCATCGAGTGTGACCCGATATCGACATCGACTGACGCCCGTTCGACCGCCACCTCTCGACCGTCTGCCTCCATCCGCTCGATTGCCTCCCGTTCAGAGCTCGTGATCCGCTTGGGAATGAGATAGTTCACGTCCAGGTTCGAGAGTGTCTGGTACACGTCCATCGAGTCGAACTCCCGGTCACACAGCATCGTCTCGATGGGGACGTGTTCTTTTGCTCGCCGGACCAACCGTCGGACGACGCGGTGGATCTGGTTGGACTGGTTGTCGTCCCAGGCCGAGCTCTCCCGAATTGGCTCGATAGCCAGCACCAGCGGGATGTTCTCACCGACAATCGACAACGTGGCGAATTTGAACGCTCGTTCGTCCTCTTCCTGTACCCCACTGACCATCGGCATCTCTTGGACCTCGCCGTAGTAGGGGATGGTTGTGATGTCGATAGCCGCAGTCACCGGCCGGCGAAACGATGCTTCCTCGGCGATGACTGACAGCAATCGACCGCTGGCTTGGTCGAACCCCTCGATTAGTGCTTCGGGCCTGAACTGTTTGACCGCCCGCAAGTGCGTGTCCCCGTGGGGACCGTACGCTTCGCCACGTCGGAACTGGAAGCGAGTCGCGCCCTGTGGCGCCCCACAGCCGACCATCCCCATGAACGTCTGCAACTCGAAAAACTGCGTATCATCGTAGGTTGCGTTCTCCGCCCGCCCGGAGTCGAAGCCGTCGAATCCGTGGTCGCGGGCCAACCGCGTTGTCTGCTTGATCTGCTCGTCGCTGAATTCCTCGTCAGTGTCGGCCACATTCTCGTCCCGGTCTGGTTCGGCCGAATAGGCACTCCGGTCTCGGTTCGGCATTACGATCTCCGCTTTCGGCCGCACCTCGGGCACGGTCAGCTCTCGGTCGTTGATTTCCTTGACGACGTAGTGTGCCGCCGTCTGAATGAACTCCCGAGTCACCTCGTCGAAGCGATTGCGCCAGGTCCGCGAAAGCACTGATTCATCGGGAATTTTCTCCAACCCGAATACGTCGGCCAGTTCGGGATACCGACCGAGCGCCCGATAGCTCTCGCCGGTGATTTCGCGGTAGAGAAATAAGCGCACCATCCCCTCGAACGAGTGTGGGGCTGGATGCCAGTCGGGGTAACTGTCGGTGAGCCGTTCGAACGGCCCGTCCAGGGTTCGAAGCGCTGTGCAAAACGACTGGTTGCTGTCGAGTGCCGCTGTGAGGTTTACTCCGACGAGGTAGGCGTCGGTCAACCAGGACTTCCGAGAAGCCATGTGAACCCTCCCGCCGGCAACCCACACAAGTGACGCTATCTATATTTTTTGTGATAGAGATCCCTGTCGCTTTTTTCACTGGAAAAACGATTCAAGTATGGTGTCGAAATTCCAGAACAGGGAACCAATTTCGACGATATCCACGCCTATGAGACCTATTAAATTGCCCTGTTGTTTACCATCTGTGTCCGAGACGGAGGTCAATCACGGACTCTGGCATTCTGTGTTCGCAGTCTTCTGTAATCACCAGTTGACGAGGGTGATCGCGGTGCCGAGATTACCGTCTCTCTGTCTATCGCGACAGTATTATTCCCATTGAGATACTACCATAATGTAGACTGATGTACGACCTGACAGGCTTCCAGCGCGACCTCCTGTACACGATCGCCGGCAAAGACGAACCGCACGGCCTCGCCGTAAAGGAAGAACTCGAAGAGTACTACGAGAAAGAGATCCACCACGGCCGACTCTATCCGAACCTGGACACACTCGTCGACAAGGGACTCGTTGAGAAGGGCGAACGTGACCGCCGGACCAACTACTATACCCTCACCCGACGAGGACGACGTGAGATCGAAGCCCGCCGAGAGTGGGAATCACAGTACGTCGATCATGAGAGACAGACCGCCTAAGAAATCAGTCCCAAATAATTCTCCCTCTCAGGGTTCTCTAAAACAGCCCACCCCGAAGATTGGAGTCTGAAGGTGCGAGCTAGTCAAATTTTCTAGACAATGGCGGCCATCATCTGGAGTTGCATATCTCTCATTGAATGCTAATAGTTGAGACTAGTCGGCTCAATATACGTTGGCATAGACGTGTGAAGGGTATCTCGGTTGTCCGTTTCAGGGTGCCGAGGAAGATTTAGATTGAGTCAAAAAGTTGATTTTACGCCACTAATGAGGTCTCTTATGTAGATGTAGCAGTATCTAAAGACTATGACGGACTCCCGTATGGCCTTTCTCAAAGTCTCTTGGGCCAATGTTCTATTAAATGCCCTCAAAATCGGTGTCGAGGGTGTGCTCGGCCTGCTCACCGGGAGCCTCGCACTCACCGCCGACGCGGCGCACTCCGTCGCTGATCTTCTCGCAAGCGGTGTCGTCTTGATATGGGGGCGGTCTGTCTACGACGATGCTGATGACTCACATCCGCACGGACACAACCGATTCGAACCCCTCTCTGCGCTCTTCGTTGGTGGAGTCCTCGTTCTTCTTGGACTCAAGCTGTTGTACGATGCAGGTCATTCGGTTCTGACTGGAGTCTCCGCTGAATACAGCATTTGGCTCGTACTCGGGCTCTTGTTCGCACTCGGAGACATGTACCTCTGTTACTGGTATACGCAATACAAGAATCAAGAGCTCCAGTTACCGAGCCTTCGAGCACTTGCCGCCGACAGCCTCAATGATCTCTACACAACAGGTGCAGCGCTCGTGGGCGTCTTGGGTATGGCAGTCGGCTACCCTATCTTCGACCCGATCGCGGGTAGCATCGTGAGTCTGCTCGTCATCCACCAGGGTGTTGATATTTCCCGAGAGAATATTCGGTATCTTGCTGATAGTGCGCCTCCCGAATCAGAACAGGAAGCGATCAAACAACAGATTCGAAAGCACTCTGCCGTTCACGGGATTCACGATTTCGTCGCGTATTACTCCGGTCACATGGTCGAGGTTGAGTTTCACGCTGAAGTAGACCAAGACCTGACGGTAGTCGAAGCACACGATCTCGAATCAGATCTTCGCCAGCGCGTCCGCGAGGTCGAATCAGTTTCAGACGTCCACGTCCATCTTGACCCGGCTGGGCTCGGCGAATGGAAAGACGCAACTGATGCGCCCGACTCTCCCGCATGACCGACTCATGACCCACGTGACAACAGAGAACTCTCATTTCGTCCATGACCAGCAGCCAGTGGCGTTCGAACGAAACCATGAACTGCGTTGTGCATCACGACAACCGGACGGTGAATGGCTATGACGCTGTACGGCGTGGGATTGGGGCCAGGTGTCACGGATCTCATCACCATACGGGGCAAACGCGTTCTCGAAGCGGCGGATGTCGTATACACGCCCGGGCGGCTCTCCGAGTCCGTCGCTGCCGTGGTTCGTCGCCGCCAGTTCGGCCAGCGCGTACCGGAGTCTCGTCCTGGCACTGGTCGTGTCACCGGTGTCGTCGACGGTGTCCCCGCTGGCGAGGCCCGCTGTGAGTCTCGTGAGTCTCCTGCTGTGGATAGTGATGCCCCTCCTCGGCGCCGCGTGGCGGGTCTGGGAACCGATAGTCCATGCCCAGACCACTGAGAGATGACGATGGGGGAAACGAACCACACCAGGACTCAGGTACGACGGTAGTAGAGTACCGTTGCGACGACAGCCGTGCCGACGAAGTACATGACTGCGGGCACTAGTGGTGACCAGTCGAGGCCACTCCCGAAGCCCGCGTCGACGGCGAGTCTCATTGCCGCGTGGGACGGAAGGAGGGTCGCCAGCGTCTTCGTCTCGGCCGCCAGCGGGTTCTGGTACAGGACGACGTCCAACAGGGGAGCGAACAACAGGATCCAGACGCCCGCGAGTCGGTCGACCTGCGTGCCGACGACGACGCCGACCAGTCCGTAGCTGAGCGCCGTGAGCAACCCGGCGACCGCCAGGCCGAGCGCGTTCGCGGGGGAAAAGACGACCAGCGCGACCGCCATCGAGACGCTGACGGTCGCAGTCGCTGCGGCGGCGACGAGCGTCCCCCGCGCGAGGAGGATGGATGCGGGCGCAAAGCCGGCGATAACGAGTCGACCGTCAGCATTCGTCGCCGACTGGACGACGAACAGGCCCACCAGTCCGCCGACCATCGCAGCGACGAGTACGACCCCCAGCACCGTGAGCACGTCCGCCAACGGGACCATCGTCTGACCGCTGTTCGGGACGTCCACTGGAACCAGGGTGTCCGGCGCGGCGTACCCGAACAGGCCGACCAGATATGCGGGCGCGACGACCAGCAGCGCGAGTAGGACGGGCGTTCGAGCGTACTCACGCAACCCAGTCGCGATGGCGGTCTGAACGTGACTCGTCCGCATCAGGCCCCACCTCCGTTTGTGCTCGCAGTCCGTCGATAGACAAGGGTCGCCGCAACCCCAGTGACGAGCACGTACCCGAGCGCCGGGAGGACGTGCCCATCGGCCAGTCCACCGTCGACGACGGCCGTCTGGAGCAGCTGGTAGGGGTGATAGAGTGGGAACGTTTCGCCCACAAACAGGTCCGTCGGGAGCAGGCCCGTCGCGAGGATGACGTCGACATCGACGATGAAGACGAGGGCCAGGGATCCCTCGAGTTCGCTCGACAGGACCGACCCGAGGAGGAGGCCGACGAAGGCATAGAGGACGCCGCTACCACCGAGGACGGCGAAGACGAGTGCAGGAGCGGCGACGGTTTCGGTCCAGACGAGGGCGACCGTCGCGATGGTCGCGACGACGAGCGTGATACCGAGGACGGTAAGCGTTCGAGTGAGAAAGAGCCTGCTCGGCGACGATCCAGCGACGATCAGGCGGCGGTCGGTCTCGTCGGCACTCAACCGCTGGAACAGGCCCACGATGCCGCCGAACACGGCCGTCGCGTAGATGGCCCCGAACAGGCGCCCGGTCGTCATCAGTGAGGCGTCCATCTCGGGGAACGCGGCCGTCGGAAGTGACTCCAGCGCCGACCCCGCGAACCGGATCTCGATCAGCGGCAGGACGACCAGCAGGACTAGGTAGAGGGGGTTGCGGAAAAACGCCAGCGTGTGCGCACGGACGCCAGTCCAGACGCGGTGGCCACTACCCGGTAGCGTTCGGTCATGCGTCGCCGCCATCGCCGGACACCTCCCAAGTCAGTCGGCCGTCAGCGAGTTCGTAGATGCCGTCGAACCGTTCCTGCTCGTTGATGAAGTGGGAGATGATGCCGATGCCGACGCCGTCGTCCGTCAACTGCTCGGTCAACTTCCAGAACGCGAGGTAGGTGTCCCAGTCGAACCCGGTGTAGGGTTCGTCGAGCAACAGGACGTCGGGGTCATGCATCAGCGCGACGGAGAGATTGACTTTCTGGCGGTTACCACCGCTCAGGTGTCGGACTTGGTAATCGAGGATCCGCTCGAAATCGAGCGTCTCGGCGAAACGGTCGCGGGCGTCGCGGATCTCCTCGTGGGTCATGTCATATGCCTCGCCGAAGATGTGGAACGTCTCCTCGACAGTCAGGCGGTCGTACAATCGCGGCTTCTGGGGACACCAGCCGACGGTCCCACTCGTCTCGACAGTGCCGGCGTCTGCTTCGAGCGCGCCGACGAGGATCTGCATCAGCGTCGATTTCCCGGACCCGTTCTCGCCAACGATCCCGACGATCTCCCCAGCCCTGATCTCCAACGATGCGCCGTCCAGTACTTCGACAGTCCGGCCGAACGGGTACCAGGAATCGTACATCTTCTCGATACCTTCAGCTCGTAACACGATCTCTCCGTCGTTGCGCCCGTCAGTTTTTGCCTGTTCCTCTCGGGTGGCATCGACGTCGGTCGGCTGCGGTGCGGAACTCATATCTGGGTATAGACAACGATATTATATTAAATCAACTGCTATAAAACGGGTTATTTTTGGCTATAGATATTAATTTAAATCAAATTATTTAATAAGTCTTCGCCAATTCTGGCGACAAACCGACTGAGAGCCCCCTGTGAATTCGAGTTCCCAGTCTGACCGAGTGAGTTGGCTCAGAGCGAGAGCACGTCCTTCGCGGATTGCACCGCGAGCCGACCGAGGAGGTGCGTCGGCCCGCGCTTCGGGAGGTCGCGGGCGAGGTCCAGTGACCCCGGCGGATCGCTCCCGCCCAGACCGAGTTCCCACGCGGTTTCTTCCTGAAACCGCTCGACAGCCGATTCGACCTGGTCCTGTACTCGGTCCGGGTCCATCGTTTGCACCGTCCCGCGCCACAGGAGTGGTCGCCCGTCGACGAACACTGTTTCCACGTCGGCCGGCGTGGCGTTGTTGACGACGTGTGCGGGCACGTTTGTCAGTGGCGTGAACTTCGGCTTGTCGACCTCAAGGACAATAAGGTCCGCTCGTTTGCCGGGTTCGAGGCTTCCGATCTCGTCGCCGACGCCCAGCGCACGTGCGCCCTCGATCGTGAGCATTCGGACGAGTTCCGTCGACGAATACTGCCCCGAGGACCGTTCGAGATTGGCTGAGAGCCGAGCCTGGCGCGCTTCGCCGAACATATTGTATGAGTCATGCCAGTAGTGGTCGTCGATGCCGAGTCCCACGTCAACGCCCGCGGACCGGAGTTCGGGCACCGGCGTCCACTGCATGTCGCCGTCGGGATTCCAGTAACTGAAGATGGATGGACAGTGCGCGACAGAGACACCGGCCTCCGCAGTCCGTCGCACGTCCTCGTCGTCGGCCACGCGGTAGTGGGCGCCGACGAGACGCTCGTTCAGCAGTCCGACGTCGTCGAGCAGGTCTAGCGAGTCGTCCCCACCGTTCGAACGGGCCATAGTGTTGCTCTCGTCGAGTTCGAGCAGGTGGGTGTGGACGAGCAAATCGGGGTACTGGTCGGCGAGTTCGGCGGTTCGTTCCCACAACTCACGCGTACACGACCAGTCATCGTGGGGGTCGATCGTGGCTCGAATACGCCCGTCGTAGCTGTCGTGGTACTCGTCGATGAACATCTGGGCTCGTTCGAACTGTTCGTCGACTGGGACATCCCAGAAGAGATCCGAGAGTGCCGGCCCAAAGAATCCGCGGAGTCCGGCCTCGCCGAACACGTCAGCCCCAGTGCTCGGGTCGACGTCCATCGAGTTGCTGGTTGTGATACCTCCGACGAGAAAGTTGAGCGCGGCGAGTTCGTAGCCCGCTTCGGCGAGGTAGGACAGATCGCCGTCCCCTAACTTGCCGTATATGTCCGTCATGCTGACCAGCAACTCACGAAGGTCGACGTCGCTGAATGCTCCGATCAGCGGGGTCAGTTCGAGATGCGTGTGTGCGTTGACCAACCCGGGCATCACCAGTTTCCCGTCGCCGTCGACGATCCGGTCGGCCGCGATATCTCGATCACCGTCGCGAGAGCGGCGGACTTCTATGATCCCCCCGTCTTCTATCACAACGGTACCGCTCTCGAACAGCCGGTTGTTCGAGTCGACGGTCAACACCAGCGCATCGTGAATGACTGTATCCGGTGCCATCAGTACTAGAGACGACGTGAGGAGCCCGGGTAGAGGTTCTGTGGACCATACTCAGGGGGTTTTTACCGGGACGTGGGATAGGTGTCACCGGTGTGTGAACGGCGATGAAACGTTTACAGGTCACGACGACACTCGACGACAGTTTGCTTCCGCCCCTGTATTCGATGGTCGCGGAGTCGTCAGCGATAGCGGAACTGCGCGTGATCGACTGGAACTTGGCGGCGACCGATGAAGGAACACTCCTGTACGAGTTCGAGGGCGACGCCAACGTCTTTCGGGATGGAGTACGCGAGACCGACGGTATCGACGATGTCGACTTCGCCTACGCCGACGAAGGTCCCACCTACGCTCTCATCAGTGCCCGTCCGGCTGCGATACCGTTTTTCAGCACGTTCATGGCGCTGACGGCTCGTGCAGGGCTCGTCGTTCGCAAGCCGCTCGTCTATCGAGACTATCAGTCTTCTGGGCGCGTCGTGGGCGAGCCGGAGCCGCTACAGCGAGCCATTGACGAAACGCCGGGCGGTGTCGACGTACGAGTCGAGCGGATCGGAACCCTCCCGTCCGAAGCCGACGACGGGACGCGTCGATTGAGCGAGCGACAGCGAGCCGCTCTGGAAACGGCACTCGAGATGGGATACTACAACCAGCCGCGGGAAGTCACACACGAGGACATCGCCAGCGAACTCGGGTGTGCCGCGAACACTGCGACTACGCACTTGCAGAAAGGAGAAGCGAAACTCGTCCAGGCGGTCCTGAATTACCGTGAAACGCGGAATCAGTGATGAACCTGGAGTGGTCGAGAGGGAAAGAACAGGTGTCGAAACTCAGCCCTCAATCAGACAGGGAGGCCGACGACATCCAGTTGGTTCGCCGGCCCGAGTTGACGGAATAGAGCAGCGTCCCGGTGAACAGCATGACACTGCCGACGAGAAACAGTGCACTGAGCGGCGAGGCCCCGTCGACGAACACCCAGTACAGTGGTGCCGCTACCGACGGTCCGACCACTAGGACGGCGACTTTGGCGACGATCGGCCCACAGCAGCCACAGGTACACGTCCCAACGACCGCCGCGCTACCGGCGGTCCCCTGGGTCAGGCCGGCGCGTTCCTCCGCCCGCCACTGACGCGCGATGAGCGCCGCGTTCACCCCTATGAGCGCGCTCAGCGTCCCGACGATGATGAGCTGTCCCGGTGACAGCGCCAGGAAAAAGGGGATGTGCGGGAGTACGACTTCGAGCGTGGGCCAGGACACCAACTGGTAGACCGCCGGCAGGATCTCCACGTTGGTCTGGTGGGGTACTCCTTCGTCGAGGAAAAAGGAGAGGTAACCGGTCACCGAGAGGAAAAAGAGGGCCGTCAGGACACCGACGCCGACACCGAACCACCGTGCGATCGGGTCGCGACCGACCGCACGGAGGATATCGCCCGCGTCAGTCCAGATGACGTAGCCAACCAGCAGCGGCGTCGAGAGTACGATCGCGTATCCGAGCGGATGCCAGTAGCTGGCCGGTTCGGGGAGGAGATACGGGTACGAGATCCACAGCCCCAACAGGATGCCGAGGAACGTGTAGCGGGGTCGACTCGGCCAGCGAAGCCATCCGCCGACGAAACTCGTCACTACGACTGTTGCCCCGACCGACAGACCGACTACGGGGTACCACGATCGCGGGAACGGCATTGCGGCCGCGCTGTACTCCAGATCCGGGGAGAGTCCCTCGAAGAGAATCGCACCGAAGGCCGTTACCGTGATCCCGAGAAACACGACTGCGAGTGCCGACGTCGGAGTGAGCCGGTCGGTCCGTTTCGCCGCCACACCGGCGGCAACGACTGCGACCCCGAGGACGACGACGAGCATACCGAGTTCCTGTGAGAGCGCGCCCGTTGCAGTCGCTCCGTGCGCCGAGACGACGGGCAACTGCGAGAGCGCGAGCAGTCCGACGAGACCGCCGGAGAGTCGTCGGACCGACTTACGGGACCGCCGCACGCGCGGGGTATCGTCAGCCCATCGGTCCTCGTCGTCTTCCGAGGTAGTCATTACTGGATACTTTAGTCTGATCTATCTTTAGAGGCTTGATTCCGAACGCGCGCCCGCAAGGTGAGCCAACACTCACCCGTTCAAAAGGCCGCGGAACGAGTTTCCGGCGACGAGTACCGCGCTCGTGACGAGCGCGCCCATCGCGAGGAGCGGGTTCAGCAACCCGACTACTGCCAGAGGAATAGCGATCGCGTTGTAAAGCAGCGCCAGGACGCTGTTCTGGAGGAGACGCCTCCGAGCGGCGTTCGCGAGTGTGAACGCCGTGACGACGGACGAGAGATCGTTGTCGGAAACGGCGATATCGGCGGCGTCAGAGGCCGCTGCGGTGCCGCTGCCCATCGCGATCCCGAAGTCCGCCTCTGCGAGAGCGGGGGCATCGTTCGTCCCGTCGCCGACCATCGCCACGACCTGCTCGGACTGTAACCGACGTATCGCTGCCGTCTTGCCCGCCGGCGGGACACCGGCGAACACGTGTACGACGCCAGGATGTTCGGCGAACGTCTCGCCCGACGACGCGCTGTCGCCCGTGAGAACGACGACGTCGACCCCCAACTCGTCCAACTGGTCGACAGTGTCGCCCCACTCCCGACGCGGCTGGTCCCCCACGAGGACAACTCCTTCGGCTCGACCGTCGCTGCCCAGAACGATCGGGACGGCCCCAGCGCTTCGACCCCGGTCGACCCGGTCGAAGACGTGGTCAGGCACGACCCACCCGCGCTCGTCGAACAACTCCGGATGGCCAACGAGAACCCTCGTTCTGTCGACGATGCCCTCGACGCCTGTCGAGTGGTCGGTGAACGATTCGACTGTGACCTGGGTCCTGTCAGTACCCCCATCGGTGCTCCCGTCGTCTGAATCGCGACTCCCGCCGTCGGTTGTCGGTTCGGCGTTCTGTTCCGGACCCGGAGCGAACTCGTCGGCGATGGCCGCTCCGGTAGGGTGGCGAGCTCGTCGTTCGAGCGCCCCGGCAGCTTCCAGTAGCGGGTCCGGGGCCTCGGCCTCAAGGATATCCATCTCCCCGGTCGTGAGCGTCCCGGTCTTATCGAAGACCACGACGTCGACGTCGCGAAGCCGCTCGAACACTGACTCGTCGAACACGACGATCCCTCGGTCAAGTGCTTCCTCGAGACTCGTCGCGACCGAGAGCGGCGTCGACAGTCCGAGTACCCACGGAGAGCCGACGACGGGAACAAGCAGAACGGTCAGCAAGACGGTAACGACATCTGACCCGAACGCGAGCGATCCCACTCCAGCGAGGAGCGCGACTCCGACGACGACGGGTGCGGTGATAGCCGCCCATCGATCCGCTCGACGCTGTACGCCCGCCGTCGCGCTCTGGAGGCCCCACACGGTCGAGACGAGACGATTCATACTACTGGTCGCACGATCATCGGCGTGTATCACCGCCGCACCGTCGGTGACGACGGATCCCCCGACGAGCCTGTCGCCAGCGCGTTTGACAACCGGCATCGACTCCCCAGTCACGACTGACTCGTCGACAGTACACGCGTCCTCGACCAGAACACCGTCGACTGGGACTCGCTCGCCCTCCCGAACGAGGACGCTGTCGCCGGGTTCGAGGTCTTCGACCGCGACGTCGGTCGTCACTCCGTTCTCGTCGGCCATCTCGTCCGGAGGGCTTGCTTCGTCGGCCACCCTCGCCTCGGTGACGGTCGAGACGGTGAGGTCAGTCAACGTTTCCAGCGCACGTTGCTTGACTGCCGATTCGTAGAACGTCGCTGCCACCACGGTCGCGGCGATCACGACAGTCAGATCGTAGTAGACGTTCGTCCGTCCGGCGAGCACGGCGACCGAGCTGTAGCAATACGTACCGAGCAGCGCTAGCGACACCAGCAGGTCGACAGTGGGACGCCGGATCTTCAGGCTGACGTACGCACCCCGGAGAATCGGCATCCCCGTGAACACGAGCACGACGCCCGTCAGAACCAGGAAGAGCGGTAATATGAACAGACTGTCTTCACCACCGAGCCCGGCCATCCCGGCGAACATCGAGAAGACGGCTCCGTCAGTGAGCGATGCGATGTGCGCCGGATACAGCAGGACGACGTACGGGACCAGTAGAAACGCCGAAAAGAGGATACCAGCCGCGTACCGAAATCCGAGCAGGTCTTCGATCTCGCGGTCGGCGCCGGATGTTCCCGTGGAGTGGCCGACTGCAAGTTCGGGCTCGGCCTCCGCTCCCCGAGCCGTCGCGGTATAGCCCAGTGTCGTCAGCGCGTCGCAGACCTCGTGTTCGGAGATGTCCGTCGGTTCGTATTCGACGCGGGCCGTCTCTGTGACGTAGCTCGCTGCCACGTTGACGACTCCATTACACTCTCGGCCGATCGTTTCGAGAAACTCTTCGCAGGCGGTAGAGTACATCCCATCGACCCGGAGAAAGACGGTTTCCGTCGACGACCGACCGGTCTCGCTCGTGGCCCTCACGTCGGTTCGAGTGGGTTTCGGTGCCGCTGTCTCGGGATTCGTCGCCGGTTCGCCGAGAGTCTCGTGGAGATCCCGACAGCCGTTCGAACAAACCGATGTGTCACCGCCCGGATAGCCGGTCGTCTCCGAGAGCAACCGCCCACAGAAGGCGCACGTCCCGGACTGCGAGTTGTCAGTGGTCAAGTGACCTCACCTCGTGGGAGACCCGTTCGCGGACGAACCACTCTTCTGAACTGCTGTTCGTCCTGTCTTCCATTATCGCGGCTTATCGGTGCCGAATCTTAAGCCCACGTATTCCGTCGCCCGAGTGGGGGAACTGTTGGCCTGTACGAGTCACTACCCGTCGGGTTAATAATATCTGCGCAGGAATTTGCTAATCAGTATTAGTAGATGCCCGAATGATAGCAGTGATGTTAATATGTGTTCAGGGACGACCCTCTGATAATGCACGACCCGGACGGCGGGCCCCCTCGCGAAAACGAGACCGATTCCCGACATGAGAATCGGGATGCTCACGACCACAACCACGACCATGAGCATGAGGTCGCCGACGACCGGGAACGAGCGACGGACCGTGGCGAGGGCTCGGCAGTCCAGCTGTCGGTACCCGAGATGGACTGTCCCTCCTGTGCGGGGAAAGTCCAGAACAGCGTCCGGCAACTCGACGGGATCGACACGGTCGACCCGCAGGTCACGACCGGCACGCTCACTGTGACTTACGACGAGGGAACGACAGACGCCGAGGCCATCGTCGACCGCGTCGAAAAAGCCGGCTACACCGTCGAATCCGGTCTCGACGAGGTGACCGGACGCTACACTGTCCCCGAGATGGACTGCGCCTCCTGTGCCGGCAAGGTCGAAAACGCCCTGGCGTCTACTGCCGGCATCCACTCCTATCAGACCCGGCCGACGACGGGGACGGTCGCCGTCACCTACGACCAGTCCCGCCAGACAGCCGAGGGCGTTACCGCGGCGATAGAGAGCGCGGGCTACGAGGTCACGGCGACTGCGGGCCAGGACACACCCGACCGGAGTGACGTTGCTACGTCGGAGAGCATCTGGCGGAGTCGGCGAGCGATCAAGACGTGGATCAGCGGCGGGTTCACCCTCCTCGGGCTATTCGTCGAGTTTCTTCTCACGGGCCTCGACGCGGGCGTGTTGACCACGTCGCTTGTCTCGCTGTCTGTGGCGGACCTGCTCTTTCTCGTCGCGGTCGTGGTCGGCGGCCAGGAGATCGTCCGTGGAGGCTACTACTCGCTGCGCAACCGGAACCTCGATATCGATTTACTGATGAGTATCGCCATCGCGGGAGCGGTGCTGGTCAGTCTCGGGTTCGGCGAAGCGCTCTACATGGAGGCAGCGACGCTTGCGTTCCTGTTTAGCGTCGCCGAACTCCTCGAACGCTACTCGATGGACAGGGCTCGAAACTCCCTGCAGGAGTTAATGGATCTCTCGCCCGACGAGGCGACGGTCAAACGCGACGGCGAGGAAGTGGCGATTCCCGTCGACGAGGTGCAGGTCGGCGACGTTGTCGTCGTCAAACCGGGTGAGAAAATCCCGATGGACGGCGAAGTTCGAGAGGGTGAAAGCGCCGTCAACCAGGCGCCAATCACGGGCGAGAGCGTCCCGGTCGACAAGACGTCGGGAGACGAGGTGTACGCAGGGACGATCAACGAGCAGGGCTATCTCGAAGTCGAGGTCACGTCCGCGGCCAGCGACAACACGCTCTCGCGGATCATCGAGCTGGTCGAAGACGCCCAGTCGAACAAGACCGAGCGCGAGCAGTTCGTCGAGCGCTTCGCCGCGTACTACACGCCAGTCGTCGTAACGTTCGCCGCCCTCACGGCTGTCGTGCCGCCACTGCTCGTCGACGGGAATGCGACGCTCGAACTCGCCGGGTTCGCGTACACGTTCACGGGGGCGTGGGAGACGTGGTTCGTCCACGGACTCACACTCGTCGTGCTCGCGTGTCCGTGTGCGTTCGTCATCTCGACGCCGGTCTCTGTCGTCTCCGGGATCACCAGCGGCGCGAAAAACGGTGTCCTGATCAAGGGCGGCAACTACCTCGAAGCGATGGGCGAGGTCGACACCGTCGCGATGGACAAGACGGGCACACTCACGAAGGGCGAACTCGTCGTCACCGACGTCATCCCGCTGGGCGATAACACCGAAGAAGACGTGCTCAGGTGCGCACGCGGGCTCGAATCCCGGAGCGAACACCCCATCGGCGAGGCGATCGTCGAGCGAGCGAGCGACCGAGACGTGGGCGACCGTACCGTCGCGGAGTTCGAGAGCATCACGGGCAAGGGCGTCCGCGCGGACCTCGATGGAACGACCCACTACGCGGGCAAGCCGGGGCTGTTCGACGAGTTGGGATTCGACCTGAATCACGTCCACGCCGCGACCGATGGCGGCGTGGTCACACAGAAGACCCAGCAGCTCTGTGAGAAAAACCGCTGTCTCGATCTCCTGCAGAATGTGGTCCCGGACCTGCAGACCGAAGGGAAGACGGTCGTGCTCGTCGGCACCGAGGACGAACTCGAAGGGGTGATCGCGGTCGCCGACGAGGTCCGGCCGGTTGCGAAGCAGGCCGTCGCTCGCCTCCACGACCTGGGCGTCGAGCGCGTCGTGATGCTCACCGGCGACAACGAGCGGACCGCTCGCGCCATCGCCGAGGAAGTCGGCGTCGACGAGTACCGGGCGGAACTGCTCCCCGACGAGAAAGTCGAGGCGATCCGCGAACTCGACGCGGAGACCGGGGGCGGCGTCGCGATGGTCGGTGACGGCGTCAACGACGCGCCGGCACTCGCGACGGCGTCGGTCGGCGTCGCGATGGGTGCCGCGGGGACCGACACCGCGCTCGAAACGGCGGACGTCGCATTGATGGGCGACGACCTCTCGCGGCTTCCGTACCTCTACGAACTCTCGCACGACGCCAACGGCGTGATCCGGCAGAACATCTGGACGAGTCTCGCCGCGAAAGCGACCCTCGCAGTCGGGGTTCCGTTCGGACTCGTCCCCATCTGGGCAGCCGTTCTGGTCGGCGACGCCGGCATGACCCTGGGCGTTACCGGCAACGCCATGCGCCTCTCCCGAATTCGGCCCGACGAGCTGTCAGGTACAGGCGACGAAGCAACTGGTCCCGAAACAGCGTGATGACTCACACTGACCACAGCCACGAGACAGAAGCCGGCGAATCGGCGACGGTGCAGGGAACGAGTACGCGCAAACTCGGCCTTGTCGCGGGTATCAACTTCGTGGGATTCGTCGTCGAACTGGCCGGCGGACTCCTCTTCGGGTCGGTCGCGCTGATCAGCGACGCGTTTCACATGCTGTTCGACATGCTCGCGTACGTGATGGCGTTCAGCGCCAGCTACACCGCCGAACGGTTCGAGGGCGGTGAGCGGTGGTCGTACGGATTGCACCGGCTCGAACCGGTCGCGGCCTTCGTGAACGGCATCCTTCTCGTCCCGATGGTCGGCTACATCGTCTGGGAGGCCTACCAGCGCTTTCTCGACCCCGTCGCGATCAACGCCGAGTTGACGCTGGTCATCGCGACCGGCGGTCTGCTCGTCAATCTCGGGTCGGTGTACGTTTTGCAGGGCGGAGAGATGAGTCTCAACGAACGCGGCGCGTTCTACCACCTGCTCGGCGACGCCGGCGGATCGGTGGCGGTCATCGTCTCGACAATCGCCGTCGCAGTGTTCGATCTGCCCGTGGCTGACCCCGCTGCGGCTATACTCATCGGAGTACTCGTGCTCTGGTCGGCCGGGACAGTGCTCCGGGAGAGTACGTCCATCCTCCTACAACGGAGTCCAGCGTCACCAGCAGACCTGCGAGCACGACTCGTTGAACTCAACGGCGTCGAAGCAGTCGACGACCTCCATGTCTGGCAGGTCTGCAGCCAACTCACCGTCGGTACTGTCCGGGTAGTTAGTGATTCGCCGGGCGCCGATACCCGAAGTACGCTCCAGCAACGGATCCACGAGCTGTTTTCTGAACAGGGAATCGACCACACCACCGTCGAGATACTCCACTCCCGCGAGCAACACAGTACAGACGACCGTCACACCCATTGAACGTGAGAAACGTCCGCGAGAACACCGGCGGCACCGGTGAGGACAGGCGGTCAGTGCTGCGGCTCCCTCGATCTCGAAAACGGCGGTCGAATGTTCCGCTCCCCCTGAATTCGTATCGACCAGCGAATATTCGAAATTGTATTTTATGATTAATATCAGGAATGGTATTCAATTTTACACTCTGGGGAGTACGCTGAGTGAATCGAACACAGATTATTGCGGCCCGACATCACACCGGATAGACAGAAGAGTATTACTATCATTACTAGCCTTACGTTCAATTTTTTGTATTTGAAAGCATCTCGAAACACGGATTATCTCAGTGATAATCCCGTTGATAACGAGTTGCCGGATTTTCAATCTGGATACGTAGCCACCAAACTATCAATTTTGCATATATAGTGAATACATAATAATTGCCAATCCGACTGCCAGAAAAATACTATTAGCCAGGACGCCGGTCTCAAGTGAGACTGCGAAAAACTGGTTTGCAGCGCCAGAGATGAGTGCACCGAGTGTGATGACACCGAATCCGAGTCCGAGGACTCCAAGTGAGGGGTCTCCTGTTCGCTGGTAGGCTCGATACGCGATAACAGTGATACCACCACCCAACAGCAGGATGACGGACTTGACGACGGCAATCGCGACCAATATCTCGTTCATAGCTCGTCTCTCATGGCGGACCAGATGTCTGCGAGTCGTTCGTCGGCAGTGCGTTCCGGTCGTTCGACTGTGACTGAAAAGGTATCGTCTTCATCTATCGATATCATTACGTTGTCGAAATCTCGCTGGTATTTCGTCGTCCGTCCGCCCTCTGGATTGATCGTGTCACGCTCGCGAAGGAGTTGAGCTGAGCCGAGTAAGTCGAGCTTTCGGTACAGCGTTGATTTCGGGATGTCACAGGTGTCGATGAGTTCGGTCGCAGTCATGGGTTCGGCAGTTTCTCGGAGGATCGACCGACAATCAGGGTCGTCCAGCGCCTCAAGTACACCCGTCAGGGACGTCTCATCCAGTGAGGGCGCTGACTCGTCCTCCATCAGTCGGTGTTGAATTCGCTGTTGGATATGTTATCCGATCGCCCACGGGTCCTGTGTGACGTTTCAGTCGCTGTTGCCGACGAATACTCAGCCCTCGTGACCGGCGTACACGTCAAGCAGTTCCTGATAGCGGTCCCGAATCGTCACTCGACTCACGTCTGCGACACTGCTCACGGCATCCTGAGTGAGTTTTTCGTTCGTCAGTGTTGCCGCAGCGTAAATCGCTGCGGCTGCCAGACCTGCGGGAACCTTGCCGCTGTGTACGTTGTTGGACTTTGCGACATCGAGCAACTCGGTGGCGACTCGCTCTGCTTCCTCACTGATCTCGAGCGAGGCCGCAAACTGCGGGACGTATTCCATCGGGTCCTCCGGTTCGATCGCGAGTCCGAGTTCCCGGCTGAGGTAGCGATACGCCCGCTGAACTCGTTTGTCCGACACCCGACTCACGCTGACAAATTCAGACATCTTTCGTGGGACGCCATGCTGTCGAGCAGCGGCGTAGAGCGCGCCTGTGGCTACCCCCTCGATCGACCGGCCGGGAAGTAATCCCTCCTCGACTGCCCGGCGATAGAGGATGCCGGCAGTTTCACGTACCGGTTCGGCGAGATCGAGTGCGGACGCCATCCGATGTATCTCTCCAAACGCCTGCTTGAGATTTCGTTCCTGAGCGTCCTTCGCTCGAAATCGCTCGTCCCACGTGCGCAACCGCTTCATTTTGGCCTGTTTCTCCGACGAGAGTCGGACACCGTGTGCATCCCGATCTTGCCATCCGATATTCGTGCTGAGTCCGTTATCGTGCAGGAGTTCGGTCGTCGGAGCACCGACTCGACTCTTCTCGTCGCGCTCGTCGTCATAGAAACTCCGCCACTCCGGACCATGATCGATAGCGTCCTCGTCGAGGACCAGTCCACAGTCTTCACAGGTGGCTTCCCCCCGTCTTTCGTCCTGAATCACCTGGCCATTGCACTCCGGACACGAACCTTCACCGGGTGATTTCTGCGTTGCGTCCGTCTCAGTTATCCGGTCGGCATCGGGATTGTATCTTGTCTGAGTCATCGTGGTGACCTCGGAACGCGTTCGACCGACCCTGTGGTCTGTTACCACCAGTATCGGGGGTATACAAAATGAGTGAACGGCGATGTCCCAGGTACTGGGAATCCGCCCGACTGGTAATATAACGTGTTTCCAACGATGCACCAACCGCCTCACCAGTCAGTCTCGTGTATCAGCGATGATTCAGAAAATAGCGTTCAGACAGCGGGTAGAGAACAGCCTTACCGAAACCCCGTTCCGATACGTCCAGCTAGCCGGGCTGGCACTTGCCGTAACGTACGCCGTGATGCTTCTCGGGGCCTACACAAGCGCGATCGGTGCGGGGCTTTCGTGTCCCGACTGGCCGACGTGTTACGGAACGTGGATCCCGTTTCTCCGGGCTGACATCGTCGCTGATTCGCCGTATTCTGCCCTCCAGATTTTCGCCGAATGGGCGCACCGCGGGCTGGCGATGACGGCGGGCATCCTCATCTTCGGGACGACAGCTGGTGCCTGGCTAGTGCGGTCGGAAACGGCTCTCATCAAGTGGTCTGCCACGACTGCACTCGTTTTGCTCCCCGTTCAGGTCGCGCTCGGAGGGCTGACCGTAACGGAAAACCTGCAGCCGGTTATCGTGACCTCGCACCTCGGCGTGGCAACTCTCATCTTGCTCAGTCTCCTCACGACCGTTCTTGGTGCTTATTTTCATCGGTAGGTTCAGATCGGCAATATCGCCGGTAGACGTGTTCCTATGGTTCATTTTCATGGTATTCGAAAGACAACGGAGAACGGCAGCATCCCGACTGCGGCCGGAATACAGACTCTCCGGCTGAACCACACACCCTCGATATCCCCGCTACCGACAGGTTCGACTGTTTTTCGCCTACGAAACCGCGGTGGTCGGCCTACTCGAAGTGACCGACTGCGGTCGCGTACTGGTCTGCGACCTCGTCCCAGTCGACGACTTCGAAGAAGGCGTCAATGAAGCTGCCCCGGTCCGGGCCGTAGTCGTAGTAGTAGGAGTGTTCCCAGACGTCCAGCGCCAGGATGGGGTGTGCGCCCCAGAGTGCGCCCTGGTCGTGTTTGTCGACGGCCACGTTACGGAGTTGCTTCGCGACGGGGTCGTAGACCAGTAGAGCCCAGCCGCCTGCGGCGCTCGCGGCGGCCTCGAACTCGCCCTTCCAGCCCTTGTAGGAGCCGAAGTCCTCCTCGATACGGTCGGCGAGATTACCGTCGGGTTCGCCGCCGCCGTCGGGGTCCATGTTCTCCCAGAACAGCGTGTGCAGATAGTGGCCACAGCCGTTGTGGGTGACGTTCCCCAGCGCGCCGGCAGACGTGGAAAAGTCACCCGATTCGCGGTTCTCGGCGAGCGTCTCCTCGGCCGAGGCGAGACCGTTCACGTAGCCCTGATGGTGCGTGTCGTGGTGCCACGTCAACACCTGTTCGGAGATGTGGAGTTCGAGTGCATCGTAGTCGTACGGAAGCGGTGGCAGTTCCGGATCGGAGTGTTCTGACATTGCGAGAGATCGATTGCAGTGGCGTCGAGATAACTGTTTGCTGAAACTCGTTTTTGATAGAAAATCGAGGGGAACCAGGCTCAGGTCCCAGCGGTGAACGGACCGACGCCGAAGTACACGAGACAGGCATAGACCACTCCCAGTACGAAGGGAAGACCGACAGCGATCACAGGTCGCGGGAGTGTCGCCAGTCGAAGCGTCGCCAGCCCGTAAATCATCACGAACACAGCGACCCCGATCTGTATTCCCCGAGTCGCAGCGTACTCTAGTTTCAGTGTATCCATGTGTTCAGTACCGACTGGCGAGTCAAAGAAGGCTGTGGTAGATACCCAATATCGAGCTCTGATGCTCGGGTGCAACTCGCGACACGAGACGGATACGATCCGAGAATCGAACAGACTCACCCAGATTTTTACATCTCGGTTGACTCGTAGGTATCGTGAGCCGAGAAGGGACCAGCATCGAGACGGAGATGGACCGTGACATCGGGATCATCGGGGCTATCGCCCTCGGTGTCGGGACTATGATCGCCGCCGGTATCTTCGTTCTATCAGGCCTGGCCGTGAGCAACGTCGGTGCGATGGCCATCGTCGCGTTCATTATCGCGGCCGTCGTCGCTTCCTTTACCGCGTTCGCCTACGCCGAGTTTGCCTCGATCTATCCCGAATCCGGCGGAGGCTACGCCTACGTCGCCAACACCTTCGATTCGAACCTCACCTACATTGTCGGGTGGTCGATGATCCTCGGGTATCCTGCCAGCGCAGCCTTCTATCTGACGTCCTTCTCCGACTGGTTCGACCGGTTCATCGTTCCGCTGTTCTCGAGTGGCCTGGAGGAAGTCCTTCCGTTCTGGATTTCGGGGCTCGTCGTTCTCGGCCTTCTGGTCGGCTTGAATCTCAAGGGAACCGAAGAATCCGGGCAATTCCAGATCGTCGTCACGACACTCAAGGTGGTGCTCATCATCGTATTCATCTACGGAGGGCTTCAAGCGTTCGACGCGGCAACCATCCAACAGTCCGTCACTGACAACTTCACGAAATACCGTCAGATCGGCCTCACGTCCGCCCTCGTTTTCATCACCTTCTTCGGATTCGAGGCGATCGCTACCAATGCCGAGGAGATCGAGGATCCCGGGAGAACCGTTCCCCGGGCTATCTTCATCTCGATGGGCTTTGTCACCATCGTCTACGCGCTGGTTGTCCTCGTTGTCACCCTCGCCATCAATAATCCGGACTATCTGGATTTCCTCATCCGTGCCGTCGGGAACGTCAGTGACATAGCCGGCGCTGATGCGTTCATCGCCGAGAACGGCGAACTCGCCATGGGGTATGCTGCGTCCTTCTACCTGGGGAATATCGGGTTCTACGTCATTATCGTCGGCGCGTTGTTCTCGATGCTATCGGCGGCGAACGCGACGGTATTAGCCGGCTCCCGCGTGAAGCTGGCGATGAGTCGCCGCGAGCATCTTCCCGAGCGGTTCGAACAGCTTCACTCCTCGTTCAACACGCCGTACTGGTCGGTACTATTGACGGGCGGCCTGACCATATTCTTCATTTTCTTCTTTACAGTTATGCCCCGGGTAGTGTTCGACACGACGACCATCCACACGGGTGTGATCGCGTTGCATATGGGCATCGAGGCAATTGCCCACTTCGCGGATTTCATGCTCCTGACGGGACTGATCGTGGTGAACTTCGCTGTCGTTCGCTCCCGACAGAAATATCCAGATCTCGACCGCGGCTTCGAGGTGCCTGCCGTCCCGGTCGTTCCGGTCGTCGCCGTCCTCGCAAATTTGGTGTTGCTCGTCAACGTCGAACCCGGATCGTTCCTGTTCGGACTGGTGGCCGAAGTCGTCGGTGTGGTACTCTGGTTCACCCTCATTGGTACTACCTCCGAAGCGGCCATCGAACGCGAGACGCCGACGGTCATCCAGCAGACCGGAGCGGAAGACCGTGAGTACCAGATCCTCGTTCCCATCGCTAATCCGGAGCATGTCGACCAGTTGATGCGCACTGCGCGTGATATCGCCGCCGAACGGGACGGTGAGATACTCGTGTTGTCGGTCGTCGAATTGCCGGAACAGACCCCGCTTTCGGCGGGAGAGCCCGAGGCACGCGAGCGGCGAGAGATCATCGAACGAGCGATGGCCGGCAGTGGCGAGGATATCGAAGTACCCGTTCACGGAATCGTCCGTATCGGCCACCACGTCAGCGATGCGATCGTCAACACGGCCACCCAACACGACTCGGATACGGTCCTGATGGGTTGGCACGGTGGGCCGTCCCGGCGCCGTGACGTGGTCGTCGGAACGACTGTCGACACCGTTGTCCAGGAAGCCGAGTGTGACGTGCTCGTCGAGCGTATCGGGAGTCAGGGCGACCCGGACTCTATCTTGTTGCCGACCGCCGGTGGCCCCCATGCCGAGTACGCTGCCGAGGTCGCTCGCGCCATTGCACGTACGACGGGGGCGAGCGTTACAGTCCAGCGTATCGTCACTCCTGAGACGGAAGACCGAGAGCGCGAGCGAGCGAGAGCATCTCTCGACGAGACAATCGACGTTCTCGACGACGTGGCCAGCGATACGCAGATAGTCGAGAGCGTGGACGTGGCCAGCGCCATCGTGGAGGCCTCGGCAGACCACGACCTGACGATTATCGGTGCGACACGTGAAGGGGTCCTTCAGCAGCTCGTCTTCGGAAACATCCCCGAACAGGTTGGTCGGGAAGCGGCGGGCACCGTCATCATGGCGAAGAGAGACCTCGGTATAACGTCACGTCTCCGCCGATTGTTCACTCGTTCGTAGGTGGGCGTCCAGCGGCAGTTTTCTCGTACTGTGCCGTGCTGTACAGTCACTTACGGCAGCGGTTTATCCCGTCGAGTTCGGTTGACTGACAGAATGCAGCGGATACGTATGCGTCATTTGCAGTGGACGATTGCGACGTCACAGTCGAGTTCCAGCCCACGCTCGAGTGTGGCGGTCAAATAGGAATCCAGGGATTGTTCTCGGTCAGCCCTCGCTCCGAGCACGGCCAGGTCGTAGAGGGAAGCATTCGATTCGAGGAAGTCAGTTACGGTGCCCTGATGGATCTGCGTATCGACCGTGGCTGTCAGTGACTCCACGAGGGTCTCGAGTAGGATCTCCGCGTCCCGGCGCTCGTGATGGTCTGAAATACAGGTACAGGCACTTATCGTCCCCTGGCCGGCGAGGCGCTGTGCGAAGTCGAGCATCGAGTTCGCGACCGGACCTGACGAGTGAACCATCGCGAGAATTCGATTCCATTCGGTTCGGCCGTTGGACGGAGAGAAGATGACCGTGTCGACGTCCCCCGTCAGGAGGGTCTGGACGAACGGAGCGGGCCCGTTATCTCCCGTCTCGTACGGTGCGACGACCAGGTCACAGTTCTCGTTTCTGGCCGTCTGCAGAAGCGTCTCACCCGTCGATGTGCCTTCGACAACGACCACCGACTCACAAGAGACGTCGACGACGTCCCCGACCTTCGACTCGAGTCGTGCCAGTCTCTCTACCGCCCGGTCGACGATCCGTTCTTCCGCAGCATCAGTGAGGCTCGCCACGTCAGGTTCGCCAGTCACGTCTTCACTGGCGGGAGAACCAGTTGTCGCGAGTTCGACTTCCGTCTCCTCAATGGTCGAGCTCTCGACCGTCTCGACGAGGAGGACCTTTCCGGTGTCGTGGGCGGCGGCGATTCGCGCGGCGAATATCGCGACTGACTCGGGCATCCCCTCACGAATCGGGACGAGAACGTGGTCGTGCCCACTCGTCGACCGGAAGAGGTAACGGGACTTCCCCCGGTAAAACCGCCGTCGCCAGACGGCGAAGGTGCCGGCCACGAGCAGACTCGACACCGCGATTCCGGCGACGTACGTCAGCTTCGCAGATCCGGTGACGAGTACTAGCAGTGCCGACGAGTACGCAGTCGGCTCCTCGACTCCGAAGAGCCAGGTCGTCACGCCGGTGAGGAAGATACCCAGTGTGGCCGCACCAGCGTGGACGTGGAACTGTTCGGGTGGGACTGTATAGAGGACGCGCACGCTGATTTCGAGCGCGGTCCAGCCGCTGAGCGCACCCAGTGTCATCCCGCCGACGAACGCGTGAGGGGACGAGTAGCGACCCTCCGGGTCGGCGAACAGCGTATACGTGCCGGACGCGAGCGGTGGATACACGAAAAAGGAGACGACGGGTGAGACGTTCGACACCCAGGTGATCAGGCCGATGAGGAGCGGCACGACGACGAGCGCGGTGAGGCCCAGGAGGTTCTGTGTGTCTTCGAGCCACCGTCGCAGGTCTCGCAGTTCCCGGCGTTCGGTACGGCGTAGTTCCTGCCGGACCGAACGGTATCGGACTCGAAGCGGTTCGAGCATACCCGACGATAGCACAAACAGCGCAATGAAAATGTCGTCAATCGATGGGTTGTGAACTATCAGGTCACTCTCCGTCGAAGGCACAGCACTACCCGAACCGGCTTCCGAAAAGCAGCGGCGGTTGCGAACAGGCCCGTTTCCCCACAGTGTCGAATATCGTCTGCAAGCACAACTCTTTGGAGTGAGACACGAGTACGATCGCACATGGCCGACCAGTTCCAGCTGAAGGAGGCGGTCTCGATGGCGCTCGGCGGGATGATTGGTGGCGGCATCTACGCCGTGCTGGGCGTCGTTGCGAAGATTGCGATGTTCGCGACATGGTTCGGATTCGTCGCGGCGGGGGTGGTCGCGATCTGCGCCGGTTACTCGTATATCAAGCTCAATTCCCTCGGCGACCAGCGTGGCGGGTCTGTGTCGTTCGTTCAGGAGTTCGTCGGGAACTCGACGCTCGCGGGGATGGTCGGCTGGTCGTTGCTGTTCGGCTACATCGGCTCGATGGCGATGTACGCGTTCGCGTTCGCCGAGTTCACGATCGGGTTCGGGGCGGTTCCGACCGAAATCGGGGGCCTCCCGCTGCGCCCAATCCTCTCGGTACTCGTGGTGGTACTGTTCGTCGCGCTGAATGTTGCAGGCGCTCGTGTCACAGGGTCAGCGGAGACAGTGCTCGTAGCGGCGAAAGTCGGCATCCTCGTCGCATTCGGAATCTGGGGGCTCGTCTATCTCTCCCCCATCTCGAACCAGTCGATCGAATTCGGGACGAGCCAGTTGACCGGGGTCACACCGCTGGTCGCGGCCGCCATCTCCTTCGTCGCCTTCCAGGGGTGGCAGCTCCTCTTTTACGACCAGGAGAGTATCGAGAACCCGACGGAGACGATCAGGACGGCGGTGTACGTCTCCATCCCGGCGGCAGTCGTGATTTACGTCATGGTCGCCGTCGTGACGACGAACCTGGCGCCGGAGGCCATTCAACAGCACCCGCACGTGGCGCTGGGCGACGCCGCGTCCGCGATGCTGGAGTACTTCGGGCTCGCGTCGCTCGGGTTTCTCATCATCTCTGTCTCGGCGCTGTTCTCGACGGGGAGTGCGATCAACGCGACGCTCTTCTCTTCGGGACACTTCGCGAAGAACCTCGTCTCCGGGGGGCTCCTGCCTGACCAGATCGCCGATTCCACAGCCGATGGCGTCCCCAGCAGAGCCGTCATCGTGCTCGGGGCAGTCACCGCCGCGTTCACGGCATGGGGGAGTCTCGGCGCGATCACGTCGTTCGCGTCGCTCGCGTTTATCGTCGTCTTCGGGGCGATGAGCTTGCTCGCGTTCCAGCAGCGTGACCAGAGTACCGTCAACCCCGTCCCGCCTGCGGTCGGGACGGTAGGTGCGTTCGTCTTCGCACCGGTGATGCTCTGGAACCTCTACCACCGCGAACCGCACACGTTCTGGATGGTCCTGGTCATCGCGGTGTTCGTGGTCGGCGTCGAACTCCTCTACTTCGAACGCGAGGAACTGGAATCCCACGTCCCCCGAGGTGTCGAAGACGGTGTTTCGACCGTCACCGAACGCGTTGAAGACGAGGCCCGGAAAGTTGACGACGATATCGAGGACACCGTCGACCGTTTCGGGAAGTCAGAGTAACAGTTCCGGCGTCCGACGTGGCGGTGCCGTCCCTCGTGACAACCCCTTAGTGGTTGTCAACGAGTCGTCTCTGACGATGCGGATCCGGCTTCCGACGGACCGGATCGGGTCTGTCCCGTGAGAGAGCGATAGACTGGGTATACGTAGTCCTCGATGGGACCCTGAACTCCCCTGGAACTCGCGTAGACGAGTACCGGAAGTCCAGCCCCCTGTGCGAGTTCGATGACACTGTCGGGCGTGCTCCCGAACACCGCCCTCCTGAGCCGACGCGTCCGCGTCGCTCCGATGACCAGGATGCCGCCGTTCTCGTTCGCCTGTGAGACCAGCCCCTCGGCGACGCTGGCCGCGTGGAGGTTGTGGACCTGGACGGACGGAGCGTCCGACAGCTCGGCGATCGTCGCCTCCGTGTTCTCCGGGCGCCCCTGACTCCCTTCCGGGGTAACGTTGATGACGTGCAGTTCCGCTCCTTCTTCGCCCATGCGTTCCACCAGGGGTAACACGTCCATGTGGTGGGGACCGCCACCGGCTCCGATGTTGACCGTCCCGAGGTCAGTGCTCTCGGTCATTCCGCTGGCGAAGAGGACGCCACACGGTGCTTTGAACTCCACCTGTTGAGCGACCCCAACGTGGTCCTCGGGATAGCCCATGACGATGAGGTCCGCATCGTCGTTCCTGGCAGTCTGGACGATGTCGAATCCGATATCGCGGCAGATGTGCCCTTCAACAGTGTAATCGACGTCGATGTCGTCTTCGGCGAGCAGTTCGGTGATCCGGTTGACGCGGGCGGTCGTCGTCTCCTCCACAGCTTCCGAAGGGGTCTGTTCCGGAATTTGCGTCACGTTGACGACCTGGACGAGAGGGTCCTCGCTCCGGAGCGACCCCAGTTGTGCTGCCAGTTTCACGTACCGGCGCGCTCGCTCCGGGCGAGCGACTGCCACCAGTATCCGATGGCGCTCGCCTCCGGACGTCGCCGCTTCCGTGTCCGATCCCGAGCCTGCGGACGGTGACGGCGGGACGACGCGTTCGTACAGTTCTTCGACGTCCGGTGCACCGCCCCACGCGAGATACGCGACCAGGAGGACGAGTTCGAGTGCAACACCGGTGATGACCCCTTTGACGGGCAGGTTGTAGATCAGGGCGATGTTCGCGATGATACCCAAGATGGGGACGACCGGCACACCGGGTACGCGGAACCCGCGTTCTACGTCCGGGTAGCGGCGGCGCGAATAGATCAACGCGCCGTTCACGACTGAGAGCGGGAGCAGCAGGTTCAGCGTCGCAAAGCCCGTCAGCGTCGTCAGGCCGAGTTCGGTCAGCGTAAGCGTCCCGACGACCGGAAGGGATACCGTGAAGTCGAACGGGATCAACCCGCCCTCGGCCGGGAACACGCCGATAAATATCGCGATCAGCGCCACGATCGTCACGGTCGCGGTCATAACACTCCAGAACGGCGTCCCGTACGTCGGGTGGATCCGCGAGAAGGGGCGCGGCGCCTGTCCCTGACGGCCCATCAGCGATCCGATCCCCGAGGCAGCGAGGATCGACGCGTTCGAGGCGCTGACCATGCTGAAGATCGCGCCGGCGACGATGAGCGAGCGGCCGATCGGTCCGAGGAACCCGGCGGCGACGCGTCCCATCGCTGTCTCTCCCTCTTCGGCGATGACCTCCGCCGGGACCGGCGAGTTGACCATCGCGATGATCACCAGCGCGTAAAGGATTGTGACCGTGATGATACTCGCAGCGATGGCTCGCGGGACGGTCTTTCGCGGCTCGATGATCTCGCCGGCGCTCGCAGCGATCGCCGAAAACCCGAAGAACGTGATAAAGGCAAGTGCGGCGATAGTCACGATCCCGACCGCATCGGTGGAAAACTGTGCAGCGAAGTTGCTGACCGCCGTCGTCGGTCCGCGAAAGGCGAATGCACCGCCGATGAACGCGAACAGCACGGCGACTTTCGCGCCGGTCACCAGAAGCTGGAACGTGCCGCTTTCCTCGGTGCCACGGGCATTGAGCGTCCCGAGGAGTACCGCACCGAGGACACCCGTCGTCCCGTGTGGCAGGAAGTGCAGCGACTCGGGGATGAGAAACCGAAAGAACCACTCGTCCATCGTCGCGAGGTAGAACGCCGTCGTGCCCGTATACCCCAGGAACAGCATCGCACCGACGGTATAGACCAGCGTGTCGTTCTCGAAGGTCCGCGAGGAGAAGAGATAGCCGCCGCCGTTCTCGGAGTAGATCGAGGCGAACTCCGAATACGAGGCCGCGGTGATCCCGGCGACGACCGCGGCGATAACGAATGCGATGACTGCACTCGACCCGATCTCCGCGACCGCAGTCCCGGAGAGCGAGAAGATACCGGCCGCGATCATCGTTCCGAGGCCGATAGCGAAGGCTATCTTGAAATCGAGTGTTCTCGTGTGTTCGACCATCGACTGTGCCTCAGCACTGCCTCGTTGAAAAACGATTCGCGTTCGGTTGCCGGAGAGCCTCGAAATCGGCGGTACTCGCCGACGCAATCCGGCAGGGTCGAGACGACTGATATACGGAACCCACGACCGGAGAGGCTACTCGTTGACAGGACCGATCAGGTCCCACTCGAGACTATCCCCGCCGTCCGGTTGTGGGATCGATTTTACGTGGTAGAGATAGGGTCCGTGTGGACAGTCGGAACAGCCCTCCGGACACCGGTGTCGGCGGACCACCTCGACGTACCCGTCGTGTTCGGTGACGCTGACCAGTTCGTCCTCGGGGATCGATTCGATCTCCGCTTCGAGGTGGTCGTGGTGATGTGTGGAGAGCACTTCCCGGATGAAGCTGATCGTCTCACGTAACGTGTGGTCGTCCAGCCCTCGCAAGTTGTCCGCGATGTCGTCGGGGATGCCTGCAGGTGGCACAGGCTCATCGTCGGTCACGAAGACCACTCCGACCACGCGGACTGAGCTGATGGTTCGATGGTTGACAGACACCGGCCACCAGTGTCAATTAGTGTGAACGGATGTCGGGCGGAACGCTGCACTACAGGGTGCATAGGTGAACGATTGTCCCACTGCCAATAAACCATTGTCCTTGAGGCTAGTCCGAACGTGTCCTCCCCCGAGTTGGCTCCCCCTGATCAGCGATCTCGGGCTACTCGATAGCTACCGAACCGGTCAGCAGAAAGCCTATATTAAGTCTCTCGGAAAACCACCTCATGGAGCGGATCCGATCACTCTATCGACTAGTAGCGGGTAAGCGTGAGTTCGAATGCCCCGAGTGTGGCGCCGAAGTCGACCCAAAACTCGAAAAATGCGAGAACTGTAACCGCAAGCTGTTGTGACTGGTGTGGTCGTGGGAAAAATGTAGTGCGCTCCAGTCTTATCCGAAGAATTGGCGCATCATGGGGTGCATCTCCATGAGCTGTTCTTCGGCGATCTCTTCGTACAGTTTGTAGGTGATCGAGACCGTCAACAGGAGGCTCGTCCCGCTGACGCCGCCGATGGTACCCAGCATGTTAGCCATCACAGCCAGCAGGCCGACGAGCGCTCCACCGAGGATCGTCACCTGTGGGATGTACCGTTCGAGCACTTTCTCGATGACAGAGACGTTCCGACGGAAACCCGGGATTTCCATTCCCGAGTTGTGGATCTGTTTCGCCGTCGCGTCCGGCCCCATATCCGATGTTTCGACCCAGAAGACGGCGAAGATGGCGCCGCCGACGACCATGAACGTGAGGTCAACCCCGACTCGTGTCAGTATCTGCCAGGCCTCCGCACTCCCACCGCCTCCGATGAACCACATCCAATCCTGTGGACTCCGGATCGGCGCCAGGTAATAAAACAGGCCGCCGATGGGCTGGGAGACGCCCGAGCCGGTCTCTTGGTACTGGCCGAGCCAGGCGGGCATATCCGAGCCGAGTTGAGCAACGAGGATCCGTCCGAGGAACTGCAGGTTTGCTTGAAGCGCTCGAACCAGAATCATCGGCAGGACACTCGCGTAGATGAGCTTGACCGGGAATCGGCCGCGCGCGCCTTTGACTCGCGTGTTCGACAGCGGGATCTCCACACGGACGCTCTCGGCGTAGACGACGATCGAGAAGATCAACAGGGTCGTGGCCAGGGCGAGTAACTGCCCCTGACCGAACAGGAGGGTTTCGAGGCCCCCCGTCGAGAGGATCGGACCGATCTGTGCGTTCGGTGTGATGACGATCGAACCGAACGATATCTCGCCGAACAGGATGCCGGCCCACGTCGGGATGAGCCCGGCCTGTTGACTCCCGATCGCGGGGACAGTGATGAGACCGCCGATGAGACTCTGGCTGATACTGGCGACAATGAACAGACCGATACCGGAGCCGACGCCCCACTTCGAGATGACCTCGTCCATGTACAGGATGAGGACGCCACCGACGAAGATCTGGGCGAACAGCAGCCACTTCACCAGACCCGTCGCCTGACGACTGCCGAACAGTGACTGCGCGACGGCCGGGTCGGCCGGCAAGAAGTTGCCGGCGAAGACCATCGGCAGGCCGGTCAGGCAGATCATCACGAGTACGAGTACCTTCTGGAGTCCCTGGTAGAGTACCTGGTCGCGTGGGTTGTTCTGGGTGTCGAGGCCGAGCAGGTCGGCACCGCCGAGCAACTGCAAGACGATGCTCGCCGTGACGATGGGGCCGATACCCAGTTGGAGGATCGTTCCCTGGCCGCCCGCCAGGATCGAACGGAACTGCCCGAAGATATCTCCGCCCTGACCGCTTCCGAGTCCGAACAGGAAGACGTTGGTCAGGAAGAAATACAGCACCAGCACGCCAGCGGTCCAGCCTAACTTCCGCTTGAAGGGGACGTGCCCCTCCGGGCGCTGGACCGCAGGCATGCGGGTGAGCAGTGGTTCGGCAGTGTCTTTCCAACTCATGGGTACCTCCCGAGAGTGGCGGTGCTGGCGGATACCGTGCTCCGTTTCGTGTGGGCGACTGCGATAGGTCTGTCCATAGCTGTAGCGAGAGGCGCCGCTACGACTGCGGTCTACTGGTACCGACGTCCGGGATCCGGATGACCGATGGTCACGTCGCTGTCAGTACACCACAGTCTGGGGCTGACGCGCTCGTTCAGGTAGTCGTTCGATAGCACACGCTCAAAATCTTATTGATCTCGGGACGGGAGGGGCTCTTCAGGAGGGACTGCATCGACGATCTCGATCGGATGTCGGCGGCCGCGACGGTCGAAGACGGAGACAGACGCCTCGTCCCACGGGGGAACGGCGACGAAGACGACCTCGTGCAGGTCGTCCCGTTTGGTGAGCTGACAGTCGGACAGGGGGTGTGCCACGAACCGACCCTGCGTCCGTCCGGGCGGCGTCTGGAGGTCGACGCCGAACACGAAACTCACCGAGTTCGACCGCTCCGGAAAGTACAGATGTGTGAAGACAGGGACTCCCTGGGGGAGGTGGTCACCGCCGGCTAACTCTTCGGCGGGCGTCACTCCCAGCCCTATCGAGAGTTTGTCGGGGTCGGACCGCTGGGCTCTTCGAAGCAGTGTTTCGAGTAGCGGTCGGGTTATGTAGACCGAGCCCTCGATCTGGTTCACTGTCACCCCTTCTTCGATCGCAGACGGTTCAGTCCGTGTCCGACTGCCGAGGATAGCACCGACACTGAGTATCGCACCGAGTACTTCGAGGTCGAGATCGCGCTGCAGGCCGAGCCCCGAGACGGGCACTCCTGGCGCGATATCGACGGCGATTCCGACGGCCCCGAGAACGAATACGACGATTCCGAGACCGAGAGCGAGGGTGAGACACTCCGCCCTCACTCCATCACTGCGGGCATCCATGCTCGTTCCAAGCAGATACCCCGAATTAGTGGTTGCGTTTTGGTGATCGGGTGTCCGAAAAGTGTCCCAATGACAGGCGAGTGAATCCGTTACTGGCGACCGGTCCGGGCAGGGGAGCGGAACCGAGGACGGAGAGGGAGGCGTCTGTCATTGGGAACGGCACGCTCTGACGCGCGTGCCACCTTCGTGTAGCTCGACCAACCTCAAATCGGTTGCGATCTCTAACAACCCCTAAGTGCTTGTTACGACGGCGACGTTGGTCGCAGACCCAGCGTCTTCTGGATGATCTGGCGGAACGTCATCGAACACAGGAAATACCAGACGATCCAAGCGGGCATCGGACCGACCGTCTGCTGCCAGGTGACAGTACCGGCGAGTGGCAGGATCATTCCGGTCTCACCGGCGCCGAGGTGTCCTCCACGGACTTTCCAGCGGAGCCACAGGAACACCGGCACCGTCAACAGCATGATCCAGACCATCGGCCGGAACTGCAGTTTGAACATCCCGAGCTGGTCGCCCATCGCCTCCATCTGTTCTTCCTGGATCTCCTCGAGGGCGTCGTCGTCACCGCGTTCTTTCGCGGCCTCCTTGCGCTCGTTCAACGCTTCCATCCGCTCTTTGTACGCTTCCATCTTCTCCGTGTCCGTCAGTTTGGTCTGGAGGATACTCGAGTAGAATCCCGTCGCGACGGCGAGTACCATCACGACGGCGAAAAACGGGAGCGTGTCGGTGACCGGCGCCAGTATCACGTTGTCGACCGACGCGACGACGTCGCGGATGTTCGTGCTGAAATAGCCGGTGAAGAGCGCGATCGCGCCGAGTCCGGCAGCCTTGTCGTACCACTCCCAGGAGACCGGTTCGAGTTCATCGCTCTCCCCGGAAGCGGTGAGGTCGTCGTCCGCCCGGGAGTCCTCGTCCCGTTCCGGGTCGTCTTCGGCCCCGGAAACGTCGAGTTCGACCTCGTCCCCGTCGAGTCGGTCTCGGATGCGGTCGGGGTGTGCAACCGCGAAGCCACTGCTGGTCCCGACGAGAACGCTCGATTCGAGGAGGCGACCCCACTGCCCGGGCGAGAGGGCGTCGTTGACGTCGCTCCAGTTCAACTCCTCGCTCCCCCCGTCGGTCCGCTCGAACACCACGCGGACCGCTTCGCGCATCGCTGGCGAATCGAGGAGCGTCTCTAGCTGTTCGCCTGGCATCGCGTAGTTCCGGGTTCCGACTCGACGGTTATCAACTCTTCTGTCCTGCGCGAGACTCTCCCGGTCCGTAGCGGTCCAGCCCATCTCGGGGCTCGACGGTCCGGGCGGTTCGCCCCCGCTGGCGACGTACCCGGGACACCGGTCGTATCTATTACCTGTGACGAGGTGCGATCCGCGGTATGGCCCTCCAGGTCGCCGGACTTGCAGACCTCGAAGACCGACTCGGAACGGCGCTCGAGCGGATTGGCGAACTCCAGGCAGGGACCCGCGTGCAGACGGACACGTTCTTCTCGGGGGCATTCATGAACGCTCACACCGAGTTCGACTCGTTCGCCGCGTTCTGTGAGAGGGGTCCGTGGGCGCTCGACGACGTCGACGACGTCCAGGACCTCCCGCGCGACCGTCTCGACGAGTACGTGGCGGCGACCACGGAGTTCGAGAGCTGGGAGGAGATGAAGACCCAGGCCGCCGAAGAAGCGATCATCGACCGCGTCGTCGCTTGACTATCCGACGCCGGAGAGAACTCGCAACAACCGGTAGAGCCCGTAGCTGACGAGTCCGGCGCCCAGCATCGACCCGACCCACGAGCCGACGGTGATCCCGACTTTCCGGAGGGAGACGCCGCTCGCGCCCGCCGAGTTCGCTGCGAGCCCGCTCCCCACGATACTCGCTATCATCACCTTGTTGAACGAGATCGGGATCCCCAGGACGATCGCCAGTTGCGCGACCAGGAACGCGGGGATCAGGGCCGCAATCGACCGCCGTGGCCCGAGGGAGGCGTACTCGTTCGAGACGGCCTGGACGAGGCGCGGCCCCCGGATCCACGCGCCGAGGAGGATGCCGGTCCCGCCGAGTGCGAGCAGGACGATCGACGGGAGCCCCAGGTCCGTCTCGAAGACGGCCTCGAGCGGGCCGGTGGCCAGTCCGACCTGCGTGCCGCCACTCGAGAACACGACGACCAGTCCGAGGGCGACGAGGAACTGGTTGATACCCGACGCCTCGTCCCGGCGGAGCAACAGGCCAGTGGCGACGAGCGCCAGAAGTCCGCCCAGCGCGCTCACGGCGACCATTCCCAGCGTGTAGGAACCGCCGACGGTCGCCGGGAGTAACCGGTAGGTCGTGGCGACGTATCGAGCGACTGACCCCTGGGTGCCGCTCGCAGTCGGTACGACCGTGAGTCGGATGTTCGCCAGCGCGTAGCCGACTGCCCCCCCGAGAAACGGGATCGCGAGCGTCTCGGGGACCGAGTCGCTCCGGAGACCGCGCGCGAGTCCGTAAGCGATGACGCCCTCGACGACCGGAATAGCGCCCCAGAACCCGAGAATGACGAGGTACTCCTGGATCGCGAAGCCGCCACCGAGCGCGACGCCGGCACCGACCATCGCGCCCGTGACGGTGAACGCGGAGGGTATCGGATACCCGTAGGAGTTCCCGATCGTGATGAGCGTCGCGGCCGTCAACAGGGCGGCCGCTGCGGCGAGTGGCGTGACGGTCACGCCGGTCACGAGGTCTTTGCCGACGGTTTCGGAGATGCTCCCGCCCTGGAGTACCGCGCCCAGTCCGGCCACGACGCCGACGAGGAGGGCCGCTCTGAGGACCGAGAGCGCGTTCGCGCCGACGGCGGGCGCGACGGGCGCCGAGTTGCTGTTCGCTCCGACGGTAAACGACATGAACAGGGCCGCCAGCACCGCGATCGACAGCACGAGCAGGACTGGTGGCACTCGTTCACACCACCCTGCACCGTTGCTGAGGGCGACAACTCGGGAGCGACCGGTGACGACTCCGTATTCGCATTTGCCCGAAACCCGAGCGACGGAACGGATGAAACCACCGAAAACGGATATATCGACCCTTGTTGTACCGATATTTTGGATAAGTAATGTAGCGCCTATCACGTCGAGCCTGTATTCTCCCTCCCGGCGGCGACGGCGTGACGGCCTCACGTTCCAGCCCCAGTTGACAATCCCTTAGTGGTTGTCACGGGTGGGTCGTGGGGTCGCTCAACCGGGCCGGTCCGGGTGGGGCGTTATCCGAGGATCGAACGGCTTACCTCGTACCGCCGGGACATTCCACACATGGCCGCGGCAGTCACAGCCGACAGTCTCTCGAAACGGTACGGCGACACTGTGGCGCTCGACGGGATCTCGCTGACCGTCGACACCGGAGAAGTCTTCGCGCTCGTCGGGCCGAACGGAGCCGGCAAGACCACACTCGTCCGGTCGCTGACCGGGACGACGACACCCCACTCGGGCTCGGTCGAGGTACTGGGAACCACGCCCGAACGAACGGACAAGGAGTCGATCGGTCTGCTCCCCCAGTCGTTCCAGCCGCCGGAACGGCTGACTGCGCGGGAACTGCTGACCTACTACGCGGGACTGTACGACGAGTCCCGACCTGTCGACGACGTGCTCGCGGACGTCGGTCTGGAAACGGTCGACGACACGTGGTACACGAACCTCTCGGGCGGGCAACAGCGCCGCGTCTGTGTCGGCATCACGCTCGTCAACGACCCTGACTTGCTCTTTCTCGACGAACCGACGACCGGCATCGACCCCGCCGGGCGACAGTCGCTCTGGTCGCTCGTGGCGGACCTGTCGTCGCGTGGAACCACGGTCTTTCTCACCACTCACTACATGGAAGAGGCCGAAACTCTGGCCGACCGGGTCGCACTCATGGAGGACGGGTCCGTGGTCGAGGTCGGTCCCCCCGAGACGCTCGTCGAAACCTACGGTGGTGGCACGCACCTCCAGGTCGAAACGACCAGGAACGCTCCGGACGTCGCGAGCCTCGACGTCGACGCTGAGCCGACCGAGGACGGACTCCGGGTGCCCGATGTCTCGCCGGAGGACATCGGGACCGTCGTCGACACTCTGGACCGGCAAGGAGTCGAATACGAGTCGCTGACCTGGACCGAACCGTCGCTGGAGGACGTCTACCTCCGTCTCGCCGGCGACGGCATCGGTGGCGAGGACGGGGACACCGACGGTCCGGCCGTCGAAGCGGTCACAGCAGGGAGTGAGCAGCGGTGAGTTCGGTCGCCCGCGTCGGGTCGGAGGCGCGAACGGCCTGGTGGTCGTTCCTCCGTCGTCGCACGGCGGTGTTTTTCACGTTCGGTTTCCCGCTCATTCTCGTCGCGATCTTCGGCGCCGTCGTCCAGACCAATCCGACCGGGAGCGGGCTGTTCGGCCACCCGACTGGCTATTACGTCCCGGGCTATCTCGCGATCATCGTCCTGTTCACGCCGCTGACGCGCATCGGGAGTTCCATCGCGCGCTATCGCGAGGGGAATCGTTTCGAGAAGCTGTCTACCACTCCGGCCACTCCCGCCGAGTGGCTCGCAGCACACACGCTCGTGAACGTCGGGATCATCCTGCTCGCGAGCGCCGTCGTCCTCGGAGTTCTCGAACTCCTGACCGACTGGAGCGTCGCGCTATCCCCGCTGTTACTCCCGTTCGTCGTGTTCGCAGTGGTGGTGTTCTGTGGACTCGGTGCAGTCCTCGGGCGTGTGGCCGATTCGCAAGACGGCGTCGTCGCCGCGAGCAACGCCGTCGCGCTCCCACTGGTCTTTCTCTCAGAGACGTTCGTTGCGCCAGCGATGCTCCCAGCCTGGTTCCGACCGGCCATCGGTCTGTCGCCGCTCACCTACTTCGCCCGCGGCGTCCGCAATGTCACGTACCTCCACGAATCAGGATTGTCGGAGTTGCTCGTCCTCGCGCTCCTCGCAGCGGTGTTTTTCGGGCTCGGCACCTACGCTATCCCTCAGTACGACTGACGCCTGATTCAACCGATCTGGACACGAAGCAGATACTCTGCTCCGGTATCCGTATGCCGAAACAGATAATATCGGCTGTCTCTCACTGCCCGGTATGGGACACGGTATGAGCCTCGACTACGCGACGTACACAAAACGCGGGTTTCTGTTCGGACTCGCGCTGTTTCTCGTCGGTGCGGTCGGTGACGGCATCGGTCCGAGATTCCTCGGAGAACTCCCGACCTGGGAACAGACGGCGTTCTTGGGATTTATGGCATGCGGCGTTCTGATCGGCTTTTTCTCCGTCTTCGGCTTCGGGATATTTCTTCCACTGACGGACTAAGCCCGGGTTTTACACAGAGGGCACATCTCGAATGAGACCATGACCACAGCGAGCTCCCCACTCACAGTGGAGAACGTCGTCGGATCCGCAGAACTCGGTCGCGAGCTGGACCTGCCCGCACTCGCCGAAGACCTGCCGAATACGACCCACGCACACGACCAGTTCCCGGGACTGATCCACCGAAACCAGAGTCCGAAAGGGGTGATCCTCGTCTTTCGGTCGGGCAAACTGGTGTGTACAGGTGCAGAACAGACAGCCGACGTCCGAACAGCGCTCGACCACTTCGTCGACGAGTTACGCGCGCTCGGAATACAGATCGACCACGACCCGGAGGTCACGATTCAGAATATCGTGACGAGCGGTGACCTCGGTGTTCGTCTGAATCTCAGCGCGGTGGCAGTCGGACTCGGTCTCGAAAACGTCGAATACGAACCGGAGCAGTTCCCGGGACTCGTCTATCGGTTAGATTCACCGTCCGTCGTCTCGCTGTTGTTCGCGAGTGGCAAACTGGTTCTGACCGGCGCAGCGGAACTATCGGAAGCCGAGGCAGCGTTCGAGAGCGTCCGCTCGCACCTCCGCTCGGTAGATATCCTCGGTTGAAACCGGCGCGGCCACACTTCCGGAACCCCACGTTACACTGGCTCGCTGTCGACCGGTGTTCGGTGACACCGGGTCAGATGTTGATCTCGACGGTTTCCTTCGAGTTACAGTTCGGGCAGGTCAGGTGATAGACGATGTGCCCGGATTTCGGTTCCGTCTCGACGTGGGTCTTCCAGTCGCTGTGGAGGATGTAGTCGTCGAAGCCACAGTTGTGACACGTCCGTGATTTGTGCTCCAGGCTCGCAGTGAACGCCCGGACCCCTTTCTGATGCTGCTCGGTGAATCGGCTCATCGCAACCTCAGTACTAATCGAATTTACTTAATGTTGGCGAGAACGTGTCACAGTATCTCATACGAAACGTATTTTCGGGTCTCGGTCCTGCTCACGGACACTCATACCGGATCGAATCCATGACAGTATTCGTGCGGCCCCATCCAAATCGGTTCATCGACATGCCCCGCACCCGTGAGGTTGACGACTCCCTCTGGACCCCCGCACTCCGAAACGTAAAAAGGCGTTCGAGCGACGGAGACGGGCATCCGACGGGCGCTCAGGAACGTCTCACGCGCAGAGTTCCCACTGGACGGAGTGGAATAAGTTAGATTAGGCTAATTCTAGAGTTAGAACACAACATATTTCTCGCGTGATCGGGTATCACATCATAATGGCAGAAGGCAAGTCGGGAGCTCCCACTCCGTTTTCCGTGAGAGAACTCCTCTCCTATCTCGGTCCGGGATTTATCATCAGTGTCGCCTACATGGACCCGGGTAACTGGGCGACGAACATCTCCGGTGGCGCCAGGTTTGGAACGGCCTTGCTGTGGGTCATCGTCCTGGCGAGTCTGATGGCGATCGGGATCCAGGTGGTCGCTGCCAAACTCGGAATCGCAACCGGAAAGGGCGTCGCTCGACTCTGTCGAGAACGACTCCCTCGACCGGTCGTCTGGGTGCTCTGGGTCGCCGCCGAGCTCGCCATGATCGCCACCGACATGGCCGAGATCATCGGCGCGGCGATCGGCTTCAGCCTCATCTTCCAACTCCCGTTGGCGGCTGGTGCAGTCCTCGCAGGCGCGAGTTCGTTTGCACTCCTCGGCGTGCGGACCGCCTATCGCCGGGGCTTTCGCTGGGTCGAGTTCACCATCATGGCACTGGTGGGCGTAATCGCGCTGGCGTTCGTCTTCGAGATGGTGCTCGCACAGCCGACTGCTGGCCAGATTGCTGCCGGCCTCTCCCCGTCCATTCCGAACACGTCGGCCCTGTACATCGCTATTGGCATCCTCGGTGCGACGGTCATGCCGCACAGCGTCTACCTCCATCCGACTATCGTGCAGGACCGCCGCGATCGGCTGATCAGTGAGCAGGGCGATACCGAACCCGTCCATCGACGTCACTTCCGGCTTGAGAGCATCGATACGGGGCTCGCACTGTTCGGTGCGATGTTCGTCAACGGGGCGATGCTGATCGTGGCTGCCGCATCGTTGCAGGGGACTGGTATCGAGACGCTGAACGAAGCCTACCTGACTCTCCAGAGCGTCTTCGGGTCACACTCCAGTCTGGCCTTCGGGATCGCGCTCATCGCCGCCGGTCTCTCGTCTTCACTCGTTGCGACGATGGCCGGCCAGACGGTCATGGACGGCTTCCTCGACCTGAACGTGAACGTCTGGCTTCGCCGGTCGGTGACGCTCGTGCCCAGCCTGGCGATCGTGATGGCCGGGTTCGACCCGACGAGCGTACTTGTCGCCTCACAGGTTGCGCTAAGTTTCGAACTCCCGTTCGTCCTGATCCCGTTACTCTGGTTCACCTATCAGGCGGATCTCATGGGATCGTTCACCAATCGTCGCACGACCACGTACGCGCTCGCCCTCGTCATCGGGATCATCGTCGTATTGAACGTGTGGCTCCTCTACTCGACCCTGCTCGGCGGTGGAGCACCGTGACGGGCGCTGTACAGGGCTGTTTCTCGCCTCGCATCCGGCCGAAAGTCCATTCGTTCCCCTCTGTAGGTGCAAACTCAGTCACGCAAACACCGACTCGGTCCTCGATCAACACGTGCTACAGCGGGAGTGATTCGGATCAGGGGGATCCGCGTTTTCATCGCTACACTCGACGGGGCGGTCAGACATTGCGACCGAATCGCGAGCGGCCGCTACGATGGTGCTTCGACGTCGGGACCGTGAGAGACGACCCGCCAGTCCGACGGCGATAGTTCGTGTCCGTCGAACCCCTCGTACTCCGGATAGGCGGTGAGAACGAGGTACGGCGCTCGGCCCTCGAGATAATCGACCAGGAGCCGGAGGTTGTCGCTGGCGAGGCCGCCGAGTCCGTCGAGAAGCATCACCGGAACCCGGTCACTGACCTCGAAGGCCTCGTGACCCGCGAGCGCCACAACGATCCCGAGGAGTTCGCGCTCACCCTCGCTGAGCGCGTCGAGTTGGGCCTCTCGCCCGTCCCGGGCGACAACGAGGTCGAACGTGCTCGTCAGCCGGGCCGTCTCGAAGCCGGTTTCGAAGCGCTCCAGAAGGTCATCGAGCGCCGACGAGAACGCCTCTCGGGTCCGTCGTTTGACCTCGTCTTTCCGGTTCCGGAGCTCGGCGATCTCGTCAGTGACCGATTCGTACTCGTTTTCGAGCAGCGACTGCTTCTCGGCGCGCGACTCCATCGTCTCCAGTTCCTCGCGCGCCTCTTCGAGTTCGATTTCGGTATACTTGATGTCGCTCTCCAGGTCCGTGACCCGGTCTTCAGTCGTGTCCACTTCTTTGGCGAGTTCGTCGATACGTATCTCGAGTTCGTCACGCTCTTCGCGAGCGCTGTCCAGGTTCTCCTCGGCCTCTGCGAGGCGCGATTCGAGTTCGCCGATACGGTCTCTGAGGTCCGTCTCCCGACGGCGTGCCCGACGGATCTCGTCACGCTTCGTTTCGAGTTCGTCGACGCGCTCGCGGTACTCGGCAGCCTCTGCACGGAGGGTCGAGATCCGTTCGTCCAGCTCATCGAGGTGTGCCTCGATCGCATCGCGTGATACATCCTGGCCACAGAGCCAGCAGGTAACCGAATCGGCGAGCATCTCGTGGCTCACGTCGGTCAGGAGTTCCACTCGACCCTCGTCGAGGACCCGTTTGTTCGCTTCGTAGACGGACTGCAGTAACTCCCGGTCGCGCTCGATGTCGCGAAGTTCGGATTTGACTGTTTCCAGCTCGTTTGTAGGGTCCTCGTCGTCTGGAACGACCAGCGAATCGAGTTCCGCTCGCTTGTCCGAGAGCGAGCCCTGCAGGCGCTCGACAGTCCCTTCGATTCGATCGATCCGCTTCTCCCGCTGGTCGCGTTCCGCCCGCAAGTCACTCAGCTCCTGTCGGAGTTCGTCGTCACCACCACTATCGTCGAGTGTCGCTCGCTCCGCGCGGAGGTCCTCCAGTTCGGACTCGAGTTCCGTCACACGCTGCTGGAGTTGCGGCAGACGATCCGCCGCCTCTTTCGCCTGCTCGAGTTCCCGCTCGATCTGCTCGCGTTCGATTTTGTGATCGGAGATCTGTTCGTCGATATTTTCGAAATCTAGCGGCCGTGTGAGCAGCGGCTCGAGGTTTTCGTCGTTCCGCACCGCCTGCCGGATGGGGTTGTCCTCATCGAGGAACGCGAACAGTTCCGCACAGACCTGGTCGTATTCCTCGGTCAGGTACGGCTCCCCCGTGGCAGTGACCGTTCCGTTCGCCCGCTCGAGTTCGACGGTGAACGTTTCGTCCTCGGACTCTAGCACGACGCGACCCGTCGATTGTCCCTCGGTGAGCGGCGCCGACGTACCGAATGCGGTCTCGATACCGGCGAGGAAACTCGATTTTCCCTGCCAGTTACTGGCGCGAACGGCGTTCACCCCCGGTTCGATGTGTGCTTTGCCCTGGCGGATCCCGGCGATATTCTCGATAGAAAGATGCCAGGACATGATCAGAGTCCAGAGAGAACTGCTGCTTCGAACAGGATCGGTTCTTCGAGAACGAGAGTCTGGAGTGCTTCGGCAGCCGTATACGGGAGTGCAATACTCGATAGCTTGTTCTGGAGACGGTCTCTCACAGGCTCGTCCGACTCCGTCTCGAAGTGTGTCTCACAGACGTACCCGCGATCGACGGCGTCCTCGAAGGGAACCCGCACCGAGCAGTCGGGACAACTGAGTTTGACCTGTACGTCGACATCGGCGCGTTCCGCGTCGGCGATCCGCCCCTTCGAGGAGAGAGAGGAGAGAACGGACTCTGCTTTCTCCACGGTCCGGTCCCGGGCTTTCTGTACGGTGTTCGCTTCCCAGTCGGTCGACGCCGACTCGGTCTGTTTTTCGGCATCGAGACAATCCTTCAGGTGATGGCGCATCGTACTCCAGGAGACCAGTTCGTCGCTGATCCCGTCGATGTCGAGCCCCTCAGTCGCGAGATCCGCAGCGAGTTCGTCCCGTTCGAGTCCGTCCTCGCCAGTTATCACGTCGTACTCGTTGTCGAGATGAACGGTGACGACGTCCCGGCCGTGTTCATCGTAGAGTCGTTTCAGGAGGCGCTTGTTGAACCACTCCGTGAGAGCCTTGTATCCGTCGGCGGAGCGCCCGTCCGTGCCGGTCCATCGCGCCACCAGATACTCGTCGACCGTCTCGTATCCCGCGTCGGGGACGGTCAACCCGTGACGTTCGATGAGGGAATCGACCTTACATCCCATTTGTTGTTCTATATGAGTGGTGGGCCCGCCGGCTAATAAACGTGATTCTCGCTGTCAGCCAGGCCTGTCTAGGACTACGGCATGGACTACCCGGACGATACTGAAGCCACTCTATCGGTATTTCCCAGGATCCACCGACAGAGCAACGGGCACTGGCAACCACTCGTTAGCGCCAGCATCGGAACTCAGAACAGAGCAGAGCTCCACCCACGAACTCGCGCATGTCGTCTGAATATAAGTGAGAACATCAGCCAACCCGGTCCTCCTATCCGGCCAGAACACGTTCGTCGAACAGTTCATCGGCCGTTCCAGACTCGTGGGGGATCGGATGGACGTATATTACGAACTCCCGAATCAGGTCATAACAACCTGTATAAGCGGCCTCGCTCTGCTATCAAGTAGATGGCGAACGGCGTTCTCGGCCTCGCACTTGGGGCAAGTGTTCTCGGTCTCACACACGGTCTCGCACCAGGTCATCGATGGGCAATCGCCGCGAGTTACGCGCTCGACAAACCGAACAAATGGTTCTACGGTGCCGCATCGAGCCTCATTCTCGGTATCGGACATCTCATCAGTAGTATCGCGATGGTGGTCGTGTACTTCTGGGCGCTCTCGTATTTCGACCTCACCCAGATTAGCTGGATGAACTACGTCGCCGGAACGCTACTCATCGCCCTCGGGATCTGGCAATATTTCAATGGCCACGACCACACCGGTCCGGACCACGATGGCGACCACAGGGACCAACACGAACACGATGGTCACGATCACGATGGCGCCCACCACAGTCACGAACACACTCACGACCACGGCCATAGTCACGGCGACGACGAGAGCCGGGGATGGATCTCTCGAGTTCGGCGGGTAGTTCCATTCGTTGACCTGTAAGTCCATTCATACTCTCACGACCACCTCGACGAGACGCCGGATCGCGGGCTCTACGGAATGGCAGCACTTGCGTTTGCCCTCGGTCTCACGCACAACGAAGAGTTCGACATCATCGCTATCTGTACCGGTTCTTCCTATTGCCTCGAACTGATGTTCCTCTATTCGTTGGCCGTCATTACGTCACTCGTCGGTGTGACGCTACTGCTCGTAGCCGGCTACCAGCGCTATGAAGATCGTCTCGAAGGCTACGCCGAGTACCTGCCAGCATTTACGGCGACAATCCTCGTCGTCATGGGTGGCGGATTCATTCTGGGTATCTTCTAATGAACCGTTCTGATGGATTTCTCACCGTGGCACTGTACAGAATCTACAGGATGTGTCTACTCCACCTATCGTATCAAGCTTGACGTGAATTATATAAATAATGACGGGTTCGAGTTGCGATTCTGCTATCTCAATTTTGCCATGGTTGAAAATATATGAAAACAGTGATATCCAGAGTTCTATAAATATTCACACACATTCAATACCGGTCAAATCGTATGTGGAATCACTCGGAATCTGTATCCCTCTTCGGTATGTGCTGGTCAGAAATGATTTACGTTATTGATGAAATACAATATTCGCGACGGTGTATCCGATGAAGTTGTCCAAGAACTATCGAGTCGTCTGATTCATCGTGATCCAAAATAGCCTGACATTCAAGACTTCGTTTCGAACTAAGATCAACCACATCGTAGACACAGTGGTCCTAATCGTGCATGCGGATCATCTTCTCACTGACCATGAGTTGAGCCGGTGTCACTGTTGAGGTCGGGTCAAAATTAGTCCATATCGAGACACTCATCAATGGAAATGTGACTTCGTTCGATTCATAAACACATCAAAATTATATTGTATGAAAAAATTTTATATATGAGTAACTATACGTTTCGCTCGGATCGGTCAGCTCCAGCCACTCTCTATCACCCTTTTTACCCAATTGATGGGTGTTCGGGTTCGCATCAATGAATATTTGACCGTTTGTAAACAACAAAAGGCACGCATCAAAATCCATCCTCCGAGGTTGTAGTAGTTGAGACTACAGTGGGTTTAGCGGGCCTGTGATGCGTGGTTTCGGGCGAATTTTCGAGGCGAAGCTGGTTCGGATCTACTCTTGAGAGTCTTCTCGTGTCGTACTACTAACTGGAGCGGTGAATTTCCAAGATCCCCGGCAGCGTTGCCACTCAGGAATCCGTATTGCCCCGGACAGAGTATCTCTCTATCCGATTCCGGTCTCCTTCTTCAGCAGCGTGAGCGTATTGTCGGCCGTCACAATGGGTGAGTGTTCGTACTCACCCGTCAACTCGACCTGGACGAGCAAATCGACCGCTCGCCAAATCGAGTACAGGAGACACGCGAACGCGAAGTAGAAGAACCGTAGCCCGAAATCCTTTGAGGTGGTGGCAGCCATGAACCGTTTGATCGACCTGTACCCACTCTCGATCTCCCAGCGATAGCCGTACTCCGTGAGGTGACCACTCCCGCAATTCGTCATGAACACCGAGTACTGCCGGTGATCGTCATGCTCGGAGTCTTCTTTTCGACGATAGATCAGCGTCGTCTTGTGCCACTCATTCTTCCCGAGATGGAGTTTGCGGTCAGTCTCGTACCGGTCCTGGTCACGCTGGAGCAATCGCTTCGCCTGAGCCTTCTCGCTGGTCTGCATTCGCTTGGGAACGACGTAGGAAAGCCCGCGGTGGCTAATCATCTCCAAGACGTGCTGACTATCGAACTCCCGATCCATCAGCACGTTATCGACGTGAACGAGGTCCTCTGCCGAATCCAGCAAGTCCTCGACGATTTCAAGTCGTGTCTCCCCCTTCCGGACGGGGCGCGCGTCCAGCACAATCGGGACGGCATTCCCGACCAACTGCACCGTCGCCCACTGGTAGGCGTACTCGTCGGTCTTCTCTTTCGTCCCGATGATCTCGTCTTCGTGGCCTGTTCTATCGCCGCTGAACGGGTCAGCTTCGGTAATGTCGATCGCGACGATTCCAGCTCGAAAGAACTGCTCTGTCTCCGTAACTTCGTTCAGGAGCCGAGTGATGGCCTGTCGGTACATCTCTCGCACTTGGTCAATCGGGAGGTCCCGAATCTGCTCCCGATGGGTGTGGCCCAGCGGCGTCCGATCCCGAGTCGACTCGTAGACGAAACTGCGAGCTCCCTCGTTCGCAGCCAGCCGTTCGCGAAGTCCGAGAAATGTCTGCAGGCCCCAGTAGGCGTTCTCGTGGATCTCACAGCCCTCGCCACGGTCCAGCGAGAATGCGGGGAAAACGACGCGACTGACGTGATCGCTGATCTTCGCTGCCTCTTCCAAAACAGTCTGGTCGTCCGGATCGGTCGCCTCAGACTCGTCGTCATGGTACTGGAGCTTCCGTTCCGGGTCACGAGGTACCGCAATACCGGCGTTCTGTGCGTTGATGAGGAGCGTCCGAGCCATTCTCTCGACTGTCTCACGAAGATCAGCGCTGAAGCGCTTGTTCCAACTGCGCCAGAGTGTCGACTGATCGGGAACGGAGTCGAACCCGAGCGAGCGACGGGTACCTGAGTGCTGCCGAAGATACTCGACGAGCGCTGTTTCGTGGTCCCAGCCGTACACCTCTTTCAGCAGGAACGCTCTGAAGAGCTGTGGCATCTCATATCGGGTCGGACCGGAGTACTGGTCGTGGGGATTGAACTCCACGTAGGAAAGTGGATACTGACAGACGAACCCCTCAACCGAGTCGTGGGCGTCGTGCTCAAACCAGATTCCCGAGACGGTCCGGAAATCCTCAGTGAGCGCCGGCAGTGAACTCCGGTCGTACAGTGGCGTCGAGTCGTAGGCCGGCCAGTCGAGATACTGTGTTGTCGCTATCGAACGGAAGACATCGCGCCGAGAGACGGCAGTCGGTGCCATCGGGGACACGTCTGCCGTTCTGGGCCAATGATATGACGGTCTCTCCGATGCTCACGTATGGGAACTCAGGCCTCCTCAGCTTCGGGATCGTTCACAGATAGCAACCCCGTCGCCATAAGCCGTCGCGTGATCGCGACCAGCCCGTTGTCGAATCCGCGGCCAAAGATTCCTTGTTCGTGCTCACGGCCGTCTGCTCTCGTTTCGGTGAACGAACTCACCAAAATCGCCTCACGGTCGGCCAGTAACAGCCGACTGATTTCGGTATCGTCATCTGGAAGCGGTGACCGGCTCAGCCAGTCCAATCCTGAGACGAACACTTCGACACTAGGCAGGGCATCCTGAATTGTGGCCTGGAGGTCTTCATCGACTGTCCCAATGATGACGTTCACATCGCGTTCCTGAGCCGACTGCAGCTGTTCGGCCAGTTGCTCGGTGAAAATACTCTCGTGGCCGACCACGAGGATCAACTCCTCTGTCGCTCCCTCGATCAACTGCTGCGTCCGGCTTGTAATGCCTTGGTCGCCGGAGATGGACCACACCTCGTGGGTAGCCTCCGTTGATTCTTCCTCGTCGGTCGGTTCGAGCCCGCTCAGGGCACTTCGGAGTGACTCGGTGCGCTCGGCGTACTCCGACTGGAGGGTGTTGACAGCCTCGTCGATGGAGACCGCTCGAAATATCTGTGGGTTCGAGTGCTGGGTTTCTACCAGCCCCTTGGATTCCAGGACGCGAATCGCGTCGTAGACGCGCGTCCGGGGCACCTCAGAGGTCTCGCTGATGTCCTTGGCCGTCCCGCGCTGGCGGCGTGCGAGCGCCACGAACGACTTGGCTTCGTACTCTTTGAGCCCGAGTTGTTGGAGCAGATCGACGGCCTCACGGTGGCTCGGCCGGTCCATCACGGCCATCCGTCCGGTAGCTCGTCTTGGTGGTCGTCCATCAGGCGGAGTAACGGCGCGATTTCGTCGAAGTTCGGTCCCCGGCGGATACTGTGGATATCCTCGTCCCACTCGATGTACCCCGATTCAGCGAGCTTCGGGAGGTGGGCGTGGTACAGTTCGGTCGTGAGCAGTTCGAGATCGTCGTCCTCGGTGGCAAGCTCTACGACCGAGAATTCGTCTTCGTCACGCGGGTTATCCTCACTAACGAGCAGCAGAATTCGACGTCGATAGGGATGGCTGAGCGCGTCGAACACCCGGTCTAACGAGCTTGGAGCGGCAGAATCACCGGTCATGGCTCCCCCTCCAGGATAGTCGTCTCGCGTAATACGTCGCCCATCCCACGGCGAAGCTGCTGGGAAACCTCAATGTCCGACCGGCCGAGTTCATCAGCGACCTCGACGAGTGACGCCGCTCTCGGCACCTCGAAATATCCCTTCTCAAGGGCGACACGGAGCGTCTCCCGTTCCTCTGCAGGTAGTACTCCGGTCGAATCGTTCGCCTCGTGTTTGTCGCGTCCCATCCTATCGTACCTCGTTGAATGATCTGCCCCAAGGAGAGTCGTCGTCCTCACGAAGGGCGTCTCAGGTTCACAGTAGATGTCAAGACATATGGGAGTGAAAGCGTTGGCCCTAACTATACCAACCCTGCCCAATCTTTTTTTTTTGGAAGTTAGGGTATGCTACGTCAAGCCGATATCATCGGCATATGATTCGGTCTCGAACAGAACCTCACACAGGGCGCGTTCGGCTGCACGCAGGTGTTCGGAGAACGTCGGCTGTGAGACGCCGAGCAGTTCGGTGACCTCCTGTCCGTTACTGACCCGTGGCATCTTGAAGTACCCACTCAGATACGCTGTCTGCAGGACTTCCCGCTGTCGGTCAGTCAGTTGGTCCTCGAGCGCAGTCGCGAAGGTTTGCCGCGTCTTCAGCGGCCGCTCGCACGACTGGCGAGCGCGCAGTTCGAAGTTTGGATTCCACTGACGGAGCCGGTCCAAGAACTCACGGACCGCTGCCGTATGGGGGACGTCGAGAGCAGCGGTCGCGACGCTGGCATCGATGGTGATCGAGCGCACGACAGCCCCGTCGTCAGTGACCCGCGCGGCGAGCGTCGGGTCGGACACCCGCGCCCTGAACAGTGCCCCATCAGCCCCCTCGGTGAGACAGTCCAGGTCGTCGAACGCAAGGAGGTGCGATGCTGTGGCCTGAAGGTCCGCCGGTGAGATCCCACGAGCGATGAAGAAGACGTCGGCTTGCCCGTTCGACCTGGGGACGAACCCTTGGTAGTCAATGGTACACTCCGTCTCCCGGGCGAGGCGACACAACGGTGTGTCGGCGTCCCCGAACCGGAGCGTGAGTTCGACGACGCTGTCGGTTTGCAATGTCGCTCTCGTCTCTCTGGCGTTGATGGTGTGGGCGATCGTGTCGCCGAGCTCCGACAGCACCTGCTGATTCCGCTCGTCCCCATTCGACTGGGGGTAATCGGCGTAGACGGTCAACACGCCATATGTTGCATCATCGTAGACGAGCGGGATACAAACGAGCGAGCGAGCGCCGCGTTCGAGCGTTGCTTCTCGCCAGGGAGCGAAGTCACTGTCCGTAGCGATGTCCGCAACCACCTGCAGGGTACCGGTGCGTACTGCACGAGCGATAGGATCACGATTGGTCGGCGTGTCCTCGACCGTGATCGTGAGGTCCTCCAAGTAGCCACTATCGACGCCGGCCCACGCCCGTGGTTCGACACCGCCAGTCCCCGGATCGTGGTCACCGATCCAGGCGAATTCGTATAGGTCGGAACTGGCCAGTCGCTCGCAGACGGCCGCGTCGATCTCCTCTCGGGTGTCGGCGGCCACGAGTACCTGGTCAATCTCCCGAATGAGTGTGTTGAGCCGGTCGAGACGAGTCAGCTCTTCGTTCTGGTCCGCCAACTCCTGTTCCCCGGCAGCGCGGTCCCACGCCGTCTCGACTGTCGCCGCGACGGTCTCCGCGAGTTCGACCGTTCGGTCGTCGAAGGTGTCGGCCCGCGTCGAGCCGAGACAGACGACACCGTGGCGACCTAGCGGGACGAACGCGCGGCTTCGCAGCGGCGACGTCACATCCGACCCGAGATCACGGTCATTCTCCACCTTGATGTCGGTCCCGACGAACGTCTCCCAGACCTGATCGCCAATCTCGTTCGGGAACTCGACCGCTTCGATATCCACGTCCCCGGCCGCATCAGCAGCGTATTCCCGGAGGTCGCCACCCCGGTCGTCGTATTGCCAGAGTGCGGCGTATTCGACAGCAAGAACCTCGCGCAAGATTGGTGCGACCCGGTCGGCGATCGTCACCGTCTCGGCATCGATCAGACCCCGGGTCGCGTTGTTGAGCCGTTCGAGCGCCGCTTCGCTCTCGCGGACCTTCTGCTCGGCTTGTGCACGCTCGACGGCTGCCCAGGTCCGCTCGGCCGTCTCTTCGAGCATCGCTACCTCGGTATCGGTCCAGTCTCGAGGCGTAGCCTGGGTGACACCGCAGTACGCGATGAGACGGCCGTTCTTGACTAGGGGCACGCTCGTGTACGCGGCGATGCCCATCTGTCGGTGGGCGGCTCGTTCCTGCTCACTCAGTTCCGGTATGGACGAGATATCGTCCAATACTATCGTTTCGCCGGCCTGGAACGTGTCGGAAATGTACTCGCCGTAGTCCTCGAAGTCGTGTTCGCCAACCACCGAGTCGAAGCCCTCACGGCAGTAGTCCGCGTGAATGCGATTCGTGGTGCCGTCCTCGAGCACTTCGCCGTAGTGTGCACGGTCGACATCCAGCCACTCTCCGAGGACGCGTGCGGCCTCTCGCTGGATCTCTTCGGGATCTGAGAGTGGGCGAATTACGTCGGTGAGTTCGATGCGGAACGCATCCAGTTCGGCTTCTTGCTGGAGTTCCTCCTCGGCCTCCTTGCGCTCGGTGATGTCGTCGACCAGACATGCAACGGCCCCGCTGTCAGTGCTACCGTACGGAAATATGCGAACATCGTACCAGCCATCGGCGAGCGGACCGTCTGTGGTCTCGATCTCGAATCGTCTCGAGTCGCCCGTCCGGACCACCTCATCCCAAAGGTCGGACCCAGGCAGGTCGCCGTCAAGGTCGAGATCGCTCACCAGTTTGCCGACTACGTCGGTCACACCGATGCGTTTCTCAAACGCCGGGTTCGTTTCTACGAAGCGGTAATCAACCAGGTTCTCCCGGTCTGAAGTGGCCTTGCTCTCGTCAGCCAACCGTTCAACGATGAAAAAGGTCTCTTCGATGGACTCGTTGATAGAGTCGAACAGCCTTCGATTGCGTTGCTCAGACTCACGAAGGGCCTGTTCCGCGCGAGCGCGTTCGAGTCGCGGGAACAGTCGATTCGCCAGTTCCTGGACGAGTTCGACCTCGTCCTCGCGCCAATCGCGGGGGTCGGGATCGGTGAGACTGAGCAGGTACTCCCATTCGCCGTCACGGTGGAACGGGACGGTGATGAACGATCGTACGTCGATGGTTTCAGCGGCCTGCGGGTCGGTGTATCTATCCTCGTGCGTGTCGGCGCTGACTATCGGTTCGCCGGCTCGAGCCGTCTCCTGAAACTCCTCCGTCGAGAACTCCGAGAGACTGACCGTGTCGGGCAGTGGCCGTACGATGTCGTCTTCCCACCGGTAGAGATGGTCGACCGTGTCAGCTTCTTCGTCAATCGAGCTCATGTTGTAGACGGCGACGTCCAGATACTCGTTGATCCGCTCTCCGGCCGCCGTGACGATCTCTTCCGGCGTGGTGAGTTGGGTCAATTCCGCCTCGAGGTCCTCCAAGAAGGCAGTGTTCCGTTCTCGTCGCTTCTGGTCGGTGACGTCGACCGCGATGTTGAACACGCCGCCGATCGAGCCGTCTGGGAGCGGTATCGGACTGTAACTGGAATCCCACCAGACGTCCTCGATCTCATCGGTCCGTTCGAGCGGGAGCAGGAACTCCTCGAGTCGGGTCGCACCGTCTCCTGCCATCACCTGCTCGTGGATCGGGCCGAGCGTGTCCCACGCTTCCGGAAACACGTTCCGAGCAGGTTGGCCGAGCGCGTCCGGATGCTTTCTCCCGATAACGTCACGCGCGAGATCGTTGTACAGCAGCGTCAGGTCCTCACCCCAGTAGATACCAATGGCCTCGTCCGCCCCGAACATGATGTCGACGGCGACCCGCAACTCGGGCGGCCACTCATCCATCGAGCCAAGTGGTGTGTCAGCCCACTCGAACTCATTGATGCGTGCGGCCATCTCGCTGTCGGCGGTGAGTGAGGGAGACTTCCCATCTCGGGATGAGACCGAGTCCTGCCGGTCCGAAGTGTCGCCGTTGCGCAGGGGCTTACCGTCGACGGGGTGCCACCAGACGCGACTGTTGGCCCCCACCTTCTTCGTCAGCAGGGTCCCATCATCGACGAGCGACTCCAGTCTGTTGTAGATCGTCCGCTGGGTACAGTCGAATTCCTCGGCGACCTCTGGGGTCGTCACCGGCGTGCCGGGTGGGCCGAGGGCGTCGACCTTCTCCAGCACGTCTTCCGGTGCTGGTGCGGCCGTAGTCATAGGGGCTCTTCGTTGAGGGCCACAAAAAGCGTTCTGTCGATGGAATCACCGACTGTACGAACCAAGAGACACGCGAATTTCACATGCTGAACCGACGCCGTAGCGATTCTCTACGCGGTGAAGGGGTGTCGTTCCGATATCCTGTCGGTAGTCGTATTAGCGAGTAGAGCCACGTTCGGATCGACGAATCGTGGACACAGGTCCGGTGTACCGTGAAGTGCAACGCTTTCGTCAGCGGTGGCTCTGGACACTTCTCGGGGGAATCGCGCTGCTCATGCTTCTGCTCGGGCCCGTCTCGTGGCTCGGACTTTTCATCGTCGGTGCCGTCGCCGCGTTCGTCTACAGTCTTCGCCTCGAGACCGAGGTCAGAACCGATGGGATCTACCTCAAGATGTGGCCGCTTCACTGGTCGGCTCGTCGCATCTCCTGGTCAGAGATCGACAAGTATGAAATGAGGACGTACAGGCCACTTCGAGAGTTCGGCGGGTGGGGAATTCGCTGGGCCCCGGGGAAACTCGCCTACAACGTCAGTGGGAATCAGGGCATCTGGATCCAGCGGACGAACGAGCGATCCATCCTCATCGGGTCACAACGCGTCGAGGAGTTCGTCACCTCGATTGACGAGGTCTATGAACGCTGAGTGGGCGGTAGATCATCCTCGCCCAGCACTCGTGTATTGAGACCAACTGTCTCAACTTCTCTTGGCGGGTGCTCGTCGGCGGCAACGGTGAACACCCTCCTGAATCGCGTGACGAAACCGCTATCTGGGGCGCAGGTCAGACGAATAGCCTTGTCGTAGTGCTGAAAGCGCTGTTCACCTGGCAGCTCGACAACAATCGCGACTCTCAAGAAGAGTAGTAACTCAGATGCTCACAACAAACCTATACAGGCCCGAGTTCAATATACGGGACCAGAAGCAATGGTAGTTGCTCCCGCTGTAGCTTCTTCCATAACAACTGGTGATCGATAATGGATGACGACACGAACAGAGTCGAAGACTCGGAGACCTCCGACCAGACCGACAGCACAGATGCGAGACCCCCGACAGTTCGTCATAACTGGACGGAGTCGGACCAGCCCAGTGTGATGGTGGTCGAAGCAGTTGCTGCAGCCACTGACCGACCCACGACGGAGCTCCCACCGCTGCAGAAAACTCTCGATGGGGATGCACTCGACGCACTTCTCAACGGAGAGTCATCATCAGTTACGGTCTCCTTCCAGTACGCCGACACCGCCGTTTCGGTGAGCGGAAACGGAAGCATAGAAATCCACGTCGATGGAGGGCCCAGCGAGGAAGACGACGGATAGGTTCTGCGGCGTATCGAGGGAATGAGCGATCAGGAGAGCGTCGGCGAAGTCTCTTCTCGGTGATCGTCGATGACCGCGAGCAGAGCGAGAACGTCTTGGAACTCTCGGCCGCGATGCACGGTCCCCTGGTCGGTGTCGTACTCGATCACGTTCGCTTCCTGTAACTTCGGCAGGTGAATGTGGTGAAGCTCGATACCTCGATGTTCTGTGGAACCGCTGCCATCTGGTTGCAGTGAATCCGCCCCTCGTAGATGCTGCGTGAGTTGGTCGACAGTCGTCGCGTCGGGTGTGTCAGCCACCCGGCGGAGGATCTGTCGTCGCTGCTGTTTGGCCAGCAGGTGCAAAGCTGTCTCGGTCGATATCCGCTGTTCTGAGTTGCTCATGAGTAGTCCCACCATATCCAGTCGGGACATCGGCTCGCACGAGCATGGACTAGAAACTTCACGGACCCAACTGATACCCGTGTCGTTAACCCGGATCCTCAAAGCGTACTGATGGGTCGAAATGTAACTGGCTCAATTCTGGGAGAAAAGAATCTCAAAACCGTATGCATTGAGATTGCCAGTCTCAACTTCTGCGCGACGGCCGTTCGGACCCAGCTCGGAGAATAATCGTGAGACTGCAGGCAGATGGCTTTCTACACAACCTACATAATGCACAATGCGCACATAATCTAAATGGTGAGGGAAATCGGCCAAATCCAATGTTAGTCGTTCGAAGCTCGCTCGCTCAGCATCTCCACAACTTCCTGAACACGTTCCTCATCAGCTTCGATACCACGCTCTCGAAGGATCTGGAGGGCGACCTCGTCACCGTGGTCTGCAATTATCCGGAGACACGCATCTTGAAACTCTCTTCCCTCAAATTCGGGAACATCAAACATAGAGCACGCAGCAGTTACCGATGAACGCATCCGGGTAACGCCATTCCACGTCTCCTCCCGGACATAGAAGCCGTGCATATCGGTCTCGTCGAAGGAGAAGGCTGGCCCACCGGTGGATTCGTCCACATTCTCTTCATCCTGCTCAGGACCGGACTCAGTCTCCGACTCTGTGTCCTCAGTACTCACCCCCTCATCCGATTGCGGTATATCCTGGGTGCCAGTACGTTCGTCGTCGTCCGATTCGACCCCTTCTTCCGTTTGTTTAAGCTGTTCAGCGACGTCCCCGAACCGGTCGTTCTCATTAGGCATGGCTGTGTTCCTCCACGAGGTCCGCTAAGTGGTCGAAATTCGGAATCTGGTCGCAATCTTCGTCGAACTCAGAGACTGGCATTCCTTGCTTGAAGGCGCGAGAAATCGCGGTCCGTTCGCGAATCCCTGGCTTCGGAATACTCTCGACAGACTGTTCAGCATCATCGAGGGCATCAAAGATCTCCGGGTCGACACGAGCGTACTCAGGGACGAAAGAACCGAACTCTCGGTTGAGGTTTTCAACGAGAGTCCGATGCTCGTTGTGTTGACCCATCGTTTCGCGGATCATGTTCGGAGTGACTGCGAGGATATCTAACCCGATATTCTGCCGGATGGGGGAGATCTGGCGTTCAATCATCTTATTGAGGCCGTTGATCGAGCCAGCACGCGGAATCAGTGGTATTATGACGCGTTGGACGGCGATGAGGGCGTTATCGGAGAGTTTTCCACGGCCGCCTGCGGCATCAATTATCACGTAGTCGTATCCGTTTTGAATGAGCGGATCGACGACGTTCCGCCGAAGCTTCACGTCTGCGAACCGTTCGTCCTTCAACCTCGTCTCGACGTTCTCGAGTTCGTTGCTCGATGGGAGGAGGTGAACGCCGAAGTCCGTCTCGATAAGCAGGTCCTCTGGATCCTCACCATCGATGAGGGCGTCACCGAGGTTCGCATCTCGGTCGTACGCATCGTCGTACCCAAGCTGAGTCGTCATGTGCCCGTCCTTATCTAGATCCAGTAGTACCGTCTCATGGCCGCGGTCAGCAAGTCGGTCAGCGATGTTGAGCGCGATCGTGGATTTGCCTACGCCCCCCTTAAGCAACGAGACAGCTGCTCCAGGAAGGCCTTCAAACTCGTCAGCACTCATGGATCAGCACCCCCGGTATAGGAAGATTTTGTACATTTTGTGAATGGTTTACGATGCGTGGGTTTTGTGAATATCGCACATATCGCGGATAATGTGAGTTTCGCCTTGCTCATACGCGGCTAATGAATCTCGCCCATGTTAATTCTACGTCAGACAAATTGGGTGCGCTACGTACATAACTTACATTTTTCACATTATGTAGATTTCGGACACAACCCACATTAATCAGTCTCCCAGCAACTACACAATCTACACAATGCATGATCCACAGTTCGCACACATTCATCAGAACCATCGCCACCATAATCAAGCACCGACCAACGCAGTACACGCAGATCACATTATGTACATTATCCAGATTGCGCAAGAAGTGTACGATATCAACATAGTTCAATATGAGAAACTGAGGTGGCCCCAATCAGCCGGAGCCGTTCTAACCGAGACTCTAGTAAGACTTTTAACTGTTACCGAATTATTGGTAACCAGCAGATGTATGAGGTACTCGACGACACGGCGGCACAGACCATTCTTGCCATCGAGAGTGGTGACTCAATCCGCCGTGTCGCCCAACACCTCCACACGCCGTACGAGACGGTGAGACAGGCCGTCAACCGTCTCGAAGACGCAGGCTACGTTGACTATGACGACGGCCTCACTGTCGTCGACGAGCGCGTACGCGACGCAGCACGCGAGCTCGTGGCTGCCAGCGCCGGCGTCAGTTCGCCCTCGATCGAAGAGGCCTATGTCATCCCACAGTTCGGTGACTGGCATTTCGCGTTCACACGGATCGACGCCGTCTACGTGTGGACTCAGGGCGGCTACCAGGTCGGTCGGAATCCAAGCGACTATCCGCTGTTCTTGGTCGTCCGTGAGCAGGACGTCGACACCTGGGAGGCGTTCTTCGAGTCCTTCGGCCTTCCCACCGCATTCGAACGACAACCCCGAGACGAGCTGGACGGACCGCTACAGATCGTCCTCGAGCCACGCCCCTCACTCGACATCAAGCACGTCGAAGGGTACCCGGTGATCCCGAGAGACGAGACGATCGAGTATATGCGCGAGAACTACGCTCAGTTCCAGTCGGCGTTGGCGATGCTCGATCGGATGTACGAAGACCTTGACCTCGGCGTCGCGTATCGAGAGACGGAACGGGCGCAGCCATGAGCTTCACCAACCGGAGCGACGCACTCATCGAACTCCTCGAGGAACTCACGCAAGCGGGGCACGAGTACGTCCTTGTCGGCGGCTACGCAGTCTCAGCGTTCAACGCACGCTTCTCCACGGACCTCGATATCGTCGTCGCACCGGACTCCAAGGCTGGCTTCGTCGAGTTCCTCGAACGGCGGGACTTCAAGAAAACGGACAGCCACGCCAAGGAATGGTTCTACGACACCGAAGTAATCGAGTACGAAAAGCGGCTCACACCGCAACAGCCGATCGGGTTCGATCTCCTGGTGAACGGCCTCGGGTGTCGCCAGACTGAGGCACAGTGGTCGTTCGACTACCTGTACGATCACAGCCACCAGCAGGAGGTGAGCAGGGGGACGGTGACGACGACGGCCAGAGTCATCGATGGGGCGGTCCTCGTGGCGGCAAAGCTCCACAGCGGCCGCGAAACAGACCTTCGAGACGTCCTAGCAGTCGCAGAAGAGATCGACCTCGACGCTGTCACACCCCACCTGCGGCGAGGAGACGACAATGCGCTACGGGATCAACTTGAGCGTGGACTGGAGATCTTGAAGAGCGACGAACTCAAGCACGGATATCGGAGTGACTTCGGGGCCTCAGCAGTCTCAGAAGAAACGGTTACCGCCCTTCAAGAGTATCTGTCTTCGCAGATTGACCACCTGAGCTGAAGCGGTCGGGACCCCCCTTGTTCGGAAGTGAAGTTAGGACCTCTTCAGCGGTGCTTGCAGTCAGTCAAAAATTGGAGGAGCCGGTATTAGTCGACCGTCGCTAACACGCGGACATCCGTATCTGAGTGACGTTCCCGTTCGGTTCGCGCACCGCGTTCACGAAGGAACTCATCGATACGGTCGGCAAGGGATTCCGCATCCTCTCTGTCGACGTGGACGATCAGTGTCGGATGCTCCACGTCGCTGTTTTCAATCACGAGCGAGACATCCTTGAACTCGTCCGGCTGTCGATACGCCTCGAACGCATCGGCGACCTGATCGGCCAGGCCGTCGAGTACCTCAATTGGTTCTTTTGTCATAGATTGAATTTGGTTCTTCGAGGGTTGTGCCATCTCGAACAGTGGAGAAGACGGATCTTTCAGAACCACCTCAACAGACTAACTCGAACGGAGCCTTCTCACACCGATGGTTTACCGAGAAGGAAGCTGGCTCAGCGAGAGCAGTTAGATAGTCGACGGATTGCTATCGACGATGCTCGCAAACGCAACATTCTCTTGAACTTGTTCGATTTCGATGGTTGGTTCGTCGCCAGGTTGAGCTTCGGGGACGATAACGACGTAACCACGTTCGACTTTTGCGATACCATCGCCCTGATCGCCGACTGTCTCGATGGTCACATCACGTACTTCGCCTTCCTCAACGGGAGGTCCGGGGGAAGAATGGCTCGCAGTCTCACGAGTAGTGGCTCTCTGTGACACCTGTTGTACTGATGATTCCGTCGGGACAGGAGATTCCAGAATCGCTACGCGATACGTTTCGTCAGCTGACAACGCTTCACCTTCTACTTCACTCAAGGGGACTTCCACTATGTACGTCCCATCCTGCTGATTAATTGGAACACTGAACAGAGAGCGAAGGGAATTGGGAATTTCGACCATCGAGTGTCTAGTACCCAGTACCCACGAGACAAGTAAGTTTAACCCAGAAGGTTAGCGAGTTCGTGGAGGTTCTCTTTGAGATTCCGCTTGAACTCGGTGGAGACCGTGATAAACTCGCCGTCGTCGCTGTTCTCCTTATACTTACCCAAGGAAAGAGCGAGTTCCCCGCTCGGAGTTGCCACGAGCTTTAAGATGACAGAAGTGTGTTGTAATCCGGTTTCGAGCCACGCCTTTTCGATATCTACCCACTCGCCGGCGGAGGTATCTGCTGATTCAACCTCGTAAGCCAAGCTGTGAACCTTACCCCGATTCCGGGAGTGTCCAGTCTGAACCGGAGCGAGGACATGTTCAGTACCGCGGACCTGCTTTCCGAGTTGAACCATCGTCCGACCGTCAGGCGTCTCGGTCAGTTTGAACCACTTCTGGTACGGGTCATACGAGGCGCTCAACCACCAGAACCCGAGATCCTTCCAGTTCGATTGACCGCCCTGATCGAACTTCCCGTACTCCCATGCTCGACGAAGATCTTCGCTGTGTTCAGCTAGAAATTCTCGTGGCAAAACGACATCAATCGAGGGATTGGCTGGCTTTGTTTGTCGTAGCCAGTGGATGACGCCGTGATACCCGTCAATAAAATCGTGTTGGACCGCGTGAGGCCAGGTCGGAAGAATGCCAGAGAGGTCGACGTTGAATCCGGAGAAGTCCTCTTCCTCCAACCAGAGTACGCTGTACTCTGCAGCGAGATACTCAGCGGTTACTGCGTCGACATCCTTGTCTTCGTGTTTGTGCTGTACTTCGACGCCGATTCCACGGCCCTCAGGAAACCGAGGGTGGGGGAACTCAACGAGAATATCCGCACGCCGTTCACCCAGCTGTTGTTCTAGTCCTATTGTAGCGTCAGGATACTCGGTCGTGATCTTCGAGTATGCTATCGACTTCATCCGCAAATGAGGTGGAGATTCACCGCCACAGTCAGTCTCCTCTTCAGCAGCGTGGTAGAAATGCCGTGCGACAAACGACCCCTTTCGGCGGTGGGAGTCACGAATTTTCAATTGATCCCCGCACTTCGGGCACTCGAGGAGATCCCCTTTCTGTACCTGATTCGGGATGACCTCGGTACCGTCGTGGAGGGCTAAGAACGGCATACTGGTTGTCGCAGTTTAGCACCAGCCCATATAGAATAGTGCCCCTATTGAGCCGCTCGACTGAGAGATGTCTATTATACGTACTTCGAACCCTGATTAGCTTGACTTTCTCACCTCAGTCACTAACAACTCGGCGGAGAAGTGGGGGGTATTATATCCTGTCAACAGGGAATAGAAGACAATGGGTCGATTCATCAATTCGTTTGAGATCGACGTGCCGTCAGTAACTGCGGATCTCTATGATATCGATCCCCAGCCCAACGAAAACTACTCCCTCCTCAATACACACGCCACAATCCTCGAAAGGAATGTAGGCGGGAGAGCACGTTGGTACAACCACGGTGGCCGACACTATATTGCAGTAATCGGCGCCGAGCGGGATTACGGAACTATTCAATCAGCGGACGGAGCAGAGCTGGAATTCTCACATGAATCAGATTTAGATTTCTCGGACTGGAGCGATTTCAAGGTATTACAGGAAGCTCTTATCGATGAATTGAAAGAGGACCTAGAAGCGGACGATTACTGGTACGACTCTACGAGGAACACATTCTATCACGAGGACCGAGAGGCGCGTATCGAAGGATACGACGTCCACCCCGGCGTCGAAGTGCGAATCAGTCATAACGACCGGCCCCTCATCACATTAGATCCGACGTTAGGTGCATTCGGATCACGAACGCTAGCAGACTACCTAAATGACCCCGACTGGGGAATAGATCGGGTCAACGATGAACTCGTCGGGCGTACATTCATTTACCAAACCTCGGATCGAACTTCTTGCACCGTTACAGGAGTCTTTGAGAACACGACAGTCTCCAAGGTTCCACCCGGCCGGTTTGATAATGAAACAATAGATGAAATCGAAAGCCGACATGGGAAGAGATATGCCGACAGGATTGATCCATCTGAGCCGACGGTCAAAATCCAGTACGGGAATAGTGATTGGTACCCAGCTGCTCCGTCGTTACTCCTGTTTGCACCGTCTGAAGACCGCCCGGACGAAATCAGCCAACGGGCGACATTCGGGCCTCAAGAGCGGTGGCAAAAAGTCGAAGACTTCCGTGAACTAATCGGCGACATCAGTATCGGCTCTATCCAGACCGAAATTAGTCCATCACCAGTACGCGACGGGATCAGCGCATACGGTTATCCGGTACTGACGTTTGGTGACGACCCTTCGACGGAAATGGCGATCGGGCGGCCGAACATCAGTTTTGACGGTAGGGAACTCACACAAGAATACTGGAACCCAGCAAAGCAGGGGTATCTTGAGAAAGTCGGCCCTCGACGCACGTTTGACCAAGATTTCAGTGTAGCTGTCCTCTTCCCAGAGGAAACGGAAGACGAAGCGCTCAGCGCCTATCAGCAGGTGCGGGAATACGTTGAGGAACACCTTGGACTGATCCTATCGGATCGACCTGGAAGAGTCAACTACGAAGACCCGCGAGAGGTCGAAGAATGGCAACGCACCCTCGACGACGTCGACGTCGGCTTTGGCTACCTTCCCCAACGCGACGAAGATATCTACCACAAACTGATCGAGATCCTTGACGGGAAGCCGCTCCAATCGCTAACCGCGGCGAATCTGCGTAACGCCCAGCGGTCAGGACACGAGAACGACGTGATTGCGAATACGGCAGTCGGGTTGGGAGTAAAGCTAGGCGTCATCCCGTTCAGCATCGAAAACCAGCTCGACACAGACGCCTATCTTGGACTCAGTGTGACAGGTCGCGACCGGACCGTAGCCAGTGGAGTAGTAGTCTCGGGCACCGACAACGAGATTCTCTACCAAACGGAGGAAACGAATCCGACCGGCCGAAGTACGGTAACGAATCAGGGTATGGCAAAGCAGATTCTGATTCGAGCCGTTCAAGGTGCGGTCAACGATCCTCGCTCTGGGTTCGATCAACTGGGTTCCCTCACGATTCACCGAAATGGGTACCTCGGCGACGATGAGATTTCAGGCCTCAAAGAGGGGGTAGAGTATCTGAAATCAAATGACTACGTGACTGAGTCATTCGAATGGGTGGGCGTCGACGTCCAACATTCCCCTACCTATCGAATCTACGACGATGACGGAATGCCGGATATGGGTTCGTATGCTCAGCTGGATGACGAAACCGCCCTAATCGTCACGACTGATGCACCCCGACTAGGCGAGGGGACTCCACAACCGATTCTCTGTAAAATTTCTGTTGAAGAGGGGGATTTCGATATTTACTCAGTCGGTCGGGATGCGTTCTATCTCTCGGAACTTAACTGGGGCGCGCCTTCAAAGGGGATCAAAGACCCTCTGACGGTGTACCTCACTCGGAGAATGAATAGTCGCCTCAGTCACGACCGTGTCTCGCGCCTTACCTACCCGCCGTTCTAAGGTGGATAGGTCTCCAACCAATACTGGTTTGCCGCTAACCGGTGGGATCGTTTCGGCCGGTCATCGGGAGCCACACCGGCTGTGATATCGTCGATGAGTGCCTCGAGATCATGATCGACCGCTGCCGGAACCTCTTGGGTGATGAACGTCCTGAGCTCACCGTAGTCATAGGTGTCGTAGATTCGCGGCCGACTGTGTTCTAGTGCATCGAGGTGACGCTCGAACGCGATACGATCGTCACGAATCCCATCCAAAAGGTCAGGGAAGAGCTCGTCAGAGAGGTCCATCACGAGATCAAACCGAAGTGCAGGGGGTGGATGGAGATCTCTGTCGGCATTGCTCTCGATATAGTACGGATTCGGGTGGTAAAGATGCCTGGCTAGTGAGGAGAGATAGGCCGGTCCGAAGGTCAATACCCCACAAGCGTCACAGAACAGTTCCTCGAACCAAGTCCGCCAAGAGCGTGCAAAGTGGGTCTCATCATCGATCTCTTGGCGAGTTCGCCGCTGAACGTTTCTCAGAACATTATAGAAGTCTCCCTTCAGGTCTTCCTGACGGTCCAAGACTGCGTGAGCCAGCTCGTGAGCAATTATGGGCGCATAGAACTCTGGGTCGCTCTGAGTTCTGGGAAGGATGAGGACGTAGATTTGGCTCAAATCACCGGTAGCAGGGAGATTCTCATCAAGAGGATCAATCGCAAATCCATCCCAGATTACCGGGAGGACGGTTATATCCATTCCAAATGTGTCCGCGAGTTCCGACGAAAGGGATGACGCGTGGTCGAGACGATCAGAAGTTGCCGAGTGACGTTGATATTGATGGAGATCTAAGTATACAAGTTCGACCTCCAAAACCTGGAGTTCCAGGGCCACTGTATCGATGGCTTCTAGGTACTCTTCATACAGTTCGTGAGTGGCTTCTGCATCCGGTTCTTGATCGTACGCACGCTCGTAGAGAAAACGCGTTTCCTCGATATTATCGAACCCATCTTCGACGGAGCTGTGTATCGAATCCGTCGCAGGAATCCGAGCATCGAGAGTATCCAAGACCTCGCGGGCGGCCTCGAATTTGCCCCGAAGAAACGCAACCTGGGACTCAGCGAGTTCCGTCGGCAAGAGTACCTCGCATACGATTGATACTATCTCGAGAAGTGCGGTTCGCAGTCTCCGAGATCTCCTTCAACGTTTCACGGACTTCGTCAAGACCCTGTTGATAGGTAAGGGTCTCTTCAGCGGCTTTCATGACCTCAATCAGGTCATCGAAATCGCCGACCAACCGGGAGCTTGCAGTAATCGCGTTCTCCTGAATCTGCTCAGCGATGGCTAATTCGTACGGGTCAGCGTCGGGATCTTCATCAAGAGCGTCGCGAATTTGCTCAAGTAGGTGGCGGCCCGATTCGAGTTTCGCTCGCAAGTCTTCTTCACTCTGTTCGAGATCGATGCCGTCACGCTTGGCTTTGAGGATAGAGATGGCTACAAGCGCCTCATCTGCACGCTCGCCGAACCGCCGGTTAGCCTCATACCGGCGCTTCGCTCGCCATCGTGTCATTCGCTACTACGTGTGTACGCCTTGTCGAGTCATATAACTTTTCGCTTTATATTTCGAGGGTTGAGAACAGAGATCGGGTCTAGAGAGGTCACAGAGCGAGAATAGCGTACGAGAGCCGAACACAATTCAGAAATTGTCCGATCCTCCGGGGACTGCGGCGGTGTCGGATTGGGTTAGCCCCTCAAGCTGGGTGTTCAGGTCATCATCAAGGATATCCAACGAAAGCATATCGTGGGTCGTAGTCCGATGCTCATCAGCGTCGGCAAAGTACAATGTGGTGTGAACGGTTCGGGAATCGTCGTTCTGGTGGAGGGCCGCTGCATACACTTCAAGTTGGGGCCAGTACTTCTCTGCAAGGTCGTCGACCGACCGTTGAGAGGTATCGTTCGTCTTGTAATCGATAACGTGGTAGCTATCAGGAGTGACCAGAAGCAGGTCGATATCGCCGACGATTCGGCCGGCCTCCAATCGCGTCACAATCGAGAGTTCCTCGTGGACGGTTGTCGGCGACTCATCGTCGACGACGCCATCACGGAACTGTAGGCAGCGCTCAGTATACTCTTCGATCCGATCCAAATCCCCATCAGTCACCGTATCATCCAAGGCAGAACCCAGCCGAGCCGCGATGGAGCGCCACCGATCTCGATCAGGTCGTAGCTCACAGAGTTTGTGGACGATCGTTCCCAGATGGTTGGCCTGAAGGCCATCCGTTTCAAGGCTTGCGGCATCCTCCTCGAGTTCGTCGGTGTAGATGGCTGCATCATCCGGAGAGAGTGCTTTCGCAAAGTTCGTGGCCGTGATCGACGTCGGGGGGGTGGACAGGTCTGGAGCAGGAATATCGACCTGGGGGTAGTCGCGCTCAGTCGACGCTGACGCGTCCCAATCGTGGACAGGAGCGGTTGGAACTCGAACTGTGTATTCGCTCCCACGGATAGTGGCCGTATGTTCTGTCCCGACGGAGAGCTGGCTCAAGATGTGCCCTGCGTCACCGTCTTCGTCTTCCAAGAGAATTGGTTGAAGCCAATCACGCCAGTATCGTGCATCCGCGGCGTCATTCGGGTCACCTAACCCCAAGCCATCCTCCCCATCAGCATCGATAGAGTGAACACCGCTGAAGAGCAGGTGATCACGGGTCCGCGTCGCTGCGACGTAGAGGAGACGCTTCAGTTCGGCTCGTTCCTGCATCCTGACCTCCTCTTGAAGCCGGGTCCGAGCGAGCGTGTTCTGGTGCTCATAGGGATCATCGGCTGACGGAGCTTTCAGACCGAGCACCGGTTCTGCCTCGCCATCCCCGACGTCAAGCTCGTCGAGGTAGACTTTCCCGTAGTCGTCGACGTCCCCCTGGAAGTTGAACTCGGTGCCCACTTCTGGTATTGCGACGATAGGGAACTCAAGCCCCTTCGCCGAGTGGATTGTCCGAATCTGGACGCCGTCGGCATCTTCGGGAATAGTCGCCTCGTCAGCGTGAGATTCAATCTCCTTCCGACGGTCGATTCGCGTGAGAAGTTCCGAGACCGTCTTGACGCCACCCTCTTCCCAGGCGCGAACCTGTTCGCGGAACTTGTTAATATTCACTGCCGCCTGTCGTGGGCGTTCATCTGCCCCGACACTGGCGATATATCCGGTATCGTCGATAATCCGAGAGAGCAACGTACCCCACGGAACAGTCGTGTCAGCCGTTACATCGTCGGTGACAGCTGCGATCTGTCTCCACTCGTCCAAGAGCCGGGCAGCGTCTCCGAGGTCGTCATCAGCTGTCTGGAGAGCGGCCCAGAGTGGCTGATCCTCGAAGTGGAGTCGCGCAATATCTTCATCAGGAAAGCCAAACAGTGGCGACCGGAGGACACCGTAGAGAGCGATGTCGTCCTCCGGGTTCTCGAAGAACGTGAACAGATTGACCAAGCCTGTGATCTCGGGGGCCTCCCAGAACCCAGTACCCGACACGACTGTATACGGAATCCCGTATTCATCCAGCGCCCGTTCGTGCTCCTTGAGCCGGGTGCGAGCGCGCAACAGGATGGTGATGTCTTCGGGTTTCGCAGGTCTAAGACATTCCTCGTCGTCATCGTAGATTTCCGGTGGATCGTCCAGCAACGAGGTGAGACGGCTAGCAAGCGCGTGAGCCTCGCGTTCGCCGTGCCCAGCGAATCGAGGCGTTTGGTTCAAGTAGTCGGTATCGTGGAGTTCCGGGACGTCCTCATCAGGCACGAGCAGGTACTCGACCGAACCGGTAACATCGCGTCCCTGCCGGCGTTCATCCGTAAGTGCCTGAGGCTTGGCTTCGTAGTCGCGGTACTCGTCGTCCATCGGCTCGAATACCTCGTCGAAGAGCGCGTTCAGGAACTCTCGCGTCTCCTGAATCGTGCGGAAATTGCCTCTGAGCTGCTTGGTGGTCTCGACATCGTCCGGGTTAGCCGCAGCGAGGTCCTCACGAGCCGAACCGAAGGTAGTCACGTCGGCGCCGCGGAATCGGTAGATGCTCTGCTTCTCGTCGCCGACCAGGAAGACGTTCTGAGCATCAAAATCATCGGTGTCACCGGCAGTCAATAGTTTGATTAACTCCCACTGGAGCAGGTCAGTATCCTGCATCTCGTCGACCATTACGTACTCGAACTGTGACTGAACTTGCTCGCAGAGACGGTCGTCCGCGTTCAAAAAGTCGATGCAGGTCTGGATGAGGTCGTGATAGTCGAGAGCATTCTGTTCCGATTTCGTCTGTGTATATTCGTCCAGAACGGTGGAGTAGAGCCGAGCAAGGCTCAGAACGTAGTGACTACTGTTCCACTCGGTATCGAGACCGCCGATGAAGTCCCTCTCCTCGGGGTTGAGGCCATCAAGTAGAGCGGAGACAGCAGCATCAAGCTGCTCCTGCTCTTCCTCGTGAGCGCTCCAATTGCTCTTGGATCCTCTGTAGCGGAACCGTTGTCGTCCAGTGTATCGTTCACCACTGTTGGAGGTCAGGTGATCGCAGAGAGAGTCAAGTGCCCGTTGCCAATGGTATCCTACTGCATCGTCGGTATGAACTCCCGTGTCTCGCACGACACGAGTCACATCCTGCATAAACTGCATTCCCTTGTCGTCAGGATCAATCTCGAACTCTTCCTCGTGAAGTCCGCAGATCGTATGGAGAGCCTCCTGTACGGATTCTTCTTTGAGTAGTTCTTCCGCTGTACCCCTATCTATGGGATAGAAGGTCGACCAGATGTGATCGAGGTATTCATCTACTGTCGATCCCTCCCAGCGAGTCGCCCATTCGGTACTCCTCGGCCGGCTCTCAAGCAGACCGACGAGGACCTGTTCGAGCGAATCCCGATTCCAGAGACGAGCGAGACGACGAATGTCCTCATTCGCCTCCCAACGAGCGTCGATAGTCTCCCGGACCACCTCCTGCATCAACACCTTGGCATCAGCCTCGTCCAGCGTGTCAAACTCGGGTTGGACCGGGGCTTCGACGACGTACTCACGGAGCAGTCGAGAACAGAACCCGTGGATGGTGTGAATATATCCGTCTTCTAATTCGTTCTTGATGCTGCGCCATCGACTGTAGTCGTACTCGTCTGATTCCGGGGCCTCACTGAGACGCTCAGCTACTTCTTCCCGGATACGCTCCTGCATCTCATTCGCGGCATCGTTCGTAAACGTGATCGTCGCGATGTTCTCGGGCCCGATGCCGGGATCGGATTCCAGCATCTCGAGGAAACGGAGAGTCAAGGTCGTCGTCTTTCCAGTCCCTGCCCCAGCGGTAATCGCGATATTCTGATCGAGTTCCAGAGCTTCCTCCTGTTCAGTTGTCGGGGAAAGCTCCACCTCATCTTCGTCGTCCGTCGCCGCCGGCGTATCGTCGATCCCCGTCATTCGTCCGAACCCCCGAGCGTATCCAGGAACGACCCATCTCGCGCCCTCTGTGGAATATAACCGGACGAGCCGGAGCGATCCATCTCTTGGATTATCTCCTGACGTTGGTGGTGTCGAACATCGCAGATGTCCCGATAGTCACAGTAGTGACAGCCGGCTTCTTTCGGCGAAAGCGTGGTCGTTTGGAAGGCACCATTCTCGATACCCTCAGCTATCTCGCCAACCCGTGACGGGACAGTTTCTGTGAGGAATCGCTCATAGTCCTCGTCAGTTCCATCATTCCGTTCAAGATAGTAGGCAAGACTCCACTTCCGGGAAACCTCCGTCGGCGGCTCCGTTACATAGAATTCTCCGTCCACACTGCCAAGTGTATCTCCGTATTGGGCTGCTAGTTCAGCTCGGGTCGCAAGGGTATAGAGAGGGAGCTGAAATTCGATACCGTCGATTGTCTGAATGGTGTCCGGGTCGCTCGTCTTGTAGTCGTGAACCAATCCATCGATGGTACCATCGTCCTGTTCGCGAAGACTCACGCGGTCGATGAATCCACCGACGGATATCTCTCTTTCATCCGGTGTCGTCACTGTGATCTCGCCCTCTTCCGAATCGGAGAAGTCCATCGGAACCTCAAACCATGCCGGAACATCATCGTTGTCGTCGTGCTCCGCATCAAGGAACCGGACGAAGAGCCCCCGATCGATTCCCTGATGAGATCGCCCGTCACCGAAGTACTCGTTAACGTCGGGCGTCGCGAGCCCAGCAAGGAGCTGCTCCAGCCATCGTTTATAGAACACGTCGTCGAAGTCGATATCGGAGTCAGCAAGGCTATCTCGTGTCTGCTCCAACAGCTGTTCTTCGAGGAATTCCCGGTCATATTCACTGAGGTCAACTGGATCGCCGTGGTCATCCTGGAGCCTGCGATAGAACTCCTCGAAGATATCGTGGACGAGGCTCCCGAGATCAACTTTCTGCGGCTCGAGATAGAACTCGTCCGGTGCTTCGATGTGCAGTATCCGTTTCATGTAGTAGGCGTACCCACACTGAGCGTAATCTTTCAGCTGCGTCGGGCTGTACGGCCCACGTTCACCGTGGAGCTCCGAGACCAATTCGGGATCAAGCTGTGCATCGTGGGCGGATAGGTTGGCGTCGGCTCGATTTTCAGCGCACCTCACACCCGCCATGACGCGCTCGGCCTGCTGTCGCGAGAATACTCCGGAGTCAGCAGCGTGCTTAACGGCTTCCTCCCGTGCCTCCCTATCTCGGTGATGACGAAGGGCCCGTTGGACGTCTTCGGGAACGGCATTCCCAAGATCATCAGGCGTTGGCTCAAGACCAGTAACTCGAGCGAGTTCATCGAGGATCGACGACTCAAGCAGGTCATCGTCATCAAATGATGTCTCGGGAGTCGTAATGTAGACGCTCTCCGCACCTGAGAGCAAGGTAGCAAACTGGTAGCGGGCCTCGGCTCGGTCATCGGTGAACGAGAGGTTAGGAATGTCGTCGAACAGTCGCTCGAAAAAGAGGGGTCGATCCTTCTCGACGGGGAAGTCCTGCTCGGTCAACCCGACAAAATACAGGTGGGAATAGGACTGCATGTAGGCATCCCGTGGACCAACGATCTCGACGACATCCTGTGTAGATTGACTCGGTGGGGGAACCCGAACTTTCTCAAGTGCATCGGCCACTTCTTCGATTGGCTCGTCCATCCCAAAGCGCTCAGCCACGAATTCGACGGCCTCAAGCACCCTCTCGACCCGATTGTAGGACGCGACTTCCATTCGGGCATCGAATGACGCCGCATCTTCTTCGATAGAGTCGACGTTCTCAGAGAGATCGACGGTTTCGAACACAGTTTGTACGGCTTCAACGACGTCGTCGGCCTCCGCGGCCCCAGCATCGTCGGCGACCTGGAAGAGGTTCTCCAACACCTCAGCGGAGGCATCGTTGAGTTCCTCAAGGAGTCGGTCAGTATCGACTGTCGGAAGACGGCGGGCGAGGTCAGCAACAGCGGACCGATCAACGTCGTCGGTGGCTCCTCCAAGAGTCACGAGCGGGTTCGTCGCGAGACGAGCTACCGTATCTGTGCGTGGGTCGTCGACACAGAGTTCAGCCAGATCGAGCATTGCCCGCCCAGCATACGTCTGATACAGCAGTTTGTTCGCAAACCCGACCGACTGGATACCAGCGGCCTCGAATACGTCGGCGACTTGCTCCTGATACGAGATTAGACCCGGAATGACAACCAGGATGTCGTTAGGGTCGGCGCCGTCCGCGAGCTGTTTCCGCACCCTTCGAGCAACTTGTCTAACCTCTCGATCTGGTGTGGGGGCGCTGTACCATTGAAGCTGGTCAGGAGGAGCCGCATCCTCGTCAACTCCTGGAGTTGGCGTATAGAGCTTACCAGCAGCGTCGATGAGTGAACTCGGAGAACCGGGGGAGACAGTAGCTGGGGAGCCAGCAATCGCCTGGTACGTCTCCATCGCGTCAGCTGTAATCTGGTTTGCTCCATCGGACGGCGATTCCGTGGCGGCTAGGGGGAGCGAGATACAGACGGGGAACGCTGTGGCTAGACGGTGAAGAAAACTCTTCTCGTGGTGGGACAGGTCGTAGAACCCAGAGATTACGACGACGTCGGCGTGAGGGAAGATCTCCGAAAGGGAAGCTCCGCTATCAAGGACCGTTCGGTACGCCTCACTAAGAGTGTACACGTCATCCCCGACACCTTCTCGCCGGAGCTCGTAGAACTCCTCATACACGCTCGCGACCAGATCAACGGTTCCAGGTGATAACTGGGAATCCTGGACGAGAGTTCGAACCGCTTCAGGTGAGTGGTAGCCTTCCCCCTCCAGTTCCGTAATGAGATCGGTGAAGTGGTCTCGGTAGAGATGTGCATCGTCCAAGAGACCACGGTCAGCGACAGTTCGAAGCGCTCGGTCGATTAACCGGCGCCGAGTCAGCGCATCCAGAAGAGAACTCGGGTTAGCGATCCGCTCGTAGCATTCCCCGACGACAGTATTGAAATCGGTTACTCGAAGCCGGAGCGGTTCGTAATTCTCATCCCACGCGTCAGCGATTTTGTCCGTCCGGTGGTCATTATTCTCGATGTAGAGGATACTAGCGGGTTGATCACCTGCTTGCGCATCAATCCAGTCAAATACCTCAGACTGGAGTGCGTCGAAGGATGGACTGGTGAAAAAATCACAGTTATTAGCCATGTAACAAGCAAACTAATTCCCGTGACATAATACTGTCCCAGACGATTCTTCAGGCTGATCCATTAAACGATGATAGTTAGAGTGCCGGGGGATCGCTATCGATAACTCTCACAAAGAACCTCTACTGAAAATACCTGTTCAGGATCTCCTCTAGCTCTGGTGGACCCTCAATGAGGGTGTTGAAATGTTCGATGACTACGTCCCGGTTGATAACCATCAGACCTGGACGCTCAAGGAGTTTCATCCTATATTCTTCTGGCTGCTGGCCGACCTCCCTGAATACACGACGAAGATGCTCAAACGGCTCGGAATTATACGTATCGCGATGGAAGAGCGGATAGATAGCGCGATTGAAGCTGGCAGCATTGAGTTTTAGCTCGTTCGATACGACGCTTGAGAGATAGGCGGAAAATATCGTGATAAGAGCATCTAGCGTCAGGACGATCATGTACATATTTTCCTCGTAATCGTCCTGCATCCGGTCGTAGAACTTGATCTCTTGTTGGCCATCGATATCTAAGACCAAGAAGATATGCGCCACAGAACCGTGCTTGAATGATATTTTCCGAGCTCCCTCCACATAGTCGTCGTGCTTCCCACGGACTTTCTCCTGGCCAAAATTCGCCTCCTGTCCAGATTTAGTATCGACTAGACCAAGAATCGGCTCATAGTCAACATGCCCGTAGCTCCCTTCCTCCCAGAGATAGAACACATTATCTGGCAGATTAGCGCCGGAATCAGCTTCTCCACCACGTGCTGGCTGGGTCGGAAAGAGATGCATAAACACAGCCTCAGCAGTGTTCTCCAGGAGTTCACCGCTCCCGCGACCAATCTCCCCGTTCTCTCGAAGCATTCTAATGTTCGAGAGGATGGAGAGAATGTATTTTGGGTTTGCCTTGACCTGTTTCCGCAGTTCTTCCACGTCCTCCCCGAAGCGCCGCCTCATAACGTTCTCGTCTAGCTGATCAACTTGTAGAGCGGTGTCGGCGTAGTCGGAAAGGAGTCCGCTCTCGTCTATCTTTTTGAAAGGAACAGCTTGCACAAGGTGGCCCGTGGAGAAGAGAAACTGGAGTTCCACGATGTCTGAGATAGTATCTTTCGGCGTGATGAGGATTGATGGGTTTCCCCGCTCAATCGCATCTTCATAAATATCCTTGACGGTATCCTCGTAGTGGCGCGGTGAGTACACGAGGTAAACGAGGAAGTCGCGTGAAGTCTCCCCGATGACGTACCGCGGAAGATTACTATCGTCTGTCGTGATGAGATCGGTTTTCAGTTTACCAGCGATGTCCTGTAACACTCGGTGAAATGACGGGAGATATCGGATCCGATCGGACTTCTCGACCGTTCGAAAATGGTTCGAGTGGCATCGAATCTCATAGGTGTCTTCACTCTCGTCAACGATGATTATCCCCTCATTACAGGTCGGACACTCAGTCGGCTCAATCAGTCGCTCCTTAACGTAGTCAGTGCCTTCCAGTTGGTCCGGGACCTCTTCACGTCGTACTGGTTGACCGGATTCAATGAATGAGTGGAGTGGCTCAATCAGCGTCTGGGTCATTCATATCACTGAGAAGGATTTCAAGAGCTTCCTTGTTCCCGGCCGTGATTCGCGACCCACGAAGCGGCTCCCAGTCACCAGCATTCAGTTGCACCAGTTCATTCTGAATCTTGAAAATCAATTGGATGTTATCCTCTTCTGCCTTCTCTAGGTAGTCTTCAAAGCTGAGTTCTATCCCCTCAATAGTGCCGAATACATCGTTCAGGTCATCTGCGATAATTGTGAATTCATCGGTGCTAGTAGCTTGGTCGTTCGAAATGGAGTACCCGACCAGCCTGAATGTCTCAGCCCGCTGTTTGAGATCCTCTTTCGCCTCGTCCGCCTCGTCTATTTGTTCTATTTGTTCAGTCGCAGCCTCCTTCCGCTGTTCCACCGCTTCGTGAACTGTGTCGGCCGTGTCTGTCGACTCATCTTCTACCGCGGCCATAGTATCCTGCTGGATTTCTTCCACACCGGGAGCACGCTTCTCCTCAAGGTTGTCAAACAAATCTTCAACTCCGAAAATATTATAAAACAGATCTGAGAGTGTATCTTCCCAGTTTTCTGTCGATTTGGAGAACGTGATTACGGTTTTACCATCCTCAGGCTCCACACCTATACTGATGTTTCGCAACGGATAGAACGATGTGCCCCCAATAGATGGATTGACAGGTGCGTCTTGATTGCCTAGAGACTGTCTGAACTCGAACTCGTTTCTATACTTTCGTCCGTATTCCTGTTGGATGTCTATTGCTATGGATGACTCATTTTCGTCAACGGAAATACGGATTGGGTCAAGATGCTGCTCCTCCACGTTGGCCTTTCGGAGAAATTCCCGCACATGTTCTTCTACACCCTCAATATTGAGTTCCTGATCGAGTAAGAACTCGCGTTCGTTCTTGACAGCGAAGAGTTCAGAGCGGATGATCATTGACTGCAACTTGTCGCGATACCCATTCTCATAGAGCACAAGAAGGAGTTCATATCGCCCGTTGACATCAAGTTCCTCTCGACTTATCCCGAGTGATTTGTTGAGGTACTCCTCGGCATATCGTCGATTCACATCTCGGTCACTCAGCCTCTCATAATCCTCAAGAAACTGTTCCACCTGATCTGCGTGTCTATCTGCAAGGATTTCTCTCAACGTCGACCGATTGGCGTCGATCGACTCGTCAGCAAACACTTCATAGAGTCGTTCCAGAAACCATAGCGGACGAGGTTCAAGTTCTGAAACCAGTTCAGGATCAGGATCAAGGGGATCTACTGACACGGATTATTTCCAACAAGACATTCGCATTTCATAAATATATCTGCCTGAGCGGTACACTGGCGAATTTATCGAGGTTCATTGACCGTAACCCACGGGGCCGTCGAGACGATTGAATGCAACGGTACCGATGTGACGATTACAACATGGTGACACCACTATCGTCGCTATCGCCAGATTCTGTATTCAGAACGAACCCTGTCTGTTGGCCCTCAACGACCCCAATCCAACCGGCATCATGAAGAGCATCAAAGACGTCTGGCCAAGAAGCATAGTGAAGGGACGTTTTTTCTCCCATCCTTTGAGCTAACTCTTCTCTTTCGACAGGGCCATTCTCCCGTAGTTCGATAAAGAGCAGCTTTAGATCCTCAAACAGCTCAATTAGTCCAACAAGACCATCATCGTCTAATTCCTTGGCAAATTCAACGGCTTGTTCATCAATGGAGAAAGTGACCTCCACAGTATTTTCTGTCATGCATAATTATTCTCGCCTTTACTTATAATAGATATGGTAACCGATTCCAACAACAGTCATGACTGCTTTGTTGACTTCTCTCGGTTATCGAGGAATTGATCACACCACGTCGGAAGGGAGCCCATCGGTCCATTTTCAGCTACTGCCCCATCACCTGCAATCCGGGTAAACACGCCGTCCCGTCCCCACGCACACACTACTGGCTCTTGCTCTTGATCGGGTCGAGTTACGATTCGCTGTTGGAGTCGCGACGGATCCTCACTCACATCCTGCAGTACTGTGAGGAGCTGCACGAGAAGTGGATGACCTGGTGCAAGATGCTGAACGGATGGGAACTCGTCAGCACACACAGCCGAGAACGTCACCGCCACTTCATCAGCACCAGTCGCAATAGCCTGTGCAATCGTCTGTTCCCCATCTCCGGCTGGGACCTCAATCGGTGCGTCACCTACTGAAAGGCGATATGTACTGTCCGCAAAGTCGAAGTCCCCGTCATCGTACTCAAAGTCAATCTCGTGAACCGGAATGAATTCGACACCAGCCTCGGCAAGAGCATCGTTATCGACCAATACTGACTGGAGACTCAGCGTCTCGAACGGAGGTTGATACTCGTATTCCTCCTCGCCGACATCGACAAGATCTGGGTGATTGTAGGACTGCCACGCATCAAGTTTTGCTTCGTTGACGACGTCCTGAGCGACGAGGTCGTCGATATCCTCGAGTGACTCTCCGACATCGACGCGGTCGCCCTGATCACGTTCTTCGAGTTCTTCAGAGAACTCGCGGTCAGCTGACTCGACCGCAGTCTGGTCGTCAGCGCGGTCTGCGTTCAAGGTCGCATCCCGAATCTGTTGGCTAACGCCGGAGAGTATGGGTTGCATCTCACCGACGACGTTTTCGAAGAGGCCAATCCGGTCGTCAAGGCGATCATAGATGTCCGTCTCAACCGTATCCTCGTAGCTGTAGTTGAGAATACGAATCTCGTCGAATCGTTGGCCGATACGGTCAATCCGACCGATACGCTGTTCAACCCTCATCGGGTTCCACGGCAGGTCGTAGTTGATGAGCGCCCCACACTCCTGGAGGTTTAGCCCCTCACTCGCGGAGTCGGTACAGACAAGGATATCGACCTGCCCATCATCACGGGAGAATTCACGCTTCACGCGCTCTTTCCCGACGTGCTCCCACGTTTCAGAATCGGGATCGTACAGCTCGCCACCACGGCCGGAGTACGTCGCGATTGTCGCTCCAAGAAGGTCCGCGAGACTGTCCCGGATGAAGTCCATTGTGTCCGCGTACTGCGTAAAGACAATCACCCGGTTGTGGCCAGCACGGTCCAGCTCATCGAGGTCGTTGTACAACTGCTGAATCTTCGGGTCTGTATCAACCAAGTCTAAGTCATTGACGAACGCTTCCAGAGCCTCGATTTCTTCCTCGATAAGCTGTTTCCCCTCTTCAGTCACGCTCGGGATGAGTTCAGAGAGGTCCAGGTCGTCGCTACTAGCGTCGAGTTCATCCAGAACGTCCCCGTCGTCGAGGTCCGCGTTTTGTAACGTTTCGAGGACTACCTGCTCCGCATCACCATAGTCCCGGTCACGAGCGCGTTCCCGACCGGCAAGCACGGTTCGTTGCGCCCGGAGTGTCTCAAGCCGGTGTGTCAGGCTCTGACTGATCGCATAGACACTCGACGTGAGTCGCTGCCGATACGTGGTCATCACGAACCCGATGGCGCGTGTTTGGGCTTCGTCAGTCTGTTGGGCTCGCTTGTAGAACTCACGTGTGTACTCGTCGATCTGGTCGTAGACCGCCCGTGTCTCCTCGGTGAGTTTGATTTTCCGTTGTTCGGGATTCCGATTCGGAACGGTCGTATCGAGGAGACCGACCGCCTCGTACTTCCGGAGTGTATCCCGTGTATTCCGATGGATGAGCGCGTCGACGGGTGTGGACTCCGCGAGAACATCGCGGATGACTCGCCAACCACCCGGGGAAAGTTCGTCAAGTGCGTCCTGTCGGTCGCTGCGGGACGCCATCAACCACTCGTCGGCGTCCTCAGGATAGAGGAGCCGTTTGAGTTTCGTATCCTCGCTCGCCTCGAAGCGGTCGATGTCATAATCTGCCATCGCGTCGTCGACATGGTCGAGATAGCCGTCGTAGGCGTCTCCATAGGCTCGTGCGAGCCGGCACGCGGTCAGCACACGCTCTTTGGCAATGGCACGGTCCTGTCCGTCCTCATTGAGCTCGAGTTCGTCTGCAAGGTGCTGGAAGACTTTTGAGGAGAATGGTCGGTCCGTCGGGAGCCGGTCTTGGTGTTCCAGTCCATCGAGCGTGGCTTGCGTGTCCCAGGAAGCCTCCGCTTCGTCGGACTCTGAACTCAGGTTGTCGAGAACCTCGTTGAGGGACTGCGACAGCCCGTCTCGAGTTTCGAAGAACTCCATGAAGGTATCCCGGTTATCCCAACCACCCGGAAGATCCAACAACTGCATCAAATCGTAGAGTTCGCCAGAGTGCAATTGCATCGGGGTAGCAGTCAGAAGATAGTAGGCGTGCGTATAATCGCGAAGCTGTTCGAGAAGAGCGTAGAAATTACTGCCACGCCGGGCGTTGTGCGCCTCGTCGACGATGACGGCGTCCCACACGCCCATCCGGTCTTCCGTATCGTGGTCGCGTCCGCGACAGCTTGCCGGGATGACGTCCCGAGACCGGTCGGATACCCGGTCTAAGGGAGCGACCTGATCCCACCGGTCGTCGAGACGGGCCGTGTGCCAGGACATAATGACGACCGTCGGTCCATCCAGCGGCGACGATGCGTCGGTATCAGTCGACTGTTGTTCGTAGAGGAACCGCCAGATGGGGCTGTCCGCCCATTCGCGCTCCCCAGTGAGGTCGAGGTCCGTTGCCGATGGTGGATAGTGGTCGCGACCGCGGACGTCCCGGAATACGTGATTGCCTGCTGTGTCCCGGTCGAATCGGACGGCGTTGACGTTGAACTTCTCCCAGAGCTCTTCCTGCCACTGCCGCTGCAGACTCGCCGGAACCAGCAACAGCCCGGTTTCAAGCTCGCCGGTAAGCCCAAGCCGGGAGAGTGTAAGACCGGCCTCGATCGTCTTCCCGAGTCCCACCTCGTCACACAGCAAGAAGCTCTGTGGATACGTATTGACGAGTGTGTCCGAGACAACTCGTTGATGGGGCCACGGCGTGATCGTGCTCGCTTCCTCGGCCAGTGCGAGTCCACCGGGTGAGAGCGGACCATCCTGAATGATGTTCGCTTTGTCGCGCTCCGTCGGGGGAGCTGTACCGTTCGCGATCTGAATCGCTTCCTGGAGATCGCTCTCGGTGTCTGGGGCTTTCCAGTCGATGATGTCCTCTTCGATCGCCTCGGGGAGGTCATACACTTCGACGAAGGGGTGTTCATCACTCCACAGTCGCTCGAAGGTCTCCTCGTCGCCGGCGACGTAGTCCGCCTGTTCAGGAACCCACGACCGATGAACTTTGAACCGCTCATAGTTGCGAGCCCAGCCGCCGACCGTCTCGTTGACGCTGCCCTCGAACGAAATCGTGTTTCCGTCGCTATCGTGGAAGAGTCCAACTTTCGGATGGAAGATCTCCCAATCGTGAGAGGGAGAGCGTGGATAGGCGACCTTGATGTGGATCCGGCCCTCGCGGAGGAGACGCGCGAGAATACGGAGGTTCGCATCCAGGCGTTCGTCATCGAGGTCCTCGAGGTTTTCCTCGAGGCGGTCGGTGAGCGTCTCTAGAACCGGACGGTCTGACTCGTAGAGTTCGGTGCCGACGATGAGACGCATTTCACCATCGTTCTCGACAAGGGCGTGAATGCCGTTGGCGGCAGCCGCGAGTGCCGTACTGGAGAAGTAGCCCGCGATCCGGTCGTATTGCTGACTGCGTTCCAATGCGGGCTCGTAGAAGTCCTTGACTAAGTGGGCTCGCCCCTGCTCGGGCTTGCTCTCGTAGATGGACTGCCACTCGCGGTCACGTAGATTGGTCATACTAGAGGAGTTTCGAGTTAGGCGTGGTCACCGAGTTCGGTCTGTTCGGCCCTGTCTTCTGAGACGTCAGTGAAATCAGTGGGGGTGAATTCGAGACCAAGTGCGTCGTGGGTCCGACCTAACGCGAGGTCACGAGCAGCCTCCCATTCAGGATGATCCTGGGGGAGTACCTGCAAGAGTGCTTTTAGAGTGGCTTTGAATGGCGCATCCGTATCGAAATTCCGTTCTTTGAGCCAATCGATTGCAACGTCTTCACCTTGCTTCGCGTAAACATGCATCGCTGCGTGGACCGCATCCAGTGCAATTGTGAAGGAAATAGCATCTGGATCGACTGGTTTCCGGTTAGAACGTTCCTCTTTGGGGAGAGTAATATCTTGTACCCTATCGTCGTAGCCACGCAATTTGATGTCACCTCGGCGCTTTCGCCAAAGTTTGGTGGAACGCTTGATATCGTCGATATCGACCCCAATACCGAGTCCTAATTGGTGTCCCTCGTCGTAATTGAATGTATCTGACTCGTGAACAAGCCACGAGAGGACATACCATTCTGTTATGTCGTCCAATTCACCCAGACCTCCTCCCTCCAGATACTCATCGACAAGAATCTGTGTCACAGCTTCCCGGGCTTCCTCTAATGCGCGCCGCGGCGGCACTGGTTCATCTTGATCATCGACAACGGGATAGGCATCAGCGTATACTTTTAGAGTTGGACCGAATGCGGAGATGATAACATCAGTCTTCGTGAGAGATAGGCCCGAATCAAGAAGATCCCGTGCAGCATCTTTCGCGGCAAGCCGTGTGTCGGCACGCACATCACTCCAAAGAGTTGGTACATCACTATCGATCGGAGATGAGCCTTCGGTGGTCTTCCGCCCAGTAAGTAAGAGAGTGCTATCAGCAGACCCACTATCCTGAGTGTCGATTCTAGCCGGCATCTCACTAGAAATCGGGTGTGTTGATGTTATCGTAAAGCCAGAGTTGATCAGGGATTTAGTAAGAGTATCCCAAGCATCTGTTTCTTTGTGCGTGAACATTACAGTCATCACTCCACCAGGCTTGAGAACGCGGTATAATTCTGAGAAGATCTCGCTCATTTTCTGCTCATATTCATTATTTGCTAATTCTCGCTTAGAATCAGAGCCGCCTGCAATACCTTCAAATCGGCTGGGATTTGCAACTGCTTCATCATCCTTGTTCGTGAGATCCGACTGGAACTGGTCAGGATAGACGTCGTCTAAATATTCCTTCATCCACACATAGAACATATCAGATAGTTCTGCATACATAATACTGCTATAGTATGGAGGATCGATCACAACGGCCTCAATTTCGTTATCCGAATATGGTAGACTCGCAGCATCTCCCGTAGATAGTTCAGCAGGGGAAGCATCGTCGGGAAGATAAGATACCAGTTCTTCATAAGATTCAATTATTTTTCTAATGGCAGATTGGTAACTACCCATTCCACCGACCGACATATTGATATCGGCAAATGATTTTGCAAGGGATAGGTGTTTACCCCCCATCGCGTTCGAAGGATATCCTTTCCCTGTATGCCATGGTGAGAATCGAGAATTATAGTCAACAAGTTTTCCCGGAACTAAAGAAAGAACTGTCAGAAGTGCTTCTGCCTCACCTTCCGGATATTCTTCTTTGATTTCATCCTTCTTATCCTCAAAAGACCTGTAATACTCGTAGTGAGAGACCAGCTGGCGCGGAGTGAACATATCCCTCCATTCATGAATTCCGTGTTCCCGTGGTTCCCGGGTCTTTTCTCCTTCTGGTAGAGGAGTAGTCAAGAACGATGCAAGATCAAAATCAGACTCAATACGTTGTTCAGCACTCGTTAATGCCTCATAATCAGCTTCATTGGGAGCCCGAAAACTGTAATTTCCAGAGGAGTTCATATAGCGAACACAGATGATGTCATAACTGAAATCCCCCTCCTGATGCATCTCTACGATATCCTCAGATTCAGTCACGATACCACAATTCAAACACTCAGCGTCACCACCGCGAGAGACCGTCCCCTGTTTGTGATCAAATTCGTCTAGTTCTTCCTCAGTTGGCTCAATGATACAATCGTACCCAATCGAGCCATCTTCAGCCACTTCTGGAACAGAGATAACGGTATCTGCACTCCGTCGTGTACGAATAGACCATTTCGAAACTAACGGTATATCTGTTCCACAGTCGGGACAAGTAACAACATGTGCGCAGACATAAGAATCGACGGAGTCATGCTCTCCTTCTGAGGGGAAGTATTGTTCCAGTCGCTCTTCCGCAAGGTCATCAATACGTTGGCTCCATTGCTCCAAGTCGTCCTTAAGTGACCCAACTCTTGGTGCGTAATTCAATAATACCTGTAAGATTACCGAAGGAACCGGGTTTAGCTCGTTAGCCTTAGTCGGTAAACCATATCTGATAGCCTCGTATGGAATTACGCCCCCACCCGCACACGGGTCTAATACGGTTGGAAGTTCACCATCCCATGTCTCTTCCAGTATTTCATGGATATCACGTCTCTCTTTTTTATTCGGTGATTGTGTAAATGGGCGAGGATAGCCATAATGTTCACCCAGAGAACCACTTCTATCCCCCTCACTAGCTTTCTTTTTCTCAACGTATTCTGAGATGTCTCCTTCAATCCCCTCTTTGGGGCCGATTTGTATCCAACTGAGTATTTGGTCAGAATCAACACCTTCAGGGAGGATTGAGGCCAAAGTCGCTAACCTAGCTGCAGGCGTAGGACGGCGAGCGAACCAAGGGTGAAGGTACCGATGAGGAGGCATATGTTTGGGGTTTGCCTCCTTCAAATTCTCTATCCCTACGGCTTTTAGTGGTAGTTTTCCCTCTATTGCAAGATTCTGTCCCTCAATACCGTCTGAATTAGAATGATTCTCAGTCATTTTTCTATTTGATATGGTCCGTCAGCAACACTCGAAGGGCCTTTTCGCCGTTCGGACTCGACGGAGACCGACACTTTGCGTACCAATAGTAACACTCCTCATCACTCATCCGTGCAACGCCTCGAGCCAGCGACCGCATCCGGTCGATACGCTGGATCGGCTTCACGCCACGGAAGGCAACAGCAAGCCGGACGCCTGCCGTCTCGGGTAGGAACACGAATCCAGCCCCCCCAGTGAGAACTTCTGATGAATCTCCTGGCGTGCCCTCGATCGCTTCCCGGACGACATCCTGGAGCGCACGAACGCGGGTCGGGTCAAGCCGCGCGACCTTTGCGCCGGCCCACTCATCCCACGTCCAACCATCAAGCTTGGAAAGGAGGTCGTCGCCAGCGACATCCGAGACGAGATTCTCGACTGGTGTGATACTCAGCGAACGACCATCTCGCTCCAGGCGATCACGGCGGGCTTCAGCTTGTTCGCGAGGGAGTAGTTCGTGGAGCGTCCACTCTCCGCCACCGTCTGTCTCTCGTCGGACGAGCGTGAACGTTGGGCGTCCACCGAACATACTCGTCCCGTAGCGAACCAGCCGATCCTCTTCTGTTCCCTCGGTGGGTGAGGTCTCAAATTCCGAACCGCGACTCGCCATCAGACCGTCACCTCCGAGCTCGCCCGAATCGGGCCACGCCCTTCGACCCGGACGTCGATGTTACCCGCATCAAGGTCGTTGTCGAGTGCGGCCAGGAGGTCGTCGCCCTCGTTTGTGATCGGTTCGGGCTCGTCAAACTGGAAGCGGAACTGGATGGTCTCTCGATCATCGCCGAACGAGCCGGGCTGGTCGATCACGTCCCTGAATCGGCTCGGTGACCCCGTGAATTCTGCGCTGTACGTCCCGTCGTCAGTTCGGGTTTCGTACTGCATTCGGACCGTAACCGCGTCCTCACGGGCTTTGAATCCGGGGCGCTGACTGATGAACTTGGCCGCTTGGAAAGGTTCGTCCCCACCGACCTGGATGGTCACCTCTTCAAGCAGCGGCGTCCGGTCAGTTCCGGCCTTCGATTCCGCATCGCGACGAACCTCTGAGAACGCCCGCGAAGCGGACATCATCTTCTTGCTCGCCTCCCAGGATTCGTCTGGCTGGCATTCCTCGCAGCGTCCGCGTGCGTCCAGCAGCTGCTCGCTAGCGACCTCTTTTCCGCAGGAGCTACAGGTCGTATCGGACTGGTGTTCCTCACAGTAGTAGGGTTCGCTTCCTTCTGGGTTTTCAACCTCCGCCCCACACTCAGCACAGGTAGCAACCGTCTGTTCTGGCCGGTCGATTTCGTCGAGGTGGTCGTCGACGAGCGCGTCGATATCTCGATAAACGACGAAGGCACTCCCGATTTGGACATCGCTGTCCCGAATCGAGGTCTCGATATCGGGGGATTTCGCGAACGGTTCCGGATGCGGCCACGTTTCAGGCTCCGCTGTCCCGACCCAGTACGCTGTCCCAGACTCGCCATCCCAGTATGCGTACCCGTGGTCACTAACGAGGGAGGAGACAGTCTCCCGAATCGGTTTTGTGCTGAAGAGGTAGTCCAGCCCCGGCTTCTTCGCGTATTGGTTGACCAGCGCTTCGGTGGACATAGCGTCCTGGGTCTGCTGCCAGAGTTTCTGTTGGACGTGAGCGGACCCACGAGCGCCGGCGTCGCGTTTCACGATCTTATCCTCGAGCGTTGTCTGGACAGCGTCGACCAGTGTCGTCCCGCCGTTGGATTCGGTCGCACCGATGGTGATGTGGGTGAGCCCGTCCCGGTCGGGGTAGTAGAGGTGCCGATAGACGTTCCGAACGAGCTCTCCGAGCATCAGCTGTGCCTCGTCGCTCCGTTCTCGAAGCTCCTCGATTTGTTCCGAGGAGAGGTCGGCTTTCTGTTCAGGGCTATCAAGCAGGGCCTCTATAGCCTCGAGACGCCGAGCCTCGTCGATTGCAGCATCCATTCGATCAGCGTCAGGGGCTAGGAACAGAGCGTAGTTCTTGTAGATTCGCGTCTCAGTCTCTCCCTCGTGTTTTGCGGCTTGCTGCTCGTAGAGCTGAATCACACGATTTGGCGGCGTATCGCCGCCGTCTTCGACAGCAGCGGTGTCCGGATGCATCACCGCGAGCTTCGGCGTATCCGGGGTATCCGGTAAGTCCGCCGGCGATTCAGGGAACTCCACCGGCTGGAAGCCACCATCGCCGATTTCCTTCGAGGTGAGACGGTTCTGGAAACGCGAATGAGCGCTTGCTTCGGGGGTAGACTCGATCCGCTGGTCGATGATCCGGATCAGATTTGGTTCTTGCTTGAATCGGAGGCGCTCTTCCTCGTAGAGGAAGTAACACGCGACGTCCATATCGTCGCCTCGGAGTGCGGATAGAGCGGCATCGTAGTCGTCGAAGTTCAGATCGGGATGGCCGATGGCGAGGTTCAGATCGGCGTGAGTTAGGCCTGCGGCCTGTTCACCGTATGCGAGGCTGTGCCAGAGAACTGTTGTCGTCAGATGGGTACCGAGAGGAGGGAGACCGTTTTCGGTCCATTTTCGGTCCTCAAGCTGGGCGTGCGCGGTACCATCGTCGTCGTAGATGTCGGCGGTCACTGCGGGACCGAGATCGACGAAGTCGAATAGGCGCTCACGAAGGATCGTCTGAATCCCACCGCCAGGATCGTCGTCGGCGACTGTGAGGTCGTAGATCCGAATCCAGTGGCGGTCGTAACTGTCGGGCTGGTGATTCCAGAGGTAGTAGACGGCTCGAGCAAGTAAGCGGAGGGCGTCACGCGTGCGCTGGAATCGAGGGATCGTATCGATCTTGTCCGTAAGAGCGTCGATTAAGGAGGGATGGAAGGGGTATTCGCGAGCGAGGACATCCACGTAGCCAGCGTCGGTGGCTTCCTGTGGATACTGCCGGTCTTCCTGATCATAGAATTGGAAGTATGAGTCAGCGGCTTCGCTCGCGGCGTTTTCTGGAACTTCCGAGAAGAGTCGGTGCTGGAGAACCTGTCCGATCTCGTTTTCGTCAGTCGGTGTGACCGTCTTGTGCTGCCGCCGGCCGATCTCGTTGACCTCCTCAATATGATCACGGACGCCATCACGAACCCGGTCAGCCTGCTCACCAAACGCCGTATCCGCGATAGAGTAGACGACCGTGACGTGCTCCGACTCGGCAGCCGCTTCGAGGAGCGCCATCACGAACGAAAGCGTCTGATCGGCGAGCGTCTTGTCGCCGACAGGCGTGCCCGCGGCTTTGTTCATGTAGTCGGCGATTTCGTCGATCAGAATGAGAGCCGGCTGGTCGTGCTGAGCGAAGAGTTTCGAGAGAGTCCCCTCCCCGGGGGCGTCCCGGTCTTGGTCGTAGTCCTTGAGGTACTCATAGCCATCGAGCCCGTAGAGCTGGTACGCGAGTTCACCCCACATCGTCCGGGTATTCGGGGCATCCGGATCGTCGTCGGCGTGTCGGGCATCCTTGCTATCGGCTTTCGTACCGATGAAGACCCCCGTTGCGATGTCGAGGCCCTCGGCTACCGCATTCTGGTAGTCAGCCGCAAGTTCCTCATCACCGTCCAGCAGGTAGTGCGAGAGGTCCTCAATACCGGCAGGGTTCTCAGCAAGATGGAACGAAGCGATGAGGTCGTGCGTTTTCCCACCACCGAATCGCGTGTCGAGACAGAGAATACTTGAGGTGTATGTTCCCGGATCGTACTCTGTCGTTGCCAAGAAACGGCCCGTGAGATTGGAGAGCAGCGTACGGAGCCCCTCTGTGGGGTAGGTCATATCGTAGAACGAGTCGGGGTCTCGATAGACAGGTGCTGCCTTCTCCGGATTGTGGACGACAGTCGAGAGTTTCGCAGCGAACTGTTCCTCTTGGAGCGAGCCGTCTAAGACATCGTCTCGTGGCTGACAGCTCTCGAAAAGAGAGGGGTACTTGCTACTCATCGATTTCCTCCGTGGGTGATGAATCAGCTGCTGGTTTGGACACGATCACGAACTCACTTTCGGTGCTGTTTTCGATAATCGCCTTGGCGATTCCTTTCGATTCGGCAACATCGACCTTGATGGTGTCCCCAACCTCTGCATCGAATTGGTCGAGTTCAGGTCCCGACAAATTCACCCGGCCCGATTGACCGGTGTTCTGTCCAATTGTCTTCTGAGTCATCTGGATAGTCACATCACCTAGCGGGAATGTTATAACCTTTACTTAGTCTAAGTCCCCGATTCACAGTGTGCTGATTCTTCTATAGCCCCACCCCCCACCACCCCCTGAATACTAAGTGACTGGGGATAATCGGTCTACCCACAATGCAAATTAATCGCGGTCCTCGCGACCACCGATATGGAACGTACTGGAATCGTATCCCGGATTGTATGCCGAGGCACGTCTCGCTAGCAGACCTCGAAAACTTCTCCATTCCCCGTAAAGAGGGGGAATTACCCTCTAGAGAAGAGTTCCCCTATCCAGTAGTCCCGGTCACCGACCAATACCAGTTACATCTGTTTCCGGCACCTGATCATATCCGGCCGATGCTGGTTCGGCTCACCGATGGCGAAGTGCTCACCGATGGTCACGAACCGTACGGGTTCTGGTTGACCGTCGATGGGATTGCCGAAGCTCAAGAGACACTCATCGCACAGGCAGAGAACTATACGAACCAGGCGGCACCTCAAGAACTCGGAACCGCCCTCCAAGACGCACTCGCCACGGATGAACTGCTACACGACATCTTCTCAGAGCAGATCACTGAGAAGCTCCGTCCACCGACCGTTCGTTGGCTTCGTGACCGTACAAAGTCTGTAAGCGCAGACACTGTCGAATACACCGGTGGAGCGTACGTCAAAACGGAGTGGGCCATCGAGTTGAAACCTGAATCAAACAGGGGGGAGCGATCCCCACGGACGCTCAAGTTCCATACCGATGATCTCCTTCAGCAGGATTCGCAACGGTTCACAGTTGATTACGGACGACTCTTCCGCCAGGAAATTCGATGCTCAAACACCTGGTGGACGGATCTCAGCAGATACTGGATTACCTCGGCAACGGTCGAAGATATTGTAGACGACGATTATCCCACAGAAGACGAATCTGCATTTTCTCTCCGCCAATCGGGGAAGGCGAAGTACCATCTCGTACGGAATGAAACTGGGACGACCGTCTGTGGTCATGAAGCCCGTTCAGACGACACCCGGCAATTTTCCCCAGATACGCTCCCGATGCCAGCGGCACTCTGCAATCATTGTTCCAGAGAAGTCAAACGACACCTGATTCCCAAAGAATAGCGTCAATCCAGGATGAATTGCTGATCTTGAATGGCTGAACACGGTGGAATCAGGCGATCCGCAACACCAGTTTAAACGGGACAGAAGCGGTACAGCACCAGAATATTATGGCGTTCCAGTCGTGGTATCTTCGTATGAGTATCCCCGATCTCGCCCCGATACGAGAGTCTCTTGATGCCAGAATCGATGAGCTGGAAGAGGAGCAAAAACGACAGGAAAAGCGGCACGAAGGAGATGGAAGTACACCTGCGGTTTGGGACAAGGTGGAACCGAAAATCCGGCGAGATGTCGTGGAGGATTGCCAGAAGGATCTTGATGGCGTGAACGAACAAGAGGAGCTTCTTCGAATATTGGCTGAGTGGCGCCGTAACGAAAATCGAGAGTGGCAATTCAACAGGAACAGTTCCACCGTAGAGAACGAACGAAACAACATCAAGAAGGCTGAAATCCGGATCTGGAAGGAAGATCTCATTGAACTAATTCCCGAGTCCGAATTCAAGACCTGCGGCCTCTGTGAGTCTCTTCAAATGCCAAAAAGCGACCGGGGCAGGAATCGAGGGTATGTATGGGAATGCCCTGACTGCTTCTAGTCTGGGCCCACGAACATCTATTATACTGACGACAAGAGGGGGAGTATGGGCGCATCTGATTGGGCTGGCAGGATGTGTATGCGGCTAGAAGAGGAGTTTGATATAAGCGAGGACCGAGCCCTCCGTATCACGACACTCGTTCGATTACTCCGAGGAGAAGGATATGAGGATGTCTTTGGTGAGTACGGAAGCGATCGACACCAGAAACTCCAAGAGCAGCTGATCAACGAACTCGATAAGTCACTCTTCGAGCAGTCCGGCAATACGATCGAAGAACGCTGGAATAACTTGATGGATGAGTTGGACTGTCAAAGTCGCGCTGACAACGGAGTATACCTCATCCCCTGGAGTGAACACGAAGCCGACGACTGGCAAAATCCCGGTGTAACGAGCTCCCGCCCGTGACCTGATTCCGGAAATCCCGGAAACCTTCAATTTCCACAACAGGAATCGCGTTACTGCACGAGGATTTAGTTAGGTTCGAGGGGGCTAAATGGGGTGTTTCCGGAAGCAACCCGGTCACGTTTTTAGTACTAGCCAGAAAACCAGTCTATCAAGCAAAGATGATCCGCGATGCTCGCGTCCTCCGCGCCGGATTCGTTCCTCGAGAAGTCGAGCATCGCGACGCCGAAGTCAACCACCTCTCCAGCGTCCTCGAACCCATCACGAACGGCAAGCCCGCCGACACGGCTATCGTCACCGGACCCAGCGGCGCCGGCAAGACCTGTATCTCGAAGTTCGTCACCGAACGACTCCGCGAAGAAGTCCTTAACGTCGAGGCCATCTACGTCAACTGCTGGCGTAACTACACCCGGTTCCGCACGCTTTACCAGATCCTCGACGACCTCGGTGCGACCATCGACATCCACCGGCAGTCAACGCCGCACGACGAACTCGTCGACCGCCTCCAGCAGCACGATGGCCCGCGAACGGTTGTAATCCTCGATGAAGTCGACCAGCTCGAAGACCCCAGCGTCATCTACGATCTTCACAGCCTCCCGCAGTTCGCCATCATCTGTATCGCGAACAAGGAAGAAGAGCTATTCAGCCGCGTCGACGACCGCCTCGTGAGTCGCCTCCGGTCCAGCGAGCACGTTCGAATGGACAAGTACCACGAGGAACAGCTGTACGACATCCTGAGTGCCCGGGCAAAGTGGGGACTTGACGAGGACATCATCACCGACGACCAGCTCTACCGGATCGCCGACGCGGCCGCCGGCGACGCTCGCCTTGCAATCGGCATCCTCCGAACGGCCGCCGGCAAAGCAGATCGCGAGAACCACGAGCGCATCACCGACGATATTCTCCTAGACGCCGCCGAGGATGCTCGGGCCCAGATCAAGCAGAAGAGCCTCGACTCGCTCACGCCGCACCAGCGCGTCGTCTACGATATCGTTCGCGAGCACGGCCCGGTCGGGCCGAGCGAAATCCACGAGCGATATTCCGAGGAGATCGATGACCCACGGACGAAGCGGACTATCCGCACGTACCTCTCGAAGATGGAGCAGTACAACCTTCTCGAGGCGGAAGGGACGAGTCGGGACCGAGAGTACTCGCTCGTCGATTCGGCATCTGCGTCGCCGATGCAGTGACCGTGACGCCGCCACCGATCAGGAACTGAACTCGCCGAGGCCCGATTGCTCGTGGTCCAGCGGCTCGATGACCTGGGGATCGTCGTTACCGGGGTTGTTGACCCGCGTCGATATTTCGTAGGCGTCCAGATCGTTCTCCGGGTACGGCTGGCACAGTTCCTTGCGAGTGTCCGGGTCTGCGGCGAGCCAGTAGGACTCAGCGTCCTTTGGGAGGACGACCGGCATCCGGTCGTGGATTGAGTTCATCATGTCGTTCGGCTCCGTCGTGAGAATCGTGACGCACGAGATCGTCTCGTCGTCGCCCTCCCAGACGTCCCAGAGCCCGGCCATCGCGAATGCGGAGTCGTCCTCCCGGTAAATCCGGTAAGGCTGTTTCGACCCACCGTTCGGCGATTTCCATTCGTAGAACCCTGACAAGGGGACGAGGCAGGAACGTGATTCCCACGCCCGCTCGAAGACGCGTTTCTCGTCGGCAGTCTCGGAGCGAACGTTGATGATGCCCTCCTCGGGTTCGTCCGCCCAGAACGGAATCAGCCCCAGTGGTAGGCGTCGATCTCGTCGGAAGCCTCGTTCGTGATGATGTGGAGGTCGTCGCCAGGCGCGATGTTGTATCGGGGTGTGTACCCGCCGTCCGCGACGACCTCGGCTTCGAAGCGGGCCTCAAGATCTGCTTGGTCGATGAAGAGCGAGTTCCGGCCACACATACCGAGAAGTTCGGAGGGAAGCATCTTCAACGTAATCGCACAGGAATCTCACTGTTAACCAACAGATTGTCCCGATGAGCCTGAGTTGTTGGTTAACGACAACGGGCGGAGAATCCCCTAATGCCAAACGGTACACCTAAACAAACGATAGAAGAGGCTACACTAACTACGCTCAACCAAAATGACCCACATTCTCGCCGTATCTGACTGGCGCTCTCAACCTATTGACGATCTCTACACCATTCTCGAAACTGTAGAACCAACTCCAGATCTACTACTGTATGCCGGCGACGACCTCTCACGTTTCAAAAACGGCGATACTGACACAGATCATCTTGCAGAACTTGCTCGCCTTACGAAGCACCAACAATCACTCTATGTCCGAGGGAACGACGACTTCCCCCCGTCAACCGGTCCGCAGTTCGATTCGGAATTTACCACCGACCTCCACAGGACACCATACACCTACGAGGGTCTCGTGTTCATCGGCCAGGAAGGATCAACCCAAGGACCTGGTCTCATCACCTATACCGAGGACGACGTCCAACGGCACCTTTCCGAACATCGCACCGCTTGTAAAGACAGAAGTCCGATTTTTGTCACACACACTCCTCCCTTCGGCATTCTCGATATCGGGAAGCGATTCGGGCAACAACATATCGGGTCAAAGGCCGTCAGGAGCTTCATAGACGACATCCAGCCCCCAGTCACCGTCTGCGGTCATTGCCATCAATTCGGAGGCAGAGCCGAAACGCTCGAGTACGGCACGGTGATCAACATTGCGTCCCATGACGGAGTAGACGACCCAGGAAGATACGCACTCATCACCATCGACGCCTCGAACGAGTCAATCGAGTACGAGTTCTACGACACTCGCCATCTGCTAGGGAGCCGACTGACTGATCTCGTCCAGGTCGGGAGAAACCGAGTGGAGCAGTTCAGTGAGTTAGGGATCACTAACCCAGATGAAATTACCGAAGAACGGCGTGCCGAACTCGAAGCCCTCCCTGGAGCCTCGTCATGGCACGTGGACCGATGGATTGCTCATAGACAGGCTTTCGAAAACGAGGAGGTCGTGATTCTAAACAAGTCCGCCTTCGACGACCTTCACGATACGGAGCCTCTCCTCTTGGACATAGAAACGGATCTTCAGCAGGGTCGGATCTGGCTGGTCGGCACCTACAGTTACCAGAACGATGCGTACCGACAATTCTTCGAGCCGGACGACGAGTCAGCACTCCTTCAGGAGCTGTCTGAGTACCTTGATGATCATGGCTCCGAGCCGATCATCTACTACGGAGGGAACTACTTCGACGAACAGTGTCTCAGTTGCAGATTCGACGAACACGGCATTACTGAGGGGATCGACCATCTGGAGCGAGCGCACGACCTCGGGATTACTGCCCAACAGGAACTCTTCGGTCCCTTCAATCAGCATAAATTGGACGTCGTAGCGAGCGCACTCGGCTTTGAGTATCAAGACCCGACCGTCGATGGATTTGTGGTCGGGAGCAAGTACACACGATATCTCCTCGACGGCGAAGAACCAGACTGGGATCGACTCAAACAGTACAATAACGACGATGTAACCGCGCTGAGAACAATCGTCGATCACATCAGATCGTAGGCTCGGGAGATATACGGGCCGTCAGCAGAATTTCGTGAGGGCGATATCATCGTGGGTTCATAGAGCCTTAACCAACAATTGAGCTGTGATCCCCCGGCTTGTTGGTTAATCCGACGATGCTGTCCGCCTTCCTCTCTGGAAACGTTCTCGGAAATGGTCGAACGATGGCAGAAATCCGTTGCCTGAGTCCGGTTCTACATACCTTCCAACCCTTCCCTGAAACGCGGAAGCGCCACGCCGCGGCTTATCGGGAACGTAGACAACTAATCGGGTATGGGAGAACACTCAACGTCGAATCGATTGGCGGTGGACCAGCCGACACGGGGAGCTGACCGTAATCGGTCCCTCGCTGACCAGACCGATCCGGCTGCGGACGAGATGCTGCTGCCACAACTCGACGACGGTATCACCCTGCTCGACGTCGAAGGAGGCCGCGGCGTCCTGATCCTGCAGTCGCTCGTGCTCGACCATCTCCTTATGCACGACGGACCCGCCTTCTGGGTCGACGCAAACGGACACGCGACGACGACGACACTCGCTCAGATCGCGCCCAGTCAACGGTTACTCAACCGAATCCTCGTCGCCCGCGGATTTACCGCCTACCAGCACTACGGCGCCGTCTGTGATCTTCCGTCAGCGGTGAACAAGGGAATCCAGTCGTCCACTACCGATGCCGGGGCGGCCGGTCAACGGCCACCAGGTCACGACGAGAACGCATCGCCCCACACGCCCGCCCTCATCGTCGCGCCGGCCGTTGACGCCCAGTACAGCGCCGACGATACCCTTGGCGAGACCCACGCAAAAACCCTCCAAGCCCGAACTCTCGCCCGGTTAGCGACCTATGCCGATGGGTACGACATCCCGGTGCTCGTTACGCGAAACGAACGAAACGAATTCACCGAGCCAGTCGCGACGGTCGCCGACCATCACCTCGAGTGCGAGCAAACTCGGATGGGCCCACGGGTCGTCGGCGAGGACTTCGAAACGCTCGTCTATCCCGTCGAAGACGGGGCGTACTACCAGACGACGTTCGCGTACTGGCGGCAGCTGCTCGCGGCACGCGCCACGCAGGTCGGCGTGGAACCGACAACTCCGACACCATCGACGCCGACTCCAGAGGGTGTCGGGACAGGCGTCACAGCTGACGGTGAGACGGTGGCGGCCACTGCGGATCCCTTGCTCGATGCGTGGACCGCGACCGAGACAGGAGGTCGATAGCGATGGGGCGCACAAACCCGACGTACCGGGATGCGCTCCGGGCCATCGAAGAGCGGTGGGCGGAGTTCCGCCGGGCACTGCGGCGTCGGGACCAGCCACGGTTCGACCGGCTGTTCGAGTACGCCCGCGAGCACGCCGACGCGAGCGGCCTGTTGAACCACCAGAATCCGCTGCTGCCGGCGCTACTCAGCATCGATCTCGAACAGGAGGCCCGCCTCGACGGCCACGAGGAACGCCTTGAGAAACTCGAAGCCGCGGCCACAACGAGCGAAGGAGGTCATAAAAGAAAGTCACCCTATGACAATCATGGCAGGGAAGAATAATGGCAACACTCGGGACTGTTCCGTTCGATCTCGAGACGGCTGACTTCGCAGTCAACGACCAGCGGACAGTCGGTGGATTGGATCAAATAGGATGCGAGAATAATCGAACCCCTCGGCTACGAAGCAAGAACGATAACCAAGACTCAGTACCTCACAAAGCTCGCAAGTTGAAGGAGTCCGCTTGCTGAGTTGTGTCCAAGCAAGCAGAGCAAGCGGACAGTGAAATCCACGAAGACCAGCTCCTTAACTTCCTCGTCAACCGGCTTGACGAGGAAGTTTCTCTGAACCTCGCTAACAACGCTGAAATCGACGCTGAGGACATCTACGAGGTCCTCGTCGGCGCATGCGCCGACGGGACCTCGATCTCGACGCTGTGCAACTCAAGCGAGAACTCACCCGCAGCAAACACGATCCTCTACCATCTCCGGACGAAGTTCGAGCCGGAACGGCTCGAACGAGTCGCTAACACGCTTCTTCGCCGAGACATCGTCGAACTCCTCCCCGAGCAGGTGGAGGTCTGCGCAGACCTCCACCTGCGGCCCTACTACGGTGACGAAGACGACACGGACGGTCTCTATCACTCCGAGGCCAAGCGTGGAACCACCGCATTCCACGCTTACGCCACACTCTACGCGCGTGTGAAGAACAAACGGCACACGCTGGCGGTGCGCCGTCTCGAAGACGGCGACACCGCCAGCAGCGTCCTCGCCGAGTTTCTTGGAGTGCTCGACGGCCTTGACTCCGAGGTCAAGGCCGTCTACCTCGATCGCGGATTCTACGACAGCAAGTGTTTCACGCTGTTACAGGCGCACAATTACGCTTACGTTGTCCCGATCATCCGGTGGGGTGAAGCGATTCAGCAAGAACTCTCGGAAGGGTGGAGTCGCGTCATCCAACACAATCTCACAGGGAAACTCGACGGTCACATCTGGACCGTCGAGTTTCCCGTCTACATCGACTGTACGTACCTGAACGGACGGTACGACGAGAACGGTGTGGCACGTCACGGCTACGCCGCTGACGCGCCGTTCATCGAGACCCCACGCGATGCGCGATACCACTACAGCAAACGCTTCGGTATCGAATCAAGCTATCGCTTGTCCGAGCAAGCGATAGCGACGACAACGACGCGAGACGCGACGGTGAGACTGCTGTACGTCGTGGTGAGTCTGCTGTTGCAGAACGCCTGGCGGTATCTCCACTACGAATACGTGGCGACGCCCCGCCGAGGCGGGCGTCGCCTCTGGTGGTGGCCGTACAAGGAGTTCGTGAATATGGTTCGGCGGGCCGCGTGGACGGCCCTCGCGGTGCGTCGGACCGTCCCCGCGAACCGGCCACCTGACGACCGGTTCGACCGGTAGTCACCGGCCGGAAACGCCGCCTCGTCAGTGGCTACGCTGTCGCGTCGGCGGCTGACCGCCGCCGACAGCGACAGCTCCGCCTTCGATCAGCGTTGCTCAACCGTAATCGACGACTCATCACAACAGAACAGATGGCTCAGGTCGGGCTAACCGGCGATGCTTTGTGAGGTACTGAGACTACCAGAACTGATTAGAAGTTACGAATATTTCTCATTTGTAAATGGGTCAAGCACCGTATCTTGAATACGTAGTCTACGTTCTTTCAGGTGCTATCCTTTTGGCGTTATCTATATTCGCTGTTCGTAAACTGATTCTGAGGACAGGTGTCTATCCCTCTCACGAATCTTTGAGAATTCAAGCAGCACGAGAACACGGCTGGTGGAGGGGACATTCGAATTTGAAGCGGACAGTAACTTCATTCTTCGACACTTGGAGAACCGGCTCGACTATGGTTATTCTGCTGGGGTTGACTGCTGGACTTGGATTTGTTATTAACACCTTCTTCGGAAGTATTTCATGGGAACCTGTGGATATGGTCTGGCAGGTTCACGCAGCAATAGTCGGACTCAGTTTTGTTGTGATTGTATTCCTGATGGACTTTGTCACCAGAAGCAACCACGTTGATAGCGTCCTGGAGCGCTTCGTCGAGAAATCTTTCGTAAAGCCGGTTCTATATTTTTCGCTGCTTGGAACCATTATAATTGGACTTTCTTATCTCTATTCGAATCATTTACCAGCTGTAATTGGAGCAGACTATGCAGTTTCCTACTTCGTAATCACGGTACTGGGGATTCTTGCAGTCTACTATTCCATTCTCAGGCTGGTTTTAGACACATCACCAGACGAGTATGCTTACTCATTACTGAAAAAGCACATCACGCGGAAAGTCGAGAACGATGCAAAGGTCTACCAGTCGAACAAATTGATCGAGGACCAGTTATCCGATGAAATTGATTTGGTGAACTTTAGATATGGATTCGGTCCTTCTGAAAGCGATTGCGTTACGATTGACGACTTAGACAAGAAACGGTACGTATCTGACATCAAGCCTCGTCAATATGCGGATGCTCTGGACCAGCTTTTTGAGATTCTACAAGAGGCAGAAGGAGAGTCCAGTATTGTTGGTGAAGAAACAACAGTGAGATCGGAAATACGGCTCAATCAAGACGCAGAGCATTATTCTGTTATCGTCGACACATCTCAGGACTTGACCGACATCAATTTAGAGAGTGTTGAGGAAGAACTTGACCAGTGTATATTGACTACCTCTTCTCCGCCGTGGCCTCCCTACTTGGAAGACCCGTACGAGTTTGTGGATTACCTTGAGAGAAAAGGCGTTAAGACGGTTCGGAATGGAGAGTTTGGTTCGTTTTCGGAGTTCATGGCGAATTACGGAGATGTGGTAATGCATGTACTGACTGAATTGAAGCAACAAGATTCCCTATTCAATTATGGACGGTACTTCGAATTGGAATCACCCTTTTACAATTTAGAGAGGATTTTCATCAGCGTGTTCAGTGAGTGTTTGCAGGAGCGAGACCGGGAGCAGGCTTTGGAAACAGCTACGGCACTCAATTCAGTTACCCGCTATTCATTGCAAAACAACCTACAACCGCCATTTCGAAGCTTCATTTACATTTATTCTAGCTTTGTATTCGAACTGTGTTCTAGGAAGTCCGAACTTCCAGAAGTGTTCGTCGTAGGCATCATCGACGAGATCGCCCAATCTCTAAATATGGTTTTCACAGACGCTGTTCAGAAAGACTGCGAAAATTTCGACTCCTTCGATATCAACCGAATGCGGGAGGAAAGTTACTCATTTACACTGTTAGAAGAGATTCATAAAATGTTGAAGTACGCGTTGGATGTCAAGGACGCCCGTACTTTCATGCGTATCTGGGAGATTCCTAGCATATCCAGAGAGCAAAGCCGATTAGAGATCGGCAGCGAGATACAAAGCGAGATCAACCAGCTGCTGTTCAGCGCTGCATCTCTCTCCTATTCAGTAGCGAAGCAAAATACCCGGCATAAGGAAGAGTTCGAGAAGATCTACGATAGGAAGCTCAAACGCTTTTTCCGTGAGCTGGGTGATGTGAGTGATATTTATTTTGCAATACAGAACTCTAATCGGAATCCTCCTCGGTGGACGAAGTGGGAAACGCAAGAACACGACGTGATTCAAGGGTCACACGGACGTCCAGTGTTCTTAGATAATGAGATCACAGAGTTCTACTGCTTCCTCGGAGTTTATTGTATCTACCATCCTGAGTTGGAAGATGAAAATCCGATTGAGGAGAGATCAATTTCAGAATCGGATTTCCAATCTCTAAGGTTCACTGTTCAAGAAATCGTTCGGAACAAGCCGTTGTTCGATCTTGAGGAGTATATGGATGAGGAAGATCTTGAAGAACATGCTGAACAGTTCTTAGAATACCATAAGGAAATAATCGAGCCGGAGGACGCAGAAGCAACTTGACTTCTCTTAGAAGTCATTGAAGATCAGTTGCTGGTTTGGCTTGCAAGTCCTTTGTACGGTTTCGCCAGCTATTCCGGTTCAACAGCTTGTTTGAGTGCCGGTTCTGCGTCCTGCTCTCGAGTTTCCAGCATCAGAGATCGAGGCCGTTACGTGTTTTTAACCAACATATGCATTGAGCAGTCAGAGACGTTGGTTAATCGCGAATGACGATTTCCGGAAATCATACGGAAACCGGAGGACCACGACGATCAACACAGAATACGCTGCCTTCAGGTCCTTGACGCTCCTTTCTTGAAATTCGGAAGCGACACGCTACGGTTTATCCAGTCCTCAGACGTTCTATCGGATGTTGGAGGATCTGGATACAAGATGCCGTTTACCATCGATTTCCTCGAAAATGGTCGTGTCCTCGAGTGGGACGCCACCGTCCACGGCGCCGTCGCGACCCAGCGCGACGACTACACGCCACGGTTCTACGTCGGTGCTCGCGAGCCTGACGCCGACATCGATCTTACTGCGCTCCAGTCGATCTACGACCACCATCCCGATGTCGTCGCGACCGAGATATTGACGCGGTACCCCGGATTCCGTCGCGACGATGAGCCGGTCCTCGCCGTCGACGTCGATCACATCGACCGTGTCACCTCGCTCGCACAGCAGGCACGTCAACTGAACACGTATCCGATCGGGGACCTTGCCTGTTTCAACGTGGACTTCTCGCGAGAATTTCGGTACTGCCTCGAGGAAGACATCGACCCGACGCCGGCGAGTGAGCTGTCGACGCTCCGACTCAGCGTCCCGGTGACCGAAACAAGCAACGATGTCTACAGGGAGTTGACCGTCGCCGGCGTCACCGTCACCGGCTCGTCGACGGATATCCTGACCGCCGTCCAGGAGGCGCTCGAAAGACACGAACCCGACGTCCTCGTCTGCTCGACGAGCGAGATCGTCCCGACCCTGTACGAGATGGCAACGGACGCCGGGGTCGACGACTTCTCGCTGAGTCGGTGGCCCGACGTCGACTACCAGCAGCTTGCGAGCCGGTCGACGTACTCGAGTTACGGTCGGGTCGGCCACTCGCCGGCGCGGTACAACGTGCCCGGCCGGGCGATCATCAACGAGTCGAACACGTTCTTCTACGGAGAGACGAACCTCGACGGCGTCCTCGATCTCGTGTCGCGCTCGAAAAAGCCCGTCCAGGAGCTCGCGTGGGCGTCGATCGGGAACGTGCTCACGGCGATCCAGATCTGTGAGGCCCATGACCGCGGCGTCCTCGTCCCGTGGAACTCCTGGCGCCACGAGTTCTACAAGTCGATGGACACGCTCCACGATGCTGACCGAGGCGGGTTCATCTTCGCCCCTGAGGTCGGCCTCCACGAGAACGTCCACGAACTCGACTTCTCCTCGTTGTATCCAAACATCATCTGTACCCGGAACGTCTCGCCGGACGTCATCCGGTGTGACTGCCACAGCGACCGCGACGACGTCCCCGGCCTCGGATACTCGATCTGCAACGACCGAGGCTACCTCGTCGACGTGCTACAGCCGATCATCGATGCACGTGACGAGATCAAGGCGGCCATCCGTCACGAGAAGGATCGGGATAACCCCGACGAGGACCTCCTGGCGGAACTCGAGGGGCGGTCGGGAGCGCTGAAGTGGATCCTCGTTGCCTGCTTCGGGTATCAGGGGTTCAGCAATGCGAAGTTCGGCCGTATCGAGTGCCACGAGGCGATCAACGCATTCGCTCGTGAGATTCTGCTGACGGCGAAACAGCGGCTGGAAGCTGGCGGCTGGCGCGTCGTCCACGGCATCGTCGACTCCATCTGGGTGACCCCGGACCCCGACGTCAACGACGATGACCGCGAGGACCTCAAAACACTCGCGACGGAGATCACCGACTGCGTCGGAATTCGGCTCGAACACGAAGCCCACTACGACTGGGTAGCGTTTGTGCCGCAGCGCGAGAGCGACGCCGGTGCGTTGACGAAGTACTTCGGGAAAGTCGCTGACGACGACGACTTTAAAATCAGAGGTATCGAAGCTCGGCAGCGCTCGACTCCACCGTTCATCGAGGACGTCCAGCGGGACTGTCTCGAACGACTCGATGCGACTCGATCTCCAGACGCTGTACTCGACCGTCTTCAGGACGCCATCAATCGCCTCCACACTGGAACGGTGTCGGTTGACCAACTCGTCGAACGGAATCGTGTCTCCAAACCGTTGGAGGGATACACCCAGAACACACAGAACGTGGCGGCGCTAAAACGGGCTCGGGAACAGAACCTGGTTGTCCACCCAGGACAGGACATTGAGTACGTGGTCGTCGACGACGAGAAGAGTTCGCGAGAACGGGTCGCCCTGGCTCACGAGGAGATCGAGTCGTACGATGCGTCATACTACGAGACGCAACTCGTCAGAGCTGTCGAGAGTGTGCTGTCACCACTAGGCTGGGATCGGTCGAAGATTCGTCGAGAACTCGCAGAGACGCGTATGCCGGAGTTGACGGCGTTCGCGAACATGGAGAGTGATTAACCAACACAAGCGTCGTTCGAAGTGGATTTGTTGGTTAACCAGGGCTGCACCTACGTAGAATTGCGGAAAGACTCGATAACGAGACATTCAATAATTGACTCGGCGGATTTACCGGCTAGAGTGTATGAGATTTCTAGCGTTCGAGTTCGGGAGCAAACCAGGAACCCCACCATGTCCGCTGTTCTTCTCGGTTTGTTAGAGGAGGGGTATGTCTCCGACCGGCCTAGGTATATTCCGATAGGGTTGTCTCGGCCGTGTTTAGACGCTAGTAAGAGCGGCTAAATGTCTAACTTACTAGGGAGTGAAGCGGGAAGAGGAGTTTGTGTCCAGCAAACTCAGCCGCTTCACTGATCGGGTTGTGTCGCTTGCTCAAAAAG